>JADHED010002442.1_pt1 | contig 12990 bp, 13 predicted proteins | sample 8952041 | NCBI WGS metagenome assembly JADHED01 (sample SAMN16124423, study PRJNA663239) | bioreactor sludge metagenome | isolation source: sludge (control) | place: India:Bengaluru | collected 2018-09-08
AAATGGCTAGGATTGGCAAAAAGCCAATTGATATTGCTGAAATCTTCACTGCTCGCTGTGTATACATAGAAAAAGCAGACGCTTATGTACGTATGCATGGTGCTGTTAGCTGGGGCGATGGTGGTTCTTGCCACGATGTTATTAATATGTATGCTAAATATGGGGCTGTGCCGCAAAGTGTATATACTGGTCTCAACTACGGTACTACCAAAAACAAGTTTGGCGAAATGCAAGCTATACTGAAAGGTATGCTGGATGCAATAGTACGGAACCCGAATGGCAAACTGACACCAAACTGGAAGACTGCATTCCAAAGGGTATTAGACACTTATCTGGGCGAATATCCCGAAACATTCCAATGGGAAGGCAAAGAATATACACCAAAAACATTTGCGCAGAAATATGTTGGCATAGACGCTAAAGACTATGTAGAGTTGTCTTCTTTCTCAGACAAACCATACTACGAACAAACTATCCTAATGGTACCCGACAACTGGAGCTGGGATAAAGTGTACAATGTAAAAATGAACGACATCACCGATGCTATTGACTATGCTTTGGAAAATGGCTATACAGTTGCATGGGCTACAGACGTTAGCGAAAAATACTTTAGCTGGAAAAACGGTGTAGCGTTCGTACCTGAAAAAGAATGGGAAGACATGGAAGAAGATGAGCAAAAAGCACTCTTTAACGGTCCGAAACCAGAAAGAAAGATAACTGCAAAAATGAGGCAGGAAGCTTTTGACAACTATAGCACTACAGACGACCACGGTATGCACATCGTTGGTTCTGCAACAGACCAGTCAGGCCGCGAATACTACATGGTTAAAAACTCTTGGGGCGAAAAAAACGACTATAAAGGATATATCTATGTAACAAAGGCATACGTTAAATATAAGACTACTGCCTTCCTGGTACACAAAAATGGCTTACCCAAAGAACTGAAAAATAAAATAGTATTGCGCTAATCTGCAACCAACATAAAATAATAAAGCCCGATAATCATCGGGCTTTATTTATATAATTAGTTTACACTTATTGCTGTATTAAGATACCTGTAGCGTCTATTCTTATTTCGTCTTTAGGTTCTTTTATTTTAGCTATTTCGTCTGCACTTTTACCTGCATCTTCTGCAAAATGGCGCTGGTCTGCAACAGATACCGATTTCTTACTTGCTGTACCGCATACTACTACAGATGCACCTGCCAGATCCATTGGGATTGTAAAGTGGTCTTTGAATTTTACAAACACAGCCTCGCCATTCGGATTCTGTAAACGTACCCAGCAACCAGCCGACTGACATACTTCTGCCAATGTACCTCTTACTCTTATGTTAGCCAGTTTGTCGGTACTTTTCATTGCATCGCTAAACTGTGCAACATCCATCGTACGACCACTTTCAAACTTCTTGCCGTAGTAGGTTTGTTTGCCTTCCTGTGCATTTGCTGTAGTAGCTACCAATGCGATAGCCAATATAGATAATAGCTTTTTCATGTGCTGAATTGTTTATTTAAAAATAAGATGAATTTATGAGATAGTCTTTTACATATTCACTTACACCTTCCTCCAATGTATAGGATGGAGTAGTGTAGCCCGCACTGATAATCTTGTGCATATCAGCCTCTGTATAATACTGATACTTATCTCTGATATCCACAGGTGTATCAACAAATTCTATATTAACAGACAGGTGTAGTGTAGTAAATATAGCTGTTACCAAGTCTTTGAAAGTTCTGGCTTTGCCCGTGCCTATGTTGTACAAACCATTAGCAGGTTTGTTTTGCATTAACCATACACACATACTCACTACATCTTTCACATATACAAAGTCGCGTATCTGCTCGCCATCTTTATAGTTGGGGTTATGAGAGCGGAATAGTTTTACCTTTCCTGTAGCCTGTATCTGGTTGAAGGCATGCATAATAACAGATGCCATTCTGCCTTTGTGGTATTCGTTAGGCCCATATACATTAAAGAACTTAACACCTGCCCAAAATGGTGGTTGTGTAGTTTCTTTCAGCGCCCAGATATCAAATTCATTTTTAGAAACTCCGTATGGGTTCAGAGGGCGCAACTGTTCTGCAATATCATGCCTATCAATATATCCATGCTCACCATTACCGTACGTAGCTGCAGAAGAAGCATATAGCAGCGGGATTTGCTGCGCTGTACATACTCGCCATACTTCCTTGCTGTAATCCAAGTTCAGTACTTTGTGTACTTCATAGTCCATTTCCGTAGTGTCTGTTCTGGCACCGAGATGGAATATTATATTAAGCTTTCCGGGATTATCATCGCACCATTGTATAAAGTCGTTGCGATGTATTTGTTGCAAATATTGCTTACCCTGCAGATTGGGCAGCTTTTGTTCTTTAGAGAAATCGTCAACCAGTATCAGGTTATAAAAACCCAGATGATTGAGATAGCCTGTAAGGTAGCTGCCGATGAAACCGGCAGCACCTGTAATGGCTATAGTATCGTTAGTATTCATTCAGAAATTTGCCTTGAAGAAATAATAAGGCAAAGGTAATGATTAGTGTGCAGCTTCTGCGGCATGTGCAGCAGTATCAACAGCGTGTCCTTCTGCTGGTGCCGCTTCATGCGTTGCTTCATCGTGTGTAGCTTCATGACCGGTAGCCTCGTGTCCTGCAGCAGTAGCTTCAGTATGGTGCTCACCGTGACCGGCTTCTTCATCATGGCTCATAACGCTTACAAAGTTTACTGCAGCTACAAATAATAGTACGAGAACTATAGCAAACCAATATGCTGAACGGAATGATGTTGTCGGATTAGTAGCATCGGTAGTTGCGTGATTGTCGTGATGTGCTTCGTGTGCCATGTATATGTTTTAGTTTTATGACAGGGGCAAAAGTAACAGTTTGTATCCATTTATTAAATAGTGCAAACGGGTATTTTCATAAAAAAACGCCCCTTGTAGGAGCGTTATATATTCAAAATTACTTTTTAGGTGCCGGTGGTTCCATAACAGTACCGCATTTTTGGCAGGTTCGTTTTTCTACATCACCATAAAAACGCTGCATCAATGGTGGTAGTTGACTAACAATATCCGTCAGTTCAAAATATTCTTCATACAACTTCTCGTGGCAGTTTTCACAAAACCACAGAAAACCGTCAATTTCAGGCGTAACACGTTTTTTCTCAATAACCAGACCTATAGTGTTCTCACCTCTTTGCGGAGAGTGGGGTGTTTTACCCGGTAGCAAAAACATTTCGCCTTCTTTAATTTCTATATCTACAATCTTACCATCCTCAGGTATGCGTACCACTACATCGCCCTGTAGCTGATAAAACAACTCTTCGCTTTCGTTATAGTGAAAATCTTTACGACTGTTAGGTCCGCCTACTATCATTACGATATAGTCGCCCGACTCTTTATACAGTTGCTGGTTGCCAACAGGTGGTTTCAGCAAATGACGGTTTTCTTCAATCCACTGATTCAAATTAAAAGGACGTGCAACAGCCATATCTATATCGTTTTGTGTAGTACTAATTTACTTCAATATTTTCATTTTCACAGTCTGGATACGTGTATCATTTGCCAGCAATATATCAAACTCATTACGGTCTATAATAATCCTGTCTTTCAGCTTTGGTATCGTTTCGTGATTGGCAATGATATAGCCCGAAAGTGTTTCAGACTCATCTGTAGGAAAGTCGAAGCCATATTTCTCATTCAGATAGTCCAATTCAAGACGACCTGAGAATATGTATTCATTTTCAGCTATCTGTTTCTCTACGTGTTCCTGTTCATCATACTCATCATTAATGTCTCCGAATATCTCTTCCAGCACGTCTTCCATGGTTACAATGCCGGCAGTACCGCCAAACTCATCTATCACCCATGCAATGCTCTTACGTTCTTTGGTAAAACGGTTCATCAGGTCTACAGCACTCATTGTTTCAGGCACGGCAGATATACTATGTAGTATGTCTTTAATCTTAACAGGCTTGCGATTCAGATCCAGATGGTGTACGTAGCCAACAATATTATCGATAGCGTTTTCGTAAATGATGATTTTTGAAAGCTTGGTATCAATAAATTTCTTCCTTACATCAGTAATCGGTGTATTTACCTCAATAGCTTCCACCTCATTACGCGGCACCATACACTTACGGATTTTTACATTCACTAAGTACAGAGCATTTTCAAAAAGCTCTGTATTCATTTCATTATTATCCGTTTCATGCCCGTGCAGGCTTTGTTTTACAAATACTTCAAGATCTACACGATTGAAAACCTGTTGGTCTTCTTTGATGCGTACATTAAGCAAATGCTTTAATATAAATTCAGATATAGCAACAAAAACTTTGGCAATCGGGAATAGTAAGTAATACATCAAAAACATCGGGATACTGAAAATAGCCAGTACCTGATCTGCCTTTGCACGAAATATAGCTTTGGGTAAAAACTCTGCAAAGAACAGAATGATTACAGTTGCTATAAGGGTATCTAATAATAGTTGAAAGTATTCTGAATTGAATGGAGAAGGCAGCTGGCTTAGAATTGGCTCAGTAAGCTGTGTCATCAGCAAACCGTATATAACCAGCAATACATTTACCCCTACGAGGCTGGTACCAATGAACTCTGAAGGGTTTTCCATAAAACGAGCAAGTATCTTACCGGATACAGTACCTTGTTTCTTACGGAGCTCTATATTCAGTTTATTGGCAGATATGAATGCTATCTCTGTACCTGCAAAAAAGCCTATAAGTACAATACAGCCTAATATATATAGTATTAAATGGGTGACGTCCATATTTTTCAAAGATAGTAAAGATGCTATAAATTGTTACCAACTGTTGGTGTGGACATATTATAAATACAATATTTAGTATAAACCATTATATTGTAGTTTGTTAGAGAGGTATAGAGCTAAGGGATAATACGCTAATTAAATGTTGAGAACGCTGATACTATACTGGCTGATGATGCTGTCATTTTTCACATCATTTGCCCGATACGAAAACCTTATGCATAAAACCTATGCACAAAGGCATAAAGTTTTAGATTCTGTCTTTTACTACAATTACCAGTTAAGAGACAATCCCAAAGAGTTTCTGAATGCCATTAACACACTTTCGAAAGAAGCTAAAGACAAGGAAGATATTGAACTGGAGTGCGAAGCGACCTTGTTAAATATAGCCTACAATGGTGCCATTAACTACAACGAAAAAGCTGATATAGAAAACATGGCAAAGCTGCTGATAGAACGTGCAGCCAAAAATAACCTTACACAGATAGAAGTACGTGCCCGACAGTTCCTCGGCAGGTATTATATGGAGAAAAAAGGAAAGTATCTGGAAGCTATAGACCAGTTCCTGTCTTCTTACTACCTGATGCAACAGCTGACTGTAGAAGATTTCCCTACCAAAAAAGAGCACCTGTACCATGTGGCACATGCATACTACAACTTTGGAGACTTTGCCAATGCACAGAAATACATGATGGAGGCCGACAAAACCGATGTACCCGACGGCGAGTCTATGCTACACAACAAAAACAAAGTATCTACCTACATAAACCTGCAAAATACACTGGGGCTTATATACAGGAATGATGGTAAATACGACTCTGCCCTGTATTACTTCAATAAAGTACACAAGCTTGCCACTTCGCTCAACGACTCTGTATGGATGGGTATCATAACAGGTAATATTGGCATTACACACTACCTGCAAAAGCAATATGATATTGCGATACCTATGTTAAAAGAAGATATCAGACTGAGCTTTAAAGCATATGAAAATGACAATGGTGTCAACTCACTGATAAAATTAAGCGACATATACCTGCAACGTAAAGACTGGACTACCGTAAAGACGCTGATGGATAGTACCCGCAGGATGGTGGACTACACACACGAGCCGCAACAGCACATGCAGCACTTGTCTTACATCATGGCACAATACTACAATGCTACAGGCAACCATGCACTTGCATATAGGTATATGGATACTGCCCGCATTTCCAAAGATATAATGGATGCGCGCAAAAATACAAAAGCACTTGCCATACAGGAACAGAAACTGCAATTGCAACAATACAGGGCAGAGCTGCAAAAAGCAGATGATGAAAAGCGCCTGCAGTTGCTAAAACGAAATGCGTTGTTGATTATCATTATACTTGCTTCATCGCTGATTATTGTATTCATAAACGGGCAAAAAAGAGTATACCGACAAAAAACACAACTTGCCGAAACTGAAAAAATACATGCGCAGCAAGAATTGGAAAATGCGGCAAAACAGCTGGCAGACTTTACCCGCAGCATACAAGAAAAGAACGCACTGATTGAAAAAATATCTGCTGATATAGAGGAATACCAAAACCAGACTGCAACCACAGTAGTTGTGCCAAATACTGAGGTGTTATCTCAACTACAAAACTCAATACTGCTGACAGAAGACCAGTGGGAACAGTTTAAGCTGAATTTTGAGAAAGTACACATCGGGTACCTGAACAGGATGAAAGACAAACTGCCCGACCTGACACCTGCCGAAACCCGCTTTATGGTATTGGCAAAACTGAAACTATCTAACAAAGAGATGGCGGGTATGCTTGGGGTAAGTATGCAAGGTGTTCGCAACTACAAATACAGACTCAGGAAAAAACTGAACCTGCCCGAAGATGGCGATATAGACAGCCTTGTAGATATTATTTAAAACTACCTAAGCCAGAAAGCTATTGACGGTAGCTACCAATTCATCGGTAGCAGCCTCTAGATTATCGTTTACAATTATCTTATTGAATTGTGGTGCAAACGTAAGTTCATATTCTGCTTTGGTTATACGTTCTTCCAATGTTTCAGGGGTTTCAGTACCGCGTTTTATGAGCCTTGTCCGCAGCTCTTCTATAGACGGTGCTTTGATGAATATGCTGATAGAATTGTCTGGATATTTCTCTTGTATGGCAATGGCTCCCATTACATCAATATCTACCAGTGGTGCGTTGCCTTCATTCCAGATGCGTTGCACTTCGGTTTTCAGTGTGCCGTAGTACTTACCTGTATACACCATTTCCCATTCTACAAATGCATCCTGCTCTATCAGCTGTTTAAATTCCTGTTCTGTAAAGAAGTGATAATCTTTACCATTCACCTCTCCGGGGCGCGGGTTGCGGGTACATGCCGATATAGAGAATGCCAGTTGTGGGCATCTTTCCAGCAAACGCTTTACCAATGTAGTTTTTCCCGAACCTGATGGTGCAGTTATGATTACTATTTTACCCTGTTTCAAAACAAAAAATTAGGTTGCAAATATATAAAAAGAAAAACGGGCACAGTAGCCTGCACCCGTATGTACTTTATATGTTCTGTTTGAATTAGCAGTATTGTTCGAAAGCCTGCAATAGATTCTGCGCTATCATTTGCGCAGGACGGCCTTCTATCATATGGCGCTCTATCATGTGTACTACTTGTCCGTCTTTCAGCAATGCAATGCAAGGAGAAGACGGAGGGTAAGGCAGCAGATAATTGCGTGCTTGTTTTACCGCATCTACATCATAACCTGCGAAGGTTGTTAGTATCTGGTCTGGTTTTTTTGTAGCATTGTTTACAGCCATTATTACACCCGGACGTGCAGTACCGGCAGAGCAACCACAAACAGAGTTGATGAACAGCAGGGCAGTGCCGCTTTGTTTCAGCGCAGTGTCTGCATCTGTAGGAGTCAATAATTCTTTAAACCCTTGATTTGTCACTTCGGCCTTCATCGGGGCCACTATTTCTGTAGGATACATTAGTAATCTATAATTTGAGTGCAAATTTACTACTTAGTTCGTTTACAGCACGGTATTCGGTATAATTAATACCAATACACACATCATTCGGCAACAGAAAGTGCCCGGATCCTCTGTGCTCGGAAACCCGAGCAGTCACCTTTCACAAATATCCACAACTAATTGATTATCAATAAAAGTAAAAATCCACCATTCCGATAAAGAATGATGGACTTGAAAGTTATATCAGTAACCGGTACTAATCTCTTCTGGTAACCCTGAAGTTAAACTCACCACCGGTAAACTCTTTTGTATCACTGCTATTATAGTTGTACATAGTAGATGTGCAAGTACCGTTTATAGCATATATAGTGACCGGTGCACCCAGCAATGTATCTTTTCTTACCGTGGTAATCTTATCAATCTTCACATACCCATTTGCACCGGCTTTATGAATAGAATACCAATATACATCTGGTTCACTTTTTGAAAAACTGATTTCTGCATTGATATTCGTATCTGCACAACTGATTGTTTTGCCCACGAGTGCCATTAACTCAGCCTCTGTTACTTTATGCCCATTTGGCCATGTGAGCCTTATGCCTGCTGAAGGGTAAACATCAATAACACTACCTACCTGATAACCACCAACTTCATTTTCATTGAAGTACATGTATTGTTCATTATCTGCGTTCAGATTATACTTCTCACCACCAAAACTGAAGTTGAAGTAATAAGGAAAAGGAGCAGTGGTAGTATTGTTAGTTGGGGTAGTAGTCGTTTTATCTTTTGAACATGCGCCCAATAATACTGCCAGCAAAAGAAGGTTTGTAAGTTTTTTCATAAAATGGATTGAATACACAATATATAAGCTGCAATATGAAAATGCAAAAATAAAGTGCTCGGAAATCCAAGCACCGAACACTTTCTGTAAAATATATAATGTGTTATTTCATTTTACTCATCACCACATCCCAAACTTCTTTCTCTTTAGCATCGGCAGATGTATTCATTTCTTCGGCTTTTGCTACTAGTGGTTTCACTTCAGGATGTTCTTTCAGGTCTTGCGCGTTGATGATAACATTCAGATAAGCACCTTTCACCGCTGCACGTGCGCACAATGCACCAACACCGGCATCGCTCACGCTGTTAGGATTGCCTATCTCTGCCATGCTCTTAGCAAGGTTAAAAGATTCATACGCCAGCTCCATTGTACGATAAGGTACTTTGATGGCATTGATAGTAGCGGCATCAATAGCAGCTTTGCGGGCAGCTTTTTCTTCGTCCGTTCCTTTAGGCAGGCCAAATGCAGCCATTATCTGGTTGAAGGCATTGGTATCTTCATCTACCAGGTTCAGCATATCCGTCATCAGTTGCTGTCCTTTCTCTGCATAGTTGCTAAACTCTTCCCAACGTGCATCCCAGCCTTTTTTGTGAGACGACAGGTTAGCAACCATCGTACCCAATGCAGCACCCAACGCACCGCAATAAGCAGCTATACTACCACCACCAGGTGCAGGGCTTTCGCTTGCAGTTTCTTCTGCAAACTTAGTAAGCGTCATACCTATCAGCTTTTTGCTGCTCAGGTCGCGCAGGCGGTATTCTATAATTTTCTTCTCAGGGTCAAACGGTGCCAGTTCATCCAATCCCAATGATTTCACTGCAATCTTTATAAGCTCACTTTCACTAACACCCACACTACGTTGTTGCTTACGCAAGAAGAATTTACCTGCTTCCAGTATTGCTTGTAGTGGTACAAGACCTACCAGTTCGCTACCCGTTACACGCAGGCCACGTGCCTGTGCACGCTCGCACGCAGTATCAAATACCACATGCAGCGGGGTAGTGTTCATATTCGTCAGGTTGATGGAAATCTGCGCAACACCATATTCTTCGATAAACCAACCTATTGCTTTTACATTCTTCAACAAGCCCGGTACCCATATAGCTTCGCCATTGGCATCTTTCACCACTTTGCCCTTCTCGTCTGTCTTCTGGCGGCCTTTTTCACGAATATCAAACGCCACTGCATTTGCTCTGCGGGTAGATGTTGTGTTCAGGTTCACATTGTATGCAATCAGAAAATCGCGCGCACCAATAACAGTTGCGCCGCTCTTTTCATTAAATACTGCCTGACCATAATCGGGTTTCCATTCAGGTTTGGTAATTTTCGCAGCAAAGCCTTCGTATTCGCCACTGCGTATATCTGCCAAGTTGCTACGGTAAGGCGCACTTGCAGCGTATTCGTATAGGTAGGTTGGTATGTTCAGTTCTTCACCCACACGCTTTGCCAGCATTTTGGCAAATTCTACTGTTTCTTCCATTGTAATACCACTGATAGGTATCAACGGACAAACGTCTGTAGCCCCCATGCGCGGGTGTTCGCCCGTGTGGTTGCGCATATCTATTACTTCTCCCGCTTTCTTTATTGCCTGAAATGCAGCCTCAATAACTGCATGCGGATTGCCCACCATCGTTACTACCGTGCGGTTTGTAGCCTTGCCCGGGTCTACATCCAGCAGGCTTACCCCTTCTACTTTCTCTATCTCATCAGTTATTTGTTTGATGATACTCATATCGCGCCCTTCGCTGAAATTAGGCACACATTCTATAATTGCATTTTTGAAGTCTTTCATTAATTGGTAGTTGAGAGCGCAAAAATAGCTAAATGCACCAAGTAAAGAAGAAAGAAATCTCTTATGCTTTTCCAATAGATTATTCAAAAACCGCCATTTCTTTAACCACCGAATAACAAATGATATAGAAGTATTATAATACTTTTACAGTCCTCTATATGTATACATTGAAACGCATATTATCGGTGATAGCCATTGGCTTGTGTGCTGCACATGCCGATGCGCAATACACACCTGCCATACGCTCAGTAAGGCCGGGTGTTACTATCGGTCCTAATACAGTGGGCAAGGGCGTGTTGCAGTTTCATCTGGCAGGCTTTAAAGCTTGGGATGGTCGCAGGGACGATACTTCTGTTTATTACAACAATGCTACCTATGCCAATGCACTAATATGCTATGGCATTACTAATAAGCTGGAACTGAACCTGCTTGCAGAAACACGCAACGACAAAATAGATATAAATAACATTAAGCTACCTGCATCAGGCGTAAGCCTGACTGCAATAGGGGTGCGGTATACCATTACACAGGGCGATTCACGCACACCGTCTGTAGGCCTGCAAGGTTTGTTGAAGCTAAAAGGACAGGCTGCTGATTATCAGCCACGTAACATGTCTACACGTGCTTTGCTGTTACTGGGCTACGAACCTACTTATATTGTATCAATGTCTGCCAATCTGGGTGTAGACTATAGTGGTAATAATACAGGTGCAACGGGTTTATACTCTTTCAAAACAAACGTAAGGCTTTCTCCTAAATTAGGCAGTTATATAGAAACATTTGGCAATTATCGCAACAGGTATGTATACAACCATATAGGTGTTGGCTTGTATTATTTCATTACCAACGATTGGCAGGTAGATGTAAGCACAGGCTTCGGCATTCGTAAAGACCAGTACAATGGCTTTGTGAGTTTGGGGCTAGCTTTCCGTATACCTACATTGGGTATACCTAAGCAAATGCAGCAAGCAGACTACTACGAATAGTATTTACAGTTCTGCAGCATTAAAAGTATCTCCCTGCTCCACATCGCCTGTTTCATATCCTTTCTTGAACCAACGCATACGCTGTGCAGAAGTACCATGCGTAAAGGCATCCGGTACAACATGTCCTGACGATTGCTTTTGCAGACGGTCATCGCCAATCGCATTGGCAGCATTCAGTGCTTCTTCAATATCGCCGGGTTCAATGATACCTTTTGTTTGTGTATAGTGCGCCCAAACACCCGCCAGAAAATCTGCTTGTAATTCCAGCTTTACGGATAGCTTATTAAACTCCGCTTCGCTGAGCCTGCCTCGCATTTCGTGTACTTTGTCGCTGATACCCAATAGGTGTTGTATATGATGGCCAACTTCGTGTGCTATTACATAAGCCATGGTAAAATCACCCGGCGCATTCAGCTTGTTTTGTAAATCGTCGTAGAAGGAAAGGTCTATATAAACCCTGTTATCGGCAGGGCAATAAAACGGTCCCATACTACTGCTGGCACCACCACAACCCGATTGTATTTCTCCGGAAAATATTTTCAGCTTAGGCTCTACATATGTATTACCAAATTGCTGTGGGAATTGTTTAGTCCAAACATCCTCTGTTTCCGCAAGTATGGTAGCAATAAACTCACGTTGTTCTTTTTCCTGTGCCGATTCCTGATATGGTTCATCAGAGGTTTGCTGTTGTGTTACACTACCTGCTTGTTGTAATACCTGCGATGGGTCTCCACCCATAAAGTAGATGATAACCGCAATAACCAGTGTACCAATACCGCCACCTATTACTTTACCACCCATACCACCACCTCGGGCATCTTCAACATTATCGCTTTGTCTGCGTCCTTTCCAGAGCATAGTAAAATGATTTGGTATAAAAGTACCGTTTCTTAGATAATGTAAAAGCCTGCAATATCAACAACCTATTTTCTTCTACAATAGTGCAGTTGAACCAGCCCGCTTGGGTAAGCTGTGCTTTTCAGCAGTTCAAGATTGATGGACGGTTTATCACCTGCAACAAACAACGGAATACCATCGCCAAGCAGGGTAGGGATTACAGAAATGATATACTCGTCTATCAGGTTTTCCTTCATAAAGGAATGGATAACCTGTCCGCCACCATCCAGATGAATGTCTTTACCTTCTTTACTGCGCAAATCGTTCAGCAAATCGCCAACATTACCATTATAGAAATGCAGGTTGTTTTCAGATGCTTTTGGTGTACTAGTTATAACATAAGTCTGCCTGTCATCGTGCGGAAAAGGCATACCGAAAGTGAGGACTTTTTCGTAAGTCTTACGTCCGAGAATGAAAGTATCTGTCTGTTTTACGATATCACTATATCCGTAGTCTTGCCCTTCGGCAGCTACCATATCCAACCAGCCAAGACCGCCATCTTTTTCGGCAATAAAACCATCCAGACTACATGCAATGAAAAGAATCAATTTTCTATGGTGCATAAAAAAGCTCCCCTTGTTTTGAGAGGGGGAGCAAATATATTGAGATCTGCTTTACGCTACTGACGGGTTTTGTTTCTTTCTTGTAAAAAGTATCAGCGAAGCAATCAACGTAATTATCAACCCTACAAACAATGGCTCCATAAATGTTATCCCGAATCTGTAGAGTGCATTATTCT
>JADHED010002444.1_pt1 | contig 12981 bp, 7 predicted proteins | sample 8952041 | NCBI WGS metagenome assembly JADHED01 (sample SAMN16124423, study PRJNA663239) | bioreactor sludge metagenome | isolation source: sludge (control) | place: India:Bengaluru | collected 2018-09-08
AACCCCAAATACACCCCCACCGCCTCCGCATACGCCGTAGCCCCATCGCCGCCAGCGTCCAGTCCCCGGCCGTCGTCGGCCATGCCTGCGGCCAGGGCGTCGGCGCGGATGCGGGTGATGGCTTCGGGCACCAGGTCGGAAAACGTGGTCAGCGCCACCAGTTGGCGGGGGGTGAACAGGTCGCCCCAGCTCGTCATGCCATAGGGCGTGCAATTGCCACCGGTCATGCGGGTGGGAATGTCGCCCGCTGGACTCCAAGTCGGCTGCGCCTGCTGGGCAATGGCTTCGTGCTCGGGCGTGGGTGCCAGATAGATGCGGCCTCGTGCGCCTTCGGCCACGATCGCCATCAACCTGGCTCCCATGCGCCCAGCCTTACCTTCGGCCTTGATGTAGTCACCTGAAATCGGGGTGCCCGACAGCAGGCATGCAAAGTTGGCGCGTGCCAGCTTGGTGCCGTTCTTTGCGCCCTCCGGCGGCTGGCCCGTGCGCACCTCAAAGCGGTAGCCATCGCCCTCCAACACGGGCTGCACATAGGCCTCTTTGCCCGCCTTGCTGCTCAGGATGAAGGTGCTGGCGAGAGGCACATCCACATGGCTGAAGGCGGGGTTGGGGCTTTTCACGGTGCGCGCCCACAGCCAGGCAATCACGGTGAACTGCTGGCCGGGCTGCATGCCTGCCAGGCCGGTGTTTTTTAAGTCTTTTTGGCCGTTAGCGCTTGATGGATAAGCGCTGGCAGCTATCATTTCAGGAGTAATTTGCACCTGCGGGTACAGGTGGCCTATGCGTTGCAAGGCCTGCTCGCGCATCCATGCGCCATAGCGGCGCACGTCTTCGGCCAGGCCACGGGCGCCGCGCCAGTCGTCAAAGGCGTCTTTGGTGGCCTTCTTGGTGCCGCGTTCGGCTTCAATGAGTGGCCCCACGGGTTCGCGGCCCGCAAAGCGCGGCGGGATTTCGATCATGGCCTTGTTGATGGTGACGGCCACGGGGTTGAGGTCACTCGCATGGCTTTGCAGGCCCAGGCGCTGCGCTTCCAGCGGCAGCGCGCCACCACCGGCAAAGGGGTCGTGGAAGGCGGGCAGCACTTCGGGGTCAAAGCCGGGCTTGCCGGGGTTGAGCGCGCAGGTCTCGCGCCAGCTCTTGGCTATTGCCGCGCGGGCGCGCTCCAGCACTTCTTCGTTGTTGGTGTTCTCCCACAGCACCAGGTCGCGCAGGATCTGGAACAGCTCTTCGCGCTCCGCATCGGCCTGGGCGCGGGTTTTGCCGGCATAGTAGCCGCGCTCGCCACCGGGATCGTTGACCATCTGCGCAAAGATGACGGCGCGCGCTGCGGCCAGCGGGCGGCGCGCCCACCACAGGTGCAGCGTGCTGGGGTGGCCGTGGCGGATGGACTTTTCGCGCGCGCTGGCGGCGTTGATGTCGTCCAGGGGCAGGGCGACTTCGATGAGTTTTTTGGGGGAGCGGATGGACATGGGGGTCAGTTCAAAGCCAGGCCGGCATGGCCCGCGACTTTCTGCGCCAGACGCAGGAAGTCGTCGTGACAGGCGCGCACGGCCTCGATGTGCGAGCCAATGGCGCCGTCGGCTGAGCGCAGGGCAAACATGGGTTTGCGTGCGTCCATGGCCATGGGCATCAGGCTGCGGTAGTGTTTGAGTAAGGCGAGTGCGTAGGGGTCTGCCGACGGCCGGGGCGGTGTGGCGGACGATTCGTTGAGCACGGCTTCGCGGTAGGTGGCAGGAATGCGGTTCACCCAGCGCTGGTAGGACTTGACGGGGCGGCTTTCGCGCACGCCGTGCTGGCTGACGACGTATCCGATGGGCTGCATCTGCCCGGCGGGTATGGCGAGGCCGGCAGGCGCCTTGGGCAGCAGCTCCTGCCAGGTTTGCCTCCATTCGCGCAAGGTAGGGCCAAGGTTTTTCAGCCCTTGCAGGGAAAACAGGTCGGCGCCCAGCGGTACCACCACCTGGTCGGAGGCGATGAGGGCAGCGCGGTTGATGGCGCCGAGGTTGGGGCCGACGTCGATGAGGGCAATATCTGCGCCCCATTGCGCACCAGACTGCGCGCCTTGGAGCACGACGCGGTGGAACGCCGTCATGGTGCGAAAGGCGGCTTCGTCGCGGTTGTGGCAGCGCGGCCAGGCGTCTGAGAGTTTGTCCTCGAAGCGCGACAGGCCCAAATCACCAGGCACCAGGCCCAGCTCAGGCGTAAGCATCTCAACGTGCGGCTGGGCAATGTCGCCAATGCCCCGCAGGATGGGTGCGATGGCACCATAGACGGTGAGGGGATGCTCACCATCGGGCCACAGTGCTTCCAGGCGATCCTCGTCCAGGAACATGGAGGTGAGGTTGGCCTGGGGGTCCAGATCCACGGCCAACACCTTCAAACCACGCTCTGCAAACATCCAGGCCAGGTGGTAGATGAGCGATGTCTTGCCGACCCCGCCCTTGTTATTGAAGAAGGCAATGGTTTTCATGCGGCCCTCTTGTGGATGGTGACGAGAAAGACCTTGTCGTCAATTTGGAATTCAGCCGGTGGATTGCCATTGGCAGCAAGCAGCTCCTGCGCCCGTTGAATGCCGTAGCCATAGCGGTTGACGTAATCCATGGATTTCATGGCTTCGGCCAGCACGGGGTTGCGGTAGCTGTTGCGCCGGGTGAGCGTTTCCGGAGTCACCTCACCATACAAGCCCCCTGCGCTCTGGATTTCTATGCGGTCAGCAAACCAATAGAAGCGCACAGGGGTGGTGGACTGGTAGTCGCGGTGGATGATGGCGTTGTGGAATAACTCACGCAGCGCCCATTCCGGATAGTCAGGGCGTGGCTGATCACGGAACCCCTCCCCCTGTGATAGCGGGGCCAGGTTATGAGCCACAATTTTTTGGCGCATGGTCTCTACGATGGTGCGTAAATCACCCGAAATTTCTTTTTCGTCATCGGGTCGATCGGTCATGGAGGTGCCGGGAAACTTCAGAAACTGAACATATGCACCCGGCAAAAAATAACGGGGATTGGTACCAAATAGCAGTATCCCGGCCACTGTAGGCTTGCCCGAAGTCAGGTCAAAGCAGCGCAGGGATGCCAGCTTTTCCTCGGTGGTTCGGTGGTTCGCCGCAATGGTGTCGGGATCGACGACTTGCATGCGATATTCATCGAACAGGCGCATCGTCAGATCGGTCAGCGTCGCTTCGTGTACGGGGTGGGCATCGAATGTGGTGACCAAACTAGCGCGACGCTCTGACAGGATGCGTTCTTCCTGTTCATTGGCAATGCCTTTGCGAGGGCCTATGCGGATATAAACACGGCCTTTGTAGCGAATAGGGGGCACGGTAGATGGCTGAACCTGAACCACAGCCACCTCGCCGCCTGGAAGCACTATCTTTTCCACCGACATGGCAGGAGGGGGTAAAACGTTGCCATCGGCACGAATGCCGCCCAGATTGCGCAGAAGTTCATCTGTGACCGTCAGGCCTGCCAAGCTGCCATCATCGTTGGCACCCACAATCAGGTAACCGGGTTTTCTGTGCCCAGGATAGTCATTGCCAAAAGCGCAAATGGCCTGCGCAAATTTGTCGGTATTGCTAACGGATGTGGTGCGTTCGATGCGGTCTGATTCCAGATCGGCCAACAGCTCATGCACAAATTCGGGTGTCAGCATGGGGTGCTTTCCTTTGGGTCAAATGTAGAAGGATGCTGGATGGGCGGAACGCTCCAGCAGCCGCGCCAAGTCCAGGTTCTTGCTGGCCTCGGCCCAGTCTGGCTCCTGGGTGAATGGCATGGGGACATAGTTCACCGATTCGGCGCTGCCTCCGTCCACCACCACCACAGCCAGCACGAACTTGTCTTTCTGGTTCAGCCCGTGGCGAATCTCGTTGCTGGTGACGGTGATGGTGTCCTGTCCCTTGGCGCGGCCTTTGACTTCAATGTGGTGCTCCAGCGCCAGTCCCTCGGGCTGCTCGACGTAGGCGGTGATGTCCCAACCGCACTTTTCAGCGGACACGTCTTTGGTGCGGTGGCCCAGGGCGTGTTCGGCGTCAAACACTGCTTGCATGGCAATGCGCTCGATGCGGGCACGGGCTGCTGCGTCCACGCTGAAATTGGGCACACCGCTGCGCTGGGCCAGCAGCCCGGCGGGGATGACGAGTGCGCCGCCAATGACGTTGGGCGTGCCAGACGCGACGCTGCGCATGGCCTGCAGCTCGGCGGTGCGCTGTTTGAGGCGCGCGCTCAACTCTTCGGCACGGCGGCGGGCGTTTTCGGGTTGCAGACGGGGTTGCTTGCCTGCGCGCACGTCCATGTCCAGCCGGATGGCACGGTCTGACCAGTATTGGATTTCTTTGACCAGGCGCTCACGCACGGCGGCCAGTTGCTTGTCGGCCTGGCGCTGGCGGCGGCTGGCGACTTCTTGGGTGTGCTCGGGCACCAAGTGTTCCACGGCGTAGGCCAGGGCACGGGCTTCGATGTGGTGGGTCACCCAGTCGGCCTGCAACACGTCGGCCACCTGGGCGGCCTGTGCGGTGGTGATGGGGACCAGGTCAAGGTGGCGGGCAAACGGCGCGGGGGTGGCGTTGCCGTCCGCCGTCATCTCGACAAACTGCAAGCGGCGGGACACGTCGCGCGGGGCGCCGCCGTTGGGTGCAGCGGTTTCGCGCACGCTGTGGTCCAGCATGAACAGCACGCGCGGCTCGGTGCTGTCGTCGTGCGGGTCTACAAGAATGGCGCCGCGTTTGAGCAGGCTGCGGTGGCTGGACAGCACCAGGTCGGTCACGGCGGCCATGAGGGGGTGGCCTGGGTGTACCAGGTCGGCGGTGGGTTTGCCGTAGATGGTGCGGTGCTCGCGGTCGAAGCAAATGCGCTCGTACTTTTTCAGCACGGGGGTGCGGGTGTGGCCGATCACGCGGTCGCGTTCCATGACATCGGCAGGAACATGGCGCACCTCGTAGCGGCCCGCCTCGCGGTCGCGCAGCTCACCGCCCACCACCCGGAACGCTTCGCGGAAGAATGCGCTGATGAAATGCGGTTGGAGCTTGCGCGCCTCGGCCTTGTCCATTTCCTCGCGGATGGCGTAGAGATCATCCAGGCTCATGTGGTTTTCGACCAGGGCATTGCGGGCCATCAGGTCCTTCAGGTGCTGGGTGTCCAGCGCCTGGCCGATAACCTGCTCCATGCGGGCGCGGGTTTCGGGCTTTTCGCCGTAGCGAATGGCGTCGATCAGCAGATCTTTGAGCGAGATGTTGTCGAAAGCCTCGCCCAGCACGTTGAACACCCGCCCACCCAAGGCCTCGCGCTCGACGGCCAGCTTGTCAAGCAGGCAGTTGAACACCTCGCCTTCACGGGTCTGGGCTGCTACCAGATTCCACAGGTGGCACACCTCGCGCTGGCCAATGCGGTGGATGCGGCCAAAGCGCTGCTCCATGCGGTTGGGGTTCCAGGGCAGGTCGTAGTTGACCATGAGGTTGGCGTTTTGCAGGTTGACGCCCTCGCCTGCTGCGTCGGTGGCCAGCAGCACCAGCACGTCGGGGTCGTTGCGGAAGGCTTCTTGCACCTTGCGCCGGTCGTCGCGGTTGATACCGCCGTGGATGGTGACCACGGCCTGTTCACTGCCCAGCGTGTCGCGGATGCGCAGCAGCAGGTAGTTGAGGGTGTCGCGGTGCTCGGTGAAGACGATGATTTTGCGGCGGCGGCCATCGGCGGTGCGCATTTCAGGGTCGCCCTGTAGCAAGCGCGAGAACTCTTCCCACTTGCGGTCGCTGCGCGATTGCACGACGGATGCTGCGGCACTTTCCAGCTCCCGCAGGATCAGGATTTCGGCGTGCAGCTCAGGAATGGTTTCGGCGGCAGTGGCCTGGTCCACCACCTGGTCGGCCACGGTTTCGTATTCTTCGGCGCTGAGTTCGTCGGCCGCATCATCAAGGTCTTCGGGCAAGTCCAGCTGTCGCTTGACGACGTATTCACCCAGGTTCTCGCGCAGCACGTCAGCGCGGGCTTTGAGTTGCAGCTCGTCGAGGCGCGCTTCGAGCTTCTTGCGGCGGCGAGAGAGCGATGTGTAAATGGCCTGCGGGCTGGATGCCAGGCGGCGCTGCAACTGGGTCAGGGCGAAGCCCACGGTGCCCTTGCGTTTACCGTCCAGCCGGTCCGCGCGGTCCATTTCGTTGCGCACGTAGTCGGTGACCTGGTCGTACAGCAGCACCTCGGCATCGGACAGCGTGTAGTTGACGGTGTAAGCGCAGCGCTCGGGGAACAGGGGTTTGCCGTCAAAGCGCAACAGCTCTTCCTTGACCATGCGGCGCATCATGTCGGTGATGTCCACCTTGTGGGCACCCTCGCGGAACTTGCCATAGAAACGGTCGCCGTCCAGCAGCGACATGAAGAGCTGGAAGTCTTCCTCCTTGCCGTTGTGGGGCGTGGCCGTCATCAGCAAGTAGTGGCGCGTGAGGCCGCCCAGGAACTTGCCCAGCTTGAATCGGCCTGTCTCGTTGACCTTGTTGCCGAAGTAGTTGGCCGACATCTTGTGGGCCTCGTCCACCACGATCAGGTCCCACTCGGTTTGCGCCAGCAGCTGCTGGTATTCCTCGTTGCGCGAGAGTTGGTCAAGTCGGGCAATCAGGCGGTCTTGCTCGGCAAAGTAATTGCGGCTGTGGCATTGCTCTTGTTTTTCGCGGCTGAACAGCTCGAAGTCCAGCCCGAATTTTTCGCGCAGTTCGTCTTGCCACTGCTCCGTCAGGGAACCAGGAGAGACGATGAGCACGCGTCGGGCGTCGGCACGCAGGGTCATTTCTCGGATCAGCAGGCCCGCCATCACGGTCTTGCCTGCTCCGGGGTCGTCGGCCAGCACAAAGCGCAGCGGCTGACGCGGCAGCATGGATTCGTAAACGGCGGAAATCTGGTGCGGCAGGGGTTCAACGTTGGAGGTGTGCACCGCCATCAGGGGGTCAAACAGGTGCGCCAAGCTGATGCGATAAGCCTCCAAAGCCAGCTTGAAAGCAGCGGGTTCAGCATCGAAAGCCCATGCCTTGCCTGCCACGGCCAGGGACAAGCGATGCTCGTCGTGGCGGAAGATGGTCTGCTCATCGAGCTTGCCTTGGGCGTTGCGGTAGGCCACAAGGCGGGCGCTGGGGCCTATCTCTTCAACATTGACAACCTTGACGACTTCATCTGGGAGCAGCCCCGTGATTTGCGCGTCCTTAGCGATTTCTTCGAGTTTGAGCATGCGCGCCTGAGTGCGTTGAACGGTGGATACATCAGGCACTGACTCCTTGGCAGGGACGAGCCAGGCGCAAACCCAGTGCACTCCCCCAAGCGCCTGATCGGCGGGTCAGTCTAGCAGGCAGAACGCACCATATAAGCGTGTCGCGGTGCGCTCCGGCAGCGAGCCATCCACCCCCCTCTGCCACACCGCCCCCACGCAGTTCCGCTTCACTTCGTTCGCTGCGACCAACTTATGACGGGACTGTCACCCGCAGGAGTGCGCCCATGCTGGACGTACACAAAAAAAGCCCCGCAGGTCAACGACTTAGCGGGGCTTTTTGGTCTGTAGCGGATGCTGCTGGAGCTATCTCTGGCGGAAACGGAGGGATTCGAACCCTCGATGAGGCTCTACACCCCATACTCCCTTAGCAGGGGAGCACCTTCGGCCACTCGGTCACGTTTCCTGAAGTCCGCAATTATGCCTTAATTTGAAGCCTGCTCAGAGAAAGTTCAGCCAGCCGGCTGGTCCAGGTCGAAGGCCTTGTGCAAGGCGCGCACGGCCAGCTCCAGGTACTTGTCTTCGATCACGACGGAGGTCTTGATCTCGGAGGTGGAGATCATCTGTATGTTGATGCCCTCTTCACTCAACACGCGGAACATCTTGGAGGCCACGCCCACATGGCTGCGCATGCCTATGCCGACGATGCTGACCTTGCAGATGGCGGTGTCGCCCACCACTTCCTGGGCGCCGAGTTGGGGCACGACCTTTTCACGCAGCAGTTCCAGGGTGCGCGCGTGGTCGTTATGGTTGACCGTGAAGCTGAAGTCGGTGCGGCCATCCTTGCTGATGTTCTGGATGATCACGTCCACTTCGATGTTGGCGTCGGCCACTGGGCCGAGGATCTGGTAGGCGATGCCGGGCTTGTCGGGCACGCCAAGCACGGAGATCTTGGTTTCGTCGCGGTTGAATGCGATGCCGGAAACAACGGCTTGTTCCATTTGTTCGTCTTCCTCAAAGGTGATCAGGGTGCCGGATGCGGCCTCTTCGTTGATGTCGATATCCCAGGGCGTGAAGCTGGAGAGCACGCGCAGCGGCACCTTGTACTTGCCGGCAAATTCGACTGAGCGGATCTGCAGTACCTTGCTGCCCAGGCTGGCCATTTCGAGCATTTCTTCAAAGCTGACGGTCTTCAGGCGCTTGGCCTGGGACACGACACGCGGGTCGGTGGTATAGACGCCATCGACATCGGTGTAGATCAGGCATTCACTGGCCTTCATGGCCGCCGCCACGGCCACGGCCGAGGTGTCGGAGCCGCCACGGCCCAGCGTGGTGATGTTGCCATCGTCATCAACGCCCTGGAAGCCGGTGATGATGACCACCTTGCCGGCTGCCAGGTCAGCGCGTACACGCTTGTCGTCAATCGACTCGATGCGCGCCTTGGTGTAGCTGCTGTCGGTGCGCACGGGCACTTGCCAGCCAGCGTAGCTGACGGCCTGCATGCCCTCGGACTGCAATGCAATCGCCAACAGTGCCGATGATGCCTGCTCGCCCGTGGCGGCCAGCATGTCGAGTTCACGAAAGTAAGCCGTGGTGGCGTGTGCGGGCGTGAGCTCCTTGGCCAGGGCCAGCAGGCGGTTGGTCTCGCCACTCATCGCGCTGGGCACCACCACCACCTGGTGGCCGGCCCGCGCCCACTTGGCTACGCGTTTGGCGACGTTGCGGATGCGCTCGGTGGAGCCCATCGAGGTGCCGCCGTATTTATGAACGAACAGTGCCATGGAATATCTGCAATGACGGAACGCTGAGGCGCGGCGCTATTGCGAAGACTGTTTTGGTGCGCCGCCGTCCCGTGCGGAAATGAAATCCAAAACCGGTCGATTGTACCAACCGAGCAGCTCGCCTTCACGCACCACATGGCCGCTGCCGACCTTTAGTTGAATGCGGTGGCCGCGCGTGCTGCAGGCGGCGATCTGGCGCAGCAGCGCATCGAGCTGCCCGGCCGTGGGCGTGGTGCCGTGCTGGCTACGCAGCCAGTGGCGCAGCACATTGGCCTGGCGCGCGCGGCTCAAAGAGCGCAGCGCGGCGATGCGCGGCGGCTGGCCTACAGTGGCCAGATCGACCAGCGCCAGTTCCTGCAGCAGTTCATGGGCCTGGGCCGCATGGGCGCAGCTGCGCGCGAAAGTGTCACGGAACTGCGGAAAGGCCTGCTGCAGCGCGGGCAGCAGCTGGCGCCGGATGCGGTTGCGCGTGTAGCGTTCGTCGCTATTGGTCGGGTCTTCCACCCAGGCCTCGCCACGCGCACGCAGCCACTGGCGCACGTCGGCGCCAGCCACGCGCAGCAGCGGGCGGCTCCAGTGCAGACCTGCGCGCTGCCATTGCGCGGGCATGGCGGCCAGGCCGGCCACACCCGCGCCGCGCGACAGGGCCAGCAGCAGGGTTTCGACCTGGTCATCGGCATGCTGCGCCAATGCTATTGTTTGAATAGCTGGTTGCGCTTGACTGGCAAGCGCCAGAGCCTCAAAAGCCTTGTAGCGTGCCTGGCGTGCCGCATCCTCGGGGCTTTGGCCTGGCGCGTGCCGGGCATCGACACGCTCCACGCCCAGGGGCAGATCCAGGCGCATGCACAGGGCGATGCAGTGCCGCTCGAAATCGTCGGCTGCGGCCTGCAGGCCATGGTGTACGTGAAAGGCGTGCACCTGCCCCGGCCAGCGCTCGGCGCAGGCCAGCAGCAGCGCCGTGGAGTCCGCGCCGCCGCTCAAACCCACGGCCAGGGGCAGGCGAGGCGCGAAGGCCTGCATGGCGGCGTCAAAACTCTGGGTCATGGTGCGCGCGATCCTCGCACAAAGCACAACGGCCCCGCGGGGCCGTTGTCACGGACATGGACACGCAGCTCAGCGCTCGGCCTTGGTGTCGTTGAAGCGGCCGTAGCTTTGCAGGCGCTCGTAGCGGCGATCCTGCAGCTCCTTGGGCTTCAGGTCGGACAGCTGGCGGTAGGCATCGCCCAGCGCGCGCCTCAAGAAGGCCGCCATCTGCTTGTGGTCGCGGTGCGCGCCGCCCACGGGTTCGTTGACGATCTTGTCCACCAGGCCCAGGGCCTTCAGGCGGTGCGCGGTGATGCCCATGGCGTCGGCCGCATCCTTCGCCTTGTCGCTGGTCTTCCAGAGGATGGAGGCGCAGCCCTCGGGGCTGATCACCGAGTAGATCGAGTACTGCAGCATGATGACCTGATCGGCCACACTGATGGCCAGCGCACCACCCGAGCCGCCCTCGCCGATCACCGTGGTGATGATGGGCACCTCCAGCTGCGCCATCTCGTAGATGTTGCGGCCAATGGCCTCGGACTGGCCGCGCTCCTCGGCGTCTATGCCGGGAAAGGCGCCCGGCGTATCGACAAAGGTGAACACCGGCAGCTTGAACTTCTCGGCCGTCTTCATCAGGCGCAATGCCTTGCGGTAGCCCTCGGGGCGGCTCATGCCGAAGTTGCGCGCGGCGCGCTCCTTGGTGTCGCGCCCCTTCTGGTGGCCCAGCACCATGCAGGCATGGCCGTTGAAACGCGCTAGGCCGCCAACGATGGACTGGTCATCGGCAAAGTGGCGGTCGCCGTGCATCTCCACGAAATCCGTGAAGATCTCGTTCACGTAGTCCATGGTGTAGGGGCGCTCGGGGTGGCGCGCAATCTTCGTGATCTGCCAGGGGGTCAGATCGCTGTAGATGTCCTTGGTGAGCTGCTGGCTCTTCTTGCTGAGCTGCTCTATCTCTTCGGAAATATCCACCGCGCTTTCGTTTTGCACATAGCGCAGTTCTTCGATTTTGGATTCCAGCTCGGCAATGGGCTGCTCGAAGTCCAGAAAGGTTTTTTTAGCCAACTTGTTTTCTCCTCGGGTCGGGGCCCGAAACCGGTCACCCCGCTGATGATCGTTATCAATAGTCAACCGGCAGGGGGGCGAGGGAGCGCCAAATATACCAACTCGCCACGCTGCACCAGGGCTTCCAGGCCTCGGCCACCTCGCGCGCGTCGCTGCGGCTCACGGGGTCGCCAGAAAAATAATGCTGGCTGATGCCCTGGATCAGGGTGGCGTCGTCCAGCGGCAGCACGTTCGGCCGCGCCAGGTGGAAGATCAGGAACATGTCGGCCGTCCAGCGGCTGATGCCGCGTATGGCCACCAGCTCGGCGACGATGGCCGGGTCGTCCATCTGGTCCCACTGCTTGACATGCAGCTGGCCGTTGTCGAAATGCAGCGCCAGATCGACCAGGTATTCCACCTTGCGCGCCGACAGGCCGGCCGCGCGCATGTCGTCCACCTTGAGCTTGAGCACGCTGCGCGGCGTCATGCTGCGCGGCAGCGCGGCGAACTGATCCCAGACACGCTGCGCCGAGGCCACGCTCACCTGCTGGCCGACGATGGAGCGCGCCAGCGTGGTGAAGGCGTCGCCGCGCTGGTACAGCGCCACGTCGCCCACCTGCGGGATCAGGCGTCGCAGCACGCGGTCCTTCTTGGTCAGGTGCTTGCAGGCCTCGGCCCAATAATCCGGAGCGGCCGCAGTTACTTCTTTTTTTATAGCTGCCACCGCTTATCCTATCTGCGTCAACAGCCAATTTGACTCTGAATTCATTTACTGCGCGGCCTCCCAGGTCGTGCCCGCGGCCGAGTCCTTGAGCACGATGCCCTGGGCCAGCAGCTCGCCCCTGATGCGGTCGGCCTCGGCGAAATTCTTCGCCGCCTTGGCGGCCGCGCGCGCGGCGATCTGCGCCTCAATGGCGGCCGCGTCCAGGCCGGCGCCGGCCTTCAGAAAGGCCTCGGGGTCGTCCTGCAGCAGGCCCAGGTGGGCGCCGAGCGCCTTCAGCAGGCCGGCAACCTCGGGCGACTTGCCGCGGTTGACCTCGCCGGCCAGCTCGAACAACACGGCCACGGCCTCGGGCGTGCCGAAGTCCTCGTCCATCGCGGCCTTGAAGCGCGCGGCATGCGGCTGGGCCCAGTCGATCTCGACCGGCTGCGGCGCCACCAGCGACAGCGCGGTGTACAGGCGCTTGAGCGCGGCGCGGGCGTCGTCCAGATGCAGGTCGCTGTAGTTCAGCGGGCTGCGGTAGTGGCTGCGCACGACGAAGAAGCGCACGGTTTCGGCGTCGTACTCCTTAAGCACGTCGCGGATGGTGAAGAAGTTGCCCAGGCTCTTGGACATCTTCTCGTTGTCCACGTTGATGAAGCCGTTGTGCATCCAGGTCCGGGCGAAGGGCTTGCCCGTGGCGCCCTCGCTCTGGGCGATTTCGTTCTCGTGGTGCGGGAAGGCCAGGTCGGCGCCGCCGCCATGGATGTCAAAACTCTCGCCCAGCAGCGCGCAGCCCATGGCCGAGCACTCGATATGCCAGCCGGGCCGGCCCTCGCCGTAAGGGCTGGCCCATTTCACCTCGGCCGGCTCCTCGGGCTTGGCGCTCTTCCAGAGCACAAAGTCCAGCGGATCATGCTTGCCATCCTGCACCGCCACGCGCTCGCCGGCATTCAGCTCATCGAGCGACTTGCCCGAGAGCTTGCCGTAGCCGGCAAACTTGCGCACCGCGTAGTTCACGTCGCCGCTGCCGGCCTGGTAGGCCAGGCCCTTGCCCTCAAGCCGCTGGATGAGCGACAGCATCTGCGGCACATAGTCGGTGGCGCGCGGCTCGTGCGTGGGGCGCTCTATCCCCAAGGCGTCGGCGTCCTGGTGCAGGGCGTCGATCATGCGGTCGGTCAGGCTGCGGATGGTCTCGCCGTTCTCCACGGCGCGGCGGATGATCTTGTCGTCGATGTCGGTGATGTTGCGCAC
>JADHED010002445.1_pt1 | contig 12980 bp, 14 predicted proteins | sample 8952041 | NCBI WGS metagenome assembly JADHED01 (sample SAMN16124423, study PRJNA663239) | bioreactor sludge metagenome | isolation source: sludge (control) | place: India:Bengaluru | collected 2018-09-08
GGCGGCGGGAGCGGCCTGCGCGGGGGCCGCGGTCGCCGCGTGGGGCGCGAGGCTCGCCCGGACCCGGCCCGGCAGGTCGCGCAGGAAGCCGAAGAGGACCCGCGTGCCGCGGCGGGCCCCGGAGGCCACGGGCGGCGCCACGCGGCGCACGCCCCGCGTGAGCGTGCCGCCGCCGCGCGCCAGGTCGCGGCCGATGGCCGAGAGTTCGCGGTCCGTGGCCAGCCAGAGCCCCAGCGCCGCGCCGCCCACCGTCACGAGGAAGGCCCCCGCCGACCCGGACAGGAAGCGCAGGCGGTTGGCGAGGCCCGCGCCGGCCAGCCCGCCGGGGCCGCGCAGCCCCTCCTCGAGCCACGGCCGGGCGTCGAGGGCGAGCGCGAGGAAGCCGGCCGAGCACAGCGTGGCGAGGACGATGCCCGCGGCGCGCAGGCCGGGGTGCAGGCGGCGCCGGCAGAACACCTCGGCGCCGGCCGAGAACGCCACGAGCCCGAGCAGGAGGAAAGCGGCGTAGCCGAGGCCCGAGAGCAGCGGCTTCGCCGTGAGCCGGCCGATCTCGCCGAACAGGTTGCCGCGTCCGCCGGCGGGGGAGTAGGTGGCCATCGACAGGAGGGCGAAGAGCGACAGGCCCGCGGCGGCGGCGATCCCCGCGCCGCGCATGATCCGCGGTCCCTCCCCCCAGCGCGCCCTGCGCCCGGGGCCGTCCGGACCGCTCCGGCGACCGCCGCTGCCCCTCGCTTGCATCGAGACCCTCGTCGCGCCCGGGGATCCCCCCGGGATCGGAATGCCGCTAGCCCGATAGTCTAGCGTCCGCGACGAAGGATACAAGCCAAAGAGCGAGAAAGTCCTTGGACACCGATATATGGTGCTCGACCGGTCCCTCCGGCCGGACGATGTGAAAGTCTGATAACTCGGCGCCGAGGGTCGCCGGGGAGTCGAGGACGATGAGGTCCAGGCGCTTCCCGGCGAGCTTCCGCCGGGCATGCTCCTCCCCGTCCTCCGACTCCAGGGCGAAGCCGACGAGCGTCTGTCCGGTCTTCGTGCGGCCCATCTCGGCGAGGATGTCGGGGTTCTCGACGAGGGGCAGGACGGGGGCCGACCCGGCCTTCTTCCGCTTGCCGGGGTACCGCTCCGCCGGACGCCAGTCGGCGACGGCGGCGGTCATGAACACCGCGTCGCATCGCGGGAACGCCTCGAGGCAGGCCGCGCGCATCTCTTCCGCGGTCCGCACCCGGACGACCTCCGCCCCGAAGGGCGGCGGGAGGGCCACCGGCCCGAGGACGAGGCGGACGCGGTGCCCGAGGGCCAGCGCGGCCTCGGCGATGGCGAGGCCCATGCGGCCGGAGGAGGCGTTGGCGAGGTGGCGGACGTCGTCGAGGGGTTCGTGCGTGGGGCCGGCGGTGACGAGGAACCTCACGCCGACTCCCCGCCGGCGGCCCGCTCGGCGAGGATGGCCTCCACGGCGGCCACGATGTCGGCGGGCTCCGCCATGCGGCCCCGGCCCACGTCCCCGCACGCGAGCCACCCCTCCCCGGGGTCCACGAAGCGGTGGCCGAGTGTGCGCAGGCGGGAGATGTTCTCCTGCACCACGGGGTTCTCCCACATGTGCACGTTCATCGCGGGGGCGATGAGGACGGGCTTCGTCACCGCGAGGAGGGTGGTGGAGAGGATCTCGTCGGCGATGCCGTGGGCCATCTTCCCGAGGATGTTCGCCGTGGCCGGCGCCACGAGGGCGAGGTCCGGCGCCTCCGCGAGGCTGATGTGCTCGGTGAGGAAGGCCTCCATCGGGTCCCAGAGGTCCGTCAGGACGGGTCTGCGGGTCAGCGCCGAGAACGTCCGGGGGCGGACGAGCTCCGTGGCGGAACGCGTCATGACGACCCGGACGTCGTGTCCCCGCTGGACGAGCCGGGACACGACCTCCGCCGCCTTGTAGGCGGCGATGCTGCCCGTCACTCCGTGCAGGATCCTGGCCACGTGGTCCGCCCTCCGGCCGGCTACTCGCCGAGGACGCTCGTGTCGACCTTGTCCTCGTCGGCCTCGAGTTCGATCTTACCTTCCTCGATCTCGCGGATCACGAGGCGGATCGGGCTCTCCGAGGTGGCGTGCACCACGTGGGGCGCCGTCCGGATGATCTCCTGCAGGCGCCTCTGGATGAGGGAGGCCAGCTTGAACCGTCCCCCGACCTTCTGCGAGAGCTCGTCGATCCGGCGAATGAGTTCCGTCGTCATGTCAGGCCTCCGGCCGTTTCCGCCGCTCCTCGATCCTCGCCCGGGCCTCGGCCACCGCCCGTTCGAGGTCGTCGTTCACCACCGTCGCGTCGAACTCGCCCTCGCGGGCGAGCTCCTCCCGCGCGTTCCGCAGGCGCCGGCGGACGGCTTCGTCCGTCTCCGTCCCCCGGCCGCGCAGCCTCCGCTCGAGTTCCGCCTCGTCGGGCGTCTTCACGAACAGGAAGAGCGCCGGCTCGACCCGGCCGCGCACCTGGGCCGCGCCCTGCACGTCGATGCTGAGCAGGCACACGTCGCCCCGCGCGAGGATCTCCTCCACGCCCTGCCGCGGCGTCCCGTACAGGTTCCCGTGGACCACCGCGTACTCCAGGAACTCCCCGCGCGCGACCCGCGCGCGGAACTCCTCCTCGGAGAGGAAACGGTAGTCCACCCCGTCCATCTCCCCCGGCCGCGGGGCCCGCGTCGTGGCGGTCACCGCCCGCGCGAAACCCTCCCGCGCCCGGAGCCGCTCGACCACCGTCGTCTTCCCCGCCCCCGAGGGGCCGGAGACGACGACGAGCAGCCCGCGGCGCCTTCCGGACTGCGTCACTCCACGTTCTGGACCTGCTCCTTCAGCCGGTCCATCTCCACCTTCAGGTCCACGCAGAGCCGGGAGACCTCCGCATCCCCGGCCTTGCTGCCGATCGTGTTCGCCTCCCGGGCCATCTCCTGCACGAGGAAGTCGAGCCGTCGGCCGACCTCCGCCCCGGCGGTGAGCGCCGCCCCGAACTGGTCGAGGTGGCTCCGGAGGCGGGTCAGCTCCTCCGTCACGTCCGAGCGCTCCGCGAACACGGCGAGTTCGCGGAACAGGTCGCGGTCGGCGACCGCCACTTCGGCGTCCGCCACCATCCGCTGCACGCGGTCGCGAAGCCGCCCGAGGTACTCCTCCTTCACGCGGGGCGCGCGGGCGGCGATCGCCTTCACCAGGGCGGCCACGGCCTTCGCCCGCCGGGCGAAGTCGCGGGCGAGGTTCGCGCCCTCCCGCTCCCGCATCTTCGACAGCCGCGCGAGGGCCGCCGTGAGGACTCCGCACACCAGGTTCCAGTCCTCGTCGGAGACCGCTTCGTCGCCGCGGCGCTCCTTCACCACGCCGGGCAGCGACGCCAGGAGCGCGAGGTCGGGCTCCCCCGGCAGGCGCAGGTCGCGCCCGAGACGACGCAGGCGCCTCGCATACTCCGCCGCCACCGCCTCGTCGACCGTGACCTCGGGCCGCTCGCGCTCGAACCACAGCCAGACGTTCACCGTCCCCCGGGCGATCCGGGCGCGGAGGAGGTCCTCCATCTCGTGCTCACGGCTCGCGAGGGCGGGCGGCGTGCGGAAGGAGGCCTTGAAGTAGCGGTTGTTGACGGAGCGGATCTCGGCGGTCACCCTCGTGCCGCCCTTGTGCTGCGTGGCGGCGCCGAATCCGGTCATGCTGCGCATCGCGGTCCCCGCCTTTGCCGCCGTCGCGGAACCTACTTGCCTTCGCCGCCGCCCGTGTCGGCCGGCGCGCCGCCCTCGCCCGCGTCGCCCGGGTCCGCCGGCGCGGCGGGGGCGGGCTTGTCCGACGGGGGCGCGGCGCTCCGGGGCTGCAGGGCGGCCAGGATGATGGCGCACCCCACGAAGATCGCGGCGAGGAGCGCCGTGAACCGGTTGATCCCGCCGGCCTTCACGCCGAATGTTTCCGCGCCTGCGCCGCCGAACGCCGCGGCCAGGCCGCCTCCCTTGCTCTCCTGCAGGAGGATGATCACGATCAGCAGGAGGGAGGTGAGGATGAAGACCACGTACAGGAGGACACGGAGCACTTCGACGAGCATCGGTCTATCCCTTGCCGTACCGGACGATCGCCGCGAACGACGCGGCGCTGAGCGACGCCCCCCCGACCAGGGCACCATCCACGTCGGGTTCACGCATGAGCCCGGCGATATTATCCGGTTTGACGCTACCCCCGTACTGAATTCTGGTTCGGTCGGCCTGCCCGGCGGGGAAGAGGGCGGTCAGGAGGTGGCGTATGAACGCGTGCGCCTCCTCGGCCTGCGCGGGGGTGGCGTTGCGCCCCGTGCCGATGGCCCAGACGGGCTCGTAGGCGACGGTGACGCGCTCCATGCGGTCGGGGGACACCCGCAGGAGGGCGGCGTTGACCTGGCGCCGGAGCACGTCCTCGACCTTCCCCGCGTCGCGCTCGGCGAGGGTCTCGCCGACGCAGACGATCGGCATCAGGCCGGCGCGCAGCGCCCCGAGGACCTTCCCGGCCACCACGTCGTCGGTCTCGCCGAAGAGGCTCCGGCGCTCGGAGTGGCCGACGAGGACGTACCGGCAGCCCGCGTCGCGGAGCATCTCCGGCGCCACGGCCCCCGTGTAGGCGCCCTTGGGCTCCGCGTGGCAGTCCTGCGCGCCCACCTCGATCCGCGAACCCCGGAGCGCGTTGCGCACCGCCTCGAGGAACGGGAACGGCGGGAAGACCGCGATGTCGCGGTCGGCCACGTCGCCGACCTGGGCCCGGAGGTCCGAGGCGAGGGCCACGGCCTCCGTGCGGGTCCCGTGCATCTTCCAGTTGCCGGCGAGGAACGGGCGGCGCGACGCCATGCTCTACTCCTTCTCCCCTTCCGCGGCGCGGGCGATCCCGGCGATCTGGCGGAGGTCCCGGACCAGGGCGGGGAGGGCCTCCGGCGCGATGGCCTGCTGCCCGTCGGAGAGCGCGTGCTCCGGGTGATCGTGGATCTCGAACATGACCCCGTGGGCGCCGGCCGCCGCCGCCGCCCGCGCCAGGGCCGGCACGTACGCCCCGATGCCGGTGCCGTGCGAGGGGTCCACGACGACGGGCCACGGGGTGGCGGCGCGCAGGGCGGGGACGGCGGCGAGGTCGAGGGTGAACCGCGTCTCGTCGGAGAACGTCCGGATGCCGCGCTCGCAGAGCACGACGCCGGGGCAGCCGCCGACGAGGAGGTACTCCGCGGCGGCGAGGAGCTCGGCGATCGTCGCCGCCATGCCCCGTTTCAGGAGCACGGGCCGGCCCGCCCGGGCCACCCGCTTCAGCAGGGCGTAGTTGGCCATGTTCCGCGTGCCGACCTGCAGCAGGTCCGCGCACTCCGCCACCGCCGCGATGTCGTCGGTGTCGAGGACCTCCGTCACCACCGGCAGCCCCGTCTCCTCCCGCGCCTCCCGCAGGTAGCCGAGGCCCGCCCGCCCGAGGCCCTGGAACGAGTAGGGCGAGGTCCGGGGCTTGTAGGCGCCTCCCCGCAGGAGGTCCACGCCGGCCGCCTTCGCCGTCCGCGCGGCGGCGAGGATGGCCTCGCGGCTCTCCACCGCGCAGGGCCCCGCGATGATCGTGAACCCGCGGCCGATGGTCACCGGCCCCGCCGGCACTTCCCTGGTGCCCCGGAAGCCATTGCGGCTGGCGAAAAGGAGCTCGCCCTCGTGGTCCACGATCTTCGCCACGCAGGGCAGGAGCGACAGTTCCCGGGTGTCCCCGTCCCCGAACAGCGCGATGACCCGCGGCCCCACGACCTGCGCGATGAACCCCGCCCGGGCGGCCACGTCGAGGACGGCCCAGCGCTGGCTCTCGGTGATGTCCTGCCGGCAGAGGATGAGCATGTTCGGGGTCTCGGGCGGCGGCGGGCGGCCCGCCCATGCTAGCCGCCGATTCCCGACCGGCGTGCGGGAATTGCCACGTCCGGGCGCCTCGCCGGAGCCCGCGGCGGCCCGGCGGGACCGCGCGGATGGCGGGAGCGACGGCGCGACGGCCGCCTGGCGCTACTCGTCCTCGTCGCGCTCGGCGTCCTTGTCCTCTTTGCGCACGGGGTCCGTGCGCTCCTCGTAGAGGAGCGTCAGGAAGCCCTCGGTGTTCCGCTCGAGGACCCACCGCTCCTGCCGCACGAGGCCGTCCTGGGACTCCCCGGTGAAGCGGATGGAGAACCGCCGGCTGCGGAAGCCGACGGTGGAGTCGTTCAGCTTGTTGCGCTGCAGGGCCGCGGCGTCGAAGCCGTCGATCTTCTGGAAGTCCTGCAGCGAGGCGAGGGCGTTCTTCTTCGGGATGTCCTCGTCGCGGGGAGGCGCCTGCGGGGTGGTGCCGGCCTCCTCCTCCTCCTCGGCGTTGCGCCACTCGATGAGTCGGTCGGCGAGCTCCACGTCGGAGGACTCGAACATGGCCCGGACCATCGGCTTCTCGGCCGTGTTCAGGTTCACGGGGCCGTCGGACCACAGCGTCAGGTAGCGGATCAGCCCGGGGGCCGTCGTATCCTGACCCTCCTCCGCCTCCTCCTCCTCGAGCGTGAGGTCGTAGAGGATGTCCCGCGTGAAGCCCTTGATCATGAGCAGCTCGTCGGGCGTCACCATGATCCGCTTGTCGTCGGGGGTCGCGGGCCGCGGCACGTCGTCCCCCTGGCGCGCCAGCCACTCCTTCACCGCGTCCCGCAGCCGCTCCGCGTCGCCGCGGGATAGGGCGTAGCGGGGGTACTCCTCCCGGTACAGGACCAGGAGCCGGACGAACACGGCCTCCCAGTGCTCCCGCAGGGCCTCGTCGTCGGCGAGGAGATTGTGGAGGTTGAACTTCCGCGCCTCGTCCTCGACGAGCGCCTTGATCTCGTAGTCCTCGGAGGAGACGGGCTCGGCGGGCTCCTCCTCCGCCTCCTCCTCGTCCGTCTCCGGGGGCAGCTCCTGGAGGGTCGTGTAGCGGGATTCGGTCCACCGGTCGTCCTGCTTCTCGACGTCGTTCTCCTCCCGGTCGAACTGGAGCACCTGCTTCAGGATCTCCAGGTGCCCGCGCATGGCGTGCCGCATGAGGAAGTCGTCCCGCTTGTTCTTCGCGAGGCGGTAGTGCAGGGCGGCGGTCGACTTGATCTCGAGGGCGAGGATCGCCGTGAGGAGCAGCACGAACAGGACGACGAGGAGGGCGACTCCTCTCTCGTTCTCGTGGGCCGGTCGGATCGGCATAAGAAGCGTAGGACGCGCCATGGCCGGCCCCTATTCCCCCTTCTCCGGGACGAGGAGCACGAGGCGGTCGCGCGTCCGGTCGCGGCTCTCGAAGAACAGCGCGACCTCGAGGCGCCCGTCGCGGTCGAAGTCGGCGACGAACGCCTCGATCCCGGCGGCGTCCCCGGGGTCCGGGATCCTGGCCCGGCGCGAGGGCTCCGCGGCGAAGAGGCCCCCGGCGACCCCCGGGAACAGGAGCACCTCGTCCGGGCCCTCGCGCAGGAGGAGGTCCTTCCGCCCGTCCCCGTCGAAGTCCGCATCGTAGTGGACGAGGATCGAGTGGGTGGCTCGGATGTTCCCGGCGAGATCCACGTACAGGCCGACCTTCACGCGGACCTCCCGTTCGAAGTCGGGCTCCTTGCGGTAGGGGACCGACGCGTCCCCGGTGTTCATGAACACGTGGTTGCGCACCGCCACCGCGCCGGTGACGGCCACCGACATGCCCGTGGTCAGGCCGAACTCCGGGGTCGTGGGGACGATGAGGTCGGGGCGGCCGTCCCCGTCGAGATCCGCGAGGCGGGGCTCGAAGGACCAGCCCGGGATCTTGATCCGCCGGGCGGGACGGTCGAGTGGGGCCCCGCCGAGGTACAGGTCGGTGACGCCCTCCTTGCGGCGGCTGACGAGGATCTCGGGCCGCCCGTCGCCGGTGAGGTCGCGGACCTCGAGCCGCGGCGGCTCGTCGGGGTCGAGGAGCGGGGCGAGGTCGATGACGGGGTCCGCGGTCGCCGCCGCCCGGCCGTCCTCCCCGGCGCGGAACACGCGGATCGTGCGGCCGTCGCAGAGGGCGGGGTCCGGGCGGCCGTCCCCGGTGAAGTCGAGGAGGAGGAGGTCGGGGATGCCCACCCGCCCGGTGAGCGCCGCGCCGAGACCCGGGGGGTCCACGGCGAGGGACGCCGCGAGCGGGCACGTGAGCAGCCTCTCCGGCCGGTCGGCCCACAGGCCCGGGGCGCCGGCCGCGCCGTCCGCGGCGGGGGGCCCCCGCCCCTGGAAGTACAGCGCGAACCCGCGGGCCGTCGGCACCGCGAGGTCGTCGAGACCGTCCCCGTCGAGGTCGCGGACGAAACCGCGCCAGTGCAGAGCGCCCGGCTCGCCGCCGGGGACCAGGTTCTCCGCGGCCACGAGGGGAGGCTCCCGCGCCGTGAGAGTCCCGTCGCGGCAGTCCGCGATCACCACGCCGCGCGGCGTCAGGAGGGCGATCTCCCGCGTCCGCGGGTCCTCGTCGAGCTGGCCGGCGCAGAAGCAGAGCGCGTCGGGGGGGAGTTCGGAGAGCACGCGTCTCGCCGGATCGTAGGTCCCGTCGGAGCCGGCGGAGAAGAGCGTCACGCGGCGGCCGGAGAACAGCAGGATCTCCGCCCGCCCGTCGCCGTCGAGGTCGTCGTAGAGCCGCGCCGTGATGCGGCCGCCCTCTCCGAAGTCCAGCACGCGCCAGTCCGGCGGGGGGGCCGCGGACGCGACGGACGCCGCGGCGAGGAGCGCGAGGACGGCGGCGCCGAGAGCCTTCATCGCTGGCTCCGCACGAGGTACACGAGCCCGCCGCGCCAGGCGAGGAGGTCGTCCGCGCCGTCGCCGTCGAGATCGCCGATCCGCACGTCGTTGCCGACCTCCGCCCTGGCGCGGAAGATCTCCTGCCGGAAGCCGTAGCGGTCGGCGGAGAGGAACCCCGTGTCGCTCGTGCCCGCGAGGATGGTGATGTGTCCGCCGTCGGCGGTGTCGAGCAGGTCCCGGGCGCCGTCCCCGTCGAAGTCGCCGGACAGGAAGCACACGGGCGCCGTGGAGTTGGCCTCCAGCTGCGCGATGGGGAAGGGGCGGCTCACGCGGAACAGGGGCTGGCGTTCGAACCCGCGCGCCTCCGCGTCGTACCGGAAGACCATGTAGTCCGCCATGACCCGCTTCATGAGCCGGGACTGCATGTCCACTCCGAGGGAGGTCACGACGAGGTCCCGGTCCCCGTCGCCGTCGAAGTCGAACAGGGCGGGGTTCACCGAGAGGCCGTCGACCTTGAAGGAGGAGGCGGGGGTCGCGAGCCGCCCGGACCCGTCCGCGTCGAACAGCGCGGGGCCCAGGAAGAGCGAGTGCTGGGAGGTGAACCGCTCGAACAGCCCGACGCGGGCGGGGGTCTGCGTCAGCAGCAGGTCGGCCTTCCCGTCCCCGTCCACATCCTCGAGCGCCGCCGAGGCGCGCTCCTCGTCGGGGGGCCGGGGGGCCAGCGCGGGGAACGGGAGGCGGGAAGCGGCGAACGCCCCGTCCGGGCCCTGCGCGAAGACGTGGATCTCCCCCGGCAGGCCGCCCGCGAGGTCCGTCCGGCCGTCCCCGTCGAGGTCCAGCGGCTTCAGGCGCGGGATGGCGAAGGCGAGGAGGAGGGACCGGTGCGCGGAGTACTCGAGGGCCGGCGGGACCGGGAGGGGCAGGTGCCGCGGCGCCCGGCCGGAGGCGATGATCCGGTAGCCGTCGGCGCCGGGGAGGACGCACTCCTCGACGCCGTCGCCGTCGAGGTCGACCTCCGCGTCGAGCACCGTCAGGCGCGAGGGGTCCGGCGGGAACGGCAGGGCGGGCGCCTCGGCGAGGACCCGGGGCGCCCCGAACCGGTGGCCCGCGGCCGCGCCGCCCTCCGCCGCCTCGAGCGCGAAGGCCGCGACGCCCTTCGCGAGGTCGACCACGACGATCTCCGCCGGGCCGTCGGGGCGGGTCTTCGCCGCGAAGGCGTAGAACACGTCACGGCAGCCCGCCTCCGCCGGCCGGAGGACGGCGAGCGCGCCGCCGCCCGTCGCCGGGAAGACGTGGACCGCGCCGCCCCGGGGCCCGTCCGCGAAGGCGACGATCTCCGGACGGCCATCCCCGGTGAGGTCCCGCGCCCGCACGGCACGCACCGTGTCCTCGCCGGCGTCGAGCACGGCGGTGGCGAAGCCGGCGGCCCGCGCCGGCGGGGCGGCGGAGAGGAGCAGCGCCAGGATGGGAAGGACGCGCTTGCGCATGGGGGCGCCGGCGAAAGCCCGCGCGTGCCGGCGGCTCACGCGTGGATGTCGCGCCGGACGAACATGATACGGGCCGCGAGGAGGAAGGCCAAGGCCGACGCCGCGGGGACGAGGATCCCCGGGCGCAGGAACCGCGCGTCCACCCGGTATTCGGAGAGCCCCTCCGCATAGGAGACGAGGACGGCCAGGCCGCGATCGACGTGGGACAGGAAGTTCAGGGCCGACAGGTCCGGGGGCAGGGCGAGGTTCAGGCCCGCCGCCGCGAGGCCGCCGAGGACCGCCGCCGTCACCGCCGTGGCCGAGGACATGAACAGGGAGGACACGAACAGCCCGAAGGCGGCCACGGCGAACAGGGCGAGCGGGGCCAGGCCGACGGCGGGGATCGCCACCGCGAGAAGGTCCGCGGCGGTGTAGTCCACCTGGCCGAACCGCGGGTCCACGTAGTCGCCGTAGCCCCCGGTCGCCAGCCCGGCGGCGAACCCCGTGGCGGTCACCGCCGCGGTGAACAAGAGGACCGCGAGCAGCAGGAGGAGGGCCTTGGCGAGGACGACGTCGGTCCGGGACACGGGCCGGATGAGGACGAGGCGGCAGGTGCCGGCGGTCCCCTCCCCGGCGAGGAGGCCGGCGGCGAACAGGAGCAGCAGGACGGCGGACAAGAGGACGCCCGCGCGGATCCCCGCGGCGAACGTGAGCCAGCCGTTGGCCCCGGTGCCGGCGGCGGGCCGGGGCGGGGTGGGGGCGGCCGCGGGTTCACCGAAGGTGTGCGTGGCGCGCGGCTCGGCGGCGACCTCGGCCTCCGACCGCTTCGCGGCGGCGTGCTCGAGCGGGCCGGCGACCGCCGTCGCGGCGACGGCGAGCGCGAGATAGAGGAGGAGCACGGGCTGGCGCCGCGCCTTCATCTCCTCGGCCCGGAAGGCGCGGAGGAGGCGGAGGGCGAACCCCGGGGCGGCGGTCTCAGCGGCCAAGGTCCGCCCCTTCCCCCTCCGTGACGCGGAGGAAGTAGTCCTCGAGCGTGGCGCGCTCGTGCCGGAGGCCCCGGAGGGCGATGCCGGCGCGGACGAGGCGCTCCGCGACCCGCGGGGCGGCCTCCGGCCCCGCCCGCACCCGCACCGTGTCCGGGCGCGTGTCCGGCCCCGCGGCGAGATCCGGCGACAGCGCGGCGACCGCCCGCGCCGGGTCGTCCACCTCCGCGAGCAAGGCGCCCGTCTCGCCGGCGAGGATCTCCGCCACGGCTCCCGTCACGACGAGGCGCCCTTGGCGGAGGATCGCGACCCGGCCCGCGACCTGCTCCAGTTCGTTCAGGTCGTGGCTCGAGATCAGGAAGGTCGTCCCGCGTTCGCGGTTGAGTCTCCCGATGAGGCGGCGCATCTCGTGGACGCCGTGCGGGTCGAGGCCGTTCGTGGGCTCGTCGAGGAGCACGAGGTCGGGTTCCGCGAGGAGCGCCTGGGCGATGCCGAGGCGTTGGCGCATGCCCTGCGAGTAGGTGCCCACGGCGTCGTCGGCGGCGGGCGCGAGGCCGACCTCTCCGAGGACCCCGTCGATCCGGTCGCGGTCGGTCAGGCCGGCGAGGAGGCCGAGGACCTCGAGGTTCCGGCGGCCGGAGAGGTGGTTGTAGAAACGGGGGATCTCGACCATGGCCCCGATGCGCGTGCGGGCGGCGATCGAAGCCCGCCGGCCCCGCTCGGAGAACAGCGTGACCGTGCCGGAATCGGCTCTCACCAGTCCGAGGATGATGCGGATGGCGGTCGTCTTGCCGGCGCCGTTCGGGCCGAGGAACCCGAAGACGTCCCCCCGGCGGACGGCGAAGGTCACGCCGTCGAGGGCGAGGCGGCGGCCGTACCGCCGCGTGAGGCCGTCGACCCTGAGGACCTCCTCCTCCATCCCCCCATTCTACCCGCCGGGCAGGTAAATCCGTTGGGGGGGCGGGGGGGCATGACCATAATCCCCCGGCGAGGGTCCTCCCGCGGATGAAGCCTCAGTACGTCCAGCTCCTGACCGGTTCCCGCATCGGGCTCGCCGTCGTCCTCGCCCTGCTCGTCACCGGCGTCGGCGTCGAGGAGTTCGGCCCCACCTGCTGGGTGCTGTGGGTGGGCGGCGTGCTCATGGGGATCATCGAGATCAGCGACCTCGTGGACGGCTACCTGGCCCGCAAGTGGCGGATGGTCACCGACTTCGGGAAGATGTTCGACCCCTACGCCGACGCGGTCAGCCGGGTCATCGTGTACTGGACGCTGTCGCGCATCGGGCTCGTCTGGCCCATGGTTCCGCTCGTGCTCGCGGTCCGCGACACGACGGTGGCCTACGTCCGCGCCGCGCTGGCGGGGAACGGCCGCGACGTGAGCGCCCGGTGGCTCGGCAAGACGAAGGCGATCGTCCACGCCATCACCGGGTGCGCCCTGGTGCTGGCCTCGCTCGTCCTCCCCTCGATCGTCCCGTACCTCGTCGCGCCGGCGAGCATCCTCGTCATGCTCCTGTCGGTCGTCGCCGGCCTCGACCATCTCCGCAACGCCTGGCCGACGATCTGGGGGAAGTTCCGGTAGCCCCGGGCCGGAGGCTGCGCCGAGATCCCGCGAGGGCGTTTCCCGCGCCGAGGCCGGCCACCCTTCGGGCCGCGCGCGACGCGCCTCGCATCGCTTCGTGGCCGGTCGTCGGGGACCGGCTCTGCCGGGTCACCACCTCCTCGCTCCCCGCGCCGCTCGCGCCTCGTCCCGGCGTGGCTCGCGGGGGATCTCCTCCCGGCCTCCTTGGCCCGCCCTTCTCACCGCCTCGCGCGGTTCTGGCCGGGTCTCACGGCCGATCG
>JADHED010002446.1_pt1 | contig 12969 bp, 15 predicted proteins | sample 8952041 | NCBI WGS metagenome assembly JADHED01 (sample SAMN16124423, study PRJNA663239) | bioreactor sludge metagenome | isolation source: sludge (control) | place: India:Bengaluru | collected 2018-09-08
ACCAGGTTTGGACTACGTGCAAAAACTTGGGGAGCTAGGATTCAATCTCCCCTACTCCGCGCGAAAACTGGGGTGGTGGCCGAAAAGGCGAACTGTGCGCAAAGACATAAAGTTGGCCCGCGAAACTCCCCTGCTTCCTGAGTTTTTCTGCCGCGCGTGACGCAAACTCACTCACGGCCTCCAGTAATGGCTCCAGCGTTTTCACCGGACGGCCGAAGGACCGCGTTACCGCGATTTGCTTTTTATCGGTGGGCACATCTTCCAGCGCCATGCAAGATTGACCGCACAACTCGCGCACGGTCCGTTCGAGCACAACGTTCCATCGGCGCCGAACGGTACCAGGGTCCATCCTCGACAGATCCCAAGCAGTGAGCACGCCGGCCTCTACGAGCTGCGCGCCTATCTTGCGGCCCACCCCCCATACATCCCCCACGGCGGTCGCCTGCATGATCGCCTTCAGCTCGTCAGCACTCAAGGTCGCGAGGTTGCACACCTGCGCCAGGTGCGCCGGATAGCTGCCCGGTTTCCTCTCTGCGTCCTTGGAGACGTGGTTCGCGAGCTTGGCCAACGTTTTCGTCGGCCCGATGCCCACACCGCACTGCAGGCCGATCCATTGGCGAATGCGGGCCCGGACCTTGAATGCCCTCTCGGTCAGGTCACCAGGGATACCGTCACAGCAGGAGAAGGCTTCATCGATTGAATAGACCTCCGTCCGATAGCCAAAACCCGCTATGAGGCTCATCAGGCGCGAGGACATATCACCGTACAGGGTGAAGTTTGCCGAGAGCCCCAGCAGGCCGTGGGACTCGCACAAATGGGAAATCTTGAACCAGGGAGCCCCCATCTTGATCCCGAGTGCTTTTGCCTCTTGGCTTCGGGCAATAGCGCAGCCATCGTTATTGGAAAGAACAACGAGAGGACGGCCTTGCAGGGAGGGACGAAAGCTCTGTTCTACCGAGGCGTAGAAGTTGGATGCATCAAAAAGCGCGAACATGGCCACCTCACCTGCCGCCCCCGCGAAAGCGCTTGATCGAGGCCGTCACGACGCCCCAGATTTCGACTGTCTGCCCGTCTTTCGGGACGATTTCAGGGTACGTTGGGTTTGCTGCCACCAGCTTCATGCGCCCGTACTTGAGCCACAGCGACTTGCAGGTGAACTCTCCGTCCACCACGGCGACCACCACATCCTGGTGCACGGGCTTGAGGGCGCGGTTCACCACCAGCAGATCCCCGTCGAAGAGCCCTGCGTCCTTCATCGAGTCCCCGCGCAGCCGTAGCAGGAACGTCGCCTGGGGATGGGTCACAAGGATGGCTGTGAGATCCAGCCGATCAACATGGAAGTCCTCTGCCGGTGATGGAAAGCCTGCACGCACCACGTCACCACCCACAGGAAGCACCAGCGGCTGGTCGGAGATGAGGATAGGCAGCGGGTCACGTTTCACACTGTACAAATATACAGCATTCGACAAAACGAGCAACATCGAGGCCTATGGCCGAAACCAGCCCGATATACTCCTCGCAGGTTGTAACAATCTCCGCTCATGACCCCCATCGCCCATCGTCTTGGCTTGTACTCCATCCCTCTTCTCGCATCCCTGGCCCTTCCCGTTTGGGCTGCGGGCCCCGTGGGGCTCGGGTACCTCAAGATGGGGATGAGCAAGAGCGCGATTGAGCAGGGCGACTCCAGCGGCGCGATCAAGCTGCTCGGCCCCCTGCAGGAACTGAAGCTGCCGACCAAAGCACCAGTGGCTGACGACTACTACACGACCCAGGCGGTATTACCGTTCTCTCCCGACCCTGTGAAACTCAGTCTTGGCTTCAAGGGGGAGTCTCTCTCGGTCATCAACATCCAGCTCCCCGATGAAGCCATGGAGAACAAGATCCGGGCTGAGCTTGAGGGCAAGTACGGCCCACCAAAGCTGGATGATGGCCGCAAGGACGAGCAGTGCATCTACCGGAACGGCAACAGCTTCACCCTGAAGTCGGGCGTGATGTCGGTGGGGTGGACGGACGAAGAAACCTCAACCACCACGGCGCTCAACCTGGTGCACTTCCAGTCCTGCCCTTCCAGCCTCAGTGGCGATATGGTCAGGACACAGCCTTCCCGCAGCCTCTCGATTCAGCGTCGGCCCGCCCCTGCCAAGGCCAGCGGACTCTTCTGACCGCCCTCCTCCCCCTCGGGGCAGCAAAAGCGCCTTTTTGCTCAAGTGCGAAGCACTCACGAGTGAGAAAAGCGGTCGAACTCAACAGTCGGTTGTAGGAGGCAGAGCGCACGCAGCCTGACCCCGGCTTTGGCCGGGTCATGTAATCCAAAGTTATTCCTTCGGATGGCATCCCCCTGTTTTTTTTGACCCTAAACATTGTTTGAAAATCCACGGCGTGGCCGTCGATTCAGCCTGGCGCCCTAACCTAAGCCTAAGCCTCAGCCTCTACAGGTGATCGTGTGACCCGGCGTGTTTGATGAGCATGCAGACCGCCTGAAAGCTTTCCATCACCATGAGTGTTCGGCTCCCTCGCTGACCTTCCTTTGCGTTGTCGCTCTCCGTGAGCGTGATCTTTGTCTTCACGCCCGATGGGTAATGCGCCTGGGACACATCCACCACGGTGCCAATCAACTGGACCAGCACCAGGGCGGAACGCGGCGTCACGAGGGCATCGCTGGTATCGGTGACGACAGTGACATCGATATGGGCAGTCATCGATGCTTTCACTTGCCCGGATGAGGCATGTCATCCCGTGCGCCGGTCGGCAAAGAGCGCACGTCCGCGAGGTGGCGCTGGAACGAAGCCGCAACGGCGGGGCCGAATTCGTTCTCCAGCCGCTCTACTGCCTGTTCGCGGCCACCGTCGCCGGTATAGACCACCTTGAACTCATTGACCGCCAGGCGCGCCAGCAGAGAGTCCATCTCGTCACTGCGCGGCCGAGCCCCGTTGCTGCGCATGACCGTGAACTGCGCCAACATTTGGCTGCAACGCTCGTCGCTCAAGAGTCCCGACTGAACAAGCTTCACGAAAGCGTCAATCACCGCGTAGTGCATCGGGTTCGACGCCACCACACTCAGGCTGTAGCCCTCCGGGGCATCCTCCGGCGCTGCACGATCAGGCGCGCGGGGGGCTCTGGAGATGTCTGGAACCCCGCCCCGCTGGGCATCTGTCAATGGCGACACCCCGCCCTCCTTGTCCATGGCCCCTTCTGCAAGCCCAAGAGCCCTCTCGATGCGTAAACAGCTATTGCGACCCATAGGAGACCTCTCGCGTTTGAAGTGGTTGATTGCGCTCTGCGACATGCCAACCAACCGAGCGAAATCCCATTGGGTCATTTTCCCGATGAGAACGTCAAGGTTGGCCAGTCGGATCTGGTTGAGGGGGGCGGAGACATCGGAGCGCATACGTTTAACAATTACTATTTATTAGTAATAATAACAGGCCTTGTCTCTTCTGCATAGGTGCTTGAGTACGTTTCGCAGTCCATCCCTCTAGGCACAGACGAAAATAGAGATGAGGAGCAACATCAATGGCCACCACAATCTACGACGCAGAGATGCAGTACCTACTGGTCGAGCAGGCACGTAATGTCGGGCTCGATGCTGCTGGCCGTGTTGCACCATGCGACAGGAACTTGAAAAGCAAGGAGGGCCATGACCTGACCCCTTTGCTGGTCTATTCAATCGTTGTACCCGCCTTCCGCTGTCAGACTCGGTTGCTTGTTAGCGCCGCAGCACCGATTTCCGTGTCGCTCTTTCTCGCTCAAGCCTGGGGTTTAAGGAGGGCGCTCGGGATGCCCTTGCGACTGGAAATGAAACCGGGTTCCACTGCCGTTTGTTGACGGTCCTTTTCTTTGCGCCACTCACGAAGCGCTCTGGTGAGTGTCGTGTAGCTTCCACCGCCTACCTTCAGTTTGACGGCTTCCAAGCTGGGTACTTGGCCAGTTTCAGCAATCTCTGTCGCTGCCTGGAAGACCAAGGCCCTTCTGCTTTCGTAGTCCATGCGTTCGTTCGACATTTTGGCTCCTGTGTTTGCCAAGTGTAGGCCTATCAACACGGGGATCTGCTTGGCCTCCTGAAGTTGCGGATCTACCCATTCCGCCCAGAGTCCAGTTTCTGTTAGCAAGACTTGAATGGGCAGGCCCTATCCCGCAAGGGAGGTTATCCACAGGATGCGTAGCATGTATTTCTATAGATTGTTTATTTACTGATCTAGAAGCCGCTGAACTGCGACATGACCCCTGTGTAGCTTCCTAGTTGTGTTGCACCAGTTTCCCGGCCTCCAGCGCCTCAAGGAAGGCCCTGTTGAACGGTGTCACCCGTGATTGACCGTTTACCGTTTCGCGGATCACGCCGGATTCGACCTGGTAGACCTTGCCTGTCTTTCGAGAAGTAAATCTACGGCCTTCATAAATCTCAGCTTTTTCCAAAAGATAGGACTTTTCGCGTTTTTCCTCATCTTTTTTCACTTCCTCTCGATATGGTGCTGAGAAGTCCCGACCGCTGGTTAAGAGGGTTTGAAGGTAGGCGTAGAGCTGGTTTGCCTTCAGGTTATCAAGGTACTTTTTGGCGGCATGCACCACGTCCGATAGTCGCTGTGAAGCAGTCCTTGCCCGCTTCATCAGGCCTAGAACAGCAAACGGCGATAGGCCCTTACTGCAGAGCCATATGAGATCTGTAGGCAGGCAAACAGCTCCAATGCGCGTGTAGCCACCCTCCTCCCTGGCAGAGGTTGTGGTGCTTGGTGTTAGTTCTGGACCGTTTGAAGAACTCGTTGTGAGTTGACCATCGTCCATTCCTGCAGGGGCTGCTTTTGCGGCCTTTTTGGGCTCGACAGGAACCCCACGTTCATCCACCAGGCCCAACGCCAACAGGAGGGATTTGGTCGGCACCAGGGGCGACCGTGATCCACGAAGTCCTGCACGGGCCTTCCGCTCCCTTTCGATGAGGTTGTTCTGCTCAAGCCATTGGATTGAACGGTGGACCGTATCCAACGATTTACCTGCCTCATCCGCAAGCGTTTTGCGTGAAGCAAAGATTTCTGAAAAAGGATTTCGAAGATTTATTTTTTGAACAATCTTCAAAACAACCCGGAGAAAACCATCTGGCATTGCCACGAATGGTGAAAGGTAAGGCAACTCCGAGCACGCCCGAACAATGGCGTATGGGTATCGGATTTCTGTAGGCGCGAGTTTATCCATCGCAGTCTCCACGTAAGGACACGATCTCCTTGACGGCGAGGCATGGAAAAACTACTATTCGTACCTGAGTTGGCTGTGCTTAAACCGATTGGCGTCGGTTGTTGGAACGAGTAGCAGCTTCGAGCATCACCATCACGATGCTGAGAACCCCGGTAGTTGGAGCTACCGGGGTTTTTTATTGGCCGGTTCTTAGGTCATCTTCAATCTCCAATTCCAAGTACCCCAGATGCACAGAACCCCGCTCATGGCGGGGTTCTGTTTTGCTATCCGGGTCTTGCTGCGTGTGAGCCGATGAATCCGTTGGAGCGGAAACCGGGCTCGGTGAATGTCTGAAATAACGATGCCCACTGTGGAGTGCAAGTTGCCTTGCCAGTGGGCATTGGTATTGAGACTGCCAGGTCGTTCTGTACGTACAGAGCCTTGGGAGTGCCGGCGCATGATCTGTATGTACAGAGGTGACGACACGGACGCTAGAGACCAGTCCACGGGCCTGGAATGCCGTTCTGTATGTACGGATGCTTTGGTGGGTCTGTGGCTGTTCTGTACGTACAGAGGTGCCGAAAGGTCTGTAGCACTGGCAGTACGAATCGCAGTTGCCAGCTCTGTTGTGCTTGCCAACACTGCGTTCTCCGGGGTGCGCATGGATCGCCATTCGACAGACCATTGAGAAATGCTACAAGCGCAGATGTCTATGGGAAAGGTTGTGATCTGAAGATTCGATTTACAAATTACGTCTGCCCGTGTCCATAGCGAGACGTTTGACTTGTGCCCTTGTAAACGAGGGGCTGTCAAGACGAGGGCTGGCTGCACGGTCTTCTTGGCGGAACTCTGTTGGCAATTTGAATTGGCGCAGCCTGGCAAGCCCCTTGTTATCCTGGCTCCTAGTCGCTCAGCTTCTGTACGTACAGAAGTGCTGCCATCGACACCCCTTGGTGTTGGTCTGGAAGAGATGATGAAATGAAGGGCTCGCAAGAAGGGCTCGCTGATTTCGCCCATGATTTCAGAGGGTCTGTACTCGTGGGTGGTTGGTGTTCTGTACGTACAGAAGTGGATTGCGATGCCGCTGGGCGAGGCGAAGGGTGCTTGAATGTAGTCAAGATCGGCGGCTGAAGCTGGCGCGCAGAGCATCTTCTGTACGTACAGAAGAGATGATGAGCAGGCTACTCCGTTGTGCGGGTCTTTGCTTAGTTCTGTACCTATAGAACCGAGTGCTGCATTTGTTGGGGAATCACTCAGCTTCTTATGAGGCAACGGCTGGTACTCATTTTTTCCGTTAGGTCTGTACGTACAGAAAGGAGGTGGCAGTCTCTGCGTATTGAATGAAGTCCCAATTTCGGAACCCCAAAAAGCAACAAAGGACGCTGAGCGTCCTTTGTTTTGAGTGGCCTGAGTGATGGTCACTGCTGATTGTCCGTGGGTGTGTTGATGTTACTTGGCTCCTCAGAGCCGAAGTAAGGGCGCAGCAGCTTGTCCATCGTTTCGTTGAATTGCTCCAATTTATCTGGAGCAATCATGCCCACGATTTCGATCTTTCCATCCGACCGTTGTTTGAAGTGCCCATGCTCGTACCGGCGCTGGAACTTCACGGGACTGCTCTTCCGGTCAGGCCGTTGTTCCATCGTCAACGAGTCAACACGTTCCTTGAGCCAACGGAATGACTCATCGTTATCAACGAACGTCTTGCACAACGATATCGCTGCCTCAGCGCTCTTTTTAGCGGACACGAGACGCCACAGTTGGTTGACAACATTCACCGTCACCTTTTCGGGATGGCGTTTGGCATAGTGGAGAATATCCACATCAAGTTTGCTGTAGTTTCCATATTGGGAAAGACTTCCCACGGGAATGCCAGTTTTCTTGGAAATTTGCTCCCAAGTCCAGCCTTGATCTCGCCACTTTTGATAGAACTTTGCACGGTCGAAATCGGTGTGGGCTTCGCGTTCTTCGTTTTGGGCGTAGCCCATCCAGGCAATTTCTTCCTCGGACTTGTCCGTGTGGATGATTGCCTTCAATTGAAGATTGAGAATGTCCCTCATTCGGACGGCCTGAACCCGAGTCCAGCCATCCCCAATGATGAAACGACCCGGCTTCGCAGGGTTGGGAATTACATGAATGGGATCTCGCTGGCCATTCGCCTCAAGAGAATCAGCGCGTTCTTGGAGGGTGTTATCGCCATAGATTTCGCGTGGCGCGAACCTATTCGGATCAATGTCGTGAGCACTGATGTAAACAACCTCGTAGGCATGGGCTGCGGCTGATGAAGGCAGCGATTGATGCTGGCCTCGCTCGTCGGCTTGTTCGGCAACCGGATTTGATACGGGCGAAGGCGATTCAACAGGCTCGTCTACCGTCCGTGCCAAAGCACCGGCCCCTGGTGTGGTGATCGCTGGAAGGATCAACGGGGGCGGTGCAGGCTTTTTTGATGCTGGGGGCCGCGTTTCAGACTTGACCGAAGTTTCGGCCTGGTTATCTTGAACCGGGGCAAAAGGCGCACGTCTCATTATTTGCCTCGCTGCTCTTCTATGTTCATGAGCCGACGAAGTAGGAAATCATTGAATTCCTTGTATTCTCGGCTTGCTTGACTCAATGGCTTCTGCAAACTCAGCGGAATATAGTGTTCAAGGGATTTTGGTAAATCCTCAGAAAGCGAAATCGAGACTGGCGCTAGATTTTTCTGATAAGCCTGAAGCGCTTGATGCATCCGCTGGATGCGAGAAAGTTGTGGGGCGAAATGGGTGGCAAGAATGACTTGATCCGCCACAATCGCGTCTCCGTAAGATTCGCGGAGAAGCGCAATTTCATTGATCAAACGGGTTAGACCCTTGACACCGAAAGCATCCAAGCGGACCGGTGCAACCACGAGATCTGCAGCAGCCAGCGCGGCAGTGCTCGTCATCGTGACATTGGGTGGACAATCCATCACAACAACGTCATATTCTGAAACGTTCAACTCTGGAATCAAGCCTCGCGCAGAATCAGAAAAGAGTTTTTTCAGGGTTAACTCTCGCGCGCCCTTGGAAGAACTCAGTGAATATTCAATATCGCCTAGATTTGCATCAGCGGGAATCAGGTGAGGCCCATTTTTGCCAAAAGGCATTTTTATCAGGCTACCAAACGACTCTCGTGCAGATCGACCGACATAAGTAGAGACGGTGTGGGCAAATGTTTTCCCAACAACGGCATCGAGACTCAGGTCCATTGGCTCGATTTCGTCCTTGTTCAGATCTGCCTCGTAACCCATGTACTGGGTGAGGTTGGCTTGCGCATCCAAATCTATCGCGAGAACGCGAAGACCAGCCAGTTGCATGTGCAACGCAATCTCAACAGCTGTGGTGGTCTTCCCAGTGCCACCCTTAACGATGTCCACAGCGATGAAGTAAGGGCCCTTCTGGGGAGTCTTGACGAAGCCCTTGGCTCGACGGTACTGAGCGAGTTGAAAAAGGGTGTCTGGATCGAAGAGCCGCACTGCGACGGCTTTGGAGTCAGCCTCGTTTGCTCGGCGAACATGGATGCCTGAGTTCTCGATGTATGACTTGGTTGTGTTCTCAGCGATGCCCAGCAGAGCCGACGCAGCACGTAGGCGGTATTGGAGACCAGAAGTGTCCGAATAGGTAGAACGAGGGCTCATGGTAGGGCGTAACATCACATTGATGGCGAATTATGTGGTTGGGCAAGTTGTCATGTCAAGGCGAATCGTCGTTGGTGGGCGAACGGTCAACATCCTAGAAAAAAGCCACCAACGAAAATTAGTCGGTTACATGTTGCGAACTCGGCAAGACACTTGTTTCCCATCATCGCCTCGCGTAGGCATCAGCCCCCTATGAGGACAGCCCTTCTGTACAGGCATTCTAGGTAGCACGCCAACCCAAAAGGGTGCCGAAAAGTAAGCAAAAACATGACGTTTAGCCCTTCGTGGCCCAAAAGGGTGCCTTTCTTCCGCGATGTCGGTCCCTGGTGACGAGAAAGGGTGTTGATGAATTAGCTGTGGAAATGCAATTAAATGTGCAATAGAATTGCAGTTAATTGCGCCTAATCCAATGGAGGAATTGCACGCATGCAACCAAGACGCGTCATGACATCCGAAGAACTGGCTGAGGCCCTCGCAGAGCGAGAGAGGGTCGAGGCAAAGATTGAAAAATTCCGATTGGCCGCGCTGGATGATGTGATCCAGGACGTTCGCAAGACTATTGAGCTGTACAAGCTAACTCCCACCGATCTCTTCCCAGATGTGAAAGTTGTGCCACGCAACACGTCCAGGCGCGCAAGCGCGCGACCCGTTAGATATCGGAACGAGAAGGGGCAGACATGGGGTGGCGGCGTTGGTCCAAGGCCGCGTTGGATCAAAGAAGCTTTAGCGCGAGGTGAGGACATCGAAAAGTACGCGGTCACCTAGCCTTGTTACCGTAGTGATTTCAAGACGAGAACCTTTCATGGTTCTCGTTTTTTTTGGCTCGTAAAAAGGTCGCTCAAGGTAAGAACGCGTGAAGCAGGGGGGGAGCGTGACGACAAGTCTTGACGATGCTGTACATGCATCGAGGGCCCCCTGGATTGAGCAGAAAAATCGAAAGGTCTTGAAAATCCGCGCTTTTTAGGGGTGGTCTGGGTAGGACCGGTTGATATTCTCAATACACGTTTGTGAACAGGAGATACGTGTGTGGATGTTTGACGGGAGCCCAGAACATGTCGGTGCCATGGTACCTGACGCTTCGGCCCAGGACGGCGGCTACATCATGGTGTTCGTGCTGGAGAGTGGCTCCCCGAGGATCGTTGCCACTCGCTTTCCGGCCAAGAATGTCACCAGTTGGAAAAGCCGATCTGCACGCTACGGAGGCGAGACTTTGAACCGTGTTTTGGTCACCAAAGCACACCCTCGCTACGAAAAAATCAAGCGACTGCTGGCGCATCAGCTTTCCATTGATGACGAAGGTAACGCAAGCCCTGGTCCATTGACCATTGAGTTGATTCGCACCAAGGTGGACAGTTTGTTTGACACGCTGACGCCTGAGGCCGCTCGGCCGCTGTCGGCTGGCACGTTGTCGGCGGCGCACTGAGGATTGGCATGGCGGAGCAGCTCTTCGACTTTGACAACCCTTGGCGCCCAAACTACGAGGCTGGTCAAACCCTCGGTTGGTTCGGAGCTGTTGGGATTTGCATTGTCTCGGCATGGTATCTGCCACTGCCGACGACTTTTGCAACGGTTGCAGCCAGCGGTTGTTCGCTCATGGGCTTTTACCGGATGGCTAAGGCGTGGACACGGCACTCCGACATGGCCCGAACAAATTTCACTGGCAAAACGTTCATTGATATCGAAGGGTTGAAGAAGGCATCGAAGGGAGCGATCAAGCGTGACGAGTTATGGCTCGGCAATGGGTATCAATGGACCGATATGGTGGCCCAGCGTATGCATGCGCTGATTGCCAGCGGGGTCGCCAAAACATTGGGCAAAGAGGCGCTCAGCAAGGACGGTAGCTATTGGCTCCACGGGCTGGACAAAGAGGACGACATCACTGTTCCACTAGAGTTGCTGGAAGGTCACACCCTCATCGTAGGGTCTACCGGGGTGGGGAAGACGCGTCTATTTGACCTCTGCATCGGACAGGCCATCCTTCGAGGGGGCCCAGTGGTGATCATTGACCCCAAGGGCGACCAGGGACTCGCGGACAACGCCCGGAGGATTTGCGAATCACTTGGTCAGCCAGAGCGGTTCGCTTACTTCAACCCCGCTCATCCAGACAAGTCCGTCAGTCTCGATCCTCTCCGCAACTGGAATCGCAAGACGGAACTTGCCTCTCGGGTGGCTGCATTGATTCCCTCCGAAACGGGTGCCGATGCGTTCGTTGCTTTCGGCTGGAAAGTGCTCCAAGACATTTGTGCGGGCTTGATCGCTACTGGGGAGCGCCCGAACTTGGTAAGCCTCCGTCGCTACATCGAAGGGGGACCAGATGCCTGGCCTGAAGAGGTTGAGTCTGCGATGAACGAGGCAAGACTCGTGAATAATGACGAAGAGGTCGTTGTAAAGCTTGCTGACGGCTGTACGCTGCGCAGCGGGGTGTATGACCCTCACAAAGAAGGCGCCCTGACTTCTGGTGAGTACGTCCGTCTTTGCGATCCCGATGGAGAAGAAATTCTCTACTGGGATCAAGAAGAATGGGCCAATGATCCAGCATTGGTGATGGGCGCCATCATGAATGCTGCGGCTGGTCTTCGTGTACATCACGTTGATTCGCCTAGCCCTGGCATGTAATTGCCAAACTCTTGAAAGCCCGCGCCTAATCTTCGGATGAGGTGGCGGGCTTTTTTCATTGGTGCGCCGCTTTCCAATATTCCTCGATGTCGAGGCGGCATGCGGCCTGGGTTGCTGAAATCGCCGCCCCAAACCAGCTCATGACCAAATAGGTGGCAGCAGTATCCGGGGCACCTTCGAGGTGTCCCACATCCAGTCTGGCCATGATCGCGAGCCGTCCAGATACCTGTTCTCTCCCATGTGCAGAGCGCCAGAGGCAATGCCGGCCCCAAAAATCGCCAGAGGAAGCCTCAGGAAGGGCTTAGAGAGATCAGCGGGGTAGACGATCACCCTCTGTCCGCTCTCATCGCCTACAGGCCCATCAAGGGGGCTGCAGGGCATGTCATCCATGGCCTGGTGTATTGCGGCTTCTGAGGGCAAGCCTTGTTCCGCGAGATGCCGCATCTTGCTTTTCGTCAACGCCATAAGGTGAGAACTGCGCACCAGCCACGCGACTGAAACGCCACTGACCCTGTAGCGCGCTGTCCTGCTCCGGTACTCGTCCCAATGCTGTTGGGCCAATTGCACCTCGACAGCAAGAGGTCCGCGTGCCGTCTGTACCAAAACGTCTGCCTGCCATTGCTCGCCTGATGGCGCAGCTCCGGGCTGCTCGACCCTGGCTTGGTAGCCAGCGGCCCGCATCCCGAGCACCAGCTTGATCTTGGCCATTTGGTGCTCGATGGATTCAGGGGCTGTAACCCCGGCCATGCCTGGTGCAGCAGCAAAAAACTGAAGGCCACGCACACTGCGCTTGAGCACGGCTGGGATGCGGTCGCGGCCGATGACAAACGTGCCCATGGGGAGCTTGCGCCACTGCCCCCACAAGTCAGACGGCGTGGTGAACGATTCCACTTCCACCCCGGTCGCAGCTACGGTTGCAATGAGTGTCATACGGGGGGCCTGTAGGCAGCAGTAGGAGAGGGAATACTCGGTTTCGGTTCAGCAAATAGGCATTGCTCAAATGCTGTGTACGAGATGCCATTCACCCTGTCCTAGAGGGAGGCCTGCCTCCTCAATTTCAGAGGAATTCATATGTTCAATCATTGGAACGTCTGCCATGCAAGCGCCCAGCTGAGCCGCTTTCACTGGGGAGGGAGCGTATGCAAAGGTTCGTGGCACGAATTGATGGATCGGCTCGCCATAGCGCAGTGACTCACTGTCCTTTACCAATTCGAAAGAAATCAGAGCGTCATGCGGAGCGTTTGCCAGGATCAGCGAAGCGGTGAATGAGCTATCCCAGCAACTGTCGATCACGTCGCTGTTGATTTCTTTCATTCGCTTACGCCATTCGTCTACGCCCAGTAGGGCACTCGCATCAGCCAGTCGATATGCCTTTACCGTGTCTCCCAAGTATTTGCTGGCGGCGCATTTGTTGGTGAGAACTCTGTCAACCTCATTGTTGAATTCAGACATCATCACCCCTGAATCGGTCCAGTAGCTTGTCCGTTCCGTGGGATGGCTGCCGAAGATGGCTCTGGTAGCAAGAAAGGCTTTGCCTACAT
>JADHED010002448.1_pt1 | contig 12952 bp, 13 predicted proteins | sample 8952041 | NCBI WGS metagenome assembly JADHED01 (sample SAMN16124423, study PRJNA663239) | bioreactor sludge metagenome | isolation source: sludge (control) | place: India:Bengaluru | collected 2018-09-08
GCGGAATCAGGTGGCCTCGCAAGCTCCACCATCGGGCGTCGTCATGAAGTTGCAGAAACACCTACCGTTATATGGGAAGTAATCGCAAGCTGATGTCTCCATATCTTCATTCCAAGTGCTGGCGGCGCATGTCGGGTTCCAGCATTGTGCCTCGCCCCCACCCCCCCACGGGTCCCCCGGAAACGGTTCCTGGTTGAAGGGCCCACGACGGCCTCCCCCACCATCGTCCTCGTCGGCGAACGCGGCGGGAGCCACTGCGAGCATTCCGGCCACGAGCAGCGAACCGATCAGAAACCGCACCAACTTCATCCTCTTTCCTCCATCTCGGCGCCCGCTTTTCGGCCCCGCCACACGGCCTTGCCCGCACGCTCGCCTCTGTTCGGCCTCGCAATGCTCCAGGCTGCAACGAGGCGTAAGGGTCGATTGGTCGCCGAGGACGGAGGATTCCCCCCCCCCCTCGCGGAGTTGTCAATTGGTACCGGGGTTCATGGTACATGGGTGGGGCAATCGGGAGGCGTCTGAAGCAGCTTCGCGAAGCTCAGGGCGGACGCTGCACTCGCTGTGAGGCCGATCACAGCGCCGAGGCCACAGCCTTCCAGAAGGTCGTGTCGGCGCCGACGTCGGCCACGCGTGGTCAAGTCCGCACGTTGCGGGAGCACCTTCGGAACTGCTTCCTGCACACCGCGAGCTCCTCGACCCTCCCTGTACCGCGTCCGGCCAGACCGTCCGAGGGATGATGGCCGCGGCGTCCGGCGAGGAAGAATCGTTCGGCTCGGGATGCTCGCCACATCACGCGCATGCAGCCGTTTGGGGACCAGCATCCTCGACACCACGACCACACCCTCGTCGTCCGGCGCGGCTGGACCACGGCCAACGCCTGGCTGGATCGCGCGCCCCGAGGCCACCGGGCCATGATCGTGTGGGATCTCGCCGTGACGGAGCGGGCGTCCGCGCTCGGCCGCCGATGCCGCGATCGGTCTGCTGCGGCCTCCGTCGCCGCGCGGGCGTACGGACGGGTTCGCTCCGATGTCGAGGAGGAGCTTCTTCGACGAGCGGACCTCACCCCCGGAGGTCCACCGGGAGGCAGAGCGGATGCTCCTGTCGTCCAGCCTGGTGCCATTGCGTTCCATCGATGCGCTCCGCGTCGCGCTGCCAGCGATGAGCGACGCTCGGACGAGCGTGACCTTGAATCGGCCCCTCGAAAGGGCGGCCGCAGGCTTCGGAATCGCGACATCCCCGGGCCTGCCGTCGGACGCCTGACGACCGAGCAGCCCGAAGGGCATGTGCCGCCTCGCCGAGAGCTCCACCAAGGCCCTCTGCGAGCTGGGCCGCGAAGCCTGGGACTCCGAGGAGGTTGAAGCCCTCTCCCACGACGACCTGATCCGCGAGCGCTACCGCGGCATCCGCCCCGCCCCCGGCTACCCCGCCTGCCCCGACCACACCGAGAAGCGGACCCTCTTCTCGCTCCTCGACGCCACCGCGAGCGCGGGCATCACCCTCACCGAGAGCTACGCGATGCTTCCGACCGCCTCCGTCAGCGGCCTCGTCCTCGCGCACCCCGAGGCGCACTACTTCGCCGTCGGCCGCATCGGCCGCGACCAGGTCGCCGACTACGCCCGCCGCAAGGGGATGCCGCTCGCCGAGGCCGAGCGCTGGCTCGCCCCGAACCTCGGGTACGAGGCGGAGGGGACGGGGGCCTGAACGGAGCACCCCTGTCGCTCCCGTCAGCGTCGACCGGTCTCGTCGACCTCGGTCCTCCTGCGGGCGCCGCATCGACGTGCTCGAGACCTCTCGGCACGGCCTGGTCCTGCGACTCCGGCCCGGGTCCTCTCCCGCCTGACCCCCGGACGTCCTCGCCGGAGTCCGAGCCCGTGTCGACCACCTTCCTCGACGGCCACCCGCGTCGACGTCCCGATCGACGACCGCCGCCGTCCGGAGACGGGGTCGGGGCGTCCGCTGCACCCGTGCCCATCGCCGGACGCGTCGGAGCCCGCGTCACCTCCCCGCCCGATCGTTCGGAGAAGGCGCCGGCTCACCGGAACGCGACGAGGCGCAGGCCGAGGAGGGCGCGGAACGGCGCGCTGCGGGCGAGAGGGCGCGCAATCGCCGTCGGGATCGCCTGGAGCGCCCGTTCACACGGAACGACCGCGGCGGCCGGAAGGCGCACGAACCGTCCGCGCGCCCCGACGAGCGCCTCGACACGTGCGAATCCGGCCGCGAGGAGGAGCGCCCGCAGCTCGGCCGCCGTGTACTCCTTCAGGTGGAAGCCCGTCGCGACCGGGTCGAAGCCGCGTGAGACGTCGTGCGGACCGCTGAGTCGGTTCGGCGTGACGCAGAGGTACACGCCGCCGGCGGCGAGCGCGTCGCGGGTGCTCACGAGCTGCGCGAGAGCGTCCTCCGAGTGCAGGTGCTCGAGGACCTGGTGGCTGTAGGCGACGTTCACGCTCCCCGGCGGGACCGGCACGCTGCAGCCGTCCGAGCGGACGAAAGCGAAGCCGGGCGGATGGGGCGGCGGCGGGACGAGCGCGTCCGTGACGTCCACCGCCCAGACGCGGGCGACGAGCGGGCTGACCGCGAGAGAAAGGGCACAGGCGCCGGGCCCGAGCTCCAGGAACGTGCTCGTCGGTGAGAGGAAGGGGCGCAGCACCGCGATCTCACGCCGGACCGCGCGCGCCGTCTCCGCCGCCGAGGAGGGCGTCGCCCTCTGCGGGTGGTGGGGAACGCGCCGGTACAGCTCGTCGTAGAGCGCCGCGTAGAGCCGCCGCCTCTCCTCGCGCGGCGCGGCCCGAAGCCGCGCCGCGAGCTCCCGCTCGACCTCGTAGTGCTCCCGCCGCTGCGCCTCGCTGCTCGTGTCGCCGCTCATCCGTCACCGCCGCGTTCCGGCGGCCTTCGGGCCGCACGAACCTTCCCGGCCGGCAGGCCCGAGAGTCTAGCCCCGCTATACTTTTGTGATGCGACGCGGGCTCGCGCGGCTGGTTGCGGGCGTGTCGGTCATCTGGCTGCTCGCCGCTGCGTTGATTCCTCGTGATTCCGCTCTCCGGCCGGCCTACCTCTTCAACACCTACGGTCTGTTTCCCGCGCTGGCCGCGACGGTCCTCGTGGGGCAGGCCGCGCGTTCCCGCGTGCAGAGGACGTTTCGGCTTTCGCTCCCGGACGTGGCCCTGTCCGGCTTCCTCGCCTTCGCCGCGATCTCTCTCGCGCTGCGGAGCGTCTCCGGCGCGGCGTCGCCTCGCGACGCGGCCGACCTGTGGCGGGCGGTCGTGGTTCCCGCGGCGGCGTTCTGGGCCGTTCGGGCAGCCCGCCTGCGCGAGGAGGACTTCGACGGATGGGTGGCGCCGCTGTCGGCGCTGTGCGCCGTCGAGCTGGCCGTCGGGCTCCTGGCGTGGTTCTCGCCCGCGTCGCTTCCGGCCTTCTGGCCGGGAGCCGTCGAGGAGACCGGCGGGCTGCGGGTCGTCGGCACGTTGACGCAGCCGGACCTGTACTCGGCCGTCCTCGTCTTCGCCGCGACGCTGCTCGCGCGGACGGGACGGACGGCGGCGAGCCCCGCGATGCGATGGGCCGCCTCCACCGGCTTCGCTCTCGCGTTCGTCGGCGTCTTCCTGAGCTTCTCCCGTGCGAGCTGGCTGGGCGGCGCGCTCGCGCTCGCGCTCCTCGTGGCGGCCTGCGGCCGCTCCGTCGCGCTCCCGTGTCTCGCGATCGCGCTCGCGGTCGTCGGCCTCTCGCAGGTGCCGTCGCGGGAGGCCAAGATCCCTGCCACCGAATCGCCTCTCGTCGCGGCGGCCCCCGCTTCGGGGGACGCGACGCCGGCGCGCGAGCCCTACGCGGTGACCCGTCTGAAGATGTCGGGAACGATCGCCGACCGGATCGTGCTGGCATCGGCGGGGATGCGGATGTTCCTGCAGAAACCTCTGCTCGGCTGGGGGTTCGGGACGTACGACCGGCACGCCCGTGCGCACGTGACGGACGTCGGGCCGTTCGTCGCGAGCGAATGGGACCGGCACTGGGCGGCCTCGCACTGCACGCACGTCTCCGTCCTCGCCGAGATGGGCCTGCTCGGGTACGTTCTGCTCGTGGCTCCGGCGGCGGCTCTCGCCACCGCCACCGTGCGCCGGCGCCTGCGGGATCGCGCGTTGACGAGGCTCTGGGCGGTCGCGGCGTTCCTGGCGGTCGTGAGCGTTCTCGTGGACCTGCGGTACGTGACGACCGCGCTCGGAGTCGCGGGCCTCGTCCTCGGGTTGATCTCCGTCCGCGTGGAGGACGATCGGCCCGATGGGTGAGCCGAGGGTCCTGCACGTGATCGCGAACCTCGAGCGCGGGGGCGCGCAGGAGCTCCTCTGCACGCTCGCCGAGTGCCGGCCGGCCCCTGCGGAGATCCTCGTCTGCACGCTCGCCGACGGTCCTCTCCGCGCCAGGCTGGAGGCCGGCGGCGCCCTCTGCACGGTCGTTCCCGGTCCGCGCGTCACGTTCGCCCGGCCGGTCCGCTGGGTTTCGGAGCTCCGGAGGGTCCTGGGCTCGCTCGCCGCATGCGTCGAGGAGTGGGGCGCCGACATCGTCCAGACGCACCTGCTGCCCGTCCTCGACCCGGCGATCCTGAGCCTGCACCGGACGCCCCGCGCGCCGGGGGTGATCTGGACCTTCCACGGGACCGACCTCCTCCCGCTGCGGCCCGGTCGATCGTTGCCCCTGCGCCGGCTCGCGTGCCGGGCACGCTACCGGCACGCGGCGCGCCGCGTCGACGCGATCGTCGCGGTCTCGGAGGCCGTCCGGGAGTCGGTGGCCCGCCAGCTCGGCGCCGTGGCCGGCGGCAGGACGCGGGTGATCGAGAACGCGCCGAGCCCGCGGAAGCACGAGCCCGCCGGGCCGACGGCCTTCCTGCGTCAGGCTCTCGGGCTGGACGCCGACGCCCGGGTCGTCCTGTCCGTCGGACGCCTCTCCGCCGAGAAGGGGTACCGACGCCTGGTCGAAGCGATGCCGGCGGTGGCCGCGAGGGTCCCGGCCGCCGTGGCGATGCTCGCCGGCGACGGACCGGAGCGGCGGGACCTCGAGGCTCTGGCGCGTGACACCGGCGTCGCCGACCGGGTCCGGTTCCTCGGCGACCGCGACGACGTGGCCGGGCTCCTCGCCGTTGCGGACGTCGTCTGCCTGCCGTCGGAACGCGAGGGGATGTCGCTGTCGATCCTCGAGGCGATGGCCGCAGGGCGGGCCGTCGTCGCGCTCGACATCCGGGCGAACCGCAGCCTCGTCGAGGACGGCGTCACGGGCGTCCTGGTCTCACCGCTGGAGCGAGGCGCGCTCGCCCGCTGCGTGGCCGACCTCCTCTCGGATCCCGTGCGGGCGGACGCGCTCGGCCGCGCCGCCCGAGCCCGCGTCCTCTCGCGGCACGACCCCTGGCGCCAGGCCGGGCTCTACGCCGAGCTCCATCGCGACGTCCTCGCGGCCAGGACGCGAAGATAGGCCGCCTCGGCCTCAGCCGTCATTCGCCCGACGCCGAATCGGCGTCGAGCGGCCTCCCGGGCGGCGGTACCCAGCTCGTTCCGGCGCGACGGGTCGCTCAGGAGGGCGTTCACGGCGCCCGCGAGGCTCGCGGGGTCCCGGGGCGGAACGAGGAGACCCGTGCGGCCGCTTTCGACGACCTCCCGTATGCCTTCGGTGTCCGTGGCGACGGCCGCACGGCCCGCGGCCATCGCCTCGAGGAGCGCGAGCGGAAGCCCCTCGCCGAAGAGGGACGGTAGGACGAAGACGTCGAGGGCCGCGAGCACGTCGGCGATGTCGTCCCGGTGCCCGGTGAACACGACCGAGTCGGCGATCCCGAGGTCGAGGCACAGCTGCCGCAGGGCCGACGGATAGTCCGGCCGCTCCGGCCCTCCGACGACGACGAAGGTGCACGAGGGGTGCGCCCGGAGGATCGCCGGCGCGGCGCGGAGCAGGTCCTCCAGGCCCTTGCGTGGCCGCAGGAGGGCGTGCGTTCCCACGAGCGGCGCCGCCCGCCGTCCGCCCGGGAGGCAGGTCCGGAACGCGGAGGCTTCGCCGCCATCGCAGAGGCCCGTCTCGACCCCGTTGAGGACCACCTCGATCCGCGATGCCGGAATGCCGGCCGACACGAGCTCGTCGCGCAACGCCGCACTCACCGCCACGATGGCGTCGGCCCACGGGAGGAGGAGACGCTGGAGGGCCCCGTTCCGGGCATCGCGAAGGCGCGCGCCGGTCTCGCGCGCAGCCGGACTGTGGACCGTCACCACGTGAGGCACGTTCGCGAAGCGCGCTGCGAGCGCTCCGACGAGGCTGGACCGAAGAGTGTGGGTGACGAGGAGGCGGCCACGACGCCGGCGGATGAGGCGGGCGACGCGGACCGCGACGCCCACGTCGAGGCGCCCGGCCATCGGGACGAGCTCGCAGGCGACCCCGGACACGCGCCGCATCTCCCCGTCCAGCAGGCAGACGGCCTCGGACCGGACGCGGCGGCGGTTCCGGCAGAGCGTCGCGACGACGCGCTCCACGCCGCCGAAGAGGTCGCCGTTGAGGAGGTGGACGACGGCCGGCGTCTGCTCGGCGTCAGGGGGAGGGCGGGACATCGCCACCTCCTGCGCCGCGGGCCCGCTCGACGAACGCCGTCCGAAGGCCGCTCGACACGATCGCCAGCGTGACGAGCGCGGTGCCGGCGGTCGACAGCGCGATCCCGGCGACGCCGAGCACCCGCATCAGCAGGAGGTCGAGGACGAGGTTGAGCGGAGCGACGCACAGCGCGCAGACCATCACGATCCTCGTCCGCCTGAGGACGAAGAGCGCCTTGACGTGGAGCTGGGCGACGGCCTGCGCCGGGAACGCGGCCAGACAGCAGGCCCAGACGAGCGCGACCTGGGGCACCTTGGCGGCGTCGAACGAGCCGTGTGCGAGAAGGAGCGACGCGATGGGACGGCTCAACAGGGCGAGGACCGTCGCCACGGCGACGGTGAGCCAGAGGACGAGCCGCGCGCTCCGCGTGACGTCGCGGCGGAGCGCGGCCAGCTCCCCGTCACGGGCCCTGTCGCTCCAATGCGCCAGGAAGACGGGGACCAGGCCCCCGGTGAAGAGGCTGAACGGGATCATGTAGAGGCTCTCGGCGTAGCGCAGGACCGTCACGCTCCCGGGAGCCAGCCACGAGGCCGCGATGCTGTCGACGAACGGGTTCACCAGGGTCAGCACCGTCGCGACGGCGGGGTACCCGAGCGCCCGGTAGAACCCGGCGAGCCGAGAGTCCCGGCGAAGCTCCGGGCGGAGCGGGAAGGGTGCTCGGCGCCGCACCGCGACGCCGAGGACGACGAGGCGCGCGGTCTCTCCCGCGACGTAGCCCAGCGGCAGCGCGTGGACCCCGAGCGTGTCGCCGAAGAGGAGGACGCACGCGATGGCGACCGCACCACGAACGGCCGGCGTCAACGCCGGGACGCCGAAGACCCTGTGCGCGTTGAGGTACCCCGAGAGGACGCTGCCCCAGAGGACCAGGAGGACGAGCGGCGAGGTCTCGAGCAGGAGGCGGACCACGAGCGCGAGGTCGCCGGCGGGGAACCTCGTGACGACGGGCAGGAGAGGGCCGAGGACGGCCAGGAAAGCGGCGAAACCGAGCGCGACAGCGAGCGTGGCCGTGCCCAGAAGCCCGTTCATGAACGCGGCGAGCTCCTCGTCCCGGCCGCGAAGCTCCGCGACGGAGGGAACGACGAGCTCGAGCAGGGCGGCCAGCACGCCGGTCACCGCGAGGACGGTGCCGAGAACGAAGAAGAACGCGTCGGTCGCGGCGGTGACGCCGAACTGCGCCGCGACGAAGAGCGGAACGAGGAAGCCCACCGACTTGCCGACGAGGGTGAAGCCGGTCGCCGACAGCGCGTCGACGACGGGCGCCCGCTGCGCCGATCGGAGCAGGCTCCGGATCGCTCGCGCGATCACGCCGGGCGCCCGTCCCCGGGGCCTGCGGGCCCGACCGACGGCCCTCGCTCCGCTGCGCGGCCGCACGCCGCGAGCATCGCCCCCCAGAGCGGGGCGATGCGGAAGTCGTAGATCTCGGGAGACGTCAGGCTCCAGACGAGATAGGCGAGCAGGGCGACTCCGACGCCCGCGAGCAGCCACGAGCTCTCCGGCCGGGCTCGCAGGGAGAGCGCCGAGCGTACGGTCCACCCCGTGATCAGCGCGAGACCGGCGAGGGCGGCGGCGCCGCCCAGGCCCAGCTTGTAAAGGAGGAAGAGGTAGAAGTTGTGGAGGTAGCTGCTCCTCGGCGCGACCGCACGCCGGCCCTCGTCGTCGAACGTGGCGTGGGGCAGCTCGATGGTCGCCCCGAGGCCGAACCCGGCGATCCGGCGAGCCGTTCCGGCCCGCCGCCACCCGTCGAGGACGAGCCGGGCCTCGACGAGGCGGTAGGCGATCGCGCTGTCGGCGCCCGGATCCGCCAGCACCCGGCCGAGGCTCGAGGCGCGGCGCCGGAGCTGCCGGCCGAGGCCCACGAGCCGGGACTTCACGACCGTGACGCTCACGCCTTCGGCTTCCCACGCTCCCTGCCCCGGATCCAGTCGAAGGCCGGCCCGGAACGAACGTGCCCCGGGCGGCGCCGCGAGCAGCTCGCTCCAGCCCCGCCAGTCTCCCGTGCCGATGACCTCGGCCGACTGGCGTCCGAGCGCCCGTCCCTCATCGTCGGAAAAGTCGGCCCAGACCCACAGACGCCGGCCACGAGCGCCGCGCAGGACCGCCGAGACCTCCAGAGCGGCTCCCTCGATGGCCCCCTCCCCGAACGCCTCGCTGAAGGCTCCGGCAGCGTCCGGCGACTCGAGCCGGGTGGGCGCGCGCCCGTCGACGACCGGCACGGGCTCGGCCCTTGCGGATGCCCACGCGGCGGCCGTCGCGACGAGCGGCGCGACGGCGAGCGCGCCGACGAGAAGACGGACGAGGAGCGGACGGCTCTGCACGAGCAGGAGAACGCCGAGCGATCCTGCGGCCGAGATCAGCCAACCGCCACGCGACTGGGCACAGAAGCAGAGGACCCCCGCCGCGACGACGGGGATGAGCGCCGAGGCCGGGTGGGTACGGGCACAGACCAGCGCCAGACCGACGAGCCAGAGCAGGGGGGGCAGCCCGACGATCCCGATGCTGTTGCGCAGCTCGAAGCCGAAGTGTCCCGAGAGGTCCCCGGCGAGCCGGGGCACGGCGAGCCCGACCGCATGGAAGGCGGCGGCCGCCGTGGCGGCCCACCCCAGAGCCCGCACGAGCGCCTCCCCGTCGAGGTCCGGGTGCTTGCCGAACGCGAGCGCCGCCGAGGGCAGGAGCCACAGGGAGACCAGCTGGCTGACGACCGATCGCGACGGATGGTCGGCGAGAGCTCCGACGACGGCACCCCACAGGGCGGCGCCGGCGTAGAGGCAGAGCCCGACGCGCACGGCCGGCGGCAGGCCCCCGAACGCATCCCGAAGAGACCACCGACCGCTCCAGGCCACGACGACGAGGGCGGCGACGAGCAGCGCGGCCTGCGTCCGCAACCCGGCCTCGAGCGAGAGCGGGACCGTCGCGTACGGAACGAGCGCCATTCCCGCGAGGCACCACGGAGGACTCTCGGCGCGCGTCACGCCGGGCGCGAGCCCTCGACGCAGCGATTCACCGGGCCGTCCCGGCCGCCGCCCGGCGCGGCGACCCCGTCGTGCGCCGGGCCTCGCCGCCCGAACCAGCGCCTCACGCCCCAGGCGGCCAGGCGAAGCGCGAACGGAAGGCCATCGACGAGGTATCGGCGATACAGCCGCCGAGGCTCACAGGCGAGCCGGTGCAGCCACTCCAAGCCCGAACGCCGCATCCAGGCCGGGGCCCGCTTCGCCTCTCCGGTGAGGAGGCTGAACGAGATGCCCACGCCGAGCCACCAGGCCGCCGGGAGCAGGGACCGGATCCGGTCGATCAGCAGCTCCTGCTTCGGCGAGCCGAGGCCGACGAACACCACGTCCGGTGCCGCGGCGGACACCGCCGCCTCGAGCCGTCGCGACTCCACCGGGTCGCGTTCGAAGCCCCGGGGAGGGAACCAGGTCCCCGCGACCTTCAGGCGCGGAGTCCCCTCGCTCAGGACGCGGGCAGCGCCCTCGGCCGTCCCCGGGTCGCCGCCGAGGAAGAACACGGAGCGCCCGCGTTCCGCCGCTGCGGCGGAAAGGCTCGTGACGAGGTCGGCTCCGGTCACGCGTTCGGGAAGAGGCTGCCCCGCGACGCGGCTCGCCCACACGATCGGCATGCCGTCCGCGACGACGAGGTCGGCCTTCGCGACGAGCGTTCGGTAGGTCGCGTCGATGCTGCAGCGACGCAGATGGTCGAGGTTCGGTGTGATGACGACGCCGCCGCGTCTCTCGTCGATCGCGTCGAGGATTCGTCGGACGGTTTGCGCCTCGGTCAGCTCGTCGAACCGGACACCGAGGATCTCGACCAACGTCAGGCCGCTCCTTGAGGCAACTCGGAGAAGCGTATTGCCCGCTGGAAGTCCAGTCAAGGACCGGTCCTCGGCCGGTGACCGACGACGCCGCACGAGAATCCGCAGTCGCGCGAGACGGGCCCGGCCCGGTCGACGTCGAAGAGACGCTCCGCCGTTGCGGGAAGCCCGGCCACGTCGTCGCCCGCCTCGCCTGAACGCGCAGCGGCCCGCGCTCGACGGGAATCTCCTCGATTCCCGCGGCGCTACGGTCGTCTTCCTCGTTGCGCCCTTCCGGCTCGCGACGACGACCCGTCCGCTCGCGGCATCCATCCCCTGGGAACGACGCCCCCCCCGGGAGCGACGACCGTCGGCCCGGAATCGATTCCCACCCGCCCGGGACGTCCCGGCGAAGCCACTCCTCCGCCCGTTCAAGCGTCTGCACGGCCGCCACCAGGCCGGGGACGCGGTGGTCGGGGAGGCCCAGGGTCGAGGCGAGACGAAGGACCTGTCCGACCGTCTCGTCCTTCCCTCCGGCGGCGAAGCGCCGGACGTCGGCCATCCCCGTCAGCTCCTGGTGACACGGGCTCGAGGCTCACATGCCGAAGGTGCACCGGCCCTCGACGTCGGGCCGCGTCGCGAATCCGGCATCTCCCCTCCCGAAGGCGGGGTGCGGAACGAAGAAGACCGAGGCCGAGTCGATCCCGTGGTGACGGCCGCCGGCCGACTCGAGCAGGACGAGAGCCCGCGCGAGCCGGATCAGCGGATGGCGCCGACGTCGTTCAGGAGCTCGAGGGTGAGCTGCTTCCGGAATGTCAGATCGGTCCTCGGCCCGTCCTGCGGGATCACGACCCGGGTCGCGAAGTAGCGCGGCCCCGCGGGCGTCTCGACCCATCCGACGAACCAGCCCACGCCGGGATCGACCCGATTCGCCATGCCCGCCCAGCCCGTCTTCGCGAAGAGCCGATAGGCCGGGGTGTCCTCGAGCTTCATCGCGGCCTTCAGCGTCTCGAGGTGAGCGCGGCCGAAGGGTAGCTCCCCGAGGTAGACGCGACGCATGAACTCGGCTTCCTCCCTCACCGAGATCTTCAGCGGCCCCTCGATCCAGAAGACGTCGACGGCGTCGCCCACCTCGCCGTTGCCGTAGCCGAGCTCACGGACGAGCCTTCGCATCGGCTCGATCCCGACCCGTCGCGCCAGCTGCTGGTAGCACGGAAGACAGGAGACCCGAAACGCCTCGATGAACGTGAGGTCGCGCTCCCAGGCCTCGAACTCCCTGGGCTTGCCGTCCCACGGAAAGACCTCGTCGGGCTTCACCGCTGCCGTCTCGAGACCGATCAGGGTGTTCGGAATCTTGAACGTCGAGGCCGGGATCGTCCGTCTCCCGGCGTCGTCGCCGCTCGCGACCACGACCGCCTGCGTCGCCGATCCCGGATCCGAGACGACGCCCGGAGTCAGGACCACGAACGCGCCCGTCACTCCGTGCTGCGCGAACCGGCTCCTCGCCCGCTCGAGATCGGGCTGCGCGAGGGCTCGAGCCGGCTCGACGGGCCGTGAGGCGCAGGCCGGGAGGAGGGCCAGGACGGGCAGGAGAAGCGCTCCGGGGAAACGAGGCGACGACCGATACGCACCCGACACGAGGACCTCCGTCCTCGCGAGTCTACGAGGAGGCCCCTGGGCCGGCGCTGCGGCGCAACACGCCGGGCGGCGGCCGCGTACCAAACCTCAGTCCCGCGAGACGGGCCGGTCCCGGCACGGGTCCGGCCGGAGGTGTCGATGGACCGGAAGGAGTTCTTCAGGCGGACGCTTCAGCTCGGCCTCGGCTGCTGCGCGGGCGCCGCATCCGGAGGTGTCGCGCTCGCCGGCGAGCCCTCCGCGCCGGCCTCTCTTCCATCCAGAGAGCTCGAGGCGGCCCGACGCGACGCCGACTTCGTCCGGGGCTGGACGGGCGACCTCCTCGACGCGATGGAACAGGAGCTCCCGCTCGAGACCCGGCAGAAGCTCGTCGCCGCCTGCGGCCGCGGCTGCTACCGGCGACATGCGTTCAAGCCCGCGATCGCCGAGAAGGGGCGCGGCGACGTCGCGAAGCTCGTCGCGGCCTACGCGGAGATGTTCGAGTGCTGGCGCGACGGCGATCGCGTCCACGTGCGATACGGAGAGACCTCGAAGCGCTGCTACTGCCCCGTCGTGCGCGACCGGCCGGCGAAGCCGTCCGACCTGCACTGCGAGTGCACGCGCGCGACGCACCAGTCGATCTTCGAGGCCGCGCTCGGCAGGCCCGTCCCCGTCGAGGTCGTCGAGACGCTCCGCCGCGGCGGGAAGACCTGCCACTTCGTCGCCCGCCTCGCCTGAGTCGTCGCCGCCTCGCGACCGGTCGACGACTCCTCGGCTCGATTCGGATCGAGGCGATGAAGGTCCCGCGCACTCGGCGGCGCGCACGCCGAAGCCGGGCGGGCCGGGATCAGGACGGGACCTTCAGGCGGTGGAGCCGCGTGGGGACTCGCCCCTCGGCCGTCACCTCGCCGTCGCGGCGCGCGTCGAGGCAGCTGTTCCCGA
>JADHED010002449.1_pt1 | contig 12947 bp, 6 predicted proteins | sample 8952041 | NCBI WGS metagenome assembly JADHED01 (sample SAMN16124423, study PRJNA663239) | bioreactor sludge metagenome | isolation source: sludge (control) | place: India:Bengaluru | collected 2018-09-08
CACGTCCCCGGCCAGCCCGAAGATCTGCTGGGCCATGTAGAGGGCGCCGAGTCGATCGAGGGCCTGGTGGTCAGCGATGACAGGGCCTTCGATGAGGCGCAGGTAGGATCCATCGTCTTCGTTGACCTCTCGAACCTCAACTCCCGATCTTCCGGTAAGTTGGACGATCTCGCGGGCTAGCATCTGTCGCAAGTTCCTGTACGTTCGGTCGGCAATGCGGAGTTCCTTCTTGAGCGCCGCTACGTGCCAGCCTCTTGGACAAATCAGCAGCTCCGCTACTATTCGTGTCAGGTTGTGGGCGCTTGATCTCCGCGCGCGATGATCGCTCCGCATCAATTGCACTTCCCTCCGTCTCATGCGCCGAGCGCCGGTAGTACCTCACGCCTCGACAACTCGAACTGTCAGCGCCTTCTGCAGGTCATCCATGTCGTAGAGCATGATCGTCAACTTGATGTGTGCCTGATTGCTCTTTTGAAGACTCTCGACTGCCGCTGTCAACAGCTGTTCATTCCGCCTCGTATCTGCGACAAAGGCAACTGCCTCGAAGCGTCCGTTGGCTTCTCCCCCGTTCCGCGGCCCCAAGACGCGCCAGTAGAGATCTCTCGTCTCCGGCACCTCCATGAGGATGCACAATTGCGCTACGTAGGACACGGCCTGATGCAGAGCTGAGCCGGATGATGCGCCCGGTGCCTTTAGTTCGAAGACACTCAGGGTGCCGCCATGGGGTCCCCGCCCGGACCTTGCAACGACATCGAGATTTCCATGTTTGGTGCCAAAGAAGCCTCGGGGAAGCGGCAGCTGGACGGGAATGTTTGCGATCTTGCATGGCGTCCGATTTCGTAATGGCTTTGGCCGCTGCTCTGAAGGCAGGTCGAAAGCGTCAAGCAGCGCCTGTTGAACTACCGATTCTGGGCGAGGGTGTTTTCTTCGAAGCAGTCGTTCTGCTGTCTCCAGGTACTCTCTGGCATTTGCAGAACGCCAGGGCACGGCTTTACCTGCAAAACACCGCTGTTGAATGTCCCGTAGTGGCTTCCACGTTCCGGAACGAAACAACAGCGGGCGTTCACGACACATCTTGATGCTGCCGACCTCTACGCCCAATATCCTGACGCTCCAACTGCACTCGCGTTTAGTAAGCCTTGACATATTGGTCTGCACGCGGGTCATCTGTCGGGCTCTGAAGGTCGACTGCTGCTCAATGACTCCTGGTACTCGAGCCAACGCTCTCTTCAATCGCGTCGTCTCTTGCTCCGTATCCGTTGCCTGGAGAGTGGCTCGCACCTGATCAAATATTTCGTCAACTGTCACCATTCTGCTTTTCCTTTACTGTCTGGCGCGTACTCCCGCCTTCCATCTGGCGCGTAGTGTTGCGCGGGTGGCTACACTCTCGTCTCGAACACCATACTCGAGTCATCAATGTTCCGAGATAGACACGCAAAGGTCCATGGCGAGCTGACTGGCCGCGTGGTCCGGCAATTCGATCCGCTCTGCGCGGGAGGCGACTCCCGCCTCGTTCATCTCGAACCGCTCGCCCATCACAACCGCGAACCAGCGCTCTCGGTCGCGTACCACCCGGAATTGCCGCTCGTCCTGCGTTCCCGCCACATACGGCTGGTAGACCCGTATCGGCCGCCCCGCGCGCTCGGCCTTGCATCCGAGGCGGTCCACGCGGCCGGTCCGCTGCTCGAGGGTGGACGGGTTCCAGTCCAGGTCGTGGTGGATCACGTGCCGGCAGTTCAGGTGCAGGTCCACGCCCTCCGCGAGGACGGAGCTCGCGATCAGGATCTCGGGGAAGAACGGCGTGTTGAAGGCCTTCATCAGGCGGCGGCGCGAGTCGTCCTTGGTCGCCCCGTGGACGAAGCGAACGTTGGGCAGCAACCGCTCGGTCTCGCTGCTCTCGTCTGGGTCCATCGACTCGACCGCCTCACGGCCGTAGATCGCGCCGGTCTGGATGTGCTCCAGCGCATCGAGGTAGCCCTCGCGCTCCGTGCGCGTGCAGCGCTCTCCCAGGAACCAGCAAAACCGCGCGACCTGGTCCCGCAGCGAGTGCCCGGAGAGGTCCGGCTTGTCCAGCGCGGCGTCGAACGCGGCGGCCCGGTTCTGCTCGTCGATCGGGTAGTAACGGACGAGGAAAGAGGGCGTACGGACGAAGCGGCGGACGACTCCCACGACCTTCCCCTGGTCGTCCGGACCGAGCGGCGTCTTCGTGCCGTACACGATCGACTGCAAGGCGGACGCCGCGATGTCCCCGAGTTCGTCCGACTTGAAGAACTCGTCCCCCAGCCGGTCGAGCCGCCTCCGGACGTCCGACTCGGAACCGGTGCCCAGGAGTTCCTTGGCGCGCGCGACCAACTGCTCGTCCATCGCCCGCGAGATGTGGTTCCGCAGCGCCATCCCGGTCGCGATGTAATGGCAGAAGATCAGGACCTTCTCGCCGCGCGCCCACAGCTCGATCGCACGCTGCACCGTGCGCCGCACCTTCGGGTGCTGCGCCAGCGCGGTGGCGTTCTCGGAGGGGATCACGCGGTCCAGCTGCTCGAGGTACCAGGACGTCCGCCGGTCGCGGCCCGGGTCCTCCCCTGCCCTGCTCCCATCGGCGCCGAGGTCGGCGTCCAGGTCGAGGTCACGCTTGTTGCGGCGCGTCTTGAGGTACGACTCGTAGCTCGACGCGAGCCCGTCGGCAAACAGCGCCCGCGTGCCGTTGCCGTCCCGCCGTGCCTGCGCCTCCGTGATCACGGCGGCGCGCGCCGCGATGAGGAACGGCAGCAGGGCCTGCGTGTCCAACTCCAGGCCGGCGACGCCGCACGCCGGCTGGTCGGTCGCGATCGCCGCGCCGTCCAGGCGCTCGCGACGCACGCCGCCCGTGGGCAACGCCTTCCCGCGTCCGTGGCGGATGACCCAGGGCCGGAGCAGCTTCCCCGCACGCTGCGCAGCGCCCGCCGTGGCGGCGTGCTGGCGCAGGATGTCGTCCTCGAGGGCCGTGCGGTCGGAGCGGCCCGGAAGGTCGCGCCACCACGCCTCGACGTCCGGCGCCGCCCCGCCGTTCTGGGGCAGATGCGCCGGCGTCAGGCGCCCCCACAGCTCCTGCAGGCGGATCGCCGCGAGCCGGGCGTCGTTGAGCCCGACCATCAACGCGTCGAGATCCGCGGCGAACGCTTCCCGTCCTCGCTCCGGGGCGGTCGCCGCACTCCAGCGGATGGCCGAGAACCGCTTCAAGACCTCGACCAGCTCCCCGTGCCCGAGTTGGAACGGCGTGGCCGTCAGGAACAGCATGCGTTCGAACACCTTGTTCAGCGCACCGTCCCGCAGGGCGTCGGCGTCCTGCTGCGCCTCCTTGTCCTGGAAGAGGGACGCGAAGCGCGTGTGGGGGTTCTTGAAGTGATGCGCCTCGTCCAGGATCAGCAGCGGCGACCGCGCGTCGGTGTGCGAGAGCCAGTCCGGCCAGACTTCGTCGCGGAGGACGCGCGCGAGTTCCTTTTGAACGGCCGAGATCCGGGCACTCGCACCGTCGGTCGCGCGCCGCGGCATGTCCCGGAGCACGTCGGCGATGGCCTGCCGGTTCGTGTCCCGCACCTTGTTGAGCAGCGCCTCCGGCACCGGGTCGTCCTCGAGTTCGACGCCCGCGCGCGCCAGCAGACCCCGCCAGTGCCGCGGATCCGTCCCCATCAGGCGCCGGATCACCTCCGGAGTCACTTTGCGCGACCACGACTTCAGCCAGACGAGCTCCGCCGCGAACTTCGGGAACGCCTCGCGCACCTGGGTCAGCGACTTGCGGTGATAGAACGCCGCCTGGATCAACGCGAGCTTGACCCACGGGTCCTGCAGCCCCCGCGTCAGCGCGCCGTGGCTCAGGAAGATGATCGACGTGCGGCGCTCCGGCGGATCGTCCAGGAGTTTGAAGAACGAGACGCCGTCCGCGGCGCTGGCGGCCGTCAAACGCGCGGCGGCGCCGGGATCGAGGCAGCGCGCCTTGAACACCTCGAAGTCGTTCGGCCACTTGTCCTTCAGGGCGGCGGGGACCATGACGACGATCGGGTCCCGCCGCTTCGAGCGGAGGCAGACGGCGGCCGCGACGGCCAGCGCGACGAAGGTCTTCCCCATCCCCACTTCGTCGGCCAGGATGACGCCGGGCTGACTCTCGAGCCGGCGCAGGATCTCGCGCGCCGTGCGCTCCTGCCGGTCGGCGTCGTCCTCGCTCACGCGGTCGTTCCTGAGCCGCAGGACGCCCTCGGGGTAGTCGTAGCGCCAGCTCATGCGCCGCTCCGCGCCAGGACCTGCTCGATGTAGCCGACGAGCGGCCCGACCTCGCCGGCGGCCAGGCGACCCTGCGCGATCTCGGCAACCCGGCCGGCGCAGTCGGACAGTGCGCGGCGGATGGCCGCGCGCGGCGGCGATCCAGGCTCCTGGGGCGGCTCGACGTCCTGCACGATCAGCACGACCTCCGCGACCAGGAACGCGGCCTCCGCGGGCGTGCGCGCCTCCCGCGCCAGCGCCTCGGCCAGGCGCAATGGCCCGATCGGGCTCTCGAAGAGCCGCCAGCGGAACGTCTCCTCGCTGACCACGGGCCGCTGGAGCTTCTGCCGCATCTCCTCGAGCGCCCGCGCGACGCGGCGCGTGCGGTACAGCAGCGCCGTCTCGTCGCGATACCGGCGCAGCGGGTCCAGTTCCACGTCGGCCGCCGCGCGCTCGTGGCGTGCCTGCGCCCGCAGGATCTGGCGCAGGGTCTCGTGCGGGGGCCGCGCCGAGGTGAGCATCTCGAGCAGGGTCGCGAGCGGCAGCTGGCGCAGTTCGTCGGCGCTCGGGAGCAGCGCGGGATCCGTCAGGTTGACGGTCCAGCGGCCCTCGAAGCGCTCGTCGCCTGCCACCCATGTGACCGACAGGAAGGCCGCGGGGGCGGCGTCCGGCCACGGCACGTCGAGGGCCTCCGGTGTCCCGCGCGCCTGCCACCCGTCTGCGTCGAGAAGGAGCGCGCCACCGGGCGTCTTGAGGACCCAGTCGGCCGGTCCGACGCCCGTGAACCGCAGGCAGGCCTTCCGCTGGCCCGCCGTGGGATCGAAGAGGGCGTCCGCAAAGAAGAGCGGGAGCGGCGGCAGCGCGGACGCGTCGTCGGGGTCCGGCTGCGGGTCGAAGATGATGCGCGTGGGGTCGAGCGGACCGTCGACATCCGGGACCAGCCGCGCGAGTTCCGCCGTGCCGCCGTTCCCGTCGCGCGCGACGAACGCGACGTTCGCCTCGAGGTTGACCGGCGCGCGTGCGTGTCCCAGGCCGAGGCCGGCGCGGGTGAAGTTGCTCGACCCGATCATCACGACCCGGTACGCGCCGTCGCGCGCGAGGTGCAGCATCTTGGCGTGCAGCGGCCGCACCTCGTCGTTGACGGTCGCCAGGGCGCGGTGGAACTCGACCTCGGCACCGCCGAACAGGCCGCCGGACGGCGAAGGCCCCTCATCGGCGCGGGCCGGTGTCTCGGGGCCTCCGCGCGCTGCCTTCCCTGCACTGCCGGACGCGAACCAGCCGGGCACACGAAGGCGCACGCGCTTGTCCGGCTGCTCGATCCCGGGCGCCACGATCTGCACGCGGCGCCCGGCCCGCGTGAGCATCAGGCGCGCGAGCGCCTCCGCGGCGTCTCCCCTCTCCTGGTCGAAGAACGGGGACACCACCACGGCCTCGTCCGGCTTCCCTGCGCCGGCCGGGATCAGCTCCGCGAGCGCGTCGAGCGCAACGTGTCGTGTCCCGGCCCAGTCGCCGCCGAGCACCAGGCGCGTCCGCACCGCGCCCGGCGAGCCGCTCGCGAACGACGCCGCCAACTTCGTCAGCCGGCCGAGGAGGTCGTTGAGCCGCCGGCGCGGGCCCGGCGGGTCCGCGGAGCCCGCCAGGTACGCGCCGTCGATCCCCCGCAGGAACGCGACGACCTGGTCCATCACGGCAGGGTCGTGGCCCGACCCGTCGGCGAGGTCGACGACGGCGAAGACCTCGAGGTTCGAGCGGTACCCGGGCTCGGTGAGATTCGCGGACGCCACGATGATCCGCACCAGGTGCTGCCACGCGAGCACGGAGAGCTTCGCGTGCTGGGCCGCGCCCGGGACACGCACCGGCAGGAGGTCCCAGCGCGCGCTCCGCACGGGGTCGGCGTGGCGGTGATCGGCGAGCACGATCATCGGCACGCCGGTCATCTTGTCCTCGCGCTCCCAGATGTAGCCCAGCCCGTCCTCCGCCAGGTTCGTCTGGAGCCCGAGGAAGCGCCCCAGGCACTCCTCCTCGAAGAACGCCGCCTCGAACGTGAACGTCGTCGCGACGCAGCCGATCGGGAGACCCGCACCCTGCGGCGCCTGCCACGCGTCCAGGATCCGCGAGTACCGCGCGTCCCCGTTCTTCGGGCGCCGGCTCATCGCAGGTCCGCCAGCAGGCTGTAGACCGCCGCCGTCCGGTACTGGTTCACGAACGCGCCGTCGTACGTCGGGGCGGCCACGTCGCGGTACGCGCTGCGCACCACGACGCCCTTCCCGACCGCCTCGATCCACGGCCGCTTCCCGTCCGGCGGCTTGTGCTCCTGCACCCGGCGGTGGTGGCGGACGACGGCCGCGAACAGCTGCTCGGGTGTCTCGAGCCCCAGGAACGGCTCGACCAGGAGTTCGAACGGCCGGGCCGCGTCGGTGCCGGCGAGCGCCTGCGTGGCCTTCCCGATCGCGGCCGAGAGCGAGCGTGGTCCGCGCTCGGGCGGGAGCGACTGCGCGAAGGCGTCCGCGCCGATGGGCACGGCCGGCTGCTCGGCGGACAGAGACAAGATCAGCCGCCAGGCGTCGTCCAGGTGTCCCGAGACGTCCTCGAAGGTCTCGATCGCGCGCAGCGCCGCCTTCATCTCGGGCGACGCCTGGTCCCGGAACTTCCGGAAGAGCCGGCGCTCGTCCAGCGCCGCACGGCGCGGGTCCTCGATGTCCGCCTTCCGGACCAGCCCTGCGAACTCCGCCTGCAGCCCGGGTCGCTCCTCCAGGAGCAACCGGCGGATCAGCCCCCGCTCGCGCGTCCCCGCCGCGTTGGGCCGCAGCGTCTCGAACAGCCGCTGCCACCCCGCCCACCCCGCGGAGCGCGCGGTCTGCCCCTGCCTCAGCCCCTCGGCGACCGCATCGCGCAGCATCGCCCGCAGCTGCGGCCCGGCGCCGTCCCTGAGGTCCTCGTTCCCGAAGCCGTCGAGGCCGTTGTCCTGCTCCCAGCAGCGCAGCAGCCGGAACCCGGCCTCTCCCGGCCGCAGCATCTCGTCGCAGATCCCGAGCCCCGCCGCGAGCCGCCGGTAGATGCCGTGGAAGCCGAACACGGTGGGGGTGCTGAGGTAGTTCCCCAGGTGCAGGGGCTCGCCCGCGGCGACCGCGGCGCGGGCCTTGTCGGTCCCGGGGAAGTTCCTGGTTTCCTCGGTCCGCGCGGCGGTGTGGCGCGCGATCGCCTCGACGAGGTACCACTCGAACACGAGGTACGGCTCGACGTCTCCCGCCGCGAACCGGTCCCCGAGCCCCTGGGTCACGACGCACCCGACGACCATCGCCGTCAGGAACCGCGGCCGCCGCATGCGGGCCGTGATGTCGGGGAGGATCGCGTTCGCGAGCCGGTCGGACGTCGGGACTAGGCCCAGCGGGTCCAACTGGCCCTCGCCATCGACCTTGGGATGGAATGCCGTCAGGAATGGGACGGCGACGTCCGACCGCATCTCGACTCCCCCCCTGCCTGGCCGTGCCGATGTCACGTCCGCGCAATGATTACGCGATCCGGACGTCGTTTACGGCTCAGGGGAGTGCACTTTCTGACCCGGAGCGTCGACGTGATGACCGCGTCCCTCGAACCTCGCCCGAACAGAGCGATACTCAGGCGGACAGCGGGGAAGCACGAAGGGCCGCATCGGGATCACAGGACGGGCTGGTCCGGGACCCGGGCAGCACAAGCGCCCGCGACGAAGACTGCACCGATCGAATGCACGGATCTTGCCGCCGAAGGAAGGGACGCCTGGGACATCAGGCGTACCTGCGCCACGATTTCGCTGCCGGGGGGGTGACAATCGTGTTCGTTCTCGAGTGCAGGACCAAAAGCGGAGTCGTGCGGTGGCCGGTGACCGGACGGCGCCGCGCCGTCGTCGGCCGTGATACCACTTGTGATCTCGTTCTGGATGACGATGCCATCAGCCGGAAGCACTGTGCAATCGAATTTCTCGGCAACCGTGCGATTGTCGAGGATCTGGGCAGCTGCAACGGAGTATGGCGCGATGGACGTCGGGAGCCGCGCATAGAGGTAGGGCCAGATGACTCGTTCGTGATTGGTTCCGCGCTACTCACGCTCCGACGCGCGATTACGCTGACCAGTCCGCCGCCGGGACAGCTCGCCGGCGCTTCCCGCGTCGAGGCACGCACAGAAGTCCCCGGCACGTTCTTAGGGTCCTCGATGCATGAGGACGTGGGCGCTACGACGACACTCGAGTCATTGGTGGCGTCGCTCCAGCTCAACTCAGATGAGGATCTTCCTTCTTTCCTGCTGCGCGCGATCGGCCAGTTGGTATCGTCGGGGATCGTCGGGTTGCTCGCGCGTGTCGAGGAGAAGTGGCTGATTGAGGGCTGGCACGGCACGCCACCAGGGATTGACGATGCGTCGGGATTGGACGGCTACACCGTGGCGTCGATCACCTCTGATGGGCACTGGGCTCTGGTGCTGGATCCGGGAAGACGGCTTGAGACATCGTTGACCCGCTTCATCGCCGCGCTACTGCCCTCTGCCAACAGGCTCGCCGCCTCCCTGATTGAGCCGGGATTGATCGCTGCCGGGGCGTCCGCTGCCGTTACGCGGTCCTCCCATCAGGGCTTCGGAAGCAGCGCAACGCCGCCCAAGCCGGCTCCAATGTTCGTGACAGTCTCGGCGCAGGGTCACACCCTGCTGAACGAGATTGATCACCTGGCCGATTCGGAGCTCTCAATACTCCTCATCGGCGAGTCCGGTACCGGGAAGGAACTGCTGGCGCGACGGTTGCATGCCCACTCCCAACGAGCGATGGCGCCCTTCGTCGCGGTCAACTGCGCCGCCGTCCCGGCGGAACTCCTCGAAGCGGAACTGTTCGGTATCGAGGACGGCGTGGCCACGGGAGTGGCGGCCCGGCGCGGCTTCTTCGCCGTCGCTCAGGGAGGCACGCTTTTTCTTGACGAGGTGGGCGAACTCCCTCCTTCGCTTCAGGCCAAACTGCTGCGGGCACTTGAATCAAGGGAGATCGTGCCGCTCGGCGCCAGAAGCCCCGTCCCGGTCGACGTCCGGGTGGTCGCCGCGACGAACGCAGTGGACGGTCTCAGCCGTGGCGCAGCCCGCCATGGCCTCAGGAACGACCTCTACTTCCGCTTGGCCGGAGCACTGGTGCGCGTGCCCCCACTGCGCGAGCGACCCGAGGACATCCTCCCGCTGGTCCGCTACTTCTTCCGTGGGGCCCGAGTGAGCACCGGCCGCGCATTCTCGGGCATCGAGATGGGGGCCGCACGCCTACTCGCCGGCTATGGGTGGCCTGGAAACGCTCGCGAGGTGCGGCACGTCGTCTTCCGTGCGGCGGCCTTGGCCGACGGCCCGCTGCTCCACCCAGAGTTGCTTCCCGCTACGATCCGCGGCAACTCTGACGTCAGCCGCGGGGCCACACTCATAGCAATGAACGAGGACTGGCGGACCGCTCGCGCCCGATTCGAGCGACTCTACTTCGAGACTTTGCTCGAACGCCACCGCGGAAATATTGCCGAGGTCGCCCAGTCGGCAGGCATTTCACGGAGCACTCTCTACGACCGCTTGCACCATCTCGGCCTGATGTGATCCGCCCGGCCGCCCGCTGGGCGGCCGGGCTCTCGGTTCCTTTCTGCTGCTCAGTTCCAGAAGTCGGCTATACCGTCGCTGTTGCGATCGGAGGCGAGGTCGGCGACTTCCGCGCCCGCGAGGGCGCGATCGAAGATCACGCTGTCATCGAAGACGCCCGAGAGTCTCGACGATCCTGTGTCCCACCAGTCGTGACGGTTTAAGTATAGGGGCCGGCTGAACGTGAGCGTCCCGCGGGGAGTGGTCGTGGTTCGTACGAGTTGGCCATCGACATAGAGTTTGGTCCTCTCCCCGTCCCACGTCGCCGCGAAGTGATGCCATTGGCCGATCAGCCGTCCTGCCATCGGGTAAGTATCCGTGCTGATGGACGCACCCGCATCGTTGAATCCGTACGCACCGATGGCTTCGCCATGGCTGTTCGACAGGAAGAGCGAGAGGAACGATCTGTGATCCGAGTCCTTCCCGCTGCCGATCAGCGCTTCATCGCCAGTCCCGCCGGGCCATGTGTTGAGGCGGAACCACGTCGCGAAGGTGATCTCGTCGTACGTTCGCTGCACGGTAGGGTTGTCCCCAATGGAGTAGTACTGCTGAGCGACGTTCCATCCCTGACCGAAGCGGCCGTTGGCCGTGGCACCGCCGGTCCATGATCCTGCGATGCCGTTAGCGGACATGTCCTCGGTCGTTCCCTCGAATGGCCAATACGCAATGACGTCCTTCGTAAAGCTAAGAAGTGGGATCCAGGACGGATGGCTTGTCGAGGAGATGCTGACGATACCGTCGTCTCCCGAATGGGTTGTCCTCGCGATGACTTTGCGCGTCGCGACACCATCGAAGCGATCTGGCACGGCGTCGGTAAACGGAAGTTGCCAGACCTCGTTGCCAGCGAAGTCGTAGCACGAAGCGTAGTACGTCGGTCCTTGATCCTGAAGGCGGTATGCACTGGCACACCGCGGCTCGTCGAGACCATCCGGTTCGAATCCGAACCTGGCCGCCGCGTCCTCGCATCTCATTGCCAGCGCAGAGTCGCGGTCCACGACGGTATCGTCAGACGCCGCCAGGAGGTGGTACGCGGTTCCCCTGCTATTCAGGGGAAGAGGGTCGGTCGCATTTAGACCGTCTGCTTCCAGCCAGTTGTTGCACACTACGAGCTGCCGGCCACCCTCGCACGATATCTGTGGCGGCACCCAGGCGGCCAGGCGGGAGCCGTGGTGCGGACTTCCCACCAACGCGATGGAATGAACGGCACTGCTCGCCTGCTGTCCACGGAGGTAGGCGCGCACCACAACCCCGCCCTGAGAATGGGCGATGAGTTTCAGTTTGGTACCTGGATGAGAACGGAGGATTGCTTCAACGACTTTGCCAAGCGACCGGCCCTTCGCATCGAGATTCTCGCCTGTGTTGAAGAAGAACCCGTAAGTACGGACCTTCCTTCGGACTAGGTTATCTGGAAGACGTGCCCAGGTAGAGGCGTCACCTATCGTGCACAGATCTGCCTTGCCCATGTCTTTGGGCTGGAATCCGTGGACCAAGAGCACCGTGACCTCCGCATCGATGACATCTCCTCCGAGCGGTGCCACGTAGTCCTCCATGTAGGCCCAGTAGTAGTGGATGCCCGCCTCAATTAGGAGCGCCTGCAGCAACAGCACCTCGGCTCCACGCGTCCCCTTGGTCGATTCGGTGGCACGCCACACCCCTTCGTAGCGAATCATACTTACCGCATCCGGGTCTTTGTCTTGCGGGAACCGCAGATTGAGAACTGCGGGAACGTCGAAGTGAATGTCCTGCGGCCCGATGCTCACCGCGTACTCGGGCATGCGGCCACCAGGGAGCGGCGCGGGATTCTGCACGGTGAAGATCCCGATCGGTGTCGCGCGCTGCAGCGCGCCGGCAGGGACTTCGAGGCTCGCCCCAAACGCCGTCGATGCTGGGTCTTCGACGCTCACACGTCCCCCGCTGGCGTCGATCACGGCTGCCGCTTCCGCGCCACGTGGGATTGAGACGGGCTGATCCGGGGCGACATCGCGCAAGACTGCCGGCTTCAGCAGGTGCGCTCGGGACGTGTCGATGGACGTCGCAACCTGGAGGTACATCAGGTCACCCGATCCAGGAAGGCTGTCGAGCGGAACCCTCCAGGTTATGGCTCCAGCGGCGCTATCGAGGGACGTCTCCGTGCCCACTGGCCCGGTGGTCTCGAATCGATCGTCGGCCAGGATCACAGTAGTGACGGTCGCTTCGGCAGAGGCGTCCCCGTCCACATCGATGGTCAGGGCGAACTGGCCTCCTTGGCAGAGCCTGGGAACCGGGCCGGTGAGCACGAGTCCGGGAGGAACCCCCCTTGGCGACGTCCTGATCGTCACTGACACGGAGCGCGCATCTCCGGTAGCGCCCACGGACGTCACGTCGACGCACGCCAGTTCGGCGTCGCCGTCCGGGTCCTGCAGATCGGCAAGCCCGGGGTTCACTGACAGCGCAGCCAACAGCACAAGCAGCGCACCTGCTCTCATGACACCTCCTTATGCGATGGGTGGTGCCGCGAAAGCTGCAAGAAGGATGCCGGGCAACAGCGGCGCACTTCTGTCCGATCTACCGGAATTCAAGAGGGCCATTCTGGGTAGATGTCCGCGCCTCCGGACGCGGCGGTCGACCTACCCCACAACGCCGGGCCACTCCTGGGTTCTTCCTTCCACCGTTTCCGTCTCAGTCGACCTGCTCGACCACGGCCCTTCAGGGCCGAACGACCCCAAGGCCTTGAACCGGTCGGCGAACTGCGCGGCGGTCCTCCTGCCGTGCAACTAACAAGTGCTCCTCGGTGACGGCGCAGGCGCGGCCGTACGCATCGGAGCACGGCGATGCGGCCCTGGCCGAGGCGGGGGCGGATCTCCACCGGCGCGCCGAAGCGCGGTGATCCCGTGCCGTCGCGCAGGGCGGTCGCGGACGCGGCGCCGCTCTGGAGTAGGCACTCGTCCCAGACCCGGTTCCCGGCCCCTTCCGACACGTCGCAGCCGGCGCCCTGGACCGACTGCATCCACCAGTCCGGCGGCTGCTCGATCCACTCGGATGGGCCGAAGAACACCGGCTGCTGGATCAGCAGGCACCCGATGTTCGGGTCGTCGTGCGGACCGATCGTCCGG
>JADHED010002450.1_pt1 | contig 12947 bp, 7 predicted proteins | sample 8952041 | NCBI WGS metagenome assembly JADHED01 (sample SAMN16124423, study PRJNA663239) | bioreactor sludge metagenome | isolation source: sludge (control) | place: India:Bengaluru | collected 2018-09-08
AACCGATCTCCTGCCTGCCTCTGAGCCTGTGAGGAGTTTTTAAGGGACGACTACTCTACCCTCTCAGCAACCCCTACGCACACTCGTTGCGGATGAACCGGTTTTTGCCTTAAAAAAGTGCAAGATTATGCACGCCGACCCCCAGTTTCCTAACGGTTCAGGCTCGAATTGAGGTGGTGGGTTTCCAGGGAAGGAATGAGGGATTTTCCATCACGGGCGAGAATCCATGTGTTGATGGAATCGCGCTTCGAGGGATAAATGGTCTGTGCTGTGTATGCCCGCGAGTTGGCGATGACTTCGACAATGCAGCCATCCACAAAGACATGCAGGTCGAGCGGTTCACCGGGCTTCAACTCGAAAGGCATGCGCTGGACGGTGACTTCCGGGTTGGTCCCGATTATCTTGCCTTCCAGAGCGCGTGGATGGTAGCGCGTATACCGTGTGCGGTTTTTGAGATCGCTTTTTGCGAAGTTGATCTCGATGACTTTTTCATCGGGGAGATAGGTGACATCGGTATACTCATCCCGGCCCGGTGAGCAGGCAATCCGGAAACCGACGGCCTTCGCCGTGATGCCGGTGAATGTGGCGCGGAGTTCCACGGAGCGTGCGGCGGCTTCGGGAAGGGGGAGGGATTGGCTGTCGAGTTCAAGATCCTTTCGCGTGTGGGTGTTGAAGCGGAGGGTTTTGAGCTCTTCGGCGGGTTCGAAGCGCAGCGTCTTGTCTTCGCCGAGCCCCAGTACGACAGGCATGGAGAAGGAGGATCTCCAAAGACCTGTCTTGCCGGATGTTCGTATCTGGCCGAAGAAGATACGTCTTCCCTGCCCGTCGGGCATGGTTTCAGGGGCGGCGATTTGGTCGTTGAGATATCCGATGCGACCGACACTCTCGGGAGTGAAAGTTGTGCCGTCGAAGCTGCCGACATAGTAGCGGCAATGTGTCCACGGACTGTGTACATGACAGAGCAGAACCCATTTGTCTCCGAGTGGAAAGAAGTCCGGACAGGCCGTATCCTCGTAAACGGAGGTCATGTCGCGGCGGCTTTTGTACAGTGGACCGATGTATTTCCAGTCGAGGAGATCCTTGCTGGTGAAAAGACTTGTGCAATCGCCCTCGTAACCCGAGCGGAAGTTTTTGTTCCCACAAAGCAGGAAGTAGGTTTGCTTGGCGGCATCATACCAAGCGGTGGAATCGAATATCATGTATTCGGTTTTTTCGGAAGAGGCGGACTTCGGTCCCTGGCAGAGAACGGGCTTTTGCTGGATGAATTTCCATTCGAGGAGCTCCTCATCCTTGGGTTGTGCGGCCCAGACTCCGCTATTGAGGCCGTTTTTGACAACGAGTGGAATGATTGTCGGGACCGGTGCATTTTCAATGGCGTCCCCGCTCCAGAAAGGACGGCCCTGGCCGTCGTCAAACAGGCCGGGATGGAGGACATCGGGGTGGAATTGCCAGTGAAGCAAATCGGTGCTGGATGCGTGGCCCCAGTTGTCGGTCAGGCTTTGTCCTTTGTCATCAAAGATGTGGTTGACGAACATGACATGGTAGCGGCCTTTGTAATAGATGAGGCCGTTGACATCCCACCAACTGCCCACGGTCGGGGTGAGATGCCATGTCGGTCGGTTATGATCAAGAGCGATGGCTTGGTTGAGGGCATCGGCCTGGTGCATGAGCACGCCCGCAGAAATCTTGTCGACCGCGTTGGCGGGGACTCCTGTGTCGGAAGCGCTGCCGGGAGATGGGGCGGGGGCCGGAGATTTTTTATCGGAAACGGGTTCCACAGCGGGAGCGGATAGCGTCGCAGCGGAAACCCAACATAGGAAAAGAAGTTTTCTCATCAGGGGGAGTTTGTTGTGGGGGATGGTTTTTCCCAGATCGATTTGAGTTTGAAGGCTTCCAAGTTGTGAAGTGTGATCGCTCCGCCTTTTATGCCGATTTCCAGGCCGGTATTTTCCGGCTTGGGGATTGCGGGAAAGGGCATATATGTGAGCCCATCGCCTGCGAAGACAGTGAAGTAATTCCGGTCGGCAAAAATAGTGATGATTTGCCGTCCATTTTGCAGCGGAGCCGGCGCATGCACATTGGTGCCCGAGATTTCCTGCCTGGCCGCGCTGTAGCGGACTTCGACTCCCCGCACATGGAAAATCACCTCACTGTCGGCAGCGGGTGTGAAGTCCGCACGGATTTCCAGCAACTCGGCCTGAACCCCGGCAAAGGGATTGGTGTCTCCTGCGGCGAGAGAGTCCTTGTCCGCCTTCCACGATTTGACACGCAAGTTTTCGAGTTCTTTGACGGGTTCCCGCCGCAGTCGGATTCCCTCGGGAGTCTGCCTGAGGTGAAGTTCACAGGGAAATGTCTGGAGCTGGTTGAAGGACATTCCGGGCGCGGGGGCCTGCCCCCACCCGATCTGGATGCGTCTGCCGTCCGGCGCGTCGTTGAAAGTCTGGGGCGCGTAGAAACAACCCCGGCGGCTCTGACCCTGAAGTCTGACCTCCTCCGGCGTGAATTTTATACCGTCGAATGTACCGATGGCGTATTGGCTGTCGGCCGCACTGAGAACCCACTTCTTTTTCGAGGGATCCCCATCGACGGGCAGTTCAAAGAAGTCCGGGCATTCGTAGAGGAAAAAGTCGGTGCCTCCCCCGCCTTTTGTCACGCTGGCGGGAGTCCAATCCCGGAGGTTCGGCGATGTGAAAAACTGAAGTGTATGATTCGGCATAAGTCCTGTTGCCTTGGGCTTGTCCGCATCCGGCAGTCCCACATAGAGCACCATGACCCAGCGTTGTGACGGTTCGTGCCAGAAGACTTTCGGGTCACGATTGAACGGGCTTATGTTTTTCAATACGGGGTTGCCTGCATATTTTGTGAATGTGCGCCCATCCGTGCTGTAGGCGAGGCATTGCGTCGCGGGATTGCCGACATAGCTGTAAATCAGTACAAGAGGAGGCTTTCCATCCTTTCCAAAGCCGCTCGTGTTTTTCCAATCCACGACCGCGCTTCCGCTCCAAGGACCTCCGGACCCGTCCGGATAAAGTGCCTCGTCGTGTTCTTCCCAATGTATCAGGTCACGGCTTGTCGCATGTCCCCAGTGGGGACCTCCTCCCGCCCAGCAGTAAGGGGAGTGTTGGAAGAAGAGGTGATATTCACCATTGTAGAATACCAAGCCGTTGGGGTCGTTTATCCAGCCGCATTTGGAGGAGAACTGGAGCTGGGGGCGCAATGGCTCGCCATAAAGACCGGCGGCATTCCAGACTTCGTCGGAGGTGGTGACGAAATCGGGTGCCTTGGAGTTTTCCGGAATATTTTCTATCCGGAGTGTGGCCTGTTTTCCTTTCCACTGGCTGACATCGAGGTGCGCAAACCATCCGGGTTGGTCGTCCAGTTCTATGTTGAACTGGCGCACGGATGCGCCATCCACGATCATTGTGACGCGCTGCTTGGGTATATCCTTGTCGCGTGTCTTGACCGGCAGCAGCAGGTAGCGTTTGTCGAGGGGAAGAGTGCGTTCGAGCGCGACATTCTTGGTGGCGGCTTGTTCGGGAGAAACGTTTTGGGATGCGGAAAGAAAGGGCAGGCCGAGGGCAATACCTATAAGAACAAAGGCCTTCATGAGCGGGGGGATGGAATCAGTAAAAATATTTCCGAACACAGGGAATTCTGCACTGTATTTTGTGTCAAAACAGATGGCGCCTGCCGACCTCAAAAGTGTCAGTCCGTCAAAAGTGTCAGTCCGTGCATGTGTGCAAAACTGCTTTTGCGTGAGGTGATGAACGTCAGCCTTTTTGGGAAATTTGACTCGTTTACTCCCTCTCATTCCGTTCTTTCGATGCTGTGTTGCGCGTCTGCCGCAAGGTTGATTTCATTCGGATCGAATACTGGCACAGTTCCCGGTGGATCGAAAAAATGACAACGGGAAACCCTGTGTGGTTTGTTGCGAAGCTGTGTGGGGCGATCAATCCGAAAACGGTTTTTCTTTGTGTGCCAGCGTCTCTGCGTGAGATCACTCACACCACCCGGCCCACCAGGCCGGAGAGATAGGGCAGGAGCTGTTTTTTGCGTGAGACGACGCCGTCGAGTTTCCAGGCCGAGGGGCCGTCGTCTGGGAAATCGATGAGCCGGGTGAAGTTCTCGGGTCCGCACAGGAGGAGGATCGAATTCTGTGTGTTCACGTCGGTGATGAGCAGTGTGGAGAAGAAATAATTGTTGGCCGAGCGGTAGGCTTCGAGCGCGGAGACCAAGTCGTCGCGTTTTTCCGGCAGATGGGAAAAGCTGAGTTCCTCGATCTGTGAAACGCTGAACCGGAAGCCGCGTTCGGCATATTCCTTGCAGTCTGCCGTGATCGCCTGCTTCGAGGACATGGTGAGCAACGGGGAACCGACCGAAAAAATCTCGGCGGCGAGGTCGGAGGGTTTCACTCCGCTGATTTTCGCGAGATCCCGCATGATGTCCCGGTCGACATCCGTCGTGGTCGGCGAGGTCAGATTGAGGGTGTCGGAGAGCACGCCGCACATGAGAAGGCCCGCGACATTTTTTGGGATGGGAAGTCCGGCCTGCTGGTAGCAGGTCGCCACGATCGTGCAGGTGGAACCCACCGGGCGGTTCAGAAACAGAATCGGCTGGTGGGTCGGGGCGACACCGATCCGGTGGTGATCAAGAATCTCGACGATCGGGATTTCATCCGCACCGTTCACCGCCTGGCTGAGTTCGTTGTGGTCCACAAGGATCAGTTGCCGGGGCACGGGTTTGAGGAAATCGCTCTTGGAAAGAATGCCTTCGAGGCGGCCGTCCGGCCCCAGCACCGGGAAGGCAAATTGCGAGGACATGGCGACATCCGCCTTTGCCTCGCGCAGTGGCATGTCGGCCGGCAGGCTGGTGAAATCCGGCTGCAACATTTTTCCCGATGTCACGGCGGCCCGGGCAAGCAACACCGTTGTCGCCGTGTCGTAGGGCGAGGAGATGAGCGTGACACCGTGCTCTTTTGCCGCCTCCAACACATTCTTCTTCGCGGGAAAATTGTTGGTGATGACCAGCGCGCGGACGCCGGCCTTGATCGAGAGTTCCTGGATGTTCCAGCGGTCCCCGACGATGAGAACCGTGGATTTGAGGTCCAGCTCGTCCAGGCGCTTTGTGAACGTGGTCGTGTGCATCGCGGCCACCACGAGATGATGGGGTTGAACCTCGGTGCTCTCCGGTCCGGTGAGAAGTTTCCCATGGATCGAGGTCCGGATGTCCGCCAGGGACGCGTCCACCACCCGGGCGGAGGAGATCCGGTCGAGCGGTGGGAAAAGGTATTGGCTGAGCTTGAAGCCGGAGATCAGCCCGAGGCACCGGCGGTCATCATCCACCACCGGCAGTCCGCGGAAGCGCGTCTCGCCGATCCGGGTCATCGCCTCATAAACCGGGCTGTTGCAGTGAGCGCTCATCACGTCCCGTTCCATCACGTCTTCGATCCGGGGATGGACGTCCGTCAAAAACACCGGAGCCTCGAATCCGAACTTCCCGAGCCCGAAATCAATCCGCTCGTTGGTGTTTCCGCAGCGGGCGGCAAGCACCCCGGGCGTGCCCGTGGCTGTTTTGAATTCCGCATACCCGATCGCGGAGCAAATCGCATCCATGTCGGGATTTTTGTGGCCGATAACGACGGTGGTCATGTGATTGGAGAAAGGATGAACGGATTTTTTAAAATGCCAAATCGGGAAAGTCGGCGGGAGTGATTTTCAGGAAATCACATTCTTTCCCCGGAGGCCGAAGTGCTTTGCCGCATCCATGAGGCGGGTGTCGTTGGAATAAATGGCTTTGAAGCCATTTTCCCTGGCGCAGGCCAGGTGCAGGGCGTCGGCGGCCCGGAGGAAGGTTTTTTTGTCCATGTCCAGAACGAGCCGCCGGGTGGTCTCGAGGAGGACATCGGTGAGGGGGAGCCAACAGAGAAGACCGCAGGCGGTGTCCCTTTCGAGCTGGCGCATCCGGACAAGCAGACCGGAGCGATCCAGAGCCCCTTCCCTCCATTTCCGGTGGAAGACGCAGGCGGTTTCGATTTGCCCGTGGCTGCTGCAGGCGATGATGTCGGCTTGCTCCGCCAATTTGCGGACCGGCGGGGAATCCGGTTCGTTCAGGTAAATTTTTGCCAGATAGGCGGAGTCAAAATACATCACCGGTTGGAATCCCTGTCGCGATCTTCGGAGATCATTTGGCGGCTGTCCGTCCCCCCGATCGACTGATCCGCGACTTTGGCGTATTCAGGCAGCAGCAGGCGGTTTTTCCATGTGCGTTGTGTGTGCTCCCCCTCCTCCCGACCCAGTGGTTGGAGTTCGGCCACGGGTTTGCCCCGGTCGGTGATCACGATTCGTTGATGGGCGGAGGCTTTCCGCACGTAGTGTCCTGTCCGGGCATGAAGTTCGCGAACAGGGATCTCAATCGTGCTCATACCCGGAGTGTGTCTCATGAGACACATTCTGTCAACCGGTGACCGCCCCCGGCTGGCACGGCCGGGTGAGGACGCTGTCGGGGTCGTAGTTGAGATACGGACGGAGCCATTTTTCCACTTCCGCAACGGGCATCTTCTTGCGGTCGGCGTAGCTTTCGACCTGGTCCCGCTCGATTTTCCCGACGGCGAAGTATTTGGCCTGCGGGTGGGCGAAATAGAGACCGCTCACGCTGCTGGCCGGGAACATGGCCAGGCTTTCGGTGAGGGTGATGCCGGTGTGGCGTTCCGCATCGAGGAGCTTCCAAAGCGTCCACTTTTCGGTGTGATCGGGTTGGGCGGGATAGCCGGGGGCCGGGCGGATGCCGCGGTATTTCTCGCGGATCAATTCCTCGGGGGTGAGGTTCTCGGTTTGTCCGAAACCCCACAGATCCCGCGCCCGCTTGTGCAGGCACTCGGCATAGGCTTCGGCGAAACGATCACCGAGCGACTTGGTCATGATCGAGAGGTAGTCGTCATGATTTTTCGCGTGGAAATCGGCGACTTCATGCACTTCGTGCCCGGCGGTGACGGCAAAGGCTCCGAGGAAATCCTCCAGGCCGGAAGACTCGGGGGCAATAAAGTCCGCAAGGGAGAGGTTCGCCTGTCCGGCGGGTTTTTTCTGCTGTTGGCGCAGCCCGTGGAGGACGTCGAGTGGTGTGCCGGTTTCGTTGAAAAGCCGGATGTCTTCACCCGTGCTGCAGGCACGCCAGAAGCCCATGACTCCGCGTGGACGGAAGAGCTGTCCGGCGATGATCTCATCCAGCAGCCGGCGGGCGTCATCATACAGCTTGCGGGCCTCGGGTCCCGCCGCCGGATCGTCGAAGATCCCCGGAAAACGTCCGCGCAATTCCCAGGCATGGAAAAACGGTGACCAATCGAAAAATGGCACAAGCTCCTCCAGGGAGACATCGGCGGAAAACACGCCGAGCTTCGAGGGACGGGCCATCTCGGACCAGTCGGCGGAGAATTTGTTGGCGGCGGCTTCGGGGAAAGAGAGCTGCGGGCGTCCCGCCTGCCTCCCCGCATGTTCCTCGCGCAGTTTCTCGTAGTCGGTGCGGAGTTTTTCCAGGAAGGCCGGTTTTTGTTCGGGACTCAGGAGGGCGCTCACCACGTTGACCGAGCGCGAGGCGTCGAGCACATGCACGACTCCCGGCGCGTAGTGCTGGGTGATTTTCACGGCGGTGTGGGCCTTGCTGGTGGTGGCTCCGCCGATCATCAGCGGCAGAGTGAACCCTTCGCGCTGCATCTCCCTGGCCACATGGATCATCTCGTCCAGCGACGGGGTGATGAGGCCGGAAAGGCCGATGATGTCGCAGTTTTTTTCGCGGGCGGCGGCGAGAATCTTTTCGCAGGGAACCATCACGCCGAGGTCGATGACCTCGTAGTTGTTGCAGGCGAGGACGACGCCGACGATGTTTTTTCCGATGTCGTGGACATCACCCTTGACCGTGGCCATGAGGATGCGGCCCTGGGCGCGGGCATTGGGGTCCGCGGCGCGTTCGGCTTCCATGTGCGGGGTGAGCCAGGCGACGGATTTTTTCATCACACGCGCGCTTTTCACCACCTGCGGCAGGAACATTTTTCCGGCGCCGAAAAGATCTCCGACCACCTTCATGCCATCCATGAGAGGGCCTTCGATGACGAGCAGCGGACGCTTGTATTTCTCCAGGGCCTCCTCCGTGTCGGCATCCACAAAATCCACAATGCCCTTGATGAGCGCGTGTTTGAGGCGTTCTTCGACCGGATTTTCGCGCCAGGACAGATCGGCTGTCGGAGCGGTTGTGCCGCCGGATTTGGATTTCACCGTGTCCGCAAAGGCAACCAGCCGCTCGGTGGCATCCGGACGGCGGTTGAGCAGGACGTCCTCGATGAGGTCGCGCAGATCGGCGGGAATTTCCCCGTAAACACCGAGCATGCCGGCGTTGACGATGCCCATGTCGAGTCCGGCATTGATCGCATGAAAGAGAAACGCCGAGTGCATCGCCTCGCGCACGGGGTTGTTGCCGCGGAAGGAGAACGAGACGTTGCTGATGCCGCCGCTCACCCGCGCGAATGGCAGGTTGGCCTTGATCCAACGGGTGGCTTCGATGAAATCCTTCGCATAATCGGCGTGTTCCTCGATGCCTGTGCCGACGGTGAGGACGTTCGGATCGAAAATGATGTCCTCCGGCGGAAACCCGACCTCTTCCACAAGGATGCGGTAGGCGCGGGAACAAATCTCGACGCGGCGTTCGTAATTGTCCGCCTGGCCTTTTTCATCAAAGGCCATCACCACCGTGGCCGCGCCATAACGGCGGATGAGCGAGGCCTGGCGCTTGAATTCCTCTTCCCCGGCCTTGAGAGAGATCGAATTCACGATCCCCTTGCCCTGGACGCAGCGCAACCCCGCCTCGATGACCTCCCACTTCGACGAATCAATCATCACCGGCACACGTGAAATATCCGGTTCGCTGGCGATGAGATTCAGGAATTTCGTCATGGCAGCCACGCCGTCGAGCATTCCTTCGTCCATGTTGATGTCGATGACCTGTGCCCCGGCTTCGACCTGCTGGCGTGCCACCGCGAGGGCCTCGTCGTAATTTCCCGAGAGGATGAGTTTGGAAAATTTCGGGGATCCCGTGACGTTTGTTCGTTCACCGATGTTGACGAACTTGATTTCCGGCCGGGCCGTGAACGGTTCGAGTCCGCTGAGCCGCAGGGTTCGTTCCCGTTCGGGAATTTTCCGTGGCGGGAAGCCTTTCACCGCCTCCGCGATGGTGCGGATGTGGTCGGGTGTCGTTCCACAACAACCCCCAATGATGTTCAGCCATCCTTGTTCCGCCCAATCGCGAAGCTGCGGGGCAAGGGTCTCCGGGGTTTCCGGGAATCCCGTCGGCGAGAGCGGATCGGGCAGCCCGGCATTCGGGTAGGTGCTCACATGGAACGGCGCGATCCGCGAAAGTTCCTCGATATACGGACGCATTTCCTTCGGTCCGAGTGCACAGTTGAGCCCGATGGACAGGAGCGGAAAATGCGAGACGGAATTCAGGAAAGCCTCCACCGTCTGTCCGGTGAGCGTGCGGCCGCTCAGGTCGGTGATCGTGCCGGAGATCATCACCGGCAGCGGCGGGTGGGTCCGGAAAAATTCCGAGATCGCAAAGAGTGCCGCCTTGGCATTGAGCGTGTCGAAAATGGTTTCGACCAGCAGGATGTCCACCCCTCCCGCCACGAGGTTTTCCACCTGCTCGAGGTAGGCGGTCACGACCTGTTCGAAGGTGACGTCACGCTTGCCGGGATCGTTCACATCGCGGGAGATGGAAAGTGTGCGGTTGAGCGGCCCGACGGCCCCGGCGACAAAGACCCGGCGGTCCTTGCAGGCATCCGCCGCCTCCCGGGCCACCTTGGCGGCCGCGAGGTTGATCTCCGGCACGAGGGATTCCAGTCCATAGTCCGCCTGGGCGATGACCGTGCCGCTGAATGTGTTGGTTTCGATGATGTCCGCTCCCGCCGCAATGTAGAGGGAATGGATTTCGCGGATGACATCCGGCCGTGTCAGAACAAGGAGGTCGTTGTTTCCCTTGAGATCCTGCCCGGTCCAATCGGCGAACCGTTCCCCGCGGTAATCCGCCTCCTGCAACTTGTAGCGCTGCACCATCGTGCCCATCGCCCCGTCAATGATGAGGATGCGTTCGGCCAGAAGTTCGCGGAGCTGCTTTTCGGTGGATGAAATCATGGAAACGGGAACTTTACCCGCTCAGGTCCCGACGGAAACCGAAAAATGCGGCCATCCTGCCCGGGTCTGCAAATTCAACGGGGAACTTCGTCTCCCGGCGGGGAAGGAGAAGGCTCCCTCAGACTCCGGCTCCCGCCATCAGCGGAGGCGTCGTGACAAAGGCGAGATCCGGATTTTTTTCCTCCAGATAGCCCGCCGTCCAGGCGCTCGGCAAAAGGACGACCCATTGTCCGAAGGCGTCGCGGCCCAGCGCACAACCCGTGGGGAGAAGGATCTGCGGGCGCTCGGTGAGCGGGGCGCGGGTTTCCTTGTCCAGCGGCCAGCGCACGTATTGCCACGGGGCGGACTCCACCCGGCAGTCCGCGCTGTATTCGCTTTCCAGGCGGTATTGCATGACTTCGAACTGGAGCGGACCCACCGCCCCGAGAAGAGGTACCCGTTGGAGGGAATCCGGCAGTTCAAAAGATTGGGCGACGCCTTCTTTCAACAACTGGTCGAGCCCTTCGCGGAACCGCTTGAACTTCGCCGTGCTCGAATTCCGAAGGTAGGCAAAGCATTCCGGCGCGAACCGCGGGATCTCATTGTAGGCGATCGTCGGATCTTCGCTTACGGTGTCGCCGATGAGAAAATCATAATTTCCCACGATGCCGACCACGTCCCCTGCCCAGGCTTCGTCCACCGTCTCGCGATCCTGTGCGAAGAGCCGTTGCGAATTTCCCAGCCGCACGGTTTTTCCCAGTCGCACATGATGCGCCACCATGTCGCGGCGGAAGCACCCCGACACCACGCGGATGAACGACACCCGGTCCCGGTGCTTCGGGTTCATGTTCGCCTGGATCTTGAAGACAAATCCGGAAAAAGCCGGGAGGTCGGGAGGAACCGTGCGGTCTCCGCTCCGGCGTGCAGCCGGCGGCGGGGCAAGTTCCAGAAAAGAATCCAGCAGGAGCTGGACCCCGAAATTGTTCATGGCACTTCCAAAGAAAACCGGTGTGGACCGGCCCGAACGCACGGCTTCCAGATCAAATTCCGTCCCCGCCCCGTCCAACAGGGCCAGCTCATCGCAGACCCGCGAGTAAACATCCGGTGCGACGACATCCTTCACCGCCTGGTCATGGATGTCCTTCACCGCGACGGCCGCGCGATACGCACCGCCGGGAGTCCGCTCAAAGAGGTGCATCGCCTTCTTGACGCGATCGTAGACCCCCTTGAACTCCGCTCCATCCCCCAGCGGCCAGTTCATCGGCAGCGCATGGATGCCGAGCACGGATTCCAACTCGTCCAAAAGATCCAGCGGCGGCCGGGCCGGGCGGTCGAGTTTGTTCATGAAAGTGAAGATCGGCACCCCCCGTTGGCGGCAGACCTCGAAGAGTTTTCGCGTCTGGGATTCGATGCCTTTTCCAGCGTCCACCACCATCACCGCCGCATCCACCGCCGTGAGCACCCGGTAGGTGTCCTCCGAGAAATCCTTGTGTCCCGGTGTGTCGAGAAGGTTCACCACGCATCCGCTGTAATCGAATTGGAGCACCGTGGACGAGACCGAGATCCCGCGCTGTTTTTCCAGTTCCATCCAGTCGCTCGTCGTCGCCCGCTGGTTCTTTCGCGAGGTGACGCTTCCGGCCAGCTGCACCGCCCCGCCGTAGAGCAGGAACTTCTCGGTGAGGGTTGTCTTGCCGGCATCCGGGTGGGAAATGATGGCGAAAGTTCGGCGGCGTAGGATTTCGGACATGGTGCGCGGGGCGGAGAAGATAGACCAACTCCGGCAGACGTTGCGAGTCCTTTCCTGCCGGTCAAACCAGGAAACGGGATGGAAAAGCCGTCATTTTTCAAAACAAATCGGATTCTTTCGTGTTAAAGCTTTTCAGAACGCACAACGCTTTTCCCGTTCTCCGGAATTTGAAAGTCATGAAGAACAAATCGACCGCCTGTCTGCTGGCCGCCTTTTTCGGAATCTGTTTTTCCGTCATCGCCGCAGACCGCAAACCGAACATCCTTGTTTTTTATATCGATGACATGGGGTGGGCGCAGCCGGGGTGTTATGGCGGGAAAATGGTGCCGACACCAAACATGGACACTCTGGCAAAGAGCGGAGTGCGTTTCACGGATGGCTACTCGTCGGGCTGCATCTGCTCTCCCGGCCGCGTTGGTCTGATGACGGGACGCTACCAGGCGCGGACCGGGCAGGATTCCAATGCCGCTTCGGACAGGCCCGGAACCGAGTTGGTATTGGGTGAAACAACGATAGCCCAGCGTCTCAAGGCGGTTGGTTACACGACGGGCATTGTCGGCAAGTGGCATCTTGGGGACACCGATGAAAGATTTCTGCCTGCCTCCCGCGGGTTTGACTTTTCCGTTGGCTCTGTTGCGAATCTTGGCGAGGGGAAAGGGTCGGCGTTTTTCCGTGGGGAGAAACGGGTGGAAGATCTCCCCGGCGCCCCGGTGACCTCGCCCTTCTATGCGGTGGAAGCGGAGAAATTCATCGGGGAGAACAAGGACAGGCCATGGTTCCTCTATTGTGCATTCAATGCCGTTCATTCTCCGCACGTCGCATCGGAAAAGTGGCTGGATCAATTCCATCAACTTTCCAATCATGACCGTCAATATGCCGCTCTTGTGGCGGAATGTGATGAAGCGATCGGCACCGTGATGGAAAAAGTGCGATCGCTCGGTTTGGAGGAGGACACGCTTGTTTTCCTGATCAGCGACACCGGGGGAGCCGACAAAAGCGCGGAAATGGGAGGTCTGCGCGGACGCACGGGGTTCGGGTGGGAAGGCGGG
>JADHED010002452.1_pt1 | contig 12938 bp, 12 predicted proteins | sample 8952041 | NCBI WGS metagenome assembly JADHED01 (sample SAMN16124423, study PRJNA663239) | bioreactor sludge metagenome | isolation source: sludge (control) | place: India:Bengaluru | collected 2018-09-08
GGGGCATCCTGAGCGAAGGACACCGCCGACCAGATAGGCCTTGTTCTCCTTATCGGCCAGCCAGCGCGCACTCTCGCTGCTGGCCCCGCGCTGCGACAGGGTGTAGACCGAACCGCCACGCGCATCGCTGCCAGAAAAGGAGTCGGCATGAATTGAAATGAACAGATCGGCCTTGTGCTTGCGGGCGATCTCGGTGCGTTGACGCAGCGGCACGAAACGGTCACCACTGCGGATCAGCACCGGCTTGAAACCAGGTTCCTGACTCAACAGGCCATGCAACTGCCTGGCGATGGCCAGCGTGATCTCCTTTTCACGGATCCCGCCCGGTCCCAGCGCGCCTGGATCGTCACCGCCATGCCCGGCATCGATCGCGATCACCAGATCTCGCCGTTCGTGGTTGAGCTGTTGCACCGATTTGACGTTAGGCGCCACTGCGGTCACCCGCGCTGACTGCGACGCTGCAGGGCTGGGCTTCTCACTCCCCTTGACGAGCGGCGGCTGGGTGACGGACGGAGATCTCGGTTTTTCGGCGACAGGCGGTTTCACTGACCTGGCTGTGGCAGCCGCGGCCGGCAAGGGTGGCTTTGCCGTCTTCTTCTGCGCGCCCAGCTCAACCACCAACCGCTGCTGGGTCGCTGCGCCCTCGGTCGCAGTCAGATAGACCCGCACCGGCGTGCGCTGTTTGAGGTCAAACACCAGCCGTGCGCTCTGTGGCTGGTGCGAGGTGCGGATGCGGGCGATCGGCGTCGCCGCCAGATCGAGCCGATCGAGGGCAGCGCCAAGCTGGGTCTCGGTCAGATCGATCACCAGACGATCCGGTGCTGACAGCGTGAAAAACTTGTGGGTGACGCCGGCCGAAAAATCGAGCAGAAGACGGCTGCTCTCTCCGCTGTTTTCGACCTTGGCACTCTTGAGGATGGCTGCCCCCGATGCCGACTGGGCCAGCAAAAAAACCAGCAGGCACAGCAGTGAGCCGAAGCGGATTGTCAGGCTGAGTCGTCGACTGCGGCCACGGCCAATGCCTGCACCACAGGATTGCAGCGCAACTGCGCCAACCACATCCGTCCCCTGTCCGAACAGCCCTCGATTTCGCACCAGCGCCCCTTTTCGATCCATTTCAGCCTGATTTCAAGATCGGGTGATGGCAACAGGGGCTCACCCCGCTCCGGCCATTCGATCAGACATAAGCTATCTTCTCGAAAATAATCCCGAACACCAAGATATTCAAGCTCTTTTTCATCAGCAAGACGATAGAGATCGAAATGATAGAGCGCCAATTCGCTCAGCAGATAGGGTTCGACCAAGGTATAGGTTGGACTTTTGACTGCGCCCTGATGCCCCAGGCCATGCAACAGGCCGCGGCTCAGCGTCGTTTTGCCACTGCCCAGATCACCGCGCAGGAACAGAATCCCCGCAGCGACCACCTCGGCAAGCACCCCGCCCAATCGCAGCGTTGCCGCTTCATCGGGCAGCAGCAACGTCAGAATGGTGGTTGAATCAGACATGCGCACCCTGCGTCAGAGCGGATTGACCCACCGGCGCAGCGGTGCCAGCAGATCGGTGGCCAGCAGGCCACGCTCGTTGCCGCCGGCGGCTTCGTCACCGGCCATGGCATGGAGCAGCACCCCGGCCCGCGCTGCATCGACCAGCGACAATTGCTGGGCCAACAGTGCGGCGATGAGTCCGCTCAGCAGATCGCCCATGCCGCCACTGGCCATGCCGGGGTTGCCGGCGGCACAGAGCGCAATCCCGCCACCTACCGCTGCGCTGGCCACCAGGGTGCCGGCCCCTTTCAGCAGCGCCACACCACCATGACGTTCGGCCAGCTGCTGCACGGCGGCAAAGCGGTCGGCCTCCACCTCGCGGCTGTCGCAGCCGAGCAGTCGCGCTGCTTCACCCGGGTGGGGTGTCAGGATCCAGTTTTCGCGGTGCACAGGCGTGGCGCGGCGCGCCAGCAGGTTGAGCCCATCGGCATCGACGACCAACGGCAGATCGCTGCCAAGCACCCGCTGTACCATCTGCTCGGCCCAGGCATCCTGACCCAACCCCGGCCCCAGCAGGATCACGGTCGGCAGCGCCAGCAGCGGCTCCAGATCCTGTCCCGATTCGACCGCGCGCACCATCGCCTCGGGTCGCCGCGCCAGCAGTGCACTCAGGTGCGCCCCGCGCGTGGCAATCGTCACCAGTCCGGCCCCGGCGCGCAGCGCCGCTTCGGCGGCGATCGACACCGCCCCGCCATAGCCATGGTTGCCGCCGATGATCAGCAGATGGCCGAACATCCCCTTGTGGGCGCTGCGCGGCCGGCGCGGCAGCCACTGCGGCAACAGGGTCGATGTGAGCCGCAGCACCGGCTCGCTCTCCAGCTTCTGATGGAGCGCTCCAGGCAATTCGAGGTCGGCGAAGCCGAGCAGGCCGCAGTGGTCAGGACCCGCCCCGGTCAGCATTCCCCGCTTGGCGGCGATGAAGGCAATGGTCAGGTCGGCGCGCACGGCGGCGCCCCAGACCCGGCCGGTGTCGGCATCGAGTCCGGAAGGAAGGTCCAGTGCCAGCACCGGCAGCGCGCTCGCGTTGATCCAGTCGATCACCGCGCGATACTCGGCGCGCGGCTCGCCGCTGAGGCCGGTGCCCAACAGCGCGTCGACGAGCAGATCATGTTGCGTGTCGACCAGTCGTTCCGCTGCGAAAGGCAACGGTTCGACGCCGGCAGCCACCGCGTTGCGGCAGGCCACCAACGCTTCGCCCCGCAACTGTTCCGCTGCCACCAACGCCACCAAGGTGACGCTGAAACCCGCACGCTGCGCCAGTTCGGCCAGCACATACCCATCGCCACCGTTGTTGCCGCCGCCGCAGAATATCAAAAGCCGCCGCGCCTGCGGCCAGTGGCTGCGCAATACATCGAAGGCGGCACTGCCGGCGCGCCGCATCAACACCGACCCATCGATGCCGGGAAGCTGCTGTGCCAACCGATCGAGCTGGCGTGACTGCGCTGCCGTATAGAGCAGCGTCGGCAGGGTGTCACGGAATGAGGAGATCGGATCAACCATCGGCAGGCTCGCTTTGGCAGTCAGTTGGGGCGAGAATTATAACGAATGAAGCCACCCGACCTGCCTCAGGATTACCATCAGCTTGCCGCCCGGATCAAGGCATGGGGCGTTGAACTCGGTTTTCAGGCCGTCGGCATCGCCGGCATCGAACTGCCTGAAGATGAACAGCACCTGCTCGACTGGCTGCAACGCGGCGATCATGGCGACATGGCCTACATGGCCCAGCACGGCAGCCGCCGCGGTCGCCCGGCCGAACTGCTGCCGGGCACGCTGAGGGTGATCTCGCTGCGGCTCGACTACCTGCCACCCGGCGTGGCGCTGCAACAGACACTCCAGCAGCCGGAGCGGGCCTACATCTCGCGCTATGCGCTGGGACGCGACTACCACAAGCTGATGCGCAAGCGGCTCGCCCAATTGGCGGAACGGATCAGCAGCGCCATCCCGACACACCACTATCGGGTCTTCGTCGACAGCGCGCCAGTGCTGGAGAAGGCTCTGGCGGTGCAGGCCGGGCTGGGCTGGATCGGCAAGAACACGCTGCTGTTGAACCGCCATGCCGGCTCCTGGTTCTTTCTTGGCGAGATCTACACCAACCTGCCGCTGCCGCTCGACCCACCCACCGGCAAGGGCCACTGCGGAAGCTGTCGTGCCTGCCTCGACATCTGCCCGACCCAGGCCTTTCGCGCACCCTATCAGCTCGATGCGCGCCGCTGCATCTCCTATCTGACCATCGAATCGAAGGGTCCGATTCCGCTCGAATTGCGGCCACTGATCGGCAACCGGGTCTTTGGCTGCGATGACTGCCAGCTGGTCTGCCCGTGGAACCGCTATGCGCGGCCCACCAACGAGCGTGACTTTCTGCCGCGCCATGGACTGGAGCAGGCCCAGCTGCTCGAGCTCTTCGCCTGGGATGAGGCCAGCTACCTGGCCCGGAGCGAAGGCTCACCGTTGCGCCGGATCGGCCATGCCGGCTTCTTGCGCAATCTGGCGGTTGCGCTCGGCAACCTGTTGCGCCAGAGCACTGCACCGGCATTGCGGCAACAGATCATCCAGCAACTGAATGCGCGCAGCGATCATCCGAGCGCACTGGTGCGCGAGCATGTCCAGTGGGCAGTGGCACAGCAGCAGCGGTGAGCATCAGCCACGTCGCCACCGGGTTCCATCACGGCCATCGTCGAGCAGGATGCCCGCCTGTTCGAGCTGGGCACGAAGCTGATCGGCCAGCGGCCAGTCGCGCGCGTGCCGCGCCTGATTGCGCGCCTCGACCAGCGCATTGATCTCGCCGTCATCGAGTCCATCACGCGGGCTGCCTTGCAGGAACTGCTCGGGCGGCTGTTGCAACAGACCGAGCAACCCGCCCAACTGCCGCAACTGTGCGGCCAGCGCCGTCGCGCTCTCGCCATCCGCGCGGTTCAGTGCCCGGGTCAGTTCGTGCAACACCGCCAGCGCCTCGGGCGTGTTGAAGTCGTCGCGCATCGCGGCATGAAAACGTTCTGCATAGTCGTTGTCGGCCATCGTCAGCACGGCTGCAACCGATTGACCGCGCAACGCGGTGTAGAAGCGCTCCAGCGCCTGCCGCGCACCGCGCAGCGACTCTTCGCTGTAGTTGATCGGGCTGCGGTAGTGGCTGGCCAGCAGCAGATAGCGAATCACCTCGGGCTGATGCTGTTGCAGCAACTGCCGGATGGTGAAGAAATTGCCGAGCGATTTCGACATCTTTTCGTCATTGACCCGCACCGGACCGACATGCAGCCAGTAGCGGGCAAAAGGCTTGCCGGTCGCACCTTCCGACTGGGCAATCTCGTTCTCATGGTGCGGAAATTTCAGATCGGGCCCGCCACCGTGCATGTCGAAAGTCTCACCCAGCGCGCAGATCGACATCGCCGAACATTCGATGTGCCAGCCCGGACGACCGGCACCCCAGGGCGAATCCCAACTGGCTTCGCCCGGCTTGGCCGCCTTCCACAGAGCGAAATCGAGCGGATCCTCCTTGGCCTCGCCCACCTCGATGCGGGCACCCACCTGCAGCTCCTCGAGGTTGCGCTTGCTCAGCCGGCCATAATCGGCAAAGCGGCGCACCCGATAGTAGACATCGCCGTTGCTGGCCAGATAGCCATAGCCCCGCTCGATCAGCCGGTTGATCAGCGCGATGATCTGATCGATGTGGTGGGTGGCGCGCGGCTCGCTGTCGACCGGCAGGACGCCGAGCGCGGCCTCGTCTTCATGCATCGCGGTGATGAAGCGGTCGGTCAACGCCGTGAAGGGTTCACCATTTTCGGCGGCACGGGCGAAGATCTTGTCATCCAGATCGGTGATGTTGCGAATGTAGCTCACCTGGTAACCGATGCTGCGCAGGTAACGCACGATCACATCAAAGGCCACCATCACCCGGGCATGGCCCAGATGACAGTAGTCATAGACGGTCATGCCGCAGACATAGAGGCCGATCTTGCCCGGTTGCAGTGGTTGGAACGGCTCTTTGTGCCCGCTCAGCGAATTGTGGAGGGTGAAGTGCATCGGTTGGCCAGGTTGGTGCGTAACAAGTAGGCGGTTATTATACGTGGCTTCGTCGCACTCCATGCGCCCGGCAGACGCCCAGCCGTCGGCCGACTTACGTCAATCCCTCCATCTGCGCGGAACCATTGCCATGACCCAAGTCGTCCTGCACACCAACCATGGTCAGATCACCCTGGCCCTCGATGCCGAAGCGGCACCGCTGACCGTCGCCAACTTCGTCGACTATGTCAAAAGCGACTTCTACAACGGCACCCTGTTCCACCGGGTGATCGACAACTTCATGATCCAGGGCGGTGGCATGGATGCCGAGATGAAACAGAAACCGACCCGCGATCCGGTCGACAACGAAGCCAACAACGGACTGAAAAACCTGCGTGGCACCATCGCCATGGCCCGCACCAGCGATCCGCACTCCGCCACCGCCCAGTTCTTCATCAATGTCACCGACAACGCCTTTCTCGACCACACCGCGCCGACCCGACAGGGCTGGGGCTACTGTGTCTTCGGCAAGGTGACCGAAGGTCTGGAGGTGGTCGATGCCATCAAGGTGGTCAAGACCGGCATGAAGGGCATGCATGGCGATGTGCCGCTCGAAGCGGTGCTGATCGAGCGGGCCGAGATCGTCGGATAACCGGGCCGATGGCCAGCCTCTTCATCTCCGACCTGCATCTGCAACCGGAAAACCCCAGCGTAACGGCGGCGTTCCGGCGCTTTCTCGATGAGACCGCGAGCCAGGCCGAAGCGCTCTACATTCTGGGCGACCTGTTCGATGACTGGGTCGGCGATGACGATGACAACCCCTTCTATCTGGCCGTGCTCGACGACCTGCGGCGGCTGCACGATCGCGGCGTTGCCCTGTTCTTTCTGCATGGCAATCGCGATTTTCTGATCGGTGCCGGTTTTGCCAGCACCACCGGCGCCACCCTGCTGCCCGACCCGGTTCGGATCGAACTGCACGGCCATGCGCTGCTGCTGGCCCACGGCGACGGCTTCTGCACCCAGGATCAGGAGTACATGGCGTTTCGCCAGCTGCTGCGCGATCCGCAGTGGCAGCGGCAGGCGCTGGAGAAACCGCTGGCCGAGCGGCGTGCCATCGCTGCCCAGCTCCACCAGATCAGCCAAGAGCGCAACCAGCAGAAGGCGAGCGAGATCATGGATGTCTCACCGGACGAGGTGGTCAGGGTGATGGAAGAGAATCGGGCCAGCTTGCTGATTCATGGCCACACCCACCGGCCGGACATCCACCCGCTCCGGCTGGCGCATGGCGATGCAGTGCGGCTGGTATTGGGCGACTGGGCGCGCTCGGGCTGGTTCGCCCGGCTCGATGAGTCGGGCTACTGGCTGATCGACTTCCCGATCACCGCCTGATCCGGCGACAGTGGCACACCGCTGTGAAAGCGCAATTGCGCTGACTCACGCTCGATCAGACGACGCTCCTGCTGCAGGAACTCCTCGACACGCGCCTCGATCGGCTCGCCGGCATGCTGGCGGGCCAGATCGAGATAGTCCTGATAGTGCCGCGCCTCGGAACGCAGCAGCGAACGGTAGAAGTGGCCCAGCTCAGCATCGAGGTGGGGGGCCAGGCGGGCAAAGCGTTCGCAGGAGCGCGCTTCGATCACCGCACCCACGATCAGCAGGTCAACCAGTCGCCCCGGCTCCTGCCGTCGCACGCCCTGATGCAGCAGTGCGGCATAGTCACCAGCCGGCAGATGCTGGTAGTGGATGCCACGCTGCGTCATCAGCGCCAGCACCTGTTCGAAGTGCAGCAGCTCCTCACGTGCCAACTGCGCCATCTTGCTCATCAGCTGCGGATGCTCGACATAACGGAACAGCAGATTGAGCGCGCTCGAAGCGGCTTTCTTTTCGCAGTTGGCATGGTCGATCAGCAGAAGGTCGAGCTGCCCGGTGGCGGCATCGATCCAGCGTTGCGGGGTCGGACAGTGGAGCCAACGGTTGATCCGATCGATCTGGCTGCTGCGCTTTTCCAAAGCCATTCCAGCGATTGAGCAATGACGAAGGCGATCTGAGGTGGAAAATGGGGTGGGCGATGGGGATTGAACCCACGACCACAGGAATCACAATCCTGTGCTCTACCAACTGAGCTACGCCCACCATAGAACTGCAATCCGCGTGGCACGCCCGGCAGGAATCGAACCTGCAACCTACGGCTTAGAAGGCCGTTGCTCTATCCGATTGAGCTACAGGCGCTCCTGACACGGACCTCTGCGGAAAATTGGTCGGGGTAGAGAGATTTGAACTCCCGACATCCTGCTCCCAAAGCAGGCGCGCTACCAGACTGCGCTATACCCCGAAACTCAACGCTTGCCGATCGTTGAAGAGCGCGAATCATACGCAGCGACCCCTGTTGCGTCAATGCCGGACAAAACAGCGTCAACCCGATCGACTTGCCATCTGCACAGTGGGAGGATAGCCGCTGACCAGCGGCAATTTGAGGCTGACATCGATGACAACACCCCCCGACACCCCGACGGTGGCGCTCTTCGTCACCTGTCTGGTCGACCTGTTCCGCCCCAGCGTGGCCCATGCCGCAATCGAACTGCTCGAAGCCGCCGGTTGCCGGGTCGAGGTGCCCAGCGCACAGACCTGCTGCGGTCAACCAGCGTTCAATGCCGGCGACCGCCGCACCGCACGCCGGCTGGCCAGCCAGCTGCTGGAGGCCTTTGCCGGCTACGACCATGTGGTGGCCCCCTCCGGCTCCTGCATCGGCATGTGGAGACAGTTTCCGGATCTGTTTGCCGAGGATGATCCGCGTCACCAGCAGGCACTACAGCGACAGCAGAGCTGCCACGAACTGTCGCAGTTTCTGGTCGAAGTGCGCGGCTATCGTCCACCGCCGCTGGATGGCGCGCCCACCTTCACCTATCACGACAGCTGCGCCGGCCTGCGCGAACTGGGCATTCGCACGCAGCCACGACAACTGCTGGCCGAGCGCGGTGCGACCCTGGTCGAGATGCCGAACGCAGAGGTCTGCTGCGGTTTTGGAGGCACCTTCTGCAACAAGTTCGACACCATTTCCAACCAGATGGTGAGCCACAAGGTCGAGGCCGCCGTGGCCTCGACCGCGCCGCTGCTGCTGGCAGGCGATCTGGGCTGCCTGCTCAACATCGCCGGCAAGGTGCGGCGCGAAGGTGTCGCGCTGGAGTGCCGTCATTTTGCCGAGGTGCTGGCCGACCAACTGCATCGGCCGGCCATCGGCCAACCGCAACCGGAGTAAGAGGATGCAGAACCACAGCCATGAGTTCGACAACCTGATCGGCCGGGCGCTCGATGACACGCAGCTCCGCCAGTCGCTCAGCCTGCTGCGCTTCGGCCTGTCGTTCACCCGCAGCCGCGCCATGGCCGAACTGCCGGAGTTCGACCAATTGCGTGACCAGGCCGTGGCGATCAAAAATCACACGCTGAACCATCTCGATTTCTATCTCGAACGGCTCGAGCAGCAGGTCAAGGCGGCCGGCGGTGAGGTCTGCTGGGCGGTCGATGCCGCGGCGGCCAGTCAGACCATCCTCGACCTCTGCCGACGCCACGGCGTGCGCAACGTCACCAAGGGCAAGTCGATGATGACCGAGGAGATCGACCTCAATGCCCGCCTGGAGGCCGCCGGCATCCAGGTCAAGGAGACCGACCTCGGCGAATATGTGCTGCAACTGCGCGACGAAGCCCCCAGCCACATCGTCGGGCCGGCGATTCACCTCACCGTCGATCAGGTGGCCGACACCTTCCACCAGCATCACCGTGCCCACGGCTTCGAAGCGCGCACCACCGAAATTCCGCAGATGATGCGCGAGGCGCGTACCGTGCTGCGCAAGCATTTTCTCGAAGCCGACATGGGCATCACCGGCGCCAACTTTCTGATCGCCGAACAGGGCAGCGCGATGATCGTCACCAACGAGGGCAATGGTGACCTGACCGCCGTGCTGCCACGGGTCCACGTGGTGGTGGCCGGCATCGACAAGGTGGTGCCGACGCTGGAGGATGCCTCGACCCTGCTGCGGCTGCTGACCCGTTCGGCCACCGGCCAGGAGTGCGCGGTCTACACCACCTTTTTCACCGGCGCCAAACGCAGTGGCGACACCGACGGTCCCGAGGCCTTCTATCTGGTGCTGGTCGACAACGGCCGCAGCCAGATGCTCGGCAGCGAACTGAAGGAAATGCTGCGCTGCATCCGCTGCGGGGCCTGCATGAACCACTGCCCGGTCTACGGCGAAATTGGCGGGCAGGCCTACGGCTCGGTCTACCCCGGCCCGATGGGCGCCGTGCTGACGCCGGCACTGGTGGGCCTCGAACGGGCCCATCGCCTGCCGAATGCCTCGACCTTCTGCGGCAAGTGCGAAGAGGTCTGCCCGGTCAGAATCCCGCTGCCCAAGCTGATGCGCCACTGGCGCGAGCAGGGTTTCGAGCGCCAGCTCGAACCGCTGTCGTTCCGCTTCGGCCTGTCGCTCTGGAGCTGGGTGGCGCGCCATCCGCCGCTCTACCGGCTGCTCACCTCGCTCAGTGTCAAGCTGCTGAACCGCCTGGGCCGCCGGCAGGGCTATCTGCGCCGCCTGCCACTCGGCCGCGGCTGGCTGGCCTGGCGCGACCTGCCGGCGCCACAACAGCAGACCTTCTTTGCCTCGTGGGAGGCCAAACAGAACCGCGGCCGAGGAGCGTCCGATGTCTGACCGTTTACAGATTCTGACCAACATCCGCCGCAGTCTGGGCCGCGATGCGCTGGCATCAGCGCAGCAGCAGCCGCTCGAAGCGGCACTGGCCGCACCCCAGCCCAATCTGATTCCGGCACAGACCCGCCTCAACGGCGCCGCACTGCTGGAACGCTTCGTCACCAAGGCCGAAGCAGCACTGGCCTCGGTGCAGCGGCTCGGCAACCTGGATGAACTGCCCGCCGCCATCGAGGCATACCTGCGCCAGCATCAGTTGCCCGCCGCGCTGACCGTGCCCGAATCGGGCCTGGCCGCCCTGCTCGGACCCCAGCCACTGCCCTTTGCACTGCTGCAACGCCCGGCGCGCAACGGCGATGCCGCCTGCCTGACCGGCTGCTTTGCCGCCATGGCCGAGACCGGCAGCGTGGTGCTGCGCTCCGGCGCCGAACTGCCGATCGGCAGCGGCTACCTGCCCGACAGCCATCTGGTGCTGCTGCGCAGTGAACAGATCGTCGACTGCTACGAGAACCTGTGGCGCAAGGTGCGCGCCGAACTCGGCACGATGCCACGCAGCCTCAACTGGATCACCGGCCCGTCACGCAGTGCCGACATCGGCATGAGCATGCAGATGGGCGCCCACGGTCCGATCCGCCTGCACCTTCTGCTGCTGGAGTCGCCATGAGTCTGCACGACGCCCTGACCCGGCAGATTCAGCACCTGCTGCCCGGCGGCCGCATCACCCTCTGCCGCCCGCCGCTCTGCCGAGACATCGGCCTGTATCTGCTCGACGACCAGTGGCTGAGCGAGGGGCTGGCGCCGGAGATCGCCCAGGGCCTGATGGATGAACCGCCCTACTGGACGCTCTGCTGGGCCAGCGGCCATGCGCTGGCCCACTTCATTCTGCAACAACCGCACTGGGCGCGGGGCAAGCGGGTGCTCGACTTCGGTGCCGGCTCCGGCGTCGTCGCCATCGCCGCCGCCCTGGCCGGCGCCGCACGGGTCTATGCCTGCGACATCGATCCGCTGGCGCAGCTGGCGATCCGCACCAATGCCGAGTTCAACGGCGTCGCGGTCGAACCGATCACCACCCTCGATGAACTGCCGGAGCCGATCGATCTGGTGACTGCCGCCGATGTGCTCTACGACCTGCAGAACCATGCGCTCTTTCCACGGCTGATGCAGCTTGGCGAAGCGTTGCTGCTGGCCGATTCGCGCTTCAAGCAGCCGCCCACCGCCGGGTTTGAGCTGATCGACCAACTCGAAGTGCCGCCCTGGCCCGATGTCGACAGCTTCGCCGACTTCAACCGGGTGCGCCTCTATCGCCATCAGCGCGCTGGCGTCGGCCACTCAACTCAAGCCGTCACAAGGGGATGACGCCAATGCTGATCTTCAGACAACTGTTCGACCAGGAATCCTCGACCTACAGCTACCTGCTGGGCGACAGCACCGCCGGTGAGGCGATCCTGATCGACCCGGTGTTCGAGCAGTACCGCCGCGACCGCGCGCTGCTCGATGAACTCGGCCTGCGGCTGGTGCAGGTCATCGACACCCACTGTCATGCCGACCATGTCACCGCCGCCTGGCTGTTCAAGCAGCAGACCGGCGCCCAGATCGGCATCAGCGCCCACAGCGGCGTCGAGGGGGCCGACCGCCCACTGCGACATGGCGACCAGATCCGCTTCGGCAGCCGCTTCGTCTCGGTTCGTGAGACCCCCGGCCACACCGACGGCTGCCTGACCTATGTGCTCGATGACGAACGCATGGCCTTCACCGGCGATGCACTGCTGGTGCGAGGCTGTGGCCGCACCGACTTCCAGCAGGGCGATGCCCGCACCATGTACCGCTCGATCAAGACCCAGATCTTCTCGCTGCCCGACACCACCCTGCTCTACCCCGCCCACGACTACCGCGGCATCACCGTCACCACCGTCGCCGAAGAGCGACAGTTCAACCCACGACTGGGCGGCCACATCAGCGAAGATGACTTCGTCGGCTACATGCACAACCTCGGCCTGCCCCATCCCCGACAGATCGACATCGCCGTGCCGGCCAACCTGCGCTGCGGCCGGCCGCAAGATGACAGCGCGCCGGACCAGGGCCCGACCTGGGCGCCACTGCTCTACACCTTCAGCGGCATCTGGGAGATCGACCCGCAGTGGCTCGAAGAGCATCTGCGCGCCGTGCAGATCATCGACGTGCGCGAACCCGATGAATTCACCGGTCCACTCGGCCACATTCCCGGTGCCCGCTCGATTCCGCTCGGTCAACTGGCCGAGCGGGTTGCCGAGATCGACCGCAACACGCCGGTAGTCACCGTCTGCCGCGCCGGCGGACGGTCGGCCCAGGCCACCGTCATCCTGCGCCGCGCCGGCATCGATCAGGCGGCCAACCTGGCTGGCGGCATGCTGCGCTGGCGCTCGCGTGGCTTCAGCGTGGTGGGTGGGTTCAGGGATTGAACGGCGGAGTCGAGCAACGCGGCATCGTGCAGCAATGCACCGAAAAGACGACCGCTTTCTTTGGCGTATCGATCCCAGCTGAAACGGATTGAGCTTCCCCCGAAATTTCGTCTTCCAAGGAGAATTGCAAAGAATTGGGGACACAAAGAATTGGGGACACAAAGAATTGGGGACAGACCACGCAAAGAATTGAAAGAATTGGAAAGAATTGGGGACAGACCACGGTTTCCCGTTACGGTTTTCTGCCAAAACGGAGCGGAAAC
>JADHED010002453.1_pt1 | contig 12931 bp, 8 predicted proteins | sample 8952041 | NCBI WGS metagenome assembly JADHED01 (sample SAMN16124423, study PRJNA663239) | bioreactor sludge metagenome | isolation source: sludge (control) | place: India:Bengaluru | collected 2018-09-08
CGCGGCGGGAGGCCCCGCCGCGACCGGGTCCGCGAGGGCCGGCGGCGCGGCCTGGGCGATGGCCCGCCGCACCTCCGCGAACTCGAAGGGCTTGCGCAGGCAGGGGCGGCCGGTCCGGAGGAGCGCTGCTCGCTCCTCCTCGCGGAGGTTCGCGCCCGTGAGGAACACGACCCGCGGCGCGAGGGCGGGCCGGCGCCGTTCCAGCTCCCGGTACAACTCGAGGCCGGTCATCCCCGGCAGGTCCACCTCCGTGAGGACGGCATCGACGCTGCCCGCCGCCGCGCGTTCCAGCGCCTCCGCCGCGTTCTCGGCGGCCTCCACCCGGTGACCGTCCAGCCGCAGCGCGCGCTCCAGCACCCCCCGCACCTTCCCGTCTCCGTCGACCACGAGCAGGGCGAGACCTCGAGGCGCCGCCCCCCCCTCTTCGCCGTCCGAGGGAGCCTCCGCGGCGTCGAGGCTGTCCGCGGCCGGCAGCTCGAACCGGAAGCAGGCGCCGCCGCCCGGGGCGCGCTCCGCGAGGATCCGTCCCCCGAACTCCTCGAGGATGCCGCGGCAGACCGGGAGACCGAGGCCCGTCCCGCCCCCCGCCCCCTTCGTGGTGTAGAAGGGCTCGAACACCCGCTCCTCCATCCCCTCGGGGATCCCCGGCCCGTTGTCGACGACGCGGACCACCGCGTGCTTCCCGTCCGAGCCGCAGGTCGACTCCACGAGGATCCGCCCGCCCCCGCCCGGCCGGGACACCACGGCGTCCCGGGCGTTCTTCAGCAGGTTGAGGAGGACGTGCTGCAGCAGGTTCCCCTCGGCCAGGACGACGGGCACCCGCTCCCCGAGATCCGTCTCCACCTCGATCTGGTCGACGGCCATCTGGTAGGCCTGCAGCCGGACCGTCGCGGAGATGGCCTGGTTCACGTTGACCCGCGTCCGCTCGCCCCGCCCGCGGCCGGCGGACCGCAGGAGGTCGCCCATGGCCTGCCGGCACCGCACGGCCTCGGACTGGAGAGCCGCCAGGCCGTCCGCCATCTCGGCGTCCCGATTGATGCGCGCGAGAAGCTGCGCGTAGCCCACGACGGTCGTCAGCGGGCCGCCGATCTCCCGGTTCAGCTGGGCCACGAGGTGTCCCAGCGTGGCGGCCTTCTCCGACTGGATGAGCCCTTCCTGCGCCTCCTTCAGCTGGCGGTGCGACTTCTCGAGCCGGGAGTGCGCCCCCGCGACGTCGCGGTACATGCGGAGTCCGTTGATGGCGTTCGCGGCGTAGTCGGCGAACACGCCGAGGGTCTTCAGCTGCCGTTCGTCGAACAGCCCGTGCCCCTCCGCCGTGAAGCGGGTCGCCGTGAGGACGCCGAGGGGCTCCCCCCGCAGCGTGAGCGGGACGCACAGCGCCGACGAGACCGCGCGGTCGAGACTGCCCTGCGGGAAGAACGCCTCCACGTCCCGGCGGCTGTTCAGGAGGAGCGGCCGCATGTGCAGACCCACCCACCCCGCCATCCCCCCGCCGAGGGCCACCTTGGTGCCGACCAGGAGGTTGGCGTCCTGCCCGGACGCCGCCCGGATGGTGAGCACGTCGCCGTCGGCGAGGAACACGCAGGCCCGGTCCGCCGCCAGGCAGTCCCGGGTGGTGTGGGCGATGAACTCCAAGGCCTCCTCGAGGTCCCGGAACGTCGCGATGCGCGAGGCCACCTCGAAGATCGAGGTGAGGTCGCTCGCCTCCTGCGCCGCCTCGCGGGCCCGGGCGTCCCGCTCCGCGAGCAGGGCCCGGAGGCCGGCGACCTCGCGCCGCTTCCGCCCGAGGTGGAGGACGCCGAGGAACACCACGACCGCCGCGAGGTCGAGATACCGGGGGGGGAAGAGGCTCCCGTCGGAGGGGACGCCGACACCCCGCGCGGCGCCGGGCACGAGGCGGACGAGGAGGCCGAGGAGCAGCAGGACGAAAGCGCCCCCCGTGAGGCCCCAGAACGCCCAGTCGACCTTCCTCTCCGGCTCCACCGATACCGACATGGCACGTCTCCGAAGGGACGACCCCGGAATCCGTATCGGTCGGGGGCGGATCGGAATTGACTCAGATTCTCAGCGCGTCGCGGATCGCGAGGGCGGCGCTCACAGCCAGGACCACGGGCAGCCAGGCGGCGAGGAGCGGCGGCAGGGTGCCGCGGACGCCGAGGTCCCGGCACAGGTGGTCGGCCATGAAGTACCCCGCCGACAGGAGCAGCGCGATGCCCAGGGCCACGAAGAGGTTGCGGTCGCCCATCCGGAAGATGAACGGCAGGCAGAGGAGGAGGAGGAGGAGGTTCGCCAGCGGCCAGGTGAGCAGGGAGTGGAAGCCGACCTGCGCCGCCGGGTCGTCCGGATTCTCGCGTGCGAAGGCCGCGGCGCCGCCGATCGACAGCGCCCGGTGGCCGGACCGGATCGTCTCCACCACCTTCCGCTCGAGGTCCTCGGGGCGGAGGACGATCGGCAGCGGGCGGTCCGGGGGAAGGGTCTCCCGCCGCCCGACGCCCTCGGCGGCGACCAGCACCGCCTCCGTGGCGTACCATCCCTCGCCGCCGGGCCCGTCCACGAGGTAGTCCGCCGCCGGCACCTCCAGCGTCCCCGCGTCGCGCCCCGTCGTCGAATCGCGGAACCGGATGACCCGGGCGCCCCGCATCCGCTTGCGCAGGGGGGTGTAGACCTCGACGCTCCACGAGTTCCCGTCCCGGTCCGCCACCTGCGGCAGGCTGTCGCACTCCCCGTCGTAGCGCCCCTCGAGCAGCGACTCGAGGTGGTAGTGCGCGTCGGAGACCCGCGCCACCGCCCATTGCTGCATGGCGTACATGCCGAGGACGAGCACCCCCCCCGCCACGAACACGGGGACGGCGATCCGTCCCGGGCTGCGGCCCGCGGCGATCATCGGGACGATCTCGTTGCTGCGCATCAGGCGGACGAAGGAGATGGCGCCGGCGATGACGGTCACGAACGGCAGGAACTGCAGGAGGATGAAGGGCAGCGAGAGCAGGCAGTAGCGGCCGAGCACGGAGGCGCCGGAGAGGCCGCGCACGGCCAGGCCCTCCTGCACCTCGAGCACCGAGTCGATCCGCAGGATGACGGTGATGACGGTGAAGATGGCGAGGATGAAGAACAGCACCACCCCGAAGGTGGAGAGGAAGGTCCGCGCCACGTAGCGGTCGAGGAGACGGAACATCGGCGGCGAGTGTAACCCGGCCCTCCCGCCGTCCCGCACGGTTTGGCGCCGGGAGGGCTCAGCGGCGGATCACGCGCACGAGGAGCACGATCCCCGCCACGAAGAGCACGAGGTCCGGCACGGCGAGCACCGCCGCCGGGGACAGCGTCCCCCGCTGGGCGACCGCCTTGGCCAGCACCAGCAGCGGGTAGTAGACGAGGATGACGATCAGCGCCACCACGCCGGACCCGACGAACGAACCGCGGCGGAACAGGATCCCCGCGGGCGCGGCGACGAGCACCGCCACGAAGGAGGCGAAGGAGAGCCAGATCCGGCTCCACAGTTCGACCCGGTAGTCGGTGAGCCGCTCGCTGTCGGACGGGTGACCGAGGAGGACGTCCCGGCGGATGCGGTAGACGAGTTCGCGGTTGGTGAGGACGCCCCGCCGCTCCTTCGCCTTCTCCGCCACGAACAGCTGGGCCACGGGGTAGGTGAGGGTCATCGACTCCGCGTAGCCCAGGTCCGTGAGGGCCTCGCGGACGGCCCGCACGCCCCGCAGGTAGAACGTCAGCTCCTCCCCCGCCGAATCGCGGCTGACCCACGCCAGGGCCGCCTCCCCCTCCACGCGCTTCCCGCCGTCCGGCTTCAGGAGGAACCGGAAGTCCCGGAGCCGCCCCTCTTCGTCCACGCCCGACCACGAGGCCTCCACCGCCTTGCTGCGGAAGCTCCGGATCCGCTGGTCCTCGAGCACCTCGAGGAAGTTCCGCAGGTCGTCCCGGGTGACGGCCCGCGCCCGCACCGTCGCGCGCGGGATCGCCGTCCCGTTCACGTAGAGGCTCGCCGCGGAGAGCGCGAGTCCGAGGACGACGGCGGGGACGACGAAGTGCGCGGGGTGGATGCCGCCCATCCGGAGCGCGAGGATCTCGCTGTCCGCCGTCATCCGGCCGTAGGTGAGGAGCGTCCCGACGAGGGCGGCGAGGGGGAGCGCGAATCCGAGCGCGAACAGGAGGAGGAACGGGAGGCGGGAGAGGATGAGCGCCATGCTCCACTCCTGCCGCCCCAGGGCCTGCCCGAGGCTGAACACGAACACGAGCCCGGTCAGGACGACGAGGAGGAGCAGGAAACTCCGGAGGAGGGCGCCGAAGATGTAGCGCTGGAAGAGCAAGGACTCAGCATAGCCATGGCCCCGCCCCCGCCGGACTCGTTTTTTGGCCCCGGTCGTGGCACACTCCCCCTCGGCATGGGCCTCACCCGGCGACTCCTCCGCTACCTGGCGCCCCACTCCGGCGAAGTGACCCTCGCGCTGATCCTGTCCTTCCTCGTCGCGGGGCTCACCTCCCTGTCGCTCTCGTCGCTCATCCCCATCCTCGAGACCCTGTTCGCCGACGGCGGCCTCGACACGCTGCGGGCGGGAGCGACGAAGGTGCTCTCGACCGTCTCCGCGCCGCTGGCCGAGACGGTGGTCGAGACTCTCTTCCCCACCCGGATGACCGCGCTGGCCTCGCTGCTCGGCGCGGTCCTCCTCCTCACGGTCCTGAAGGGCGTGCTGCGGTTCTTCGACGAGTACCTCGTGGACAAGGTCTCCCTGGCCGCCGGCCGGGACCTGACGAGGGAGCTGTTCGCCCGCCTCGTCCGCCAGGGCGTGCTGTACGTGGAGGGGCAGGGCGTCGGCAGCCTCTCGTCGCGGTTCGCGGCCGACGGGGACCAGGTGATCCGCGGACTCAAGACGATCACCGGCACGCTGTTCCGCGAGCCCATCCAGTTCGTGTTCCTGCTCCTCCTCGCGCTCCTCATCTCGCCCCTCCTCACGCTCGCCTCGCTCCTCATCTTCCCCGTCATCGGCCTCCTCATCCGGCAGGCGGGCCGCGTGGCGCGCCGGCACGCCCGCGAGGTCCTCGTCCACCGCAGCGCCCTGCTCTCCATCGTGCAGGACGTCTTCTTCTCCATCCGTCTCATCCACGGCTGCCGGGCCGAGGAGCGGGCGACCTCGCGCTTCGCCGCCGAGAACGAGCGGCTGTTCGACCGCAGCCGACGCCTGGGCCGGGCGGAGGCCGTCTCCTCCCCCATGATCGAGGTCCTGGTCGTGGTGGGCGTCGGAGCGACGCTCCTCCTCGGCGGCGCCATGGCCATCCGGGGCGAGATCAGCGCGAGCCGGCTGGTCACCCTCTACATCGCCGTGGGTGCGCTGTACGAGCCCGTCCGCAAGACCGCCGCCGCCCTGCCGCGGATCCAGGGGGCCCTCGCCGGCGCCCGGCGCATCTTCGAGGTGATCGATCGCACGCCGGACCTGCGGGACGCTCCCGGCGCCGCGCCCCTGCCGCCGCTGTCGCGCGAGGTCCGTCTCGCGGGCGTCACGATGACCTACGGGGGGAAGGCCGAGGCCCTTCGACAAGTCGACCTCGCGATCCCCCGAGGCGTCACCATCGCGCTCGTCGGCCCCTCCGGGTCCGGCAAGACGACGCTCGCCGGCCTCCTCCTGCGGTTCTTCGACCCCGAGGAGGGCCGGGTGACGTTCGACGGCGTCGACCTGCGGGCGGCGACCCTGGAGTCGGTGCGCCGGCGCGTCGGCCTCGTGTCGCAGGACGCGCTGATCCTCAACGAGTCCGTCCACGACAACATCGCCCTCGGACGGCCCGGCGCGGGCGAGGCGGAAGTCCGCGCCGCCGCGGACGCCGCCCGCGTCACCGAGTTCGCCGAACGCCTCCCGCAGGGCTTCCTGACCGTCGTCGGCGAGCGGGGGTCCTCGCTGTCCGGTGGCCAGCGGCAGCGGATCGCGCTGGCGCGGGCGCTCCTCGCCGATCCCGACGTCCTCGTCCTCGACGAGGCGGCGTCCCAGATCGACGAGGAGACGTCCGCCTCGGTCCATGCCGAGATCCGCCGCGCGCGCGCCGGCAAGACGACGGTGCTCATCACCCACCGCGTGGAGGCCGTCGCCTCGCTCCACTCGATCGCGGTCCTCGGCGGGGGCCGGATCCTCGCCGCCGGCACCCACGGCGAGCTCGTCGCCTCCTGCGCCGTGTACCGCGACCTCCTGTCCGCCGCCGCCGCCGCGCGCGGAGCGAAAGCGTGAGCCCCTCCCGGCGCATCGCCGTGCTCGCCGGCCCGTACGAGCCCACGGCGGAGGCGCTCGCGGTGCTCGACCTCGCCGTCGCGCTCGCCCGCCGCGGCCACCGGATCGTCACCGCCGGCACGGAGGGCTCCCTCCTCCCCGCCTTCGCCGCCGCCGGCCCGGCGTTCCCCGTCCGCCCGGACCTCCTCGGCCTGCCGGCCGTCGCCGAGGCCCGTGAGCGCCTCGGCGAGGGACTGCCGGAGGTCCTCCTCGCGGCGGGCGCGTCCCTCGCGCGGCGGGCCGCCGCCATCGCGCACGGCCTGCACGTTCCCGCCGTGGTCCACGTGGAGTCGCCGCGCATCGTGGCGGGCCTGGCGTCGGACGCCGTGCGCGCCGTCACCGTTCCCTCGCGGGCGGTCCGCGACGCGCTGCTCTTCCGCGGCGTCCCCCCCGGACGGATCCGCCTGCTCCCGCCGGGCATCGACCCCTCGCGGCACCCGCCTCCCCCCGCCGAGACGCCCGGCGCGCCGCCCGTGCTCGGCTGCCTCTGCGAACTCCGCCCGGACGCCGGGCTCGGCATCCTCCTCGAGGCGTTCCCCCGGATCCGGGCGGCGGCCCCCGAAACACACCTTCTTGTATCCGGTTTCGGCCCCCGCGAGGAGTGGGTCCGGCGACGCGGGCGCGAGGCCGGTCTCTCCGCGGCGATCACCGTCGCCTCCCCCGGCGCCGCGGCCGGCGCCGTCCTCCAGACGGTCTCGGTCTTCGTCCTGCCGGCCACCGGCACCGGCCACTCCCGGTTCCTCCTCGAAGCCATGGCCGCGGGACTCCCGGCCGTGGCGACCGGCGTGGGCGGCGCCCTCGCCCTGCTCCGCGAGGGCGAGACGGGCGTGTTCGTGCCCCCGCGCGACCCCGGGCGTCTCGCCGACGCCGTGCTGGCGCTCCTCGGCGACCCCCCGCGGCGGGCCCGCATGGGCGCCGCGGCCCGCGCCGCCGCGGCCACCCGCCCCGCCGATGCCGCGGCGTCCGCGCTGGAGACCGTGCTCGAGGACGCGCTGCGCGGCACCGACCTCGGCACGGCGTTCGTGGCGGGCAACCTCGCGGAGGCCGACGTCGTCCGCGGACTCCTCGTGGCCGGAGGCGTGGAAGCCCGCATCGAGGGGGAGGAATCCGTGGCGGCGCTCGACGGCGCGGCCACCGGCAACCGGGGGGTGCGGATCCTCGTGGCCGCGGAGGACCTCGCCCGGGCGGACGCCGTGCTGCGGGAGGCCCGGTCGGAGGGCGGGGCGGGCGATGAAGAGGAGTAGCCTCCTCCTGTGCCTCGCCACGGCGCTGCCGGCCGCGGGACTCGCCCTGCTGACGCTCCGCGCCACGGGCGCCGAGGAGGAACGCGCCGACCTGCGGGCCCGCGAGGTCCTCTCCGCCGCGGCGGAAGCCCTGCGGGCGCGGGCGGTCGCGCTGCTCCGGGAGGCGGACCAGGAGGCGGACTCCGAGAACCCCTCGGCGCCGGCGCCGCGCGTCCTCCTGCGGGAGGTCTTCGTCGCCGATGCGGAGGGCGACATCCTCCTGCCCGTGGTGGCGCGCTACCCCCCCGCCACGCCTCCGCCGGAGACGGAGGCGGCCCGGTTGCGGGCCTACCTCGAGCAGGCCGCGCGGGAGAGCGCGGCGACGGCCTCGCCGCTGGAAGCCGCGCCGTTTCTGGAGCCGGCCATCGCGGAGTTCGCGCACCCGGACCTGCTGGGCAGCCTGCTCGACGCCCTGGCGGGCTACTACGAGTCCGGCGGGCGGGCCGACCGGGCGGCGCTCTTCTACGGGGAGATCGCGACCCACCTCCCGGGGGCGCGCAGCCTCGCGGGCGAGCCCCTCGCCCCCCGGGCCCACGAGCGCCTCCTCGCCCTTCGGCCGCCCGCGGAGCGGGGCGCCGAGGCCCTCCTCTTCGCGGGGCGCCTCGCGGACGACGCCTGGGGGATGGCCCCCGCCGTCCGCGACGGCCGGCTGGCGGCACTCGCGGCGGCGCTGGGCCCGGAGGGGCTCCCGGAGGAGGTGGCGGCCCGGGCGGACCTCGTGACCGCGCTCCGGTCCCGGGTCCTCCCGGAGACGATCGCGCGGCTCTCCCGGGCCGACGCGGCCGAGTGGCGGCACCTCGCGTGGACCGGGCCGCGGGGCCCGGAGGTCCTCGGGAGCCGCGGTCTCGCGCTCTCCGGCGGCATGCACGCCTTCGGGTACCTGCTCGACCACCGCGCGTTCGCCGCCCGGTTGGCGGCGGTGGCCCGGGACCTCGCGGAGGCCCACTCCCTGCGCGTGTCGGTGGACCTCGCTCCCCGCGTGGTGGCGGGCCGCGACATCCCCCGGCCGGCGATCCGGCTCGACACGGACCTCGGCGGAGACCTCGGCGCGATCCGGCTCACGCTGCTCGGCCCCGCGCCCGCGGGGCTCGCGGGGCTGCGGTTCCTGCAGATCGCCATGACGCTCCTCCTCCTCCTCGCCCTGGCGACCGGCGGCCTCCTCTCGCTCCGGGCGGTGCGGCGGGAGACGGAGGCCGCCCGCGTCCGGCAGCAGTTCGTGGACAACGTCTCCCACGAACTGCGCACGCCGCTGACGTCGATCCGCCTCTACGGCGAGATGCTCGCGGAGGAGGATGCGCTGTCCGACGCCGACCGGAGGCGGTACCTGGCGTGGATCCTCCGGGAGTCGGAACGCCTCTCGCGGCTGGTGGAGGACGTCCTCGACTTCTCGCGCGTGAGCCGCGGCGAGGCGGCGTTCTCGCTCTCGGCCGTGGACCCCCCGGACCTCGCGGAGCGGGCCCTGGCCCTCGTCGGGCCCCTCGCCGCCGAGCGGGGTCTCGTGCTCCGGGCGGAGGTTCCCCCGGGCCTGCCCGCCGTCCGCGCCGACCGGGACGCGGCGCTGCGCATCCTCGTCAACCTCCTCGCGAACGCGGTGGAGTACTCGGGGGACGGCAGGGAGGCCGGGCTCGCCGTCCGCGCGGGCGAGGGCGCCGTCGAGTTCACGGTGTGGGACCGCGGCCCCGGCATCCCGCCGGAGGAGCGCGAGAGGCTCTTCACCCGCTTCTTCCGCGGATCGCGGGACCTGAAGAAGGTCCGCGGGATGGGCCTCGGCCTCACGCTCTCGCGGGAGATCGCGCGAGCGCTCGGCGGGGACCTCGACCTCCTGGACACCGGCCCGTCCGGCAGCCGGTTCGCGCTTCGCCTCCCGGCGGCGGGCGACGGAGGTGTCGAGTGAGGGTGCTCATCGTCGAGGACGAGCGGCCGATCCGGGAGGGGCTCCTCGACCGCCTCGCGCGCGAGGGGATCGAGGCCGCCGGGGCGCCGGACGGGGAGGCGGCCCTCGAGCGCCTCTCCGCGGAGCGGTTCGACCTCGTGCTCCTCGACCTCCGCCTCCCCGGCATCGAGGGGGACGAGGTGCTGACGCGGCTGCGCGAGCGCGGCGACCTCACCCCCGTCGTCGTCCTCTCCGCGCGCGCCCGGGAGGCCGACCGGGTGCTCCTGCTCACCCTGGGGGCGGACGACTACGTGGTGAAGCCGTTCAGCGTCCGCGAGCTCATCGCCCGCCTGCGGGCCGTCCTGCGCCGCGCCGGTCCGGTGATCGAAGGCGTGTTCTTCGTCGGCCCCGTGGAGGTCGACCTGCCGGCCTGCCGTGTCCGGCGCGGGCGGGAGACGCAGCCGCTGACGGTGACCGAGCGCGACATGCTCGCTCTCCTCCAGCGCGAGCGGGGCCGGCCCGTGTCGCGGGAGCGCTTCCTCCGGGAGGTGTGGGGCTACGAGCGGGTTCCCGAGTCGCGCACCGTGGACTTCCACGTGGTGCGACTGCGGCGGAAGATCGAACAGGACCCCGAGAATCCCGAGTTCCTCGTCACCGTCCGCGGCGCGGGCTGGGCGCTCCGGCCCGGGGCGGACCGGTGACCGCCGTCGCGGGCATCACCGGCGGCTCGGGCGCCGGGAAGACCGCGCTCGCCCTCGCCCTGCGCGAGGCGCTGGGCCCCGGGCAGACCGTCATCGTCTCGGAGGACGACTTCTACCGGGACCTCTCGCACCTGCCGATCGGGGAGCGGGCGAGGCGGAACTTCGACGAACCCGATGCCCTCGACCTGCCTCGCCTCGCCCGGTGCCTCCTCGCCCTCCGCCGCGGAGAGGCGGCGGGGAAACCCCTCTACGACATGCGCACGCACTGCCGCTGCGGCGCGGAACGGGTGGCGCCGCGGCCCTTCGTCCTCCTGGACGGAGTCCTCCTCGCCGCGGACCCCGCGGTACGCGCGGCACTCGACCTGCTGGTGTACGTGGACCTGCCGGAGGCGGCGCGGTTCGCCCGGCGCCTCGCCCGGGACGTCGCCGAGCGCGGGCGTTCGCCGGACTCGGTCCGGCGGCAGTGGGAGGAGACCGTGGAGCCCATGTTCCGCCTCCACGTGTCCCCGGCGCGGGACTTCGCCGACGTCGTCGTGCCCGGCGACGCGCCGCTCGCGGAGACCGCCGCGAGGCTCGCCCTGACGCTCCGCCGCCGATCTCACACCGATCTCACAGCAGGCCCGCCCGGAAGCGGTTAGGCTTCCGGGAAAGGAGGCCTGGACCATGCTGAGACCGATTCTCATCGTCGTGGCGGCCGCGCTCGCTGCCGCTCCCGTTCTGGCGGAGGAAGGGCCGGGACCGGACAAGTTCGTGCAGAAGGCCGAGGCGCTGTTCGCCGAGGGCCGTTACGAAGAGGCGTTCAAGGTCTACGAACTCATCGGCCGCGAGTGGCCCGACGAGCGCGGACTCGCCGCGAAGGCCTACGTGCGGAGCGCGGAGTGCCTCGCACGGATGGGCCGTCTGGAAGACGCGGTGCACCGCTGCGAGGAGGCGCTCGGCCGCTACCAGGACATGCCCGACCTCTGCGGGCACGTGAAGGAGGTCCTCGGCGGCCTCCGCGAGAAGATGCGGGGGCGGGAAGAGACCCGCCCCGAGGGGCCCCGTCCGGAGGCTCGCCCTCCCGAGGGACCGCGTCCCGAAGGTCGCCCTGCCGAGGGGCCGCCGGTGCCGGAGGAGAAGGTCGCGCGCCACATGCAGGAGGTCGAGCGCAACCTGCGGGAGCAGGGCTACGCGGGTGAAGAGCTCGAGCGGATGCTCCGGAAGGCGAAGGAGCGGTTCCTCGCCGAGGCCCGCCCGTCCCAGGGCGGCCCCCCGCCGGGCGGGGACCCGCGCGAGAAGCTGCGCCGGATGGAGCAGATGTGGCGCGAGAGCGGAGTGCCCGAGGAGGAGATCCGGGCGCGGCTCGCCAACCTCGAACGGGAGATGGTGCAGAAGGAGAAGTTCCGCCGCGGCCTCGAGGAGGAGCGGCGGCGCCTGGAGGAGGAGGGAGTCCCGCCGGAGGAGATCAAGCGCCGGCTGTCCGAGATGGAGCGCCGCATGGTCGAGGAGACCGAGCGCGGCTGGCGCGAGGGGCGGGAAGGCGATCTCGAGAACGCCCGCCGCGAGTTCATCCGCCTGGCCGAGCGCCTCGGCATCCCGGGGAAGGACGCCGAGCGGTTCCTCATGGAGCACGCCCCCCGGCAGCCGTTCCCGCCGGCGGGCGGCGGCGAGGGCCGTCGCGAGGGTCTGCCGCCGCGCGAGGGCCCGCCCGGGGGAGAGGGCGGCGACCGCCTGCGCGCTCTCGAGGAGCGGCTCGAACGCCTGGAGCGGAGGATCGCGGAGCTCCTGGAGCGCCAGGGCCGCTGATCGCCCGTCGTGAACCGGGGCGCGCCGGCCCGCGGGGCCGGCGCGCCCGGGAGGCGGCGGGAGGGGCCCGCACGTCCCCGCGGCTTCAGTCGCGCTTCAGTTTCTTCAGGGCCGCGTTCGCCATCTCCGCGTACTTGGCCATCCCGAACGTCTCCACGACGTCCCGGTAGATGCGCGACGCCATCTCGTACTCGCCGCGATCCACGAGCCCCTTGGCGTCGCGGTCGAGTTTCTTCCACCGCTCCTCGGCGCGCGCTTCGACGCTCCGCACCTCCTCCTCCACCCGGATCTTCCATTCCTCGATCCGGTCGGTGAGGAGCTGGTTCTTCTCCCAGAACGCCCACCACGCGTCGACGGCGGCCTGGTACTTGTCCGCGTCCACGAGGTCCTCGACCTCCGAGCGGACCGTCTCGTAGGCCCGCTCGAAGTTCGATCCCCCCGCGGCCGCGGGGGGCTGGCGACCGCCGGGCTCCGGCGCCGGTCCCGGCGGAGCGCGTCCCGTGCGCCGGTCCAGTTCCTGGCGGGCGATCCGCGACCAGTGCAGGCTCTTCCCCTCCCACGTCCGGATGTACTCCTCGAGGCGCGAGACGATGCCGCCGATGTCGCCGCGGTTCTGCTGGATCCAGTTCTCCATCTGGTAGTAGGCGCGCTCGGCGTCCTTCTCGGACCCCAGCGATCCCGCCGCCGCCTTGCGGCTCTTCAGCGACTCGCGCTCGGCGAGGATCTTGCGGTAGTACTCCTGGTCCCCGCTCGGGTCCGCCTCGTCCGCCGCCGCCATCGCCATGTCCATCAGGCCGCGCCGCTCGAGGTCGAGCATCTTCTCGAAGACGCTCCGGTTGGGGTCCGCGGTCAGCGCGGAACTGAGGATGAGGAACACGAGGAGCAGCCCGACGCCGATGCCGATGAGGACGAGCGGGACGCTCGCCCCCGGCCGGCGCGGCGCACGCATCCGCGGTTCGCGCTCCCCCCGGTCCCCGCGGGGTGGCGCGGCCATCGCGGGACGCGGCGGCGGCGCCACCGGCGCCG
>JADHED010002455.1_pt1 | contig 12923 bp, 27 predicted proteins | sample 8952041 | NCBI WGS metagenome assembly JADHED01 (sample SAMN16124423, study PRJNA663239) | bioreactor sludge metagenome | isolation source: sludge (control) | place: India:Bengaluru | collected 2018-09-08
GCCCTCAACAGACTTGTTGAGCGTGAGCACAGCTTCTGTCTTGCCGTGCAGCTTCAGTGCAACACCCTTCAGGTTCAACAGGATGTCTACAACGTCTTCCTGTACGCCATCGATGGTGGAATATTCATGCACCACGCCGTCGATCTTGACTTCCGTCACGGCAAAGCCGGGAATGGAAGACAGGAGCACGCGACGCAGCGCATTACCCAGGGTGTAGCCGAAACCACGCTCCATCGGTTCAAGCGTCACCCGTGCACGCACGGGAGAAATCACTTCAACATCGACAACGCGGGGCGTCAGGTATTCAGTCGGACTGCTTTGCATAACTTGAGTATCCTATGGATTACGGATTACTTGGAGTAAAGCTCAACCACCAAGCTCTCGTTGATGGTGGACGGCAGTTCGTCACGCTGCGGACGAGCCTTGAAGGTACCCTTGAATGCCTTGACATCAACTTCCAGCCACTCGGGGAAACCACGCTGCTCAGCAGCCTCCATCGCACCCTTGATGCGCAGTTGTTGCTTGGAACGCTCAGCAACCTCAATCACATCACCCGGCTTCACTTGGAAGGACGGAATGTTGACGCGCTTGCCATTCACCTTAATGCTGTTGTGACGCACGATCTGGCGAGCCTCGGTACGGGAAGCACCGATACCCATACGATAGGTCACGTTATCCAGACGGCACTCCAGCAACTGCAGCAGGTTTTCACCAGTAATGCCCTTGCGGCGATCGGCTTCGGCATAGTAGCCACGGAACTGGCCTTCCAGAATGCCGTAAATACGACGCACCTTCTGCTTTTCACGCAACTGGACACCGTAATCGGACAGACGCTGGGTACGCTTCTGACCATGCTGGCCCGGTGCGAAGTTACGCTTTTCGATCGCGCACTTGTCAGTGAAGCACTTCTCGCCCTTCAGGAACAGCTTTTCGCCTTCGCGACGGCACTGACGGCACTTGGGATCAAGATTTCTAGCCAAGATATTCTCCTTCTCTATTCCGCCAGTTAGATACGACGCTTTTTGGGCGGACGGCAGCCGTTATGCGGCACCGGGGTCACGTCGGTAATGCTGGTGATCTTGAAACCAACAGCATTGAGCGCACGCACGGAGGATTCGCGGCCAGGGCCAGGACCAGTGATGCGCACTTCCAGATTCTTCACGCCGCATTCTTGCGCAGCCTTGCCTGCAGCTTCGGCTGCTACCTGAGCAGCGAACGGGGTACTCTTGCGGGAGCCCTTGAAGCCGGCACCACCAGAAGTCGCCCAGGACAATGCGTTGCCCTGACGATCCGTGATGGTGATGATGGTGTTATTGAAAGAAGCGTGCACGTGGGCAATACCCTCGGCAATATTCTTCTTGACCTTCTTGCGTACGCGTACGTTAGCTTTAGCCATGTCGCATTATTCCTTACTTGGACGCCTTGATCGGCTTGACCGGACCCTTGCGGGTACGTGCATTGGTTTTGGTGCGCTGACCACGAACCGGCAGACCACGGCGATGACGCACGCCACGGTAGCAGCCCAGATCCATCAGACGCTTGATATTCATGGAGATCTCACGACGCAGATCGCCCTCGACCTTCAGCTTGGCAACTTCGTCACGCAGCTTTTCTACTTCGGCATCCGTCAGATCCTTGACCTTGGTCGTCACATTGACGCCCGCAGCAACGCAGATCTTCTGGGCCGTGTTACGACCCACGCCGTAAATCGCGGTCAACGCGATTTCAGCATGCTTGTGATTGGGGATGTTGACCCCTGCTATCCGAGCCATGTACTTACTCCAATGATGGCAGATTCAAAAAAGCCGGCGATTTTAACAGCAAAGTGCCAGCTATGCAATTATCCCTGACGCTGTTTATGGCGCGGGTCAGTACAGATGATACGCACCACACCACGGCGACGGATCACCTTGCAATTCCGGCACAAGGCCTTGACCGATGCACGAACTCTCATTTCATACCTCTCGCTTCTGTGACTATTTGGCGCGGAACGTAATTCGCGCGCGGGTTAAATCATACGGGGTCAACTCTACCGTTACCTTATCGCCTGGCAGGATGCGAATATAGTGCTTGCGCATCTTTCCGGAGATATGCCCCAGTACGACATGACCATTTTCCAACTTGACGCGGAATGTGGCGTTGGGAAGATTCTCCAACACCTCACCCTGCATCTCGATCGTATCTTCTTTTGCCATTGTTCTTCGCTCAGCGCGGCAGCACCGCACCTCCCTTGAAATTGGCCTTCTTCAGCAGACTTTCGTATTGATGTGACATCAGGTACGACTGCACTTGCGCCATGAAATCCATGGTCACGACTACGATAATCAGCAACGAAGTCCCGCCGAAATAGAACGGCACGTTCCACTTCACAATCAGAAACTCTGGTAGCAGACACACAGCAGTAATGTATGCAGCCCCAACCAACGTCAGTCTCGCCATGATGCGATCAATGTATTTTGCCGTCTGCTCGCCCGGACGAATCCCCGGAACAAAAGCTCCGCTCTTCTTCAGGTTATCTGCCGTATCCTTGGGGTTGAACACCAACGCCGTATAGAAGAAGCAGAAGAACACGATCGCAACCGCATACAAAATCACATACAACGGCTGTCCAGGAGACAAGGTAGCCCCCAGATCCTTCAGCCAGGTCATGCTATCGGAACTGCCAAACCATCCTGCCAGCGTAGCTGGGAACAGAATGATGCTCGATGCAAAAATCGGCGGAATCACGCCAGCCATATTCAACTTCAGTGGCAGGTGGGTCGTTTGCCCACCAAACACTTTCCGTCCGACCTGGCGTTTCGCATAGTTCACGGTAATCTTGCGCTGTCCGCGCTCGACGAACACCACAAAAGCGGTCACCAGAATGGTCGCAGCAAACAGGAAGAACACCAGCGGAATCGAGAACGCACCTGTGCGTGCCAATTCCAACGTACCTCCGATTGCGTGCGGCAGACCAGCAACGATACCGGAAAAGATGATGATCGAAATCCCGTTACCGATACCGCGCTCTGTGATCTGCTCACCCAGCCACATCAGGAACATCGTACCGCTGACCAGCGTGACCACCGTCGTCATACGGAACATCAAACCCGGATCAAACACCAGCGCCTGTCCACCAACGTTCTGGCCTTCGAGCATGATGGAAATACCCAACGCCTGGAACAGCGCAAGGAACACCGTGCCGTAGCGAGTGTATTTGGTGATCTGGCGACGGCCGTTTTCACCTTCCTTCTTCAATTGCTCCAGCTGCGGCGAAACTACCGTCAACAGTTGCATGATGATGGAAGCCGAAATGTACGGCATGATCCCCAGCGCAAACACCGTGAAACGCGACAGCGCACCACCGGAAAACATGTTGAACATGCCCAGGATGCCGTCCTTCTGCGTTTCGAAAAGCTTGGCCAGCACCACAGGATCGATACCCGGAACCGGAATGTGCGACCCGAGACGGAAGACGATCAGTGCCCCCAGGACGAAAAGCAGGCGACTTTTCAGCTCGCCCATCTTTCCGACAGCACCCAGGAATGAGTTCTCGTTTGCCAAGATCGATTACTCTGCGACCTTGCCGCCCGCCGCTTCAATCGCAGCACGCGCACCCTTGCTCAGTTGCAGACCCTGCACGGTAATCGCACGGGTCACATCGCCTGAGAGGTAAACCTTGACGGAACGTACACCAGCCGGAATCACGTTGGCCTGCATCAGCGCCAGCATATCGATGGTATCGGCATTCACCGCCACCAGTTCACTGGTGCGAACACGCGCAGTCAGATCCTTGGTCAGGGAATTGAAACCACGCTTCGGCAGACGACGCTGGATCGGCATTTGACCGCCTTCGAAGCCCACCTTGTGGAAACCACCCGTGCGGGATTTCTGACCCTTGTGACCACGACCCGCGGTCTTGCCCAGACCGGAACCAATCCCACGACCGACACGGCGCTTGGCGTGCTTGGCACCCTCCGCCGGCTTGATAGTATTCAGTTTCATTAGCCTTCTACCTTCAAAAGATAGCCCACCTTGTTAATCATGCCGCGATTTTCCGGAGTATCCAGCACTTCCACGGTGTGATTCAGATGACGCAGACCCAGACCACGCACGCAAGCGCGGTGGGATTCAATACGACCGATAACGCTCTTGATCAGCGTCACCTTTACGGTAGTCGCTGCAGCTTTTTTTGCTTTTGCCATGGTTAGCCTCTGATGTCTTCCACGGACTTGCCACGCTTGGCAGCAATTTCCGCTGGGGAGTTCATGGATTGGAGACCGTTCAGCGTTGCACGCACGACGTTGTACGGGTTGGTGGAACCGATGCACTTTGCCAGCACATTGGTCACGCCCATCACTTCGAACACCGCACGCATCGCACCGCCGGCGATAATCCCGGTACCTTCGGAAGCCGGCTGCATGAACACCTTGGCAGCACCATGAACACCGACCACTGCGTGATGCAGGGTACCGTTGTTCAGGCTCACCTTGGTCATGTTACGACGGGCTTCATCCATCGCCTTCTGAACAGCGGCCGGCACTTCGCGCGCCTTGCCCTTGCCCATACCGACAGCACCATCACCATCACCAACAACGGTCAGCGCGGCAAAACTCATGATACGGCCGCCCTTGACAGTCTTGCTGACGCGGTTGACACCGATCATCTTCTCGCGCAGACCATCGGTCTGCTGCTGATCAACTTCTTTCTCTCTAGCCATCATCAACCCCGTCTATTAGAAGGACAAGCCGTTTTCACGCGCAGCGTCAGCCAGCGCCTTGATACGACCATGGTACTTGTAGCCGGAGCGGTCGAATGCGACCTTGGTAATCCCGGCAGCCTTTGCCTTTTCTGCAATGCGCTTGCCGATCAGGCTGGCCGCTTCCGCGTTACCACCATTCTTGATCGACTTACGGACTTCGGCTTCCGCTGTGGAAGCACTCGCCAGCACCTTGTCACCCGTCTCTGCAATAATCTGGGCGTAAATGTGGCTGTTAGTCCGATGAACGCTCAAACGCGTCACCTTCAGCTCGGCGATCTTGGCACGGGTTTTACGTGCGCGACGCTGACGTGCATCTAAATTGTTCATCATGGCTAAACCTTACTTCTTCTTGGTTTCTTTGATAATCACGACTTCATCGGCATAACGAACACCCTTGCCCTTATAAGGCTCGGGCTTGCGATATGCACGAATCTGTGCCGCGACCTGACCGACGACCTGCTTGTCCGCACCCTTCAGGATGATTTCGGTCTGAGACGGGGTTTCCACCGTAACACCAGCCGGCATCTTGTGGCTGATCGGGTGAGAGAAGCCCAGATCCAGATTCAGGGCAGCACCCTGAGCCTGGGCTTTGTAGCCCACCCCGACCAACGTCAACTTGCGCACGAAGCCTTGGGAGACACCCTGCACCATATTGGCAACCAGGGCACGCATGGTGCCGGACATCGCACGGGAGTGCTGGCTGTCGTTGGCAGCAGCAACTGTAATCGCGCCATTCTCCTGAGCCAGCTTGACCGCATCGGTCAGCGGGTGACTCAACTTGCCCAGCGGACCGCTCACAGAAACGCTGTCAGCCGTCAGTGCAACTTCCACCTTGGCGGGGATTACTACCGGGTTTTTAGCAACACGAGACATGTTCCACCCCCCCTTAAGCCACAACGCAGAGCACTTCGCCGCCAATACCGGCAGCGCGTGCTTTACGATCAGTCATCACACCCTTGGAGGTCGACACAATTGCGACGCCCAAGCCATTCATCACTTGCGGAATGTCGTCATTGGCGCGATAGATGCGCAGGCCAGGACGGCTCACACGCTCAATCTTCTCAATAACCGGACGCCCGGCGTAATACTTCAGGCTGATATCCAGCACCGGCTTGCCATCATTGGCACGCACAGCGAAGTCATCGATATAGCCCTCATCCTTCAGCACCGTGGCAATCGCACCCTTCAGCTTGGAAGCCGGCATGGAAACGCTCACCTTATTGGTGCTTTGTGCGTTGCGGATACGCGTCAGCATATCTGCAATCGGATCACTCATACTCATCGCTAAATCTCCCTTACCAGCTTGCCTTGGTGACGCCCGGCACTTCGCCACGCATCATCAACTCGCGCAACTTGAGGCGCGCCAGACCAAACTTTCTGAACACGCCACGCGGACGACCCGTCATCGCGCAACGGTTACGCAGACGCACCGGGCTGGAATTGCGCGGCAGGCTCTGCAGCTTCAGCATCGCAGCACGGCGATCTTCGGCACTCGCCTGCACATTCTTGATCACTGCATTCAGCTCATCGCGCTTGGCAGCATATTTCTTAACTGTGTCGCGACGCTTTTGCTCGCGCTCGATCAGACTTACCTTAGCCATATCACCCTCAGTTTCTAAACGGAAAACTGAAAGCGGAGAGCAGCGCACGGGCCTCTTCGTCAGTCTTCGCAGTGGTTGTGATCGTGATGTTCATGCCGCGCAATGCGTCGACCTTGTCATACTCGATCTCAGGGAAAATGATCTGCTCGCGCACACCCATGTTGTAATTGCCGCGACCGTCAAACGACTTTCCGGAAATACCACGGAAGTCACGAATGCGCGGAATCGCGATGGTGATCAGGCGATCCAGGAACTCATACATGCGCTCCTTGCGCAGGGTCACCTTGCAGCCAACCGGATAGTTGTCACGAATCTTGAAGCCGGCGATAGATTTGCGGGACAGCGTAACCACAGGCTTCTGGCCCGCGATCTTCTCCATATCCCCCACAGCAAACTCCATCACCTTCTTGTCAGCAACCGCTTCACCCACACCCATGTTCAGGGTGATTTTCTCGATGCGCGGCACTTCCATGACAGACTTGTAACCAAACTGGTCAACCAACTGCTTGACCACTGTATCTTTATAAAACTGTTTCAAACGAGCCATGATTCACCCTTATGCGTCAACGACTTCGCCGTTGGACTTGAACACGCGAACCTTGCGGCCGTCTTCAAGCAGCTTGAAACCGACGCGGTCAGCCTTCTGGGTCGCGCTGTTGAACAGCGCAACATTCGAAACGTGGATCGGCATTTCCTTCTCGAGAATGCCGCCAGTGATGCCCCTCATCGGGTTCGGCTTGGCATGCTTCTTGACCATGGCGATACCTTCCACGACCACTTGGTCAGACTCCAGCACACGCAGCACGGTGCCACGCTTACCCTTGTCCTTGCCAGTCATGACGACGACTTCGTCGCCCTTGCGGATCTTGTTCATCCCAATCTCCTTACAGCACTTCGGGCGCGAGCGAAACGATCTTCATGAAGCGCTCGCCACGCAGCTCACGCGTCACCGGCCCAAAAATACGGGTGCCGATAGGCTCGAGCTTGTTGTTCAGCAGAACAGCCGCATTGCCGTCGAACTTCACCAGGGAACCATCCGGACGACGGACACCCTTGGTGGTACGCACGACCACCGCGCTGTAGACTTCGCCTTTCTTGACGCGACCACGCGGGGCAGCATCCTTGATGCTGACCTTGATGATGTCGCCGATGCCGGCATAACGACGCTTGGAGCCGCCAATCACCTTGATGCACTGCACGGAGCGAGCACCAGTGTTGTCCGCGACTTCAAGTCGGGATTGCATTTGAATCATGAAATAATCTCCAACTTAATCCGTTAAACCAACACCGGCCGTTAGGTTTAACGGCCGGCTAGCCAACGGTCAGTATTGGGGCGACAGCTAGGTGGTCGCCGAAAAACGCAGAATTCTATAGTGCTTCCGGAATGGAAGCAAGAAGAATTATACGGTTGCTGCCTTTTCTACGATCTTGCTGACGGTCCAGGTCTTGGTCTTGGAAAGCGGACGGCTTTCCGTAATCACTACCAGATCGCCCTCACGGCACTCATTGTTTTCGTCATGCGCATGAAACTTCTTCGAACGACGAATCACCTTGCCGATCAAAGGATGCTTCACCTTGCGCTCGACCAGAACGGTCACGGTCTTGTCCATCTTGTCACTGACGACACGACCGCTCAGGGTGCGGACAACCTTCTCAGTTTGATTTGCTTCGGTACCCATATTCACTCCGTATTAAGCTTGGCGGGCTTTTTCAGCCAGCACGGTGCGGACACGTGCAATGTCACGACGGACCTTGCCCAGTTGATCCACTTTGCTCAACTGCTGGGTCGCCAACTGCATGCGCAGGGAAAACTGCGCACGACGCAACTCAATCAGCTCATTATTCAGCTCGTCTACCGACTTCGCTCTCAATTCGACCGCTTTCATTCTTAGCTCCCCAGGTGGCGAGTGGAGAAGGTCGTCTCGATCGGCAGCTTGGCAGCCGCCAGACGGAACGCTTCACGGGCCAGTTCCTCACTGACGCCATCCATCTCATACAACATCTTGCCCGGTTGGATTTCAGCCACGAAGTACTCGGGACTACCCTTACCGTTACCCATACGCACTTCAGCAGGCTTCTTGGAGATCGGTTTGTCCGGGAACACACGAATCCACACGCGACCACCGCGCTTGATGTGACGTGTCATCACACGACGCGCTGCTTCGATTTGACGTGCGGTCAGGCGACCACGGCCGATTGCCTTCAGACCGAATTCACCGAAACTGACCTTGTTACCGGTCGTTGCGATGCCTTTGTTACGGCCCTTCTGCTGTTTGCGGAATTTCTGTCTAGCTGGCTGCAGCATTTTTCGCCCCCGACTTTCTTACTCTCTTTTCCGGCTCAGCCGCAACGGCAGGTTGTTCGACCTTACCGCCGATAACTTCGCCCTTGAATACCCACACCTTGATCCCGATGATTCCGTAGGTGGTCTTGGCTTCTGCCACACCGTAATCGATATCAGCACGCAGCGTATGGAGCGGCACACGACCTTCGCGGTACCACTCGGTACGAGCGATTTCGATACCATTCAGTCGGCCAGAGCTCATGATCTTGATGCCCTGGGCACCCAGACGCATGGCATTCTGCATCGCACGCTTCATGGCACGACGGAACATCACACGCTTCTCAAGTTGCTGCGCAATGCTCTCGGCGATCAGCGTCGCGTCCAGTTCGGGCTTGCGGACTTCTTCGATGTTCAGGTGAACCGGAACACCCATCATGCCCTGCAGGCTCGAACGCAAGGATTCGATATCCTCGCCCTTCTTGCCGATCACGATACCGGGACGCGCGCTGTAAATGGTGATCTTGGCGTTCTTTGCAGGACGCTCGATCACGATCTTGCTTACCGCGGCATGCGCCAGCTTTTGCTTCAGGAAAGAACGAACCTTGATGTCGCCGCTGAGCATCGCCGGGAAGTTCTTGCTGGAAGAATACCAACGAGAAGACCAGTTCTTCTGGACGCTCAAGCGGAAACCAAACGGATGAATTTTCTGACCCATGATGATTCCCTTAGTTGCCTACTGTCACAGTGATGTGACAGGTCGGTTTGATAATGCGGCCAGCACGGCCCTTGGCACGGGCGCGAATGCGCTTCATCACCAGACCCTTGTCGACGTAGATCGAAGTCACCTTCAGCGCGTCCACGTCAGCACCTTCATTGTGCTCGGCATTGGCAATCGCAGACTCCACCACCTTCTTGATGATGTCGGCGCCACGCTTCGGGCAGTAGGTCAGAATGCTCAACGCATTATCAACCTTCTTGCCACGGATCAGGTCAGCCACCAGACGCGCCTTTTGCGGCGACAGGTGCACACCTCTCAGCATTGCAGATACTTGCATCGTCATGCTCCTACTTCTTCGCCTTCTTGTCGGCCGCGTGACCCTTGAACGTACGGGTCAGCGCGAATTCACCGAGCTTGTGGCCAATCATGTTTTCCGAAACCAGCACAGGAACATGCTGTCTGCCGTTATGCACCGCAATCGTCAGACCGATGAAGTCAGGCAGAATCGTGGAACGACGCGACCAGGTCTTGATCGGGCGACGGTCCTTGGCAGCGTGAGCAGCCTCAACCTTCTTCAGCAGATGGCCGTCGACGAACGGGCCTTTTTTAATAGAACGTGCCATATTGATTACCTCTTGTTCGACGGACGACGGCTGACGCGCATGGTATCGGTACGCTTGTTGTTACGCGTACGGTAACCCTTGGTCGGCGTACCCCACGGGCTCACCGGGTTCATACCAGCAGCAGTCTTGCCTTCACCACCACCATGCGGGTGGTCAACCGGGTTCATCACCACGCCGCGAACGGTCGGGCGAACACCACGCCAACGCACAGCACCGGCCTTACCAATGGAGCGCAGGGAGTGCTCTTCATTGCCCACTTGACCGATAACAGCCTTGCAGTCAACGTGGACACGGCGGACTTCACCAGAGCGCAGGCGCAACTGAGCATAGCTACCTTCGCGTGCCAGCAGTTGTACAGAAGTACCTGCGGAACGCGCCAGCTGAGCACCCTTGCCCGGCAGAATTTCGATGCAGTGAATCGTGCTACCGACCGGAATATTGCGCAGCGGCAATGCGTTACCCGGCTTGATCGGGGCCTCGGAACCACTCAGCAGCGTTGCGCCAACAGCCACGCCACGCGGAGCGATGATGTATCGACGCTCACCATCGGCGTAGCACAGCAGCGCCAAATGCGCACTGCGGTTCGGGTCATATTCCAGACGCTCAACGGTGGCCGGAATGCCATCCTTGTTGCGACGGAAGTCAACCAGACGATAGTGCTGCTTGTGACCGCCACCTTGATGGCGGGTAGTAATACGACCGTTGTTGTTACGGCCAGCGTTCTTGCTCTTCTTCTCCAGCAGCGGCGCGTAAGGCTTGCCCTTGTGCAGGTCAGGATTGACGACCTTGACAACAGCGCGTCTGCCCGGGGAAGTCGGCTTGACTTTAATCAGTGCCATGTTCTACTCCTATTCGCCCGCTGCAAAGTTGATTTCTTGGCCCGGCTTCAGGCTTACATATGCCTTCTTCCAGTCCTTACGACGACCCATGATACGGCCGGCACGCTTGGTCTTACCCTTGACGTTGGCGACAGTCACGCCGTCAACCTCAACCTTGAAGACCAACTCTACCGCCGCCTTGATTTCCGGCTTGGTGGCATCAGTACGCACCTTGAATGCGATCTGCTGATGCTTATCCGCCACATGGGTCGCTTTTTCAGTGATTTGCGGAGCAAGGATCACCTGGAGCAGACGCTCCTGATTCAGATTGATGGTGCTCATGCCAGCATCTCCTCGAGTCGCTTGACCGCCGCCTTGGTAACCAGCACCTTGGGGAAGTGCACCAGGCTGACCGGATCAGCATGCTGCGCCTCAACCACCAGGACGTGCGGCAGGTTGCGGGAGGACAAATACAGATTTTCATCGAAACCGTCGGTCACGACCATCACGGCTTCGCCAACGCCCAGATTCTTGATCTTTTCGTTGAACAGCTTGGTCTTCGGCGCTTCGACGCTGAACTCATCGACCACTGCCAGACGATCCTGACGCACAAGCTCGGACAGGATGGATTGCATGCCAGCACGGTACATCTTGCGATTCACCTTGTGGCTGTAATTTTCGTCCGGGCTATTTGGGAACGCACGACCACCCCCACGCCACAACGGGCTGGACGCCATACCGGAACGCGCACGACCAGTACCCTTTTGGTTCCAGGGCTTGTGCGTGGTATGACTAACGGTGTCACGACCCTTTTGTGCGCGGGTGGCAACGCGTGCATTCGCCATATAGGCAGTCACGATCTGATGCACCAACGCCTCATTGAACTCGCGACCGAAGGTCGCATCGGATGCCTCAACGCCGCTCTTGACCGGCTTGCCATTCTTATCAATCAGCTTGAGTTCCATTATGCACCTGCCTTCACGCTGGGACGGACAACCACGTCACCGCCCTTGGCGCCAGGAACCGCACCCTTGATCAGCAACAGGTTACGATCACGATCAACACGAACCACGGTCAGATTCTGCACCGTCGTCTTCACAGCCCCCAGATGACCGGCCATGCGCTTACCCGGGAACACACGACCCGGGTCTTGCGCCATACCGATAGAGCCAGGCGAATTGTGAGAAATCGAGTTACCGTGGGATGCGCGATTGGAACTGAAGTTGTGACGCTTGATCGCGCCGGCAAAGCCCTTACCGATAGAGGTCCCGGTCACATCAACCATTTGACCCGCTTCGAAAATTTCAACGGTAATTTCAGCACCCACAGCGTAGCCGGACAGTGCAGCCTGATCCACGGTGAATTCACGGATTGCGGTGCCAGCAGTGACCCCGGCCTTGGCAAAATGCCCGGCCAGCGCCTTGTTGACACGGCTTGCACGGCGAGCGCCATGCGTAATCTGGAGCGCGGAGTACCCATCGGTATCCGGCGATTTGATCTGTGTCACACGGTTGGGCGTGATTTCCAGCACAGTTACCGGAATGCTTTCGCCTTCATCGGTAAATACGCGGGTCATACCCACCTTGCGACCAACAAGCCCTAAGCTCATGATCGTTTCCTTATAATAGTTAAAAAGGCTGATTACAATTGACCAGCCCACGAGAAAGGGCCGGATTATATCCGACCCATTTCAAATTGACAACCTGTAAATGGTTACAGCTTGATCTCTACATCCACGCCAGCCGGAAGATCCAGCTTCATCAGTGCATCCACCGTCTTGTCGGTCGGATCCACGATGTCCATCAAACGCTGATGGGTACGGATTTCAAATTGGTCGCGGGAAGTTTTGTTGACGTGCGGCGAACGCAGGATATCGAAACGTTCGATGCGTGTCGGCAGCGGAACCGGGCCTTTGACAACGGCGCCAGTGCGCTTGGCGGTTTCCACGATTTCCTGAGCGGATTGATCGATCAGACGATAATCGAAGGCCTTCAGACGAATACGAATTTTTTGAGCTGCCATTTGAATTTCCTTAAAGAGCGAAACGGCGGGGAACATCCCCGCCGTTTGTTTGACTACAAGAATTACTCGATGATCTTAGCGACGACGCCAGCGCCGACGGTACGACCGCCTTCACG
>JADHED010002456.1_pt1 | contig 12917 bp, 13 predicted proteins | sample 8952041 | NCBI WGS metagenome assembly JADHED01 (sample SAMN16124423, study PRJNA663239) | bioreactor sludge metagenome | isolation source: sludge (control) | place: India:Bengaluru | collected 2018-09-08
AGCAGGGGTCGTACAGGGGCTGGGGGTTGTCGCCGTGCGGGTCCCAGCCGCTGGCGGCGATCATGGCGGCGGCGAGGGTTTCCTTGAGCGGGGCGTCGCCCTTGTCTTCGCGCCAGCCGCGCTTGAACAGCGGCTCGCCCGAGGTGTCGATGTAGAGCGTGGCTTCGTCGGTGGTCAGGTGCAGGTGGATGCGCACGTCGGGCCACTGGGTGTTCACATCGGGGCGCACGCCGCTTTTGTGGCGGAAGCGGTCGGCCACGGCGTCTTTCACCTTGAGGCCCGCGAAGTTCAGGCTCTGCAGCGGGCTGTGCTGGGCCGTCACTTCGACCTTGAAGGTCTGGCGCGTAGTGAACCAGATTTCCCAGGCCACATCGCTGGCCATGTTGTAGAGATCGTTCTCAGACCGGTACGGGCGGTGGGCCAATTGCACCAGTACGCGCTGGGCCAAGCGGCTGTGCAGGTTGAGCTGCATGGCCTGGCGCCACGAGGCGCGCAGCAGCACACCACCCCGGCCCACCAGCAGGTCTTGCCCCGTGAGGCCGGTGATGCCATGCACCTCGTCGGCCAGAAAGCCCTCGACGCCTGCGGCGCAGGGGAGAAAAAGTTGGAGTTGGTTCATGTCGATGGGGAGGATACGCGCTAGTGCTCGGCGGGGGAACCGGGCGCCCCCGCGCGGGCCAGCAGCAGCTGGCGGATGGAGTCCGGGATGGGGGCGACCTTACGGCTGGCCTTGCCGATGAAGACGATGCCGATCTTGCCGCGCGCCACTTCGCGGCCCGAGGCCTTTTCGGTCATGCAGAACACCAGGTCGAAGCCGTAGCGGTTGAAGTCTGCAGGCGCCATCTCCACCCGCATGGTTTCGCCGTGAAAACCTTCGGACTTGTACTGCGCCAGGATGTCGCCCACCACGATGGACAGGCCGCCCACATCGGCCTCGGGGTAGCCTAGCGACTGGAAGAAGCGCACCCGCGCTTCGGACACCAGGCTGAGCAATTGCGCGTTGTCCAGGTGTCCGCCCTGGTTCACGTGGCTGATGTAGATCTGCAGCTCGGTGGCGAAGCCGAAGTGCGCGGAGAGTTCAAAGACGATGCGGGCCATGGTGGGCTGCGGTAGGTAATACGGAAACAACAGAAAAGGTACGGCATCGCAGGCGCGCCGTGCGCCAGCTGCCGAGGCGGCTACAACGCCTTGCGCAGATTCGCTGGCGCGATCTTGAGCGCCTCGCGGTACTTGGCCACGGTGCGGCGGGCGCACTCAATGCCCTGCTCCTTGAGCATCTCGGCGATCTGGCTGTCGGACAGCGGCTTGGCCGGGTTCTCCGCCGACACGAACTGCTTGATCAGTGCGCGCACGGCCGTGCTGGAGGCGTTGCCGCCCGTCTCGGTCCCCAGGCCGGAGCCAAAGAAGTACTTGAGCTCGTAGGTGCCGATGGGCGTGGCCATGTACTTGGCCGTGGTCACGCGGCTGATGGTGGACTCGTGCAGGCCCAGTTCGTCGGCAATGTCGCGCAGCACCAGCGGGCGCATGGCCAGCTCGCCGTGGGTGAAGAAGTTCTTTTGCCGCTCGACGATGGCGCGCGACACACGCAGGATGGTGTCAAAGCGCTGCTGGATGTTCTTGATGAACCAGCGCGCCTCCTGCAGGCGCTGCTGCATGCCCTGGTGGCCCTCGCCGCCCTTGTGGCCGCGCAGGGCGCCCGCGTAGATGTCGTGCACGCGCAGGCGGGGCATCACGTCGGGGTTGAGCTGCACGATGAAGTTCTGCTGGCCGCTGCCATTGGCGCGCCCGGCTTTGCGCACGATCACGTCGGGCACGATGATGTTGCGCTCCACGTCGGCAAACTTGCGGCCCGGGCGTGGTTCCAGGCGGGCGATCAGCGCCATGGCAGCGCGGGTGCGCTCTTCTCCCGCCACGCCGCCTTCGCTGCACAGCTGCGTCAGGCGGCGGATGTCCCGGCGCGCCAGCATCTCCAGCGGCTGCTGGCAGATGCGCAGAGCGGTCTGCACAGTCTCGGGGTCGGCGTCGCCGTCTTCGTCGGCCGCCAGCGCCGCGAGCTGCAGCGTCAGGCATTCGGACAGATTGCGCGCGCCGACGCCCACGGGCTCCAGGCTCTGCAGCAGGCGCTGAGCCACCGTAAAGCGGTGCACCAGTTCTTCGATCTGCTCCAGATCGTCGGGCCCGGCCAGGCTGATGGCGAGTTCTTCCAGCGGCTCTTCCAGGTAGCCGTCGTCGTTCAGCGATTCAATGAGAAAACGCAGCGCGGCCGTGTCCACCTCGGACAGGCGCAGCGACAGCGCTTGGCGGTGCAAAAAGGCCGTCAGCGACTCATGCGATCGGGCCAGCTCGGTGGCGTCGGCCTCGTCGCCTTCCGCGTCGTTGCGGGTGCGCGCCGGGGCGTCGCCGCCCCACTCGGCGTCGTTGGGCGCCATCTCGACGGTGCCGTCGCCGCTCCAGTCGGGCTCGTCGGAGCCTCCACCAGAGATTTCAGCGTCGTTTTGGCTGTCAGCGCTAGTACTGCTTGCGCTGATAGCTCCTGAAAACATAGCATCATCGGCGCTGTAGTCGTCGGCCTGCGCGGGCGTGTCGGCGGCCTCCAGGCCAAACTCCTCGCGCGGGGCTTCGTCGGCATTGCGTTCGAGGAACGGGTTTTCGTCGAGCATCTGCTCGACTTCCTGCGAGAGTTCGAGCGTGGACAACTGCAGCAGCCGGATGGACTGCTGGAGCTGGGGGGTCAATGCAAGGTGCTGCGAGACGCGCAGCGACAGTCCAGGCTTCATTGATTGAGCGCAGCCGGGCCGCCCCAAGGCGCGAAGGCCCCCTCGGGGGGCAGCGCAGTGCGCGTTGTGACAAGCGTGGGGGCCATGTCTACATCCTGAAGTGTTCGCCGAGGTACACCCTTCGGACCTCCGCGTTGTCGACGATCTCGGACGGCGTGCCCTGCGCCAGCACGCGGCCGTCGCTGATGATGAAGGCGTGGTCGCAGATGCCCAGCGTCTCGCGCACGTTGTGGTCGGTGATGAGCACCCCAATGCCGCGCGCCTTCAGGAAGCCGATGATGCGCTGGATCTCGATCACGGCGATGGGGTCGATGCCCGCAAAGGGCTCGTCCAGCAGGATGAAGCGCGGCTGGGTGGCCAAGGCACGCGCAATCTCGACGCGGCGGCGCTCGCCGCCCGACAGCGCCAGCGCGGGTGAGGCCCGCAGGTGGTCCACGCGCAGCTCTTGCAGCAGGGCCGTCAGGCGCTCTTCGATGGCGTCGCGCGACAGCGGCTGGCCGTCGTCGGCGCGCTGCAGTTCCAGCACGGCGCGCACGTTTTCTTCGACGGTGAGCTTGCGGAAGATGGAGGCTTCTTGCGGCAGGTACGACAGCCCCAGGCGCGACCGGCGATGGATGGGCATGTGGGCCACGGACTGGCCGTCGATACGGATGTCACCCGCATCGCTGCGTACCAGGCCCACGATCATGTAGAACGAAGTGGTCTTGCCCGCGCCATTGGGGCCCAGCAGGCCCACGACTTCGCCTTTTTGCACCTCCAGGGACACGTCCTTGACGACCTTGCGGCTGCCATAGGACTTGGCCAGATGTTGCACCTCCAGGCGGCTGCCCGACTGCGAATCGGGCCCCAGGCGGCTACTCGCCTGCGTATCAGGACCGGTACTCACTGAGGACCCGCTCACTTGGCGCCGCCGCCAAGGGTGTTGCTGGGGCGCAGCGCCGGTGCGGGCGACTCGGGCGCCTTGGCGGGAGCTGCCGTACCGGGCGGCGGGTCCTTGGGTGCCAGCACGGCACGCACACGGCCACCGGGCGCAGGGGTGTCGCCGGCCGCAGCCGAAGACGCAGGCGCCTTCTGGCCATCGACGGTGAACACGTCGGTGAGGTTGTTGTAGACGATCACGGCGCCGGTGATCTCATCGTTCAGCACCGACCCACGGTAGCGGCGCAGTTCGGCGCGGGTGATAAAGCGCACGTTGTCTGCCTTGCCGTCGTATTCGATGACTTCGCTTTCGCCTTCGATGAACTCGTCCGGCGCTCCGGCCACGGTGTCGCGCTTTTGGCGGAAGAATGCCCGTTTGCCTGCCTCGGCCGTGACCACGCCGTACTGGTAGCCGTCGGCGTCCTGGCGCACATCCAGCCGCGCGCCGCGCAGCACGATGGTGCCCTTGGTCATCACCACGCGGCCCGAGAACACGCTGGTCTGCTTGAGTTCATCGTGCCGCAGAGCGTCGGCCTCGATGTTCATGGGCTTGGCACGGTCTGCCTTTTCGGCATGTGCCATGCCCGCAAGGCCGGTCAGGGCTGCGAGCACAAGGAGGGGGAGTAGGCGGTGGGTCATAAGGGCACGAATCTTGCAGTGATTGTAGCCACCCGATGGCACCCACCCCGAAAAAAAGCCCGCATCCGCGGGCCTTTGGGACAGCTTGCCGACAGGGTCGGCCACTCGTCAGGCTTTGCGCGCTGTGGCGGCCAGGAATTCGACCACCTGCAGCACGGTCTGCATGCTGCCGGCCATCGTGCCGTCGGTGTAGTACTTGCCTGCCACACCCATGGAAGGCACGCCTTCGACACCGTACGAATCCTGCAGCTGCGAGGCGCGACGCACCTGGTTGGCGACGCTGAAGGAGCCGTAAACCTCCTTGAACTTGGCCACGTCCACGCCCTGCTGGGTCACCCAGGCCAGGATTTCGTCGTCCTTGGCGAGCTTGGCCTTTTCCACGTGGATGGCGCGGAAGACCTTGGCATGCAGCGCATCCAGCTTGCCCATGCCTTCGAGCGTGTAGTACAGCTTTTGCTGGGGCACGAAGCTGGCGTTGAACGCCACAGGCACACGGCGGATGGAGAGGTCCTTGGGCGCGGCCTTGACCCAGGCGTCCAGCGTGGGCTCGAAGGCGTGGCAGTGGGGGCAGCTGTACCAGAAGAACTCGATCACATCGACCTTGCCGGCGGGGGCATCGGGGGCGACAGGCTTGTCCAGCCGCTTGAAGTCCTTGCCCTCCTTGAACTGGCGGGCTTGCGCCATGGCGGGGTTGGCCACTGGCAGCGTCAGGGCAGAAGCGGCAACCGCCGAGGCGGCGGACAAAGAAAACTCACGGCGTTTCATGACAAAGACTCTCCTGGTTCAGGTATGCGGGATGTGAGACATCCCTTTACAAAAAGTTCAGCCCTGGCGGTGGCGCCGTTTTTTCAAGCGCTTCAGCGCTGCACGCGCACGAGCGCCGATTCCAGCCCGGCGCCGTCGAGTTTCTCTTTGAGCACCTCGGCATCATCCCGCTTGGTGAAGGGGCCGATGCGCACACGGAACACCGCCCGGCCATTTTGCTCACGCTCGCTCACGCGGGCCTCCCATCCCAGCATGGCCAGCTTGGCGCGCTGGGCGTCGGCGTCGGCCTGGGTGCGGAAGGCCCCTGCCTGCACAAAGTAGTCAAACGGGTCCACGCTACCCTTGGCGGCTGCCTTGGCAACGGCCAATTCGCCCAGCGGGTCAGCGCCCGGCTTGCTCTCGGCCTTGGCCTTGGCCTCGGCTTTCGCGTCTGGCTTGCTCGCGGCAGGCTTGGCAGCCGACGCGGCGGCGCGCACCTCAGGCGCTGGCGCCGATGCAGGGGCTGACGCAGCTGCGGCCACTGGGGGCGCAGCGGGGCGGGCCGAGTTCTTGCCATACAGCGGCGAGTTCGGGTCCCAGTTCTTGTTTTTCTGGAACTCCGCAGCGTCCATGTCCGCACCGCGGCCGTTGCCCTTGTTCAGGAACGGCACCGGCACCTTGGTCACGTACACGGCCACGGCCAGCGCCGCGCCCAGGCCCACAATGACCCCGACGATGAAGCCGACAATGGTCCCGCCCGTCTGTTGCTTTTTCATATTGGTAGTAACTGCTTACATTCTGGCCGGGGCCGACACGCCCAGCACCGCCAGGCCATTGTGCAATACCTGGGCGGTGGCAGCGACCAGCGCCAGGCGCGCCTTCTTCACCACCTCGTCGTCCACCAGGATGCGCTCGGCATCGTAATAGCTGTGGTAGCTGGCGGCCAGGTCGCGCAGGTAGAAGGTCACGTCGTGCGGGGCTTCGCCCTCGGCAGCAGCCGTGAGCATCTCGGGGTACTTGGCCAGCTGCAGCATCAGGGCCTGGGCCTGCGGGCCTTCGAGGGCGGACAGGTCCACATCCTTGAGCGAAGCCACATCACCACCGCCCGCCTCTTGCCACGCACGCAGCACCGACTGGATGCGCGCATGGGCGTACTGCACGTAGTACACCGGGTTGTCGTTGTTCTGGGCCACAGCCAAGTCCACGTCAAAGGTGTACTCGGTGTCGGGCTTGCGGCTGAGCAGGAAAAAGCGCACGGCGTCCTTGCTGGTCCACTCGATCAAATCACGCAGCGTGACATAGCTGCCCGCCCGCTTGCTGATCTTGACCTCTTCGCCGCCACGCACCACGCGCACCATGGTGTGCAGCACGTAGTCGGGGTAGCCCTTGGGAATGCCCACATCAGCCGCCTGCAGGCCGGCGCGCACGCGCGCAATGGTGCCGTGGTGGTCTGTGCCCTGGATGTTGACGACCTTGGTGAAGCCCCGCTCCCACTTGGCAATGTGGTAGGCCACGTCGGGCACGAAGTAGGTGTAGGTGCCGTCCTGCTTGCGCATGACGCGGTCCTTGTCGTCGCCGTAGTCGGTGGACTTGAGCCACAGCGCGCCGTCCTGTTCGTAGGTCTTGCCGTTGGCGATGAGCTTGTTCACCGTGGCCTCGACGCGGCCGCTGGTGTACAGGCTGGACTCGAGGTAGTACTCGTCGAACTGGAGGTTGAACGCCTGCAGGTCCTTGTCCTGCTCGTTGCGCAGGTAGGCCACGGCAAATTGGCGGATGTTGTCGTAATCCTGAACGTCGCCGTTGGCCGTGAACTCGCGGTCGTCGGCCGTCACGGTGGCCTTGGCCTTGAAGGCCTCGGCAATGTCAGCGATGTAGTCGCCGTTGTAGAAGTTCTTGGCCAGCGGGTTCTCGCTGTCGGTGGGCCAGCACTCGTCGCCAGGCTTGAAGCCCTTGGCGCGCAGCTGCGTGCTCTTGGTCAGCGTGTCGATCTGCACGCCCGCATCGTTGTAATAGAACTCGCGGTGCACCTTCCAGCCCTGGGTGCTGAACAGATTACAGATCGCATCGCCCAGCGCGGCCTGACGGCCGTGGCCCACATGCAGAGGGCCCGTGGGGTTGGCCGACACGAACTCGACCAGCACCTGCTGGCCGTTGCTGGACTGATAGCCGAAACGTTCACCGGCCGTCAGCACCTCACGCACCACTTGCTGCTTGGCGGCAGGTTGCAGGCGGATGTTCAGAAAGCCCGGGCCCGCGATTTCAATGGCAGACACCCAGCGCTGAAAGGCGGGCGTGCCTTCGAGGGCGGTCTTGAGCTGTTCCCCCAGTGCGCGCGGGTTGAGCTTGAGCGGCTTGGCCAGCTGCATGGCAGCAGTGCAGGCGAAGTCGCCATGGGCCGCCACCTTGGGCGATTCGAATGCGGCCTTGGCGCCAGCGCCTTCGGACAGTTTTTCCAGCTCGGCTGCCAGCGCAGCGAGCAATTCATTTTTGGCGGTGAGCATCGGCGGATTTTACGGGGCCGCCAATGACGCTGGCAGGACACACACCGCCCGACCCGGTGGCACGCCCCGTTTGCGCCCCAGGCGGAGCCGCGGGCACAATCGTTTCACCCCCACCACCCGGAGCCCCGCCGCACATGCAGCCCCCCCGCCATCCATCTGTACCGACGCCGTTGGACGCTGTACTTCCAGGTGCCGTTCACCGTGCTGATGGCCTTGACCACGGCGTACTCCGTCTTTCTGGCAGTGGCATCCAACGACCGGCTGCTCACCCTCATAGGTGCAATCGGGGCCTTCGGGTCGTTCTGCATCACCTGGACCCTGGCCCGATCGGCCTGGGATGCCCACCAGAACCGGGAGCCCGCACTCATCATTGACGCCCAGGGCATTCTCGACCTGCGGCAAGACGATCCGCAGACTGTGCGCTGGAATGCCATGGAGAGTGTCCACATCAACTTCCGCACCGACGCCATCGTGGCAAGGCTGCGCCATGGCAACCAAGGCCCGATCACCCAGGCGCTGCAACGCGCCTACCGTGGCGGTGGCGATGTGGCTTTTTCGCTCCACGGCCTGGCCCATGACACCTCGGTGATCCAGAGCAGGCTCAAGGCCTTCCATGAAGCCGCCGTGCCGCCGGCATAGCGACCTGCCTAGGGCCTCCTGACCATCGAGAACACCGCACGCATGCTACGGGGGCGCCCCGTCATCCTGGGGCCCCTGGGCGGCGTTATGCTGGGTGACCCGCGTGCCGCATGCGCACCGGGTCATCCATCCACTTTCGCAGGAGCACTACATGAAGAAACTGCTTTCCCTGTTGGCCGTCGCCAGCCTCGCGCTCTCGTTCACCGCCCACGCAGCCGAAGACGCCAAGGCCCCGACCAAACAGCAATCGAAGATGGCGACCTGCAACAAGGACGCCGGAGACATGAAGGGCGACGAGCGCAAGGCCTTCATGAAGACCTGCCTGAGCAACAAGCCCGCCACCCAGCAGGACAAGATGAAAACCTGCAACGCCGACGCCAAGGCCAAGACCCTCAAGGGCGACGAGCGCAACGCCTTCATGAGCGAGTGCCTGAAGAAGTGACGTAAGTTCACACCCGGTGCACCATCACCGGGTTCGATAAGCAAAAGCCCGTCGGCATCCAGTCAGGCGGGCTTTTTTAATAGTGGATATGTCCGCTTACCAGCCGCGCGCCCAGAACACTGCAATCACGGCCACCACGGGCAGCACATGCGACTGGATCATCACCAGACGACGCACCCGCGCGACTTCTGCGGCGGGCGGCAGGGCGCCGGTGCTGCGCAGGTTCTGGCGCCAGCGGCGAAACGCGGCCGAGGGCACAAACGACAGCACCACCATGGCCAGCACCAGGGTGATCTTGATATGGAACAGGGGCTGCGACAGGTACCACGAGGCGCCCTTCACGCCCCAGATCAACCGGGCGAGGCCGCTGCCAATCATCACGGCCCCGGCCACACCGTAGATCACATCCAAGCGGGCCAGGCGCTCGACCACGGCAGCATTGAGCCATTCGATACGGCACAGCGCCGCCTGGCTGGACAGAAAAACCACAAAGGTCAGGATGGCCAGAAGGTGAAAGGCGGCCAGGATGGCTTCGAGGGTCATGGTGCGGATTCCTTGTAGTGCCCGAGGCCACTGCGCCGCGCCAAGCGCTCACAGTGCCGTCCGGCAGGGCCACCATTGTGCGCGATGGCGTGGGCTCAACGCGCTCAAAGAAAAACGGCGCGGGCCCGAAAGCCCGCGCCGCTGGGAGCGCAGATTCAGCAAGGACCGCCATCAAGCAACAGTGCGCGCCACCGTGGCCACAGGCACATCCGCCGGCACCACGGGGGCCGAGGCCGCAGACGCCGCGAGCGGCAGCGGATGGCCATTCATCGCCGCGTCCAGGCGTTCCTGGTCCAGCGCGTTTTCCCAGCGGGACACTACCACCGTGGCCACGGCGTTGCCGATGAAGTTGGTCAGCGATCGGCATTCGCTCATGAAGCGGTCCACGCCCAGAATCAGCGCCATGCCAGCCACGGGCACTTCGGGCACCACGGCCAGGGTGGCGGCCAAGGTGATAAAGCCCGCGCCCGTCACACCCGCCGCGCCCTTGGACGACAGCATGGCGACGAGCAGCAGCGCCACTTGGTGGCCCAGTGTCAGTTCGGTGTTGGTGGCCTGGGCGATGAACAGAGCGGCCAGCGTCATGTAGATGTTGGTGCCGTCCAGGTTGAACGAGTAACCCGTGGGCACCACCAGGCCCACCACCGACTTGCTGCAACCCGCCTTTTCCATCTTTTCCATCAGCGATGGCAGGGCGGATTCGGACGACGAAGTGCCCAGCACCAGCATCAGCTCGGCCTTGAGGTAGCGGATCAGCTTGAACACCGAGAAACCACACAGGCGAGCCACAAAGCCAAGGATCACCACCACAAACAGCAGCGAGGTGACATAGAAAGAGCCCACCAGCCACGCCAGGTTGACCAGCGAGCCCAGGCCAAACTTGCCAATGGTGAACGCCATGGCTCCAAATGCCCCCAGGGGCGCGGCCTTCATCACGATGCCCACCACCTTGAACACGGGCGTTGTCAGAGCGTCCAGAAAGTTCAGCACCGGGCGGCCTGCCTCACCCACCATGGCCAGGCCAATGCCGAACAGCACGGCCACCAGCAGCACCTGCAGGATGTTGTCGCCCACAAACGGGCTGACCAGCGTCTTGGGGATGATGTCCAGCGCAAAGCCGGTGAGCGTCATCTCGTGCGACTTGGCCACGTAGCCCTTGACGGCCGTCTGATCCAGGTCGGCCACGTTGATGTTCATGCCCGCGCCGGGCTGCACCACGTTGGCCACCACCAGGCCCACCACCAGGGCCAGCGTGGAGAAGAACAGGAAGTACGCCATGGCCTTGCCGAACACGCGGCCCACGGTGGAAAGCTGCGACATGCCCGCGATGCCGGTCACGATGGTCAGAAAGATCACCGGGGCGATGATCATCTTGACCAGCTTGATGAACGCGTCGCCCAGCGGCTTGAGTGCCTCGCCATAGGACGGCTCGAAATGGCCCAGCAGCACGCCGAGGACGATGGCGAACACCACCTGGAAGTACAGTTGCCGATAGAAAGGCAGCTTCAAGGTCGAAGCTGCGGGAGCGGAATGGTTGTGCATGGAACGGGTCTCCTGGGGTCACGGGTCTGCACCACCGGGGTGCCTCCGGCGCGCGTCAAGGGTGCCGTTTGTACCGCTGCACTCTGTTTCAGCCGATAACCTATTGGTATTAGTCGCCCAACGCCCCAGAGGAGAGCATCGGCGCGCCATAAGGGTAACTACCTAGCCCCTGGAGCCCTCTGGAACCGGTACGGCACACTCCCCACCTGCACCCAACTGGTTTCAGAACTCCGTTTTTCCATGCCCACGCCCCGCCTCCGCCAGTTCTGGACGCTGCTCCTCCTGCTAGCAGGCACGGTGGCCAGCATGTTCGCGGCCGGCCAGTGGGCCTGGCACCGGTCCTTGCTGGACGAAAGCGAGAGCGTGCAGCGCCAGCTGGCCCTGTACGGGCAGACGCTGGCCCAGCGCATCGACCGCTACCGCACCCTGCCCGAGGTGCTGGCTCTGGACGCGCAACTGCAGGACGCGCTGCGCAGCCCCCTGAGCCCGGACGAGGTAGCGCAGCTCAACCGCAAGCTGGAGCAGGCCAACGGCGCCAGCCAGTCCTCCACCCTCACCCTGCTCAACCGCGACGGCCTGGCCGTGGCCGCCAGCAACTGGCGTACGGCCACCAGCAACGTGGGCGTGGACTACAGCTTTCGCCCCTATGTGCCGCAGGCACTGGCGCAGGGGCGCGGCAGCTTCTACGGCATTGGCGTGACCACGGGCGAGCCCGGCTACTTCCTGTCGCAGGCCATCCGCGACGACAGCGGCCACATCCTGGGGCTGGTGGCCATCAAGATTGCGCTGCAGGAGCTGGAGCGCGAATGGCTGCAGACCCCCGACATCGTGCTGGCGTCGGACGCGCATGGTGTGGTCTTTCTGGCCAGCCAGGACGCCTGGCGCTACCGCCTGCTGGAGCCGCTGGACGACGAAGAGCGCCGCGAGCTGAACGCCACCCGGCAATACTCCGACCAGCCCTGCGCCCGCTCGATGTCCGCGTGGACGACCTCCTCGACAACGGCGGGCGGCTGGTGCGCGTGCAGGCCTTGCCCGACATGCGCGCCCCACCCGGTCGCATGCTGTGGCTGACCCAGCCCCTGCCCGGCACGCCCTGGCAACTGCACCTGGTGCACACCACCCACAGCAGCATGGCCGACAGCCGCTGGGCGGCCGCCGCCGGGGGCGGCGGCTGGCTGGCCCTGTCGCTTCTGGTGCTGTTTGTGCGCCAGCGCCAGCGCCTGGCCCGCCTGCGCCAGCGCAGCCGCCAGGAGCTGGAGACCGTGCTGCAACAGCACGCGCAGGAGCTGCGCACCGCGCAGGACGGCATCGTGCAGGCCGCGCAGCAAGCCGCGCAACAAACGGACACGGGCCTCTCCCGCAGCCTCGAGCACCTGCCCCAAGGCGTGGTCATCATCGACGCCGACCTGAAGCTGGTGGCCTGGAACTCGCGCTACGTGCAACTGTTTCGCTACCCCGCCGACCTGATGCAGGTGGGCCGCCCCATCGAAGACCTGATGCGCCACAACGCACGCCGGGGCCTGCTGGGCCCGGGCCCGGTGGAAGAAGCCATCGAACGCCGCCTGGCCCACCTGCGCAGCGGCACCCCGCACCTGCACGAAAGCGCCAAGGAAGACGGCACGGTACTGGAGATCCGGGGCAACCCCCTGCCGGAAGGCGGCTTTGTGACCAGCTACGCCGACATCACCAGCTACAAGAACGCCGCGCGCGAGCTGCGGTCCCTCGCCGACGCCCTGGAGCAGCGCGTGGCCGACCGCACCCGCGACCTGGACGCCGCACGGCGCGAAGCCGAGCAGGCCAACCGCTCCAAAACCCGCTTTGTGGCCGCCGCCGTGCACGACCTGCTGCAGCCCCTGAACGCCGCGCGCATGTTCACCTCGCTGCTGCGCAGCCACCTGCCGGGTGACGCCGAACGGCACGCGGTGGATAGCATCGACGGCGCCCTGGCCGCGCAGGACGCCATCCTGGGCAGCCTGCTCGACATCTCGCGCATGGAATCCGGCCAGCTCGAAGTGCATGTCCGCGATGTGCCGCTGGGCCCGCTGCTGCAGGTGCTGGGCCACAACTTTGGCGTACTGGCCGAAAGCCAGGGCCTGCAACTGCGCTGCGTGCCCACCCGCGCCGTGGTGCGCACCGACGAAAACCTGCTGCGCCGCATCCTGCAGAACTTTG
>JADHED010002457.1_pt1 | contig 12914 bp, 11 predicted proteins | sample 8952041 | NCBI WGS metagenome assembly JADHED01 (sample SAMN16124423, study PRJNA663239) | bioreactor sludge metagenome | isolation source: sludge (control) | place: India:Bengaluru | collected 2018-09-08
TACGTCTGTTCATCCTAAACTTGGCCCCATCAGCACTGGTCTCGGAGAAATATTTTTCTACTCGATCGAATCTAAGAAAATTGAAAAAGGCGAGAAGAGACTTGCCCAGCTCATGGAAGAAAGAGCCATCCAGGAGTGGTACGTTAAACCCAGGCTATTGACTGTTCCCGGAGTTGCCGAAATTAATACTATTGGTGGGTTTGAGAAGCAGTTCCATATACAACCCGATCCTGAAAAACTCGCGCGCTATGGAATCAGCTTCCAAGAAGTCGTTGCAGCGCTAAATGCCACTAATCAAAATGTTGGCGGCGGTTATATCCAGCAAACAAGTGAGCAATTTTTAGTACAGGGCAGTGGGCTACTTTCTGATTTAGAAGAAATTGAAAACTCTCCTATAAAAAACTTAGATGCAATTAAAACCATTCTCGTAAAAGACGTTGCGAAGGTAGCACTTGCTTCAGAGTTAAGAACAGGCGCTGCTATTGTTGGAAGTGGCGAAGCTGTCCTTGGCACAGTCTTGATGCTAATGGGTGAAAATAGTCGTGACGTCTCTACTCGAGTGGCCGCGCGCCTAGAAGAAATCAAAAAGGGGCTTCCTGCAGATATGGAAATTAGAGTCCTCTATGATCGTTCTGATTTGGTAAATAAAACTCTCGGGACAATCGAGCACAACCTTCTTTTCGGCGCAAGTTTGGTAATAATAATTCTACTTCTGCTCCTTGGAAATATTCGCGCTGCGCTTATTACAGCTTTTGTAATTCCCTTATCTCTTTTGTTAACTTTTATTGCTATGAAGTATTTTAAGATTTCAGGTAATCTCTTGAGTCTTGGTGCATTGGATTTTGGAATTATTGTGGACGGAGCGGTTATCGTTCTTGATCACTGCGTACGCAAAATACACGAGAGGGTAAAATCTCTTAATCGCGGTCTTAGCAAAGCGGAAGTGCAAAAAACTGTTTATGAGGCAACGGTCGAGATACGAACGGCAGCTGGGTTCGGAGAGATGATTGTTATAGTGGTTTTTCTTCCGGTTCTTGTGCTAACTGGGATAGAGGGAAAAATGTTTAAACCTATGGCTGCGACCTTCGCCATAGCTGTTTTTTCAGCCCTTATACTTTCTTTTACAACCGTTCCGGCGCTCGCCAGTTTATGGATTGGTGGAAATGCGAAAGAAAAAGATCCATGGCTTATGCGACAGGCGGAGCGCCTTTACAGTCCTTTGCTGGAATTCTTTATAAAGCAACGAGTCCTAACAATTGCAATCGGTGTTGCATCGGTGGTCTTAGCTACTGTGATTTTCTCAACGCTTGGAGGAGAATTCGTTCCCCAAATGGATGAAGCTTCCCGAACAATTCAATTTGTACGCCCGGTAAATATTGGTATTGATAAATCCATCGCTCTACAAGAAAAGTCGCAAAAAATTATTCAAGAGTTTCCGCAAGTCGAAACTGTTTTTAGCCGCATTGGAACAGGTGAAGTAGCGACAGATCCTATGGGCGTTAATCTTTCAGATACTTTTATCATGTTTAAAGAGCGATCCACTTGGCCAAAAGAAAAGGGAGCTCCGAAAACTTGGTCGGATGTTACACAGAAAATAGTCGAGCGTCTTGAAGAAGAGATTCCGGGACAGCGAGTTCTTGTCAGTCAGCCGATTCAAATGCGCTTTAACGAAATGTTAGAAGGTACCCGCGCGGACATTTCAGTGAAAGTTTTTGGTGAAGATATGGAAAAACTTACTGAAATCACGCAGAAGATTTCTGAAGTAGTTCAAAAAGTTCCAGGTGCTGGAGACGTAGAAGCCGAAATTCAGGGAACTTCGCCAATTCTGAAAATCACACCTGACACGAAATTGCTTGCAAACCTCGGCGTTCCTAAGCGCGAAGTTTTAGAGACCGTGCAAATTGCTCTCGGTGGCGAGGAGACAGGTTTTCTTTTTGATGGAGTAAGACGATATCCGATTTACGTAAGGCTCAAAGAAAATGATCGTTCGGATCTGGAAAAATTAAAAACGCTTCCTGTAGAAATTGGCGATCGATCAACGGTTCCACTTAAACAAGTAGCTACAATCCAGTTTGACGAAACCTACGGAGTCATAAATCGGGAGCAATCCAAGCGGAGAGCTGCGGTGATGATTAACCCCCGTGGCGTCGATACAGAGACTTTTGTGAAGAATGCTCAATCTATTGTCGAAAAAGAAATCGCACTGCCTAGCGGGTATTATTTAGAATGGGGCGGAAATTTTCAGAACCTTCAGGTGGCACGCTCAAGACTTCTTATTTTTGCACCAATAGCCCTTCTCCTTGTTCTCGCTATGGTATTTTGGGCCTTCGGCAGCGTTGCTCAAACTATATTAGTGTTTGTGGGCGTTCCTCTTGCTCTAGTAGGTGGAGTCCTTGGTCTAAAGTTAAACGGCCTACCTTTTAGTATTTCGGCAGGTATAGGGTTCATTGCGTTGTCTGGGATTTCAGTATTGAACGGAGTAGTGCTTGTGAATTGTTTCAACGATCTACAGCGACAAGGATTAAGTGGTATAGAACTAATTAGAAGCGGAACCTTGCTTCGAATTCGCCCAGTTCTAATGACGGCTTTAGTCGCCATCTTTGGATTTATTCCCATGATGCTCTCGACGGGAATAGGGGCCGAGGTTCAACGACCTCTTGCGAGCGTCGTTATCGGGGGACTGTTTTCAACTACAATTCTGACTTTGATTCTCTTGCCTGTGCTCTATCTAGTCTTTGAGAAATATATGAAAACTAGAGGTTGAGAAAGTTTTATATCTTTGAAAAATTTAGACTTGAGCAAAAGCCTTTGAGGGAAACATAAAAAGCACTTTATTTGAAAAGTATTGTTATATGTGAATCCAATTATTATCGTCTATGGCTTTAGCTAGCAAATCGTGTTCGTCTGATTCGGGAAAATGGTCAAGTGTAAAAAGAAGATGTTTATATAATTTTGCTCGTGCCTTCTATTTTAAACCTTTTTAGTTTTTGCTAACGTTAAATTTCCGGCTGTCTGTTGGTCAGTCCAATAATTTCCTTCAAGTCGAGAGTTTTCTTTATCGTAGTACCTTAGTTTTGCGGAACCATAGCTTATAGCGCTTCTTGCTCGCACTGTAGTTTTTGGCTCGCTTAAATATGTGTAAAGGAGTTGGGTGGTCCCGTCGTTTGAGTGAATGATTTGTTCGCCAAGCGAACGACTCTCTGTTTCGTCCGTTTGAAGTACCACTCTTACCGAATAAATACTGGGTTGAGAAATTTCAACTGTGACTCTCCCATTTTTTCGATCATCAGGAGTTTTCGCATTTCCTAAGGACTCAAAGCTTCCTTCCCAACTGCCTTCGAGAACCGGAACTTTATGAATCTTTTCTAACAACCTTAAAATTTTCCATTTCCATGCCCATTTAGCGAAAAAAATAGTAAATAGAGAAGTGTAACCTACTGCTCCCGTGGCAGCAGAGAAAATTGATCTTCGAGAGATCTCATCGGGAATAATTAGCAACGCAATAAATATGAATATAGTAATCCCGGCCACGATTTTTATTGATAGGGAATTTTTCATTTACTTTAACCCTCGAAAAAAATTTAATGCGTCGTCAGTAAACTGATTTGTCTCATCTAGCCGCCACGGTTGCGTTGGACGAAAAAGATATTTCAATTCGTTAACTTCTGTCCAAAGCTTAACATTATTAGCATCGCTTGTTTGATAATTTAGAAATAAAAGGCAATCTTCTACTATTTCTACATAAGTATCTTGATGGAAAATAGCATCTGGAATATTCCAAACCAAAGAAGCAATTAGGTAGGATTTGGCTTTAGAAGCCGAAGAATATTTTTTCAATTCCATCTCTCCCTTAATATTTTTTAAAATCCTTACGACATCTTTGTACTTCATGTTTGTTGTCTTGTTTTTCAGAACCCCATTTGCATAATCTTGAGCTGGCCAATTGTAAATTAGATCCCCAGATGTTGTTTGTAAGGCTACTCCTTCATAGTGTGATCGATCTTGATTATATCTTCGGTGAACATAGTGAGGAACTACATCAGCATCCAGACGCGAAGAGTTTTCGTGCACTAGAATGGCTTTGTCTCCCACGGTAGTGTTCGTTTTGCCAAAATGATTTTCAACCGCTTTTGCCACCTGAGCTTTAAATTGCGCATAGCTATAATTATATGGCGAAAAATTGAAATTTAAATTACTCATTCCGACAGGGTAAGTGTTATAAAATAGGGAATTTAGAGTGACTGCGACATCTACATCGCTATCCGATGGAATATTAGTTCGATTGTAAAATGAACCTTTAGCGTACACTGATATGTCAGCTTTGCTTAGGATAGGATCTGCTTTTATAGCCGCAGTAACCATCCTGACAGCTCTTTCACACTTTTCAATTTCCGTCGCACTAGGCGGGCTGGCCCACTTTTTAAGTTTTTCTTCGAGGTTGATATTGGACGGGGGCTGATTAAGTGCTGCCCAGATATTTGCAAAATGGACGTTATTTTCTTGAGACATCGATCCTCCTGATCATCAGCAATGCTGAAATTGACCCGTCATGGGTCTTTCATTAAGTTGAGTCGCCAAGTTATTCTGTCAAGACGTAGGTCCATGTTTTTTAAGCGATAAATTAGTGTGTAATTCTATATAGATAGGATAGTAGTGCTTCGCTCGAATTACGAATTGAACACGATCGGGAGGCAGGAAATAGTGGTCTTTCATATTTTATTATTAGAGACCTCCTCGAAATGATAAGGGTATCCGAAACTGGTTATATTTGAAACTTTTTCAAATCGACGAATGTTTACAAATTTAGACTTAATTCCTTAATAAAAATCCAGATTTAGATGATTATCACTCCGGGGTTTACTATGGCCGAAATTGGCCAACTCAAACTGAAGTCAAACTGTAGCTAAAATGCGAAGAAAGTGAATTTATCGTGTCAATTCAATTACCTAAAGTTGTTTCTGACTTCGGCGGGAGATTCGGTTTCAGTGTTGCACTTAAATTCCTTGAAGGGGGCTTCATGGATCTTGAAATTTTAATTGTCGAGGACAAGATTGAAGATGCCGAGGTCGTCGCCGGACGCTCATCAATTTCGGGCGTCTCCTGATTTACTTAAGACGCTTCCAACGGGAGTTGGGGCCGTCTTGATTGCACACGGACAGGAGACTCCTCATGGGGCCTCGAGTGTGTTTAAGATCCGGTTTCCGGAACTGAGACACTAATTGGGTAAAATGGCGTATTAGATCAAATTTACGCTATATGTACCGAAATTTTACAGTGATTGTCTGCCAAATCAAATATAGGGCTTGCATAAATGGCCCGATTTTGGCAAAACCATAGTCCAAGTACGGAAAAACTAGTAATGTTTTTCCGTAAAATGACGATAAGATAGGAGTAATACATGGATAAGCAACAAGTACCTAGGAGTGAAGCCGTGGCAGCAAAAAACTTAAATCAAAATGGTTTAGATGTAGCTCATATCTTTAGTGATCTTGAAATGAGCGCAGATATAAAAGAGCGAGATTTAGTATATTTTTTAGATGTCGCAGATAAAACAATACGCAACTGGAAATCCTCAGCCCAAGATATAAATTCTAGTAAAATGTTAAGACTACATCGCCTTAAAGAAGTCGTAGATGCGGCTGTTAAAAATTCAATATCAAAGCCTCAAATCCGTCAGCTCTTAATAGCACCATTAGATCCAAAAGATAAAAATCAACGGTCAATTGTTGACGTAATTCAAACGGAGCCAGAAACACAGTTTTTTTCACATATGGTTAGTCTGTTAATAGAAAGCTATAGATCACGATCTGCCAGCAATGGCCACTTTGTTGTGAGTGATGCTGAGTTTGATAAAATTGTTAAAGATCTTGATGACGATAAAGGTCCTTCTGAGAAAATTAAAAAAGCTCGCGCAAAATTCTTGGAATTAAGAAAAAAGGCTTAGTAAAGTGAGTTGGAAATCAATTCTTTACGACGGCAAATTGGATTTTTCTAATTTTGAGTGTGATCAACCAATTTTAAATAGTTACCTGTTGAACGATGCTGCGGATGAGCACAACAAGGATATTACCAAGCTTTACCTAGTAATTGACGATAGTTCTAAAGTGGGCGGCTTTTACACCATAAACAATGGATCAATCTCTAGGGATGCTCAGCTTCCACTTGGTAGTGGTAAAAGAAATTATCCTTACCGACAGATCGGCACAGCACACATAGGAAGATTAGCAAGACACAAGGACATAATAAAGCAGAGTCTGGGAACAAAAATAATGCACATGGCACTGACAACGGCCTCCGATATTTCAAACATTTCTGCTGTTAGTATTATCACCGTAGACGCTAAAGATTTAAGAGCAGAGAATTTTTATTTAGAATTTGATTTTAAACCGTTAAATCAGGTAGAGGGAGCAACGCCTTACCCAAAACTAATGTTCCTGAAGATAAAAGACGCTCGAGCTATAATACAAACTAACTAATTCGACTTAACCCATCCTACTTTTCCACTTCTTCACTATTTAAAAATAGGAGGAATGCGAAATGAAACGCATATTTCTAATTGGCCCTATCGTGGCCTTAACTACATCATGCACGACGCTTGACCAATCATTTAGGCTTGGGGCCGTTACCGGAGCTTTGACTGGTGCGGCCGCAACTTATGCAGCACATGGTGCGAATGGCCGAAATCCTTCCCCTGAGGAAGTTGGTCTTGGTGCAACCATTGGTTTAGGGCTTGGGCTGATCACGTCCTACTTTGTTCATCAACAAGTTATTGAAGATCGCGATGAGATGGCAAAGCAAACTGAAATCTACTTTGGCGATTTGCCGCCAAGTCCGTTTGTAATCCCGCAACCCAAACTTAAGAAAGGTGCCAAGTAATGAAAAAGAAAATTCAAATCGTGTTAAGTGATGAATCTTGGTCTGCATTGGAAAATTTAACCAACGAGGCCAATGAGGGTTTTGTAAATGGCACAATCAATTATTCTGATGTTGTGAATGAGCTTATCGCGACTGGAAAACTTGAAATTCGAGCCTTACAGGCAAAACATACAAATATCCGAAAATCATTACGTCTTATGGCTTCGCAAAAAGAAATAGATATCGAATCTGCAATCAAAGCATTGATGGATTTGAAATCAAAAGGTGTTAAGAAAGCGGCTAGAAGTCAGTTACAAATGGAGAATCTAGAACAATGACTTTGACAACCGTTAGGCGACCACAAAGGGGGAAAGACCTTTTTAAGGTCATTCAGCAATCCGGTCCATTAACCATTGATGTGTTATCACGAATCGTACATCCAAAGATGTCGAAGCGAAACTTAAGAAAGTGCTTACAGCTTTTAACAAGAAAAGGATTTATCGAATCATTTAATTATTCCAACCAAGGCACCTATTATATGGTTTCGCAAAGTTTACCGAATCGTTCAAAAGCTGCTGAATTTTCAAATCAGCCTGCTGCGAATCTGAAGCAGCCGTTGATTCGAAGGCAGGATTTGTTTCACAACCAGTGGTGCGAGTATTGGATAGCGAAAATTAAAGGACTGTATCCAGAGGCTAAGATGAATCGTGAAACAGAAATTTTAAGCGACTCATTTGCAAAGAATGTCTTGAATTTAGCTTATGCGGATTATGAACTTCGGCCAGACTTTTTACTGACGATTCCAAAGTCCGAAGCGAAAAATACTATTTGTATAGCCTTTGAAATTGAGCGCACCAGAAAAAGTGATGAACGAATATTGCGTAAGCTTGGTAAATACATGGATCGTACTCAATTGGATGGATTGATTTATATTTGCGACTCTGGCCGCTTATCTGAAACGATTCGACTGCTCTATCAAAACAACTTATTGCCAACATCAGAAAAACAAAAACGATTCGGTGAAAACTTTTTTCTATTTTCTGATTCGCTTGATGGTGGTGGTGAATTCTTTAACCGACTGTTTAATGCTTGTGGAAAACCCACTTCATTTAAAAATTGGTGTGGATATCTTGCATCGACTGAATGGCCAAAGCGCAGAAGCGAAGATTTAAAAAACTGGTAGCCCTACCATTTATTAGCTCGAACAATTTGCTTTCAACTTTTTAATTTTTCTTCAAGCAAATTAAGCAATTAAACCCCGCGCCCGCCGCTGGTTGTCCCTCTGAAGCTTCCTGACCACTCACTCGCTACATCTAAAGATGTTTAACGGTAGTAAGTGGTCAGGAAGACGGTACAACGGCGGCGGGCGGGGGGAGGTGTTAATAGAATAGGTATATATATGACACAGGTTAGAAGAGAGAGAAAAGAGAATGGAAACAGCCAGGAAAACGAGGTAAATTCAGAGGTAAGAAGTAATTTGTTCTTTGAAAATTTGGAGTGGTTATCTACAGCGGACGCAGCAGTTTATTTACGAAAATTTAATGCGAATGGAATTCCTTCAGTGAATGCAATTCACAAATTGGTTTCTCAAGGAAAAATTCGAAGACGTAAGTTTTCAGGTAAATTGTATTTCAAGAGAAAAGAACTTTCCTATCTCATCGAGTGCTCAGAGGCATAAAGGAGGTAGCAATGTCTATTTTTTCTTATAATGAAAATGGTCAAACATTTTGGCGTTATTATATAAATATTCGAAGCCGAAAAAATCCACAGATTCGATTACAAAGAATGCGTGGAGGATTTAAAACCCAAAAAGAAGCTGAAAAAGAAGAGCGAACTCAGTTTGTGCAAGTCACATCAGAAATCGCGCGACTTGAAAACCAAGGATTCACTTGGGACAGTATCATCCAAAGATGGTCTGATTTTCATGAGCTTTACGGGTCACACCGTTACTCAAAATCAACAGTCTGGGATTACGCAAAGCTTGCTCGCAAATGGACTCAAAGCTGGCTTAAACGACCAGCCTCAGAGATTACTCGTGGCGACGGACGTTTGTTGTTAAATCAAGCCGCAGAACATGGGCAGACATCGTCTTATCAACGAAAGCTTAAAAGTGTGATCAATTTGATTTACCTTTGGGGTATCGATGAAAGATTGATTGTTGGTCCTCATCATAGTCCTGTGTTTGGATTAGATACAGCGAAGAAGGAACCAGAAAAGCTGCCAGAGATTTTGACTCACGAACAAATCAAAACTTTGCTTCGTGAAGCTAAAGATCGAAAGCATCCTTGGTATCCGATCTGGGCTGTGACAATCTTAACAGGATGTCGAAATGGTGAAGTTTATGGTCTACGGCATGAGGATATGGATTTGGTCTCTTTAGAAGAAGCCCAACGCCAAAAAGCGCTGCCACCGCATGAAAGAAACTTTGGGCTGATTAGACTGACAAGATCATGGAATAAGAAGCTTAAAAAGTATGGTCCATTGAAGGCTAGATACTGGCGCAATGTTCCGGTATCAAGTGAGCTTTACATGATCTTGATGGAAATGAAGCAGCACAATTTTGGTTCGGATGAGAATGGACAATTTGTTTTGCCACATTTTACACATTGGAAGGAAGGTTATCAGGCAAAAGTTCTTCGAGCATTTTGCAGAGAAATTGGAATTCCACCAGTTCGCTTTCATACGTTACGAGCTTGTTTTGCAACTCATCTTATTTCGCGCGGGATTCCTTCAACAACTGTTATGAAAATATGCGGTTGGAAGGATTTAAAAACGGCTGAACGTTATATTCGGCTGGCTGGCGTGGACGAAAGAGGAGCTACCGAGGGGCTTGATTTCATCCCGAATGATCAAGGGATCATGGAGAAAGTTGTCAGTCTTTATGATTATCGGGAGGCCAACAAGAATGTTTCGCTGTAGAAGAGAGAGCTTGCTTTTAAGGCATATTATTAGTTATAACTTATTGATAAGACGAGGTTTCAGAGTGAAACCTCCATCTAGATTTTGAATAATTTCAAAGAACTAATATAAATCACTGAAATAATTAACTGAAGATTCAATAGGTTACGCTGCTCAGATTTCCTTGAACATAACTCGGAATAACACTTTCTAACTATGTTTGGTGTACCTTGGGTGTCCCTCAGGTGTCCCAGTCAGACAAAGTAGGTATTAATTCATTCAACCACGAACTAGCGGAAACAAGTTACTTTATATTATTCATTAAAAAATATTTAGCCCTATCGCTTAAGATAGTTGGTCCAATGTCGAACCATTAAATATAATATTATAAACTAAAAGAGTTTAGTCGTATATTATTGAATATGATTGATTTTAATTTTAAAGATACTAGGTTTTCACTGAATGAGTTCGAGATCACTCTTCGAAATAGCAAAAAACCTGTTTTGTATTGGATAGGCGCTGGAGCAAGTAGGTGGGCCGGCTTACTTGGCTGGGAAGATCTAGCGAAGGTAATGCATAATGAGTTTAAAGCTACTGAAGTGGAATACCCAGCAGCTTCAGCAAATTTGGCAATCAACTTAGCCGATTATCCTAAGCTATTTAGCATATGCAAAACAATAAATAAGCAGAAGTATTTTAGGATATTATCTAGAGAATTGAATAGTGTGGATGAGAGTGAGACCTATAAGCGCCTTATCGATGCCATTTCAAGCAATGAGCCAATTTTCATTGTTACTACGAATGTCGATCGTTGTTTAGAACAACGCCTACATAAATCTCTTTTAATTCAAAAGGATCAAATCGAAATTGTACCCCAAAAGATTATAAGTTCGGAATCATTTATTTTAAAAATACACGGCTCGATTGATAGTTTGGAGAGTTTAGTATTTACTTCTGAAGAATATGATTCAATCGTAAAAAACAATGATTTTGTTAACAAAATTGGCCAGCTCTTTGAAATGTGCACTGTTATTTTTTTAGGTTACGGCCTGGCAGATCAATATATCGTTCAGAGAATACAAGAAGTTAATAAAGCCTCTCCATTTTTTGGCAATGGTCCGCACTTTGCGATAGTTAATAAGATTAAGGAAGGCATTCCGAATTCAATTAAACAAATAAAGTATTTAAATGGAATAAAAAACGACCACCGCAGCGCCATTCACGTAGTTGAGGACGCAAATAGATTGAGATTCAAAAAAGAAAATAGATCTTTTGAGTTTAAAAATAGAAATTTGGAAAGCGCACACTTGATCTCATTTTTTAAGATTCCAGGGACTCACAGAACGGCAGTTAATTTGACTTTAAATGACTCTTCGGTCATTTGGTCCGGAGATGGCTTCACGGATGATGAATTCATTTTAAAAAACTCAACTGCCATGCAAGACCTGGTAGTGGGATTGATTAGTTTTGATAAAATCTATATGTCTTTAGATTCTTTTGGTCAGTTTTTTAACCTTGTTGGTGAAGAAATATTTTTAAAGCTTATTGATGAGGAAGTTATTTATTTCATATACTCCCTAAATATGCCTGTTATTAGGTTTCAGCAGGACGAGTTAGTCGGATCGTTGACTACAATTTCAATAAAGACCGAAGAAGGTCAAAAGGACCAAATAACAAATTTTATTGAAAGAGCTGTTAAAATTACTCCAGGTCGAGAAAAGCAAGGTGAAGAAATTATTTCGAAAATTCGCTCGGCAACCGTTGATATCTCAACCGATTCCGAAAATTATAATTTACCTTCGTTAGTACGTCGTCATCTTCTTCGCAAATCAATTCGAGACGAAATTGGAATGAGTGAAGGAGTTTCGCTCGATTTCATACCAAAGTGGAATGCGTACCCAGTTTTAAGATTTTCAAATTTAATTGAAGCTGGAATAATTTGCGATCGCCTAAAAATAGCTTCTGTTCGTCTTGAGTACGGTGCTTCTAAGTTGGCGGGGCCTGCGTTCGCAGCTCTTTCTTCTTCCGATTATACCGCTGAAAATATTGCTGCATATGTGTTGGGAGGCTCGATGAAGGAAGATGTTGGAAGAGTAGTAAGTGAAAATCCAAAATTGATTTTTAATATATTAAAATTTAGAGACTCTGACGCCGGTATAAGATTAAGAAAAGAAATTTTGAAAGAGTTGAAAATAGCAGAAGGGGCCGACGTAACGGTAGCTATTAACGGTAGCCTGAGGAGCATCATAAGTTCTAGAACCCTTGAAGATGCAAAAGACGCTATGACAAAACTAATGACGATAAAGAACAGCCATGCTCCATCAATTTGGTCTGACGGTAGTTTAGGTGAAAAAACGCTTAGATCTTGGAGAGCGAGTTCAAAGAAGCTTCTTAGGGATATAGTCAAAAAGGATAATATTGATTTGAGAGATCCATGTCCCTGTAGGTCTGGAGATCCTTTAGGGACGTGCTGTTTACGGTGAAAACTTTAGGATTAAGTTATTTAGGAAACGTGATTTATTAAGCGGGCGTTACGACGCCGACCTCTTTGTCTTCACCGTAATCTCAAGACCAATTGCATTCAAGATCTTATTAAGATTCTGAAGCGTAGGATTCCCTTTCTTCGAAGTCATTGCATAGATCGCTTGTCTAGCAATTCCAGTCTCTTCAGAAAGATCAGCAATACCGTGAGCTTTCACTACATCACCCAAAGCTTGATTTAAAAAATCAGAATCGTTTTCTTCAATGGCTGCAACAATATACTCAGCAGCAAATTTTGGATCTAAAAGTTTATTAATTAGATATTTCTTAAACTCAGTACCTTTTGCCATTTTATTTCTCCTTTTTGCGAGATGCCCAGAATTTTTGAGCTTTCTCGATATCTTTCGATTGGGTCGATTTATCTCCGCCGATCAAAAGCAAAATAATTTTTTGTCCCTCGATTGCGTAGTAAACGCGATATCCTGGGCCAAATGGAATCCTTAATTCATAGACTCCACCACCTACACTTTTGTGATCTCCAAAGTTTCCATCTTCAGCTCGTGCTATTCGAACTGCAATTCGTGCTTGAGCGGCGGTGTCTCGTAGTCCCTCTAACCATTCCTTAAAAGGCTCTTTTGCGGTATTCGAGTCTTTATAGAAAATAGCTTTGAAGGGCTTAT
>JADHED010002458.1_pt1 | contig 12903 bp, 19 predicted proteins | sample 8952041 | NCBI WGS metagenome assembly JADHED01 (sample SAMN16124423, study PRJNA663239) | bioreactor sludge metagenome | isolation source: sludge (control) | place: India:Bengaluru | collected 2018-09-08
ACCGCCAGATCATCACCGCCGGCACCCACCGCGCCAGCAGCATCCGTGTCGCCGAGGCGGCCAAGGTCATCGAGAACACTCAGCGCGACCTCAACATCGCCCTGATGAACGAACTGGCGCTGATCTTCGGCAAACTCGGCATCGACACCCTGGAAGTGCTGGAAGCCGCCGGCAGCAAATGGAACTTCCTGCCCTTTCGCCCCGGCCTGGTCGGCGGCCACTGCATTGGGGTGGACCCCTACTACCTCACCCACAAGGCCATCGCCATTGGCTACCACCCCGAGGTCATCCTCGCCGGCCGGCGCATCAACGACCGCATGGGCGCCCACGTCGCCGAGACCGTGGTCAAGCTCATGCTGCAAAGCGGCATCGGCGTGTGCAACAGCCGCGTCCTGATCCTGGGCCTGGCCTTCAAGGAAAACTGCCCCGACCTGCGCAACACCCGGGTGGTGGACATCATTGACGCCCTGCGCGAGTACAGCATCCGCGTCGACGTTTACGACCCCTGGATCGACCGGGCGGAGGCCCAGCACGAGTATGGGCTGCACTGCCTGGCGGAGTTGCCGCGGGTGGCTCCCCCTCTCCCCAACCCTCCCCCACCAGGGGGGGAGGGGGCAAGATGCTTCGTCAGGGGAGAACGTGAGCACCGGCCCCTACGACGCCCTCATCCTCGCCGTCGCCCACCGCGAGTTCATCCAGATGGGCGTCGCCGGTCTCCGTGCCCTGGGCAAACCCAAGAGCGTCCTCTACGACGTCAAGGCCGTCCTACCCGCGGATCAGGTAGACGGGCGGCTATGACGCCGACGGAATACATTTCAGAAACAGGCCCCAATGTTACTTTACCTGGATACCTGCTGTTTTAATCGACCCTACGACGATCAGACCCAAAACAGAATCCGTATCGAAACAGAGGCCAAATTAGCACTACAAGAATCAGTCAGACAGAAAAAGACAACCCTTATCTGGTCTTATATTCTTGATTTTGAAAATAGATACAATCCATTTCATGAGCGGGCTATCGCCATTCAACTTTGGCGTGACCTGGCGGTAATTCGAGTTAGAGAAAGTGAATCAATCCTTGAAACCGGTCGTGATCTGGCGAAATTAGGGATAAAATCCTTCGATGCCTTGCATGTCGCCTGCGCCATCGCCGCACGCGCGAATATTTTTGTCACCACTGACGATGCCCTGTTACGGAAATTGAGGGCCCACTCCGATATTATCGCCTTACCGCCAGCAGATGCCCTGGCTCAAGTGGAAAACTGGTATGAAAACTGAGGCAGAAATTCGCCAAGCCGGTATGCAGGCGCTCATCCAGGCTTTGGGGACCATCGAGACCGAGCGCTTTTTTGCGGCTTTGAGTCGTGATCGATTTGATTACACGGCATGGCGGCAGTCCGGGCTGCCGGATCTGGATGTCAACACCTTAAGCGATCTTGCCACGCGATACAGCGCAACATTGGACCACTAGCCTATCCGACGATGCGGCTCACACGGTTTGGCCAGATGTCTACCGCCCCAAAACCATCTCAGGTGACATCTCCCTGAAACTCGCCGTCATGCAAGACCGCAGTCACCACACCGCCCCGGACACCTCCCCCATGGACCTCCTCACCCGCCTCGACACCAAACAAGCCCAGATCGGCATCCTTGGCCTCGGCTACGTCGGCCTGCCGCTCATGCTGCGCTACGCCGAGGTCGGCTACCCCGTCCTCGGCTTCGACATCGACCCCGCCAAGGTCGAGCAGCTCAACGCCGGCCAGAGTTACATCGAACACATCCCCGCCGCCGCCATCGCCGGCGTCCGCGCCCGGGGCTTCAGCGCCACCACCGACTTCAGCCGCGCCCGGGACTGCGACGCCCTCATCCTCTGCGTCCCCACGCCGCTCAACAAATACCGCGAGCCCGACCTCAGCTACGTCCTCGCCACCACCACCGCCGCACCCTGGTGAAGAAGGGCGCCACCATCGGCGCCAACGCCACCCTCGTCTGCGGCGTCACCCTGGGCGAATACGCCTTCATCGCCGCCGGCGCCGTCATCACCAGGGACGTCAAACCCCATGCCCTCATGGCCGGCGTCCCCGCCCGCCAGGTCGGCTGGATGAGCCAACACGGCGAACGCCTCGACCTGCCCCTGACCGGGCAGGGCAGCGCCCGCTGTCCCCACACCGGCACAACCTATATCCTGCAAGGCGAACAGGTCAGAACCGGAGACTAATCCCATGCAAGCGGAACTCATTTTTGACCACGGCCAGGTTCGGCTCGCCCAACCCCTTTACCTCAGGCCCGAAGCCCCCTCCCGTCTCGTCATCACCATCCCCGAGGACCATCTGGCCCCCCTTCGCGACTGGTATCCGGCGGAACTCGCCCCCCTGCCGCGGTTCACCCCCCAGCGCCCTCCCGCCACCCCTGGCAGCCTGCAAGAAGAGCTCAACAGCCTGCTTGGCCCACTGGCCGTGACCCGGCCCGCCAGCAGCATTGGTGACGATCATCAGCTCTACCTGGAAGCGATCGAGGAGCGCTACCTTGGCCGCTGAGCCTATGCGGACCAGCCCCGTGCAACTGGTCTTCGACACCAATATCCTGGTCGACGCCATCCTCGCCCGTGGCCACTTCTACCCCTACGCCGTTCAGGTCCTGGAAATGGTCGCGCGGGGTGAGTGCGAGGGCTGGTACGCCCCCCATAGCCTGACCACCGTCCACTACCTGGTCGAGAAGACCCTTGCCCTCCAGACCCAGAACCACGCCCAGGCCACACAGGCGGCGCGGGCCGTGGTTGGCAAAGTGCTTGGCTTGCTCAAGCCTCTACCGCAAGTGGGGAATGAATTTCTCACCCTCGATCCTCAGCCGGGCGATGACCTGGAAGACCTGCTGATCGTCACCCTCGCCAGCCGATATCTGCCCCAGCCCGTCATCGTCACGCGGGATAAATGGATGCTCAGAGGAGACCGACCCTGGCAGGCCGCCCACCCCAAAGAGATCGTTGAAGCCGGCGGTCCACCGGCGTGGATGGCACCGCGGCGTGACCAGCCCCTGTCTTTCGTGGACCCAGCAACCGGTCTCAAGACCGGCTAGGTCTCCCGCGAACCGGATCCGCGCGGCCAAGCCTGCTTGTGAGTTCAGCGCTGAGGACATCAAGCACCTACGCGAGAAACGGCCAGAGCGCCGTCATCTCCGATGAGCTCATCTGGGCTACGCTGTAGTGACAAATACTGATAAGGAGAGAAAGTCATGACAACTGTGGTGCGTGCCCGAATCAGCGAAGATGTCAAGAACGAAGCGTCCGCCGTACTCGAAGCCATGGGTCTGACGGTATCTGATGCCTTTCGCATCATGATGACCCGCATTGCGCGTGAACATGCACTGCCGTTCGAGCCCCTGATCCCGAACGAGGAAACCATCGCTGCCATGCGCGCCGCGCGCAAAGGTGAGACAGAAACCGTAACCCTGGATCAACTGCAATCCGTCCTCGATGCGGATAATTAAGCAAACCAAGCGGTTCAAGCGTGATTTGACACGCGAGGCCAAAGGCAAACTCCGTGTTCATCCGTGGCCCGTGTCCATCCGTGTAAATGCGTGGCTAAACCTCTTCCCTGGCCCCAACCCGACCGCACCAGCGTCTTCGCCCAATTCACCCTGCGCGTCCCGGACCGTGACGCCCTCCAGGCCCGGCTCCAGGCCGCCGGCATCCCCACCGCCGTCCACGGTAAGGGTCCATGCCCCCCGGCTCCGCGCCGACGGGCGCGCCCGCTCCTCCATCGGCAAGGCCGATGGCCATCCCCGCAGCCATCGAAAAAAACAGGGCAAAATGTCGGAATTTGTCGGAACTCGTCGGAATTTATGTCTGTTTATTGTTGAACGAATCAGTAACAATACCGAGCAACTCGCGCCCAACCCCGGCCTCACCCTCGCCGGCGGTCCGGCCCGGCTCGATGCCAGCAATGACACGGCAGGGCGGTAGCGTGCCAGCCGCCGGGCGATTGCCCCCCCTCTCCCCAACCCTCCCCCACCAGGGGGGAGGGGGCAAGAGCCTCTCACCTTAAAGTCACCTGACGACCCTCTCCGGCTTGGCAGGGGGCAAGATTCTCTCAATCGAAAGCCGCAGGAAGACCCTCTCCCGACCAGGAGGAGGGCATTTCAGCCATGACCACCTCCCTCCTCTCTGAGCACAACGACACCCTGCGCTACCGCGCCCTGCGCCTGCTGGAGCACAGCCCCCACCTCACCCAGCGGCAACTGGCCCGGGAACTGGGCGTCAGCGTCGGCAAGGTCAACTTTTTGCTCAAGGCCCTGGCGGAGAAGGGCTACCTGGTACTCGGCAACTTCCAGCGCGGCGACCAGAAACTCAAAAAGCTCGCCTACCTGCTCACCCCGAAAGGCCTCCACCACCGCCTGTCCCTGACCCGCGGCTACCTGGAGCGCAAGACCCGCCAATACGAAGCCCTGCACGCCGAACTCGCCAGCCTGCGCGACGAACTGGCGGTGGGCGAGGGGAGCGGCCAGCCGGTTGACCCGTGCCCGCCGGTTAACCCTAGCCTGAATGCTGGCCCCCCGGCCGACACCACGAACCCCTAACCCCTCCCGATCCTTTCGCATGGACCTCAGCCACCTCACCGCCCCCGACACCCCCCTGGCCATCATCGGCCTGGGCTACGTCGGCCTGCCCCTGGCCGTCGAATTTGGCAAACACCGCCCGGTGATCGGCTTCGACATCAAGCCTGAGCGCATCGCCGAACTCCAGGCCGGCCACGACAGCACCCGCGAGACCACCCCGGAGGAACTGGCCGCCGCCCGGCACCTGACCGTCACCAGCGACCTGGAGGCCCTGCGCCCCTGCCGGATCTTCATCGTCACCGTCCCCACCCCGGTGGACGAGTACAAGCGCCCCGACCTCACGCCCCTGCTCAAGGCCTCCGCCACCGTCGGCCAGGTCCTCAAGCCCGGTGACCTGGTGATTTACGAGTCCACCGTCTATCCCGGCTGCACCGAGGAAGACTGCGCCCCCGTGCTGGAGAAGTGGTCGGGCCTCGCTTACCTCCCCTCCCCCCTCGCGGGGGAGGGGCCGGGGGAGAGGGGGAATCAGCCAGGCACCTTCCACCTCGGCTACAGCCCCGAGCGCATCAACCCCGGCGACCCCCACCACCGCCTCACCACCATCAAAAAAGTCACCAGCGGCTCCAGCCCGGAAATTGCCACCATCGTCGACGCCCTCTACCGCCAGATCATCACCGCCGGCACCCACCGCGCCAGCAGCATCCGTGTCGCCGAAGCGGCCAAGGTCATCGAGAACACCCAGCGCGACCTCAACATCGCCCTGATGAACGAACTGGCGCTGATCTTCGGCAAGCTCGGCATCGACACCCTGGAGGTGCTGGAAGCCGCCGGCAGCAAATGGAACTTCCTGCCCTTCCGCCCCGGCCTGGTGGGTGGCCACTGCATTGGCGTCGACCCCTACTACCTCACCCACAAGGCCATCGCCATTGGCCACCACCCCGAGGTCATCCTCGCTGGCCGGCGCATCAACGACCGCATGGGCGCCCACGTCGCCGAGACCGTGGTCAAGCTCATGCTGCAAAGCGGCATCGGCGTGTGCAACAGCCGCGTCCTGATCCTGGGCCTGGCCTTCAAGGAAAACTGCCCCGACCTGCGCAACACCCGGGTGGTGGACATCATCGACGCCCTGCGCGAATACAGCATCCGCGTCGATGTATACGATCCCTGGATCGACCGCGCCGAGGCCCAGCACGAATATGGGCTGCACTGCCTGGCGGCGCTGCCGCGGGTCGCTCCCCCTCTCCCCAACCCTCCCCCGCCGGGGGGGAGGGGGCAAGATGATGCGCCGCTCGGCCAGGCAAGCGGGCAAGATGATGCGCCGCTCGGCCAGGCAAGCGGGCCAGAGGCTTCGCCGCTCCGCCAGGCAAGCGGGCCAGAGGCTTCGCTCCCGCGCCAGAAAGACGCTTCGCCGCCGCGCCAGCCTGATCACCCCTCCCCCCTCGCGGGGGAGGGGCCGGGGGAGAGGGGGGGCACGGGCACCTACGACGCCCTCATTCTCGCCGTCGCCCACCGCGACTTTATCGACATGGGCGCCGCTGGTCTCCGCGCCCTGGGAAAACCAAAATCCGTTCTCTACGACGTCAAGGCCGTCCTACCTGCGGACTTGGTGGACGGGCGGCTCTGAAGTGCTGATCGTGATTAAGCTCTTGGAAGCCACCTATCTGGGTGACAAACGTCTTGAACTCCTGTTCTCCGATGGCAGCCATGGCGTATTTGACGTCCGGGCCTACTGCGCGGAGCGGCAGGGACCCCTGCTCAGCCCCCTGGCCGCTGAAGCCTATGTCCGGCGATTCCTTATCGACGGCGGCGCCCTGGGCTGGCCCAATGGCCTGGAACTCTCACCCCAGTGGCTTCAAGACTGAGTCACGCAAAAATCCCCCCCCCTCGCGGCCTGACAGGTGCCCCACGCTAACTGGCATGAGGCCCCAGGCCACACCCCTGCTGTCGCCCAGCGCGACTTCCTGGCTTACTCACGACCCTTGAATCAATGGGTACGTCGGCCCGGACCGTTTTTTTCAGGCGGAAGAGTTGAGCGAGTTGTATGCTGACCATAGTCAGTCGCCGTGATCAGCCAGGTAACGTCGCCATGAGTACCCATAACTCAGTCATTGAAAAGGACTCGCAACGTCCTCCCGCCAAAGCGTCTTTCTTGAACCCGGTGAGGCAGACCGATCAACCAACCTCTGCCGCCAAGGCTGGCCGGGCGAGCAAGGCCGGGGGTGAGGCCCGGGTGCGGATGATCCTCATGGGCCGGCAAGCCAGTGGGGAAAATGCCATCAGCCTGGTACGGTCGGGCCTGCCGCTCAGCAGCATCGCCCGCGTGCGCAAGAAGCTCAAAGTCAATGAGTCAGCCCTCCTGTCCCTCATGGGTATGTCGAAGGAGACCTACCAGCAACGCCAAGCGGCACGCGAGAACCTGAGCCTGATCGAATCCGACCGGCTGTATCGGTTGGCCAGGATCGAGGCGCATGCCACCGAGGTCTTCGAGGATGAAGAGATCGCGGCGGACTGGCTGAAACAGCCCAATCGGGCGTTAGGCGAGAAGCCCATTGACCTGCTCGATACCGATGCCGGCACCGACCGGGTCGATCGCCTGCTAACCAGGATCGAGTACGGTGTTTATAGCTGATGCGCTTATGGCGGCTAACGGCCAGGCGCCATGCCGCGACGGCATTTAGCGGGCTTGGCAATCAAAGGGTCGGCAGCCGCTGGGTACCGGCGGGGTTGCCCGCGGTTTATACCTCGGAGCATGCCGCCACGGCCATCCTCGAAAACCTGGTGCATATGGAGCCCGAGCACTTTGGCCGGCGTTATGTCCTCATTGCCGCCGATCTGTCCGACGAAACCTCCATGGAAACGCTGGAGGTCGGGCAACTGCCCGCTGACTGGCAAACCCGGTATGAGGATGAAGCGTTGCAGTCGATCGGCGAGGACTGGTTTCGCCGCGGAGCCAGCGCATTTCTGATCGTCCCGAGCGCCATCGTCCCCGAGGAGCGGAACATCATCGTCAACCCAACCCATCCAGACTTTGCGACCCTGGTGATCCACCCGCCCCGGGACTACTTTTTTGACGAGCGTCTTTATCCCTGGCCGATGAAGCCTATGTCCGGCGATTCCTGATCGACGGCGGCGCCTTGGGCTGGCCCAATGGCCTGGAACTCTCGCCCCAGCGACTTCAAGAACTGAGTTACGCAAAAATCCCCACCACCCTCGCGGCCTGACAGGTGCCCCACGCTAATCCTTGCCCGCTACCGGACTCAATGATGTCGAAGCCGTGCGACCCGCGGCGCAAGAGGACGGACGACGCTGAAGCCTTAACACGCCAAGGCCCTGGTTCATCCCCACCGCCGCCGTGGCCACCCGCCCGGTCTTTGATCGGCAAGGCCGATGGCCATCGCCGCAGCCATCGAAAAAAACAGGGCAATACGACCCCTGGATCGATCGGGCGGAGGCCCAGCACGAATACGGGCTGCGCTGTTTGGCGGAGTTGCCGCGAGTGGCTCCCCCTCTCCCCAGCCCTCCCCACGAGGGGGGAGGGAGGTAACGCCCCCTACGATACCCTCATCCGCGGCGTTGCCCACTTGGACTTTTGCGTAACGAACTTTATCAGCGGGTGATATCCTAAGGCATGTACGCCGACCCCGGAATCGCCACGCTCCTCGACCTGCACGGCCAGGTCATCGACCAAGGCCAAGGGTATTGGCTCAAGATCGAGGCCTGGCGGATTGAGCCGACAACCGAGATCCCCCATGGCATTCGCTACTCCCTGACTCTCCACGCGCCCCATGGAAAGCGAATACTCGGTTATGACAACGCGCACGTCATCAAGCCAACACCGCCCGGTGATCGGCTTCGACATCAAGCCCGAGCGCATCGCCGAGCCAGCGTCGCTTCGCTTCGACTGTCCAGTTTCACCTGGAACAGCCGTCCAGTTTCCGGCAGATCAGGTGTCCAGTTTGCCCTGGAACGGCTGTCCAATTTCGGCGGAATAGGCACCCAGCCCGGACTTTTGAGTGCAACATGCCCGAAATCAGCCGATTTCTCGGTATCATCATCTACATGAACTGGGCCGACCATCCCTTACCGCACTTTCTTGCCCGCTATGGCGCCTTTGAGATCACCGTAGAAATACAAACGGGCATTGTAAGTGGCGAATTTCCCAAGCGTGCTTTACGGGCAGTCCTCGACTGGCTCGATCAGCACCAATGACCTGGGTACCGTGGTCTGGGCCAATGGTGCTGATCTGGCCCCGGAGTTTCTGCTGCAACTCCTCCAGGCCCAAACCAGCCAGGCGGCGTGACCGCGCTGACCGTGTGGCGGAGACCGTGGTCAAACTCATGCTGCAAAGCGGCATCGGCGTGTGCAACAGCCGCGTCCTCATCCTGGGCCTGGCCTTCAAGGCTGCGCCAGCAATATGGACCTGGCCGCTGGAGGAAGAAAAGGCCAAGGCCCTTCCGCATCGATAAGCCGGTGCTCTCGACGCCCTCATCCTCGCCGTTGCCCACCGCCACTACATCGCCCTCAGCGCTGCCCGCCGGCGCCCCAGATTGTCAGAACCGATAGTCAGCGTGACTTCAATCGGCACAAACAGCCAAAAATGTCGGAATTCGTCGGAAATTGTCGGAATTAATGTCTGTTCATGCGTGAACAAATCAGTAATACTACGCGCTCCTTGACCCCCTGGCCCGCCTCGCGCCCCGCCGCGCTCCGTAGCGCACCCCGGCCAGACCCATGCCTGAAATGACACGGCAGGGCGGTAGCGTGCCCGCCGGCTGAGACCATAACCTCCCTGACTCCCCCTCTCCCCAACCCTCCCCCACCTGGGGGGGAGGGCGTTTGCTTCTTCGCGCCCATGAGCCCCACCCAGCGCCCCGACCACCACGCCACCAGCCACTACCGTATCCTGCGCCTGCTGGAACAGCGGCCCGACCTCACCCAGCGGCAACTGGCGGCGGAATTAGGCGTCAGTGTCGGCCACACCAACTACCTGCTCAAGGCCCTGCTCGCCAAAGGCTACGTCAAGCTGGGCAACTTTCAGCGCGGTGACCAGAAGCTGAAAAAGCTCGCCTACTTGCTCACCCCGGAAGGCCTCCACCAGCGCCTGTCGCTGACCCGCGCCTACCTGGAGCGCAAGACCCGGGAATACGAAGCCCTGCACGCCGAGCTCGCCAGCCTGCGCGCCGAGCTGGAAGCGGGCGACGGCCGCGGTCAGCCGACCAGCCCCCACACGCAGCCGGGGACCCTTAGCCTGGAAGCTGGCCACCCGGCCGGCATCTCGCGCCCCTAACCCCCCCCGGCCCCTACGACGTCCTCATCCTCGCCGTCGCCCACGGCGATTTCATTGCGATGAGCGCCGCTGGTCTCCGTGCCCTGGGCAAGGCCTAGTGCATCCTCTACGACGTCAAGGCCGTGCTTCCAGTCCACCAGGTTCACGGGCGCCTATAAATTTGCACCGCCCCAGTACAGCGACAAACGCAAACGTCAACTTCATGAGGTGGCTCGCACCCCTGACTCACCATCCATCCAGTTACAAAAGATATTATCTGGGTTCCATCGCCTAAGTGCGGTGTCTTTGACTCCAAGAAAATCGTCAAATCATCAGCGCCATAGCCTATACCTATCGACACCAAGAATCCGATCAGAATAAACCATCGAAAATGTCGGATCTTGTCGGAATTTGTCGGAATTCATGTCTGTTATTCCCCTTTGAAATCCCTGACCATTTCCCATGACAACTAGTTGCGTTAAGGCCAATCGGCGCCTCCAATAGGGCACACCTTAAGGATGAGACGAGAAGCCACAAAATCAAAACTTGGGGAGGCTCCTTGGATGTGCGCAATCTTCGCGGCGTTTGGTTGGACCACGTTTCCACAAGAATGCATCAACCGAGCACTTGACCAGATGGCCCCCCGGGGCCCCGATGATCAGGGGCACTGGACCGCGCCCGGCGCCTGCCTGGGCCACCGGCGACTGGCCATCCTCGACCTCGACCACCGCGCCGCGCAGCCCATGCCCGACGCCACCGGCCGCTACGTCATCAGCTTCAACGGCGAGATCTACAACTTCCGGGACCTGCGCCGCCAGCTTGAACAAACCGGCGTCGCCTTCCGCACCACGTCGGACACCGAGGTCATCCTCGCCCTCTTTGCCGCCGAAGGCGAAGCCATGCTGCCCAAGCTGCATGGCATGTTCGCCTTCGTCATCTGGGACCGGCTGACCCAGCGCGCCTTCGCCGCCCGCGACCCCTATGGCATTAAACCCCTCTATCGGGCCAGCCTGCCCGCGGGCGTCTTGCTCGCCTCCCAGGTCAAGGCCATCCGGGCCACCGGCCTGGTCTCCCGCGAACCGGACCTGCGCGGCCAAGCCGGCTTCTGGATGCTGGGCAGCGTCCCGGAGCCGCATACCTGGTATCGCGACATCCAAGCCGTCCCCGCCGGCCATTGTCTGTGGATCGAAGACGGCCAGGTCACCCGCCAGCGCTGCTGGCAGGATATCGGCGACGCCTGGCGCCAGGCCGACCGCACCCCGGTACCTCCCGCGCCCGAGGTCCGCGAACACGTCCGCCAGGCCCTGCGCGAAACCGTCGCCCGCCACCTGGTCGCCGATGTCCCGGTCGGCGTCTTCCTCTCCGGCGGCATCGACTCTGGCACCTTGGCGGGCCTCATGGTCGAGGCCGGCGCCCGCGACCTGCAAGGCGTCACCATCGCGTATGACGAGTTTCGCGGTCAGTATCACGACGAGGCCCCGGTGGCGGCCCGGATCGCGGCCCATTGGGGCATCCGCCATCACGTGCGACGGGTCACCCGGGATGAATTCCTCGCCGACATCCCGCGAATCCTGGCGGCCATGGACCAGCCGAGCCTCGATGGCGTCAACACCTGGTACGCCAGCAAAGCGGTGGCGGAACAGGGGCTTAAGGTGGTGGTCTCCGGCGTCGGTGGCGACGAGCTCTTTTTGGGCTACGGCCATTTTCGCCAACTGCCGCGCTTGATCGCGCCCTGGCGCCGGCTGGCGCCGCTCCCCGGCGTGCTGCCCCTGGCCAGAAGCATCGCCGCCGTGCAAGCACGGCGCAGCCACAATGCCCGATGGGCACAGGCCCCGGATTGGCTGCGGACCGTGGCAGGGGCCTGGTGGCTTAGACGCAGCGTTCATAGCCCCGGCGCATTGCCCGCCCTCATGGGCGATGAAGCCGCCGCCCAGGCACTTGAGGGTTTCAGCGCCGAAGAATGGGGCCAAGCAATGGTTGGCGCTGTGCCGCGAGATCACACGCTGGCCCTGGCGCAGATCGAATCCATGACCTACTTGCGCAACCAGCTACTCCGTGACAGTGACTGGGCCAGCATGGCCCATAGTGTTGAACTCCGCACCCCACTCGTGGATGCCCACCTGCTCCATCAGTTAGGGCCCTATCTCAATGCCTTCAAAGGCTTATCAGGCAAATCGTTATTGGCCATGGCGTCCCACAAAGCATTACCACCCATGATCCTGCAGCGAAAAAAGACTGGCTTTATGGTCCCAGTTCAGCATTGGCTTGCTGAAGGACAAGGGGGTTTAGCTGCTGACTACCACTGGACTGGTTGGATGCAGATAGTGATGCAGGCAAATGAGCAAGTTACAATTTAAATGAACCACTCTACCCCTTTATCCTAAATGGTCATTGTTGGGTCCTGCGCCATCATTGGGTGAATACGGGATACTATTGAGCATGCCGATGACTACGGCATCACCACACCAAATATAAGCAAAATTTTCGTCGACCAGCTTCTCAAGGGTGGTTATGGCTCTAATTAACTCCAAAAAAATCCCAGGAGGAAAAAGAAATGAAAGTGTCAGGTTCAACCATCATCTCCCGAAGCGCTGCACTACGTGGAAAGGGAGAATTTGATGAGGCTATTAAGCTGATAGAATCCCATATTGATGAAATTGATGACGACATTAAGCTTAATGCATGGCTAGCAGCTTTCCGTGCTGCACAAGAAAAAGGTGATCAAGTCCAGACCCGAAAATTTGCTTTATTGGTGGCTACTGAGGACCCAGATGTCCCTTCTATTCAAGGCTACCTCTGAGCGATATTATGGCGTTCCCGCCATCCTCATGCTGCGTTGCTTTCATACACGGCTGGGTTTGATCGTAATGGGTTCGTCCCCTTATTAAAATCTGTTCTGTAATCTAACCAAAAAAAGATGTCAAAAATTTTGATCGCAGGCGCTGGTGGCGCCCCATCCGAAGGGGTTATTAATTCCATCCTGCGGGGTCGAAAGGCGGAAACGGTGATTGGTATGGGCTCGGAGCCCACCTGACCTTTACACATACTTGACTCCATCCCTTTCTCAGGAAGTATCCTCCGGC
>JADHED010002459.1_pt1 | contig 12894 bp, 9 predicted proteins | sample 8952041 | NCBI WGS metagenome assembly JADHED01 (sample SAMN16124423, study PRJNA663239) | bioreactor sludge metagenome | isolation source: sludge (control) | place: India:Bengaluru | collected 2018-09-08
TCAGCCATTTGTCTTAGTACAATTAATAGTTACTACTCTTTAAACAATTTGATCATTATAATCATCTGACATATTATTATATGTAATATAAAGCGCCGGCTCTCATTCTTAAATATTTATTAATAGAAAGATAGGCACAAAAACAAGTGATGCAAACGCCAAATACGAGAACAGCTCCGGATACAGTAAGCATGACGTTGAATGTAACCAGCTTTATTAAATCAGGTTCATAAGAAACCAGCCAATAAGCAGCGCACCATAAAATGCTGTCAGCTATAAGCCCAGCCAAAACTCCAATCCAAAAATTTCGCCACATAAAGGGACGCCTAATAAAGCCCCAGCTTGCACCAACTAATTTCATGGTGTGAATAAGAAAACGCTTAGAATATATGGTTAGTCGGATGGTATTATTTATCAAAGCAAAAGAGACAAAAGTAAGCAAAATGGCAAGTCCTAAGAGCACCATACTGATATTCCTTATATTTTCATTCACCGTATCAATGAGCTCTTTCTGATAAAGAATTTCTTGAATGTTAGTATTCCTTTTTATCAATCGTTCTATCTTGGCTATACTATCGGCATTCGTATAATTTGAGTGTAATTTTATCTCTATGGATGCTTTAAACGGATTGTAACCCAAAAATTCTTCCGGATTAGTTCCCATAGCCTCCCTCTGCTCCTGAAGAGCTCGCTCTTTCGATATATACTCAGTTTCCTTTACAAAAGGCTCCAAATTCAATTGCTTTTGCATTTTCAAGATATCGCCTTCCTTCATATCATCGCTGACAATAACAGAAAAGTTAATATTCTCTCTCACATAAACAGAAAGGTTATGAGCTGTAAGAACAAAGAATACAACAAGACCTAATAATAGCAGAACCAAAGTCGTGCTTATGCTTGAAGTAATAAACTGCATATCAAAATAAGATACAGAATTATTTTTATACTTTGTCTTCATAACTATTGCTTATTTCTTTCTGAATATATATATCATTGAACTGCTACGCTCTTTTTTTACCAAAGAACTAAACCATGCCAATGTACCAGCAAACATTCCTCGAATAAAATAAAAAGAATGATTAATATTCTTTTCACTTAGCATGGATACATAAAATGCATCAAATGGCATAGGATATCGCCCCGTAAGAATAAAACCATGCTTAGCACCAAACCGTTGGATTGAATCCGGAGTAAAATGCCAAAGATGACGAGGAACATCATAAGCCGCCCAATCTTTTTCATATTTTCGTGCATCAAACGACGAACAATTGGGAACAGCGATAATAAGAGTGCCTTTTTCTTTCAACAAGCTATTAAGATTCGCCCAAATATCATTTAAATGTTCCAAATGTTCCAACACATGCCACAGCGTGATCACATCAAAACTTTCAGATTTAAATTCTCCTAATTGATTATCAGGAAGAACATCCAGTCCAAATTGTCTTTTTGCAAAGTCGCGCGCGTTTTCATTTTTTTCCACAGCTGAAACTTGCCATCCTTTACGTTGCATCGCATTGGGGAAATAACCGGTTCCAGTTCCAATATCAAGGAGGAATCCTTCCTTTCTATGTGACTCACGAATAACCAATCCGGTTTTACAACCCAGCATATATTTCCGTACCCAGTGATATACCATATTAACCAGCCCTTTCCTAGTATCGGAATGGGAAATATAATCGGGAGTTGCATAATAACGCCCTATTTCTCCTTCTACAGGGAAATCCTGAGTAAATAAAAAACCACAATCACGGCAGCGACACAAATCAAATACCTCACCCGAAGCATAATAATCCTTACATGCCATCACCTGATCTATCTGCGCTCCATTGCACAATGGGCAGTTTTTTATAGTAAGTTTATTCATCGAATATTTGCAATAATGAAATGCAGCAAAAACAAAAAGACCGCACTATACCCAAATTTGGTGCAAAATAACAAATAAAATGCGATGTATAGCTTTTTCCTTAAGGAGTTTTAATACAAAAGAAAATAGGATAACATTTGAAAATAGTAAAAATAATAATATATTTGCATATCTTGAAAAGAATATATATATAATAATATAATGAAAAATACGCTATTGTTAATTTTGCTATTTATAAGCAGAATAGATCTGTTTGCAGATCAAGAAATCACAACTCCAAATCTAAAATTCGGAAAGCCAACCCAGGAAGAAATGCAAATGAAAAATTATGCATCTGACTCAACGGCAAATGCAGTTGTGCTTTGTAGATTAAATGATGTAGAATACAGGTGGGGAGCGGAAGACTTCCAGCTTTATTATACCTATAAAGTCAGAATCAAAATATTAAAGTCAACAGGTGATTCTTATGCAAACATTACTATTCCATATTATGAGAATAAAGATAATCACCTAAGAAAAGAAAGCATTACTCAGCTAGAAGCCAATGCTTATAACATGCTCAATGGAAAAATTGAAAAAACGAAGATGAGTAAAGATCTAGTCTTCAAAGAACGACTGAATGATGATTATATGCAATTGAAATTTACAATACCACAAGCTAAAGTCGGCACCGTTTTAGAATACGAATATACACTCATCTCTGATTTCTATTATCTCATAAACAGCTGGAAGGGACAGCTAGGAATTCCAATTGCATATGAAGAATATAATGTAAGTATCCCTGAATACTTTAAATTCAATGTAGACATGAGAGGGGCTCAAAAGTTAATTAATGAGCAGAAGCTAGAGTCTTTAAGATTTTTCATCAAAGGAGAACAATACACATGCAACGGAAAAACATTGAGCTTTAAAGGAGTGAAAATTCCTTCTTTGAAAGATGACAGCTATGTCTGGTGTTCGGATGATTATTGTACTCAAGTCAATTTGGAATTACAAGGAATTGAATATCCCGGTAGTCTTTATAAATCATTTACACAAACATGGGAAGATATAGACAAAATATTACTTGATGATAATGATTTTGGGGGAAGATTGAAAATGAGTAATCCTTTGAAAAATGAAATGACAACACTTCACCTTGAAAACAAGCCTGAATTTGGAGAAAAAGTCACAGCAATATATACTCTACTTAAGAGCAAAATTCGTTGGAATGGTAAATATGATTTATATGGAAACAGATCTAAGCGTATATTAACAGAAGGGACAGGAAGTAATGCCGATATCAACTTCGTATTGATGAGTATGTTAAGAGATGCTGGAATAAAAGCCTATCCAATAGTAATGAGCCAAAGAAACAATGGTGTTTTACCTTATGCTCACCCTAGCATAAAAAAGCTAAACACATTCATTGTTGGTATTGCGGAATCAGACAGCTCAATGGTCTACCTTGATGGATCCATAGATAAAGGCTACATAAACATACTTCCTCCTTCGCTGCTCGTTAACAGAGCCCGAATTATAAGACCCCAAGGCAATGGAGATTGGGTCAACTTAGAATCCGTTGGAAAGAATCAATTAAAATCGCTTGTAAATGCTTCTATTAATGAAAATGGAGAAATTACAGGATCAAGACAAACGGTATATACTGGGCAATATGCTTCCAATTTCCGCAGCAAGATATATACCCCGAAAGACAGCACGGAGTATATTGCGAAATTGGCAAATGAAGAACATATCACGGTTAAAGACGTTAATTTAAAATATGCTCACAATTTTGCTCCCCAAATACAGGAAATCATCAATTTTGAGAAACAATCAACAAAAAATGAGAACCTCATATACGTTAATCCACTAATATTCTTGCATGTTTCTGAATCTCCTTTTAAACAATCTGATCGGAAGTTACCGGTAGAATTTCCATATCCCGAACAATTTTCACTAAATGTAAACCTAACGCTGCCCAATGGATATGTTATAGATGAAATGCCAAAAACCGAAGTCATACGGACAAATGACCAAAAGGTTGTTTGCAGATATTATGCCATACAAGACAACAACAGAGTTACTATACGCTATATGTTCAATCTTAGTAAATTACTTTTTCTGCCAGAAGAATATCCGGAACTACAAAATGTATGGCAACTTATTGCAGAAAAAAACACCAATATGATCGTTTTAAAAAAGATATAAAATGGCACACAAATACATTATCTATTTCCTGTTATTTATAGGCAACAACCTTTATGCGCAAACCGATTCATCGGAAAACATTTACAGCATCATACAAAATGCCGAAACGAATATAATTTGCAATAATCCTAACAATGCGACTTGTAGTGAAAAGCGTATTATCACAATTTTAAGCGAAAAAGGAAGAAGTGAAGCCAATTTTGCTTGTTATTGCGATAAGTATAATTCACTACAAAGCTTTCATGGTGAAATTCGTGATGCAAATGGAAATACAATAAAGAAAATAAAAAAAGGAGATATTCAAATGAGTGAATATTCCGAAGAACTAGGTAGTGATGCCTATTTTTATTATTACGAATATATACCGGCAAGATACCCTGTAACAATAGTCTATGAATGGGAAACAAAATATAAAGACGGGCTCATCGGATTTCCCAGCTTTATTCCCCAAAAAACATACAACCAAAAGGTTATACAGGCATCATGTAAAATTCAGACTTTGGGAAATAATCCATGTCGATATAAACAGGTCAATATACAGACTAATGTAGACCAACACAAGACAAACGAAGGAAACTGGATAACCGAAGTGCATGTGTCATCTCTCCCTCCAATTAAAGAAGAGGCTTTTGCCCCCGAACTTGCCGAATTAATTCCACGTATTTACTTTGCTCCTACAAATTTTGCATTTGAAAACACACAAGGGTGCCTTGACAGTTGGAAGACATATGGGCAATGGCAAAGCCAACTGCTTCAAGAAAGAGACTTATTGCCGGAAGAGCTTAAACAAAATTTACAACAGCGAACTGCAAACCTTAAGACACCCTATGAAAAGATCGCTGCCGTTTATGAATATTTAAGTACCAATACACGATATGTCAGCATTCAATTAGGACTGGGAGGCCTGCAACCTGCAAAAGCATTCGATGTCTATAAAAATGGATTTAGCGATTGTAAAGGGCTATCCAATTACGCCAAAGCAATGCTTAAAGAATTGGGTATACCATCCTTTTACACCGTAATCAGCACAGAAAAAAAACATTTATTATCTGATTTTGCAAGCGCAAATCAAATGAATCATGTCATACTCCAAGTCCCACTAGAAAAAGATACCATTTGGATGGAGTGCACAAACCCCAAATTACCATTAGGCTATATTCATTACGGAATTGCCGGACATGATGCACTCCAAATTACTCCGGAAGGAGGATTTATAAGACAACTGCCAACCTACTCGGACTCACTAAACAAGCAAGCCAACAATGCAATCGTAATATTGAATCCCGAAGGAGACGCAAAGATAAATATCAAGCGCTCTTCTTATTTATTCCAATATGAAAGTGACACCCCTCTACTCTACTTGGAGCCTTCCAAACAAAAAGATATGCTTAGAGAAACAATAAATCTTCCTCAAGCCCAACTGAGTAATATCAATATAAGAGAGGTTAAAGAAAGAATACCTGTCATTCAAAGCTTATATAGTATTCAAAGCGGACAATATGGGAATAAAACAGGAAAACGGCTGTTCATCCCCGCTAACATATTCCATAAAGAGTTTCGTATACCTGATAATCAATCGCAGCGAACTCAGAAAATAGAAATCAATTATGGGTATTTTGACGTAGATACCGTTAACATACAAATTCCAAATGGATATGAAATAGAAACTCTCCCGCAAAATATAGAAATAAAAGAAAAATACGGGGCATTTAAAGCCATCGTTCAATTAAAAGATCAAACGATATCAATAATACACCAGCTCTTATTCCATCATGGTAGCTACCCCAGAGAAGATTATCTGGATTTTATTAACTTTCGAAAGAAAGTTTCCACGCAATATAACACGAAAATTATTCTAAAAAGAACTGATAACAATAATGGTTAAAAATAATGGTGTGCCAAATATATTTAGCACACCATTATCTATATAGCTATTAATATTATGCTATTTCACCTTTAAGCGTAGCCGAGCTAGCCTCGATAATTCTCACATTTACAAAATCTCCAATGCGATATGTGCCCCGATCGAATACAACCACCCGGTTTTGCTCTGTACGACCGACAAGTTGCTCTTTTGATCGCTTGGAAAAGCCTTCGACCAGAACTTCATAAGTATTGCCAATGCAACGTGCATTAGCCTCCGCCGACAAACGGTTTTGGAGGGCTATAATTTCGTTGAGCCGGCGTATCTTTACTTCCTCAGATATATCGTCGGCCAAATGTTTCGAAGCATAAGTACCCGGACGTTCAGAATATTTAAACATGAAAGCCGAATCATACCCGCATTCTTCCATCAAAGAAAGAGAAAGTTGATGGTCTTCTTCGGTTTCAGAGTGAAAACCACAGAAGATATCCGTAGACAAACCACATTCCGGCACGATACGACGAATAGCTGCAACCCGATCTAAATACCATTCCCGAGTATATTTCCTATTCATTAATTTAAGAATTCTGGAACTACCGCTTTGTACTGGCAAATGGACATGCTTGCATACATTGGGAACACTAGCTATCACTTCCAATGTTTCATCACTCATATCTTTAGGATGAGACGTGGTGAATCTAATACGTACTTTTGGAGCAGATTCCGCCACAATTCTTAATAAGGAAGGGAAGGTGACCTCTTCGCCACTCTCTCTAACAAATCTGTAAGAATTCACATTTTGCCCTAACAACGTAATTTCTTTATAACCTTTTGCAATCAAGTCAGTCACTTCATTGAGTATACTGTCGACATCACGGCTACGTTCTCTTCCCCGTGTATAAGGAACGATACAGTAGGTGCAGAAATTATTACACCCACGCATAATCGAGACAAAGCCCGAAATATGGTTACCACAAATGCGCGAAGGAATAACATCACGATAAGTTTCAGTCGTGGACAATTCCACATTAATTGCTTTTTCTCCTGCTTCAACAGAAGCAATCTGATCTGGTAAAGTGAGATATGCATCAGGACCGACAACTAAATCTACGTGATAATTGGTAATTAAATTATCCTTCACCCGCTCAGCCATACAACCTAGCACCCCAACAATCAGATTTTTTTTCTTCTTTCGCAATGAATGAAAAAACTCTAGTCGATTGAATATCTTCTGCTCTGCATTATCGCGGATGGAGCAAGTATTCATAAACACAGCATCTGCGCTCTCCAAATTATCAATAATCGAATAACCCGCCATTTGCATTACCGAAGCAATTACCTCACTATCAGCCACATTCATTTGGCAACCATAAGTCTCAATAAACAGTTTTTTTTCACCATCAGCAGTCGCAGATTTAAAGTCTGCTCCCGTTACTTTTTCCATAAATATATTCTTAATTTTATTTTCGACGGCAAAGATACTGCTTCAAGAGCAATTAAATGCTTGAAACAGGGAAAAATAACAGTGCTGACAAACAAGATAAGAGCTTTTATGTAAATAATGTTAACGACAGCAAAAAAGACTAGACATAGATTGGGATAATCCAATGATTTGTACATTTTTGTAAAATGAAAGAAACATTAGATTTTTTCATAGTTAAGGTTTAGGTTAAAAAATAAGGGTAGCTGTGAAGCTGCCCTTTTTCATTTGCCTGATTTTGAATTTAATTAATTATCTTTGTGCCGAAATAAGAAATTATATGGAAGACGTTCTAAAATTCTTGTTTATTGCCGGTATAATTTTAATAGGGATTGCCCGACAAGTGAGAAAAGACAAAGAAGCCGGTAAGAAAACTCTCACTCTACCAACCATACCCAATAGAGATAAGGTTGAAGAGCAGCATGCCCCTACTGCTAATGTAATAAAGAAACCGGCAAAGGTAGCTTCTCAAAGATATGCAACCGATTCATTTGCAGGTTCTTCATACCAGCCTACAATTTCCACATTATCAACACCAACAACTACTCTTTCCAACAACACAACACAAGCAGCAGAGGCAGAATCCGATTTCAGTATTCGATCCATTGAAGAAGCACGAAAAGCAATTATATGGTCTGAAATACTAAGGCGTAAATATTAGAAACACAGCGAATTCAATCATTTAAATAAACAACAATGGCATTTAATTACATTACGGCAGCGGAAGCTGCAAGTTTAATCAAACATGGCTATAATATCGGCTTGAGTGGGTTTACTCCTGCCGGGACTGCCAAAGCAGTAACGGCAGAGTTAGCTAAAATTGCAGAAGCAGAACACGCAAAAGGTAATCCATTTCAAGTCGGCGTTTTTACGGGAGCATCTACCGGAGATTCATGCGACGGAGTTCTTTCGCGCGCAAAAGCTATTCGATATCGTGCACCCTATACAACTAACGCAGATTTCCGCAAAGCTGTAAATAGCGGTCAAATAGCATACAACGATATCCATTTATCACAAATGGCTCAGGAAGTCCGTTACGGTTTTATGGGTAAAGTCAACGTAGCAATTATAGAAGCTTGCGAGTTAACTCCTGATGGCAAAGTTTATCTGACTGCAGCCGGAGGTATTGCCCCAACAATTTGTAGACTTGCCGATCAGATTATCATCGAGTTAAATAGTGCACATAGCAAAAAAGCAATGGGCTTACACGATGTTTACGAACCATTGGACCCTCCATGTCGTCGCGAAATCCCAATATACAAGCCGAATGACCGCATAGGAAAACCTTATATTCAGGTAGATCCTAAAAAAATAGTAGGAGTAGTAGAGACTAACTGGCCGGACGAAGCACGTTCTTTCGCAGCGAGTGAACCACTAACTGACAAGATCGGACAAAATGTAGCTGATTTCTTAGCAGCCGACATGAAACGCGGCATTATTCCTTCAACATTCCTCCCATTGCAATCAGGAGTAGGAAATATTGCAAATGCCGTATTAGGAGCATTAGGTCGCGACAAGACAATCCCTCCATTCGAAATGTATACGGAAGTTATTCAAAACTCCGTTATTGACTTAATTCGCGAAGGTCGAATCAAGTTTGGTAGTGCTTGTTCATTAACAGTAACCAATGACTGCCTACAGGATATCTATGATAACATGGAATTCTTCAAAGACAAATTGGTATTACGTCCGTCTGAAATATCAAACAGCCCTGAAGTTGTACGTCGTCTCGGTGTCATTTCTATTAACACAGCTATCGAAGCTGATTTATATGGAAATGTAAACTCTACCCATATCGGCGGAACAAAAATGATGAATGGCATTGGAGGTTCAGGAGACTTTACCCGCAACGCATACATCTCAATATTCACTTGCCCTTCGGTTGCTAAAGATGGCAAGATCAGCTCTATTGTTCCAATGGTATCCCACCTTGATCATAACGAACACTCTGTTAATGTTATCATAACCGAGCAAGGTGTAGCCGATTTACGCGGTAAGAGCCCTAAAGAACGTGCCAAACTTATTATCGAGAATTGTGTTCATCCTGATTACAAAGAAATACTAAGCGACTATCTCAACCTAACTGATGGAAAGTCACAAACACCACATGCAATACAAGCATCTCTTGGAATGCACGCAGAACTTTCTGAAAGTGGAGATATGAGAAATGTGAATTGGGAAAAATATAAATAAGGATTATATAGAAAGGCCGCTACTTTTTAAGGTAGCGGCTTTTTTTATGCAGTTTAACGGTCTCTTACTTCAGAGTATCTATAATTTTATCGCATACAGCATCTTGAAAACTACGGGCTTGAGATGCAGAAAGTGCATTTTGGTTCATAATAGCAAAAGCTATTTTATGCCCATTATCGGCTTTCAAATATCCGGCCAAGCAGTTTATTGCTGTAAAAGAACCTGTCTTTGCATGTACTCTTTTATATGAGGAGCTCCCACGTTTCATCCTGTTCTTCAATGTACCGTCAACTCCGCCTATGGGTAATGCCTTATATAATCTTCTGAAGATATCCGTCTGCGAATAGGCATGCTTCAAAAAACAAACCAACAGTTCCGGAGATATATAATTGTAGTTCGATAATCCACAACCATCTGCTAAATTATATTGAGCAGGATCATATCCCAGCTTTGAAATCATTGCTTTAATCGCTTCAAGAGCTTCTCGATCAGATATTTGTTTTTTACCTGTCACTTGGGCGCCTAAACGGCAAAGTAGCGCCTGGGCATTCAAATTATCACTCTCTTTCATCAATTGGTTAAGCACCTTCTGAATTGGAGTGTCTATTTTGCCCATAACCTTCGAATGGCTATCAATTGGTAATACTCTGAAATCATATCCTTGAAGGCAACGAATGCCCTTTTCCTCTAACCGGTCTAGTAATGTACGCATAAAAAAGTCCTGCGAAGAATAGAGATTCACTTCACCTGCAACACTAGATTCTATATTCCCGCTAACGATCACTTCATTACGGTTATGCAACCAGTCACGAGTAACTCGAAAGCGACCCGCCGAAGGAGTATAAGAGAAAGTATTATTTGTTAGTGTATAATAGGAAGAAGACGGTACGCATTTCAATTGAGCAGTTTCACCCTTACCTTGGGGAAAAGCAGAAACGGTCAACACACCTTTATTCAACATCAATGGAGAAAGATAAGGTTGATAAGACTCGGGGGTATCATCCCAGGCCCAACCACTCCCCCAATATAAAGAATCTTTCATCGAGACATCGCCATATATCTTTCCCGTAACGACAGAAAAAGGGAGGTGTAACATTTGATCCACCAATCCATTTAGAGCTTTATCATTAAACTCCGGGTCGTACCCACCAACCACATAAATATCCCCTTTAAGCGTATCTTGATTTATTGTCCCGGTATAGCGGACTTCTGTATGGAAAGGCTTGCTGCCACCTGCTTGATCAAGAGAAGTTATAGCGGTAAGTAACTTCATTGTAGAAGCTGGGCGCGAAAGTTTATCCGCCTGATAATTATACAAAGATGCATTAGTCTCCAAATCATAAACGGCTATTCCAACATTTGAGCCTGCAGGCAATCGATTCTTTATTAAAGCATTTATACCCGAAGCGAGCGAGTCCAGCATTGTTGAGTCTGTCTGCGCCCTAGAGTTAGCAGAGACAAGCACTAGAATAAACACCAAATAAAAGAAGTTCTTTCGCACGCTCATTTCCCCCAAATTAAACATCTGATAGTACCTCTTTAAATATTTCACAAACAGTAGGGTGCGGAAATATGATTTTTCGCCATTCACTTACAGTCAATTTCAATTCAATAGCGATCCCGGCAAGAGTAATTATCTCAGAGGCAGGATTGCCGAAGACATGAGCACCAAGAATAGTATTATCCGGTGCAAGCAATATTTTACAGATTCCATTAACTCCCTCATTCTCTGCCACAAATCTGCTTGAATATGCCATGGGAAGCTTAAGTATCCGAAAAGAAAGGTCCTTTTGTAGTAATGAATCCTCTGTCTCACCAACTCCACCAACTTCCGGATTTGTATACACAACTCCCGGAATAGCCCGATAGCTCATAACATCTTTCTTACCCAATATGGAGTGTACCGCAACTTCCGCTTCACGGCTAGCTGTATGAGCCAACAATGAAAAACCAGTCAGATCGCCACACACATATACTCCGGTCAAGGAAGTCTGCATCTGCTCATTCAGGAGGATATTACCCTTAGCAGTCATTTCAAGTCCCAAAGTCTCCAGCCCGAAGCCTTCTTTTACAGGCTTTCGCCCTACACTCAACAAAAGCTTTTCACCGACTAAAATCTCTCGCATGAACTCATTTTCATAGCTCACGGAAACCTGTTCCACATTTTCATCAGATAAAATGGGATTCACAGCAACAACCCTTGTGTTTAATAAAAACTTTACACCTTTCTTGGCATATTCACTTCTTAGCGCCCCAGCAATTTCTTTATCCATACCTCCAAGTATCTCATCCATCATCTCAATGACTGTAACATGAGTACCCAGACTGTTGAAGAATGAAGCAAACTCAATTCCAATAACCCCTCCCCCTATTATAATCAAAGACTTTGGTAGCTCTCTATTGTTCAAGGCATCCCGATGCGTCCAAAAAGAAATATCATTCAGACCTTTAATAGGAGGGATGAAAGTCTGCGATCCTGTACAGAGCAGCAAGTTATCGCATTCATAAATGTCATTTCCACATTGTAATGTATGCTGATCGAGAATTTGAGCTTCACCCTGTATGATGTTAATATTATAGTTACTGAGTTTTGCTTTGATACCAAGCACCAGTTTACGTATCACTTTTTGTTTTCGAACAATAATTTTCGGTAAATCGAAAGAGACATCCTGAATACTCACACCATATTTGGAAGCTTGATTAACCCCATCATAAGTCTTTGCAGAATATAATAACGTCTTAGTCGGTATACACCCCTCATTTAAGCATACTCCGCCTAAAGCTTCTTTTTCAAATAAGACAACATTTAGTCCGGCCTTTCCTGCAGCTTCAGCAGCAGTATATCCGGCAGGGCCTCCGCCGATAATTGCAAGTTGATATCTCATGGCTTTTCCTGAAAATCAATTATTAATTCATGATCCGCCTGCAAGTTAACAAAACCTGCTTTAACTGCATAACAGAAAAATCAAAAAACAACTTTGCCTACAGAAAAAGGATCAATCATTAAGCGCAACCGCTCAATAATATCAATTGAAGAGAACATTGGGCATGAGACTCTTAACGTTAACAAAAAGACATCTGAGAAGAAGGATAAGCACTAAATCAAGCTAACAATTAAAAATGAGAATAAGATATACCTAAAGCATCAATTTCGGCTTTACTTATACTTGGCAATTGATTGTTCAACAATTTTCGGCAGACCATATTCCCTACTTTCATTGCATCTTGTCTGTTGGAGAATGGGATGCGCTTGCCTATAGCCGGAATATAAGGCTGATAGATTAAAGTATCATTCTTCAAAGA
>JADHED010002461.1_pt1 | contig 12886 bp, 11 predicted proteins | sample 8952041 | NCBI WGS metagenome assembly JADHED01 (sample SAMN16124423, study PRJNA663239) | bioreactor sludge metagenome | isolation source: sludge (control) | place: India:Bengaluru | collected 2018-09-08
AACCGTTTGAAGTACTTGACAGAATCAAAGTATTATTAACTCAACAAATTGATATGTAAATACTTATGTAAATTCCGGCTAAAAACAGATAAAACTAACTTCTTGAAAATTACTATTTTTGCCCTGCAATGCCGGAGAAAGGGTGTTGTTGATTGGCTTTTTATTTACTAACACGATTAACAATGAGTATCAAAAAACAAGTACTTAAAAGCAAGCCTGTTTGTAAGGTAACCTTTAAAGTATCAAAGGCTGAGGCCGGATCAGCTGCTGAAGTAGCAGTTTTAGGCGACTTCAACGCCTGGAATCCAGCCGCTGACGTCATGAGCAAACTGAAGGATGGTTCATTCAGCCACACCATCGAAATGGAAAGTGGCAAGAGCTATCGTTTTCGCTATTTAGCCGATGGCACCACCTGGTTCGATGAACCGGAAGCCGATGCGCAAGAGTCAAGCGAGTTTGGTTCATCCAACAACGTAATCAACGCTTGATTTTTCAGTCAGGTTGTTGAAAAAACGCCTCCGGGAACTGGTTTTCTGGAGGCGTTTTCTATTTTGCTTTTTAGAGACTCACCGTGAAATGCCTGAGTATGGGTGCCTCACTGGTGATGACATACCCTTTGGTGATGTTGTGACGGCGGTTCCAAACATTGATCAGGCAAGCTGCCACATACTTCATGTGGTTGTCGGTATAGGTCCGGCGGGGAATTGCCAACCTCACCATTTCAAGCTCAGGATATCGGTTTTCGCGTGTTATCGGATCACGGTCGGCCATGATTGTTCCAATTTCAACCCCACGTACGCCACCTTCAAGATATAACTCAACAGCAAGGGTTTGTGCAACATATTGTTCCCTTGGTAGTTGGGGCAAGAAACGTTTGGCATCAACAAAAATGGCGTGACCTCCAAAAGGATACTGAACCGGAATACCGGCATCGCGCAACAAACTCCCAAGGTAAGCTACCTGCTTTATCCTTGTTTCTAGGTAGTCAAAACAGGTTCCTTCATACAAACCTTGGGCAAGGGCATTCATATCGCGACCCGACATCCCGCCGTATGTAATGAAACCTTCAAACATAATGTTGAACACGCTGGCTTTGCGAAAGAGTTCCTCTTCCCTGAATCCAATAAATCCACCCATGTTGACAATAGCATCTTTCTTACTGCTCATGGTCATGGCATCGCCATAGGAAAACATCTCCTTTACAATGTCGAGAATGCTTGTGGATTCAAAGCCTGCTTCACGTGTTTTGATAAAGTAAGCATTCTCGGCAAAGCGCGCAGCGTCGAAAACCACTTTCACACCATAGCGTTTTGAAAGTGCCGAAACGTCCCGGATGTTTTGCATCGAAACAGGCTGACCACCGGAGGTGTTACAAGTTACCGTGATGATCACCATTGGTATCCGGTTCAAAGGATAGCGCTGGTAAACAGCTTCAAGTTTAGCCAGATCGAGGTTGCCTTTAAAGGGATGATCGAGGCTCGTGTCAAACGCTTCATCAATGGTGCAGTCAATGGCTGTTGCTTTTCTGAATTCGATGTGCCCCTTGGTAGTGTCGAAATGTGCATTACCCGGAATCACATCAGATTCACTGATCATGGCCGAAAAAAGTACATTTTCGGCTGCCCTTCCCTGATGGGTGGGTAGAAAATAACCAAAACCCGTGATTTCGGCAATGGCGTTTTTCAGTTTATAATAGGACGAAGCTCCTGCATAGGATTCATCGCCGAGCATCATTTCCGACCATTGTCTGTCGCTCATGGCTCCAGTTCCCGAATCGGTGAGTAAGTCAACAAAAACCTGATCGCTTTTGAGATTAAAAAGATTGTATCCTGCTTCTTTTATCCATTGCTCACGCTCGCTTTGGCTACTGCGACGCAAGGATTCAACCATTTTTATTTTGTAAGATTCTGCAAATGGCAATTCCATTGTATTCCTGATTTTAAGGTGAAAAATAAAATGAAGGTAATAAACCGCTTAGGATGCGGCATTCAAACGAACAGGAATCAGGCAAATCTGTCGCGCTCCTTGATGTTGAGGAAGTTTAATTGCGTAAGCTGGTGATGCTTCATGGCTTTCGGCTTCTTTTTCGGCAACAAAACTAATGCAAACCATTGAAAAATGCAAGTTTAGCACTCCGTTTATCCGGGTATGCTCTTTTGTTGCGATTATCTAACTGCTGCTCCGGCAAAAATGCTCGTGGTATGTTGATTGTCTGATAATCCAGCGATGGTTTTTCGGCTTACCTTTGCAGATACAAATCAAACACATTTCCCGGCTGTGGCAGCAAAAAAGAAAACTCTGGTTGTAACCCCTTTTGATGATATTTGTGTTTTGGCTCTTTCAACCCCGCTCAAGGACTACAAACTGGCCTGGCACCTGAATGAGGTTTTGCGCCTCGACCTAAAAAAAATGACAGGATTACAAACAGCTGAAAATCCCGGTGTAACCTACTCATTCTATTATTATGATGCGGGAGAAAACCTTAACATCTTCAATCTGCTTCAGTTACAAAACGAAGGTCTGAAACTGCTAAAGCTACCGGTACCAGTTGATTTCCTGCTTATCATCCGCAACACCATACCTGAAGGACGGATGGATGACTGGCTGTCAGCAATCAGGAGCATTCCCGGATTGACTGTGGCTTTCAGCCTGGAAGTGGAAAAATACAAGCAAATTGATCCCGTACTCGAAATGATTGAGATTCACGAGTTTAATTTGCTAAGGGAGCAAGTCAGCCGCCGTTAGCACCACGAAATCTTCCTCAGAAATTGAGTTCTCGTTTTAAATCTTTGATACGGCTTTTGCTCACGCTTACGGAATTGCCATTTTTTAAAATCAGGAGGTAGCTCTCCTTGCCGTACTGTTCGATGCGTTGAATTTGGTTAATGTTGACGATGTGCGAACGGTGAATGCGCAAAAACTGGTCTTCGGGTAAGCTTTGTTCAAGCGAGCTCATGGTTTCTTTTTTCATGAACCGGCCTTCAGGAGCATGAATCATCACATAATCATCCTGTGCTTCAATCTGTTCGATCTGTTCAATGGGAATGACATGAATCTTTGAGCCGGATTTCACTACAACGCGTTCGAGCTGCTTACTGCGTTCGTGCATGTGCTCAACAAGTTTTTGAACCTGATCCGAACCAGATGACTTAATCCTGAAGCGTTCAACAACTTTATCAACTGCCTGTCGCAGTCTTTGCTTTGAAAAGGGTTTCATGAGATAATCAACAGCGTTGAGATCAAAAGCTTTGAGAGCAAACTCATCATAAGCCGTAGTGAAAACAATTTCGGGCAATTCATCCAGTAACTCAAGCAGTTCAAAGCCTGTTAGCCGGGGCATTTGAATATCAAGAAAAACAAGGTCGGGCTGCATCTCATTGATGGCTTTGAGTCCGCTGAAACCATCGCTGCACTCGCCAATTACATTGATTTCATCAAAAGAGGAAAGAAATGTTTTCAGTAAGTTACGCGCCGGTTCCTCGTCTTCGATTATCAGGGTTCGTATTTTTTGAATCATGATTCCTTGCGTTTAGGGATGCGTAAAATTACTTCAAATTCAATCTTTCCCATCCTCACCTCAAACAAATCGGTTCGGTGATAGAGTAGTTGAAGCCTGTTGCGGATGTTTTTAAGTCCGATGCCTTCCCCTTTTGGCCGGTTGGCTTCAGGATCAAAATCATTGAGAATATGCAACTCTGCAAATTCTTCATTCATCTGACAGCTCAGATCAATCAACACCTCCTCGGTGCTGTTGTGCACACCATGCTTGATTGCGTTTTCAAGCAGTGGCTGCAGGATCATATTGGGGATTTGCTGCTCCAGGCAGGCTTCAGGAATGTTTGAAACATATTTCAGCCTTCTGCCAAACCGTATCTTTTCAATGTCGAGATAACGTTCGGCATTTTCCAGTTCACGACGTAGCGTGGTTGTTTCCCGCCTGTCGTGACTTAGCGAGTAACGCATAAAATCAGAGAGCTTGATCACCATTTCCTGGGCTTTGTCAGGATCGGTCATCGTGAGCGAGCTGATTGAATTGAGGCTGTTAAATAAAAAATGTGGATTGATTTGCGATTTCAAAGCGTTGAGCTCGGCCTCCCTGACCAAGTTGCTTAGTTCTGATTCAATTTTGAGCTTTTGTTGCAAATCTTCATAATACATCATCACATAGTAGATGAGGATGAAAATGAGATAGAAAAAAGTGCCGATAATGGCCCTCCATGGCAATGAAAGTTTTAAAAAGTCAAGGTATTCTGTGTTTTCGCTTTCCAGAAAAACCATCAGATAATAACCACCTCCGAGCCAGATGGCAATGGTTACGATGCCGGTTATGAGGTGGTTGATGACAAGATCAAACGAACTGTGCTGCTCTTTGATACTGAAACGAAGAATGTACCAAAGACTGAAACCTATGATAGCCAGAAACAGATTGAAAACAAGCGAATCTATAAGGCTAATAATCAGGTCGAGGTCTTGATAATAATTCAAAATGGCTGTCTGGATGATTGCAACAACCAACCAGACAGTCAGATAAGTAATTAAATAGTGCCGGTTTTTAATAAACGGATTCAGCATGTGATTGTTTTTTGTGTGTTGGAGATGAATCGGTTTTTGAATTTAGCTCAATCAAATGAAGCTAAAGAGTTGTGAATTGATTAGTAACTCTTTAATTCAACACCCCCAAACAAGACCAGTCCTTTTAAAACAACAAGCTTCTCAGGGTTTGGATTCGCGGGTAACATTCTTTTGTCCGAAAAACCTCCGAAAATGGAAACTATTTCCGATTTTACCTGCCAATCATCCGGTACGATCATGTTGTTTCCGCCAAATATTACCAGTACATCTATCACACAACCATCTTTCGAAGGTACGGCACTCATCATATTGAGATCTGATCCGCCAAAAATGGCAGTTAGTTTTCCACCTCTGAAGTTGGGTGAGATAAATTTGGTGTTTCCACCACCGAAAATAGCCGTGTCTTCAACATAATCCTGTGAACTTTCGTTGATGGTTTCTCCACCGGAGAATGCTTTAAAGGTTTTCTCCGTTCTATCAGGTGATTTTTGACCCCGACGGGTGATGATAACCAATCCAATACCAATGAGGATCGCCGGCCACAAAATGGTGCTTAACCTGATTCTGTAATCAAAAAGTTCGGGTATCCAGAAGATAACACCCAGTCCAATCAAAATGTAACCTGTTGTCCGGCTTTCGTGGCTCGAAAGGGTAATAAGCCCTATAAAGATAAGCAGGGTTTTCCAGGAAATGAGGTAATGGCGCAAATCAAAACTGATAAAGCCAAGGGTGTCGAGCAAAAGCAAACCGCCTGCAAGGATAAGCAACAAGCCAGTCACCAGGCGCCGGTCGAGAGAAGTGTTCTTTGTTTCCATGTTTATAAGATTTTAAATGATTTACAATCGAAAAACTGAAGCAAATATAAGGTGGGTAATATTATGACATCAAACACTTTTCGGCAAAACGGCGAAACAAATCGGTGAATGGAGGAAAGCCATCGGGAAAATCAAAAAACTTTCAAACAATTTGACTGATACGCTGTTATCATACCGGGCCAAAAACCGGCAATGCTGCCGGCGTCACCTTTGAAAAGCCCGATCTCATTCAATGCGAAAGATGGAGCGTTAGCAGATGCCTGTAGTAAAGTTTAATGGAAAAGAATTTTCGTGCAAAAAAGGCAGTTTATTGCGTGATGTGTTGATTGATCATGGTATGTCGCCACACAATGGGGCAGCCAAAGCACTCAATTGCTTTGGTTTGGGAACCTGCGGTACCTGCACGGTAAAAATTACCGGAATTACCCACCCCCTCACGGCAGTAGAGCGATTCAGGCTTAACTTACCGCCTCATCGTCTTGAAGATGGCCTTCGCTTGTCGTGCCAGGTTCGGGTTAACCACTCCATATTCGTGGAAAAAGGCCAGGGTTTCTGGGGTCAGGATATCTCAGGTCTTGGAACTAATCAGGATTGAAAATCAGAAACAAGTTCATGCATGATTTCCCTCAGTGGCCTCACAGATTGCACATAGTCGATGGATGGTCCTGCAACCCATACGGTTTGATAGGTGGCCGAAAAGGCCGAACGGGTAATTTTTTTCATTCCCCGGGCAAAAATGATCATCTTCAGGTATTTCTTTAACCATTTGTTTCGTTTCATCAGCTTCTCCAGCAAGCTGGCTTTCGTTCCAATTTTTTGAACATATTCAGTATTGATAACCGTGAGTGGACTTCCCGACAGTTTACTGCTCAACACAATATCTTTGGCAGAAAAATCGATCAGTGCTGTTTTATAGGCCATCGAAACGGGTGCCTCCTCCGATGCAATAAAAACTGTGCCCACTGAAACTCCTGCTGCTCCCATTTCCATCCATTTGGCGATTTGGGCACTACTGCCTATCCCTCCGGCAGCTATCACCGGGATATGGCAATGGTTCACAAGCTGAGGCAGTAGTATATTGTTCGAAACAGGGCCGCAATGTCCGCCTGCTTCACTGCCCACTGCAATGAGTGCATCGGCTCCGAGGGCTTCCACTTTTTGGGCATAAGTGAGATTTACAACATCACAAAAAACCTTGATGCCAAGTGGTTTACATCGTTTGATAACCTCAGCCGGGCTGCCAAGCGAAGTGATGATGTAATCAACGCGAAGATCGCACAATGTTTCGAGCTGTCGTTTCAATGCCGGGTTCGATTTGTTGACGATAAGATTGAAACCAAAAGGTCCCTGACTCTTTTGCCTGATTTCATTCACTGCTTCCCGGAGTGCCGCATCAGTTCGGAAGTTCAATGCCGGGATTGCAGCTGTTGCGCCTGCATTTAGTGCCTCGATAACCATGGAAGCGTTAGAAATTAAAAACATTGGCGCTACAAGCACCGGAAACCTGATACCCAGTATCTGCTGAAGTGTTTTTCGCTGACTCATCGCTTTTACCTTTTACTTTTGATTTTTACTGTTATACCGCAACTTCTGCTGTGGCTGCCAATTGATAATTTTTTGGACTTTTTTACTCAAACCCGCTAGTAGCAAAGCTTTGAGCCGGAATTGCTTGTTTGTGAATTATAAACAATGTTAATTTTTCACAACAAACGATTGCGTAAAAGTATAAAATGCTTTTATATTTGCAATGCATGCATAACATAATTCTTGATGAAAATAGAAGAAAGTGTTGACTATCAAATTAGAAGTACCCTGTTCGCCATGCGAAGGATGTACAATCTACTCGCTGCAGTTCATGGTACCACACAAGGTGTGGCTTATGTGCTGATCAATGTGCCTAAGCAGGGCGTGGAAGCTACCCGCATAGCGCCGATGATGGGCATGGGTGCCACGAGTCTCTCGCGGTTACTCAGGACGATGGAGGAAGATGAACTGATTTACCGTAAAAAAGATGCACAAGACAAAAGAGTTGTACACATTCACCTCACTGAAAAGGGTGCTGCAATGCGTAAAAAAGTTCGTCAGGTTGTAATCGATTTCAACAAAAAGGTTCAGCCAGCCATCAGCGAAACAGAAATGCAAGCGTTTGTCAAAGTTTGTCAGGTAATAAAAAAAGAAGTTTGTCAGGAAATCAGCAGGCTCACCAACAACGACTGTAACGAAGCCGGATAAAACGGGCGGCAGACAGTTGATGAATTAAAGGAATAAATTCACCGATACAGGTACTTAAAACACAAAATTGTATGATTAGAAGGATTAGGAAAGTTGCGGTGCTGGGCTCAGGTGTCATGGGTTCGGGCATCGCCTGTCATTTTGCCAATATTGGTTTGCAAGTCTTGCTGATCGATATTGTGCCTACCTCATTAACGGCTGAAGAAACAGCGGCAGGGCTGAGTCTTCAAGATAAGCCGGTGCGCAACCGCATTGTCAACAACGCCCTGGCTGCCGCTTTGAAATCCAGGCCATCACCTGTTTACAAACAGACGTTTGCCAGCCGGATAAGCACCGGTAATTTTGACGATGACCTGCCAAAAATCAAAGACTGCGACTGGGTAATCGAAGTGGTTGTTGAACGACTCGACATCAAGCAACAGGTATTTGCCCGCGTTGATGCCTTGCGTAAGCCGGGAACACTTGTCACCTCGAATACTTCGGGTATTTCAGTCGAAAAAATGGCCGAAGGACGAAGCGCTGACTTTAAACAACATTTTTGCGGCACACACTTTTTCAATCCGCCCCGCTATCTCCAGCTCTTTGAAATCATTCCAACAGCTTATACCTCAGCCGAGGTTGTGGGTTTTCTATCGGACTATGCAGTCAAATTCCTTGGAAAAACAGCTGTTATAGCCAAAGACACACCTGCGTTTATCGCCAACCGGGTTGGGACATTCTCCATTATGGAACTGTTTAACAAGGTTGAAAATCTTGGTTTAACGATTCCGGAAATTGACAAACTTACAGGGCCTGTGATTGGAAGAGCCAAATCGGCTACATTTCGCACCGCCGACATTGTAGGCCTCGACACGCTGGTTCATGTTGCCAACAACATCAGGGAGCTCACCCGTGACGAAGCTGGTGCTGCTTTTGAAATTCCAGCCTTTCTAAGCAAAATGCTGGAAAACAAATGGCTGGGCGACAAAACAAAACAAGGTTTTTTCAAAAAGGTAACAGAAAACGGTGAAAAGAAATTTCTCTCGCTTAATTTCAACACCATGACCTATGAAGAAGCGCCCAAACCAAAATTCCCGGTATTCGAAAAAACAAAAACAATCGACAAGCTCACTGACCGCATGCCGGTGTTAATGGCCGATAAAGGTAAAGCGGGTGATTTTTACCGAAGCACCTTCTATAGTCTTTTTCGGTTTGTTTCCAACAGGATTCCCGAAATCACGGATGCCATCTACAAAGTTGATGATGCCATGAATGCCGGTTTTGGATGGAAACTGGGACCTTTTCAAACCTGGGATGCCGTTGGTGTGGCTGCAACTGTCAGGGCTATGGATGATGCTGGTATAGAAGTCGCAGCTTGGGTAAAAGAAATGCTGGCCTGTGGTATCGGATCGTTTTACAAATTTGAAGGAGGAAGAAAATATTACTATGATGTTCAAATTCAGGGCTATGCGCTGGTTCCAGGACAAGGAACCACCCTTTCGCTCGAAGCCCTGCGCGAAAGTCGGGTAGTGTGGCAAAACAACGATACGACCCTGTTTGATTTGAGTGACGGGGTATTGAACATCGAATTTCATACCAAAATGAATACCATCGGAGCAGGCGTACTCGAAGGGCTGAACAAAGCACTCGACCTGGCCGAAGCCGGTTACAAAGCTCTGGTAATTTCAAATGAAGGTGAACATTTTTCTGCCGGAGCCAATGTCGGTATGATTTATATGTTTGCCATCGAGCAGGAATTTGAAGACCTTGACATGGCAGTTCAATGGTTTCAGAAAACGACCATGCGTCTTCGCTACTCTTCCATTCCGGTGGTGGCTGCCCCGCATGGGATGACATTGGGCGGTGGCTGCGAGGTGTGTATGCATGCCGATAAGGTGATCGCTCATGCCGAAACCTATATGGGCCTGGTTGAATTTGGTGTTGGATTGATCCCCGGTGGAGGTGGTGTGAAGGAATTTGCACTTCGCCTCTCCGACGAACTGAAAGATGGCGACGTGCGTACCAATGCTTTTCAGCAGCGGTATCTGACAATCGGGCAGGCCAAAGTTTCAACTTCAGCATATGAAGCCTTCGACTTAGGGTATCTGCGTGCGGGTATTGATGAGGTCATTGTCAGCCGCAGCCAACAACTGGCCTATGCAAAAAAAACAGCCCTCCAGATGGCCGACAAAGGTTATACACCTCCTGTTGAAAGAAACGACATCAAGGTGTTGGGCAAAGAGGCGTTGGGTATGGTTTACGTTGGTGCCGACAGTTTTACAGTGGCAGGATATATGAGTGAGCATGATAAACTGATTGCTGAAAAACTTGGTTACGTGCTTGCAGGCGGCGAACTCTCACAAGCCATGACAGAAGTATCAGAACAATACCTCCTCGACCTTGAACGCAAGGCTTTTCTGGAGTTATGCACACAACGCAAAACACTCGAACGCATGCAAAGTCTCATCGTGAGCGGGAAAATTTTACGCAATTAACAATCTCAACATAAGCAATAAAAAAATATGAATGCATATATATTAGGTGGATATCGTTCAGCCATTGGCAAAGCACCACGGGGAAGTTTGCGTTTCGTGCGTCCGGATGACATCGCTGTGACTGTCGTAAGACGGTTGATGTCGGATTTTCCGATGCTCGAAAACAATATGATAGACGATTTGATTGTTGGAAACGCATTTCCGGAAGCCGAAACCGGCTTTAATATGGGCAGACTTCTTTCCCTTATGGCTCTTGATTCGGTTGAGGTACCCGGTTCGACCATCAACCGCTACTGTGCCTCAGGGCTTGAATCTATTGCTATTGCTTCGGCTAAAATTACTGCCGGACTGGCTGATGTAATCATAGCTGGTGGTGCCGAAACCATGTCGATGATTAATATGGGAGGATGGCGTCAGGTGCCCAACCCTGATGCTGCTTTCCACCATCCTAAGTGGTTTATGGGCATGGGATTGACCTCTGAAATGGTTGCCAGAGAATACAATATCAGCCGCGAAAGCCAGGATTTGTTTGCTGTCGAATCTCACGAAAAAGCCCTTAAGGCCATTGCCGGGGGTAAATTCAAGGAAGAGATCGCATCCATTGAGGTAAAAGAAAACTATTATGAATCCGGTAAGATGAAACAGCGCAGCCTCGTTTTTGATACCGATGAAGGACCTCGAAAAGGAACCAATCTTGAAGGGCTGAGTAAACTCAAACCGGCATTTGCTGCCAATGGCACTTCCACAGCCGGAAATTCATCGCAAATGTCGGATGGTGCTGCTTTTGTTCTTATCGTTTCAGAAAAGGTGCTAAAGCAGTACAATCTTCAACCTGTGGCCCGGTTGGTTGATTATCAGGTAGCTGGTGTTGAACCCTATAAAATGGGAATTGGTCCCATAGCTGCTATTCCTAAAGTATTAAAGCATAGCGGATTAACCCTAAATGATATCAATTTGATCGAACTCAACGAAGCTTTTGCGACCCAAAGTATTGCCGTGATCAGAGAGCTTGACATCAATCCTGAAAAAGTGAACGTGAACGGAGGCGCTATTGCCTTGGGACATCCGCTTGGTGCAACAGGTGCCAAACTCACTGTTCAGATTCTGCAGGAACTCAAACGCAGAAATGCCAGATATGGTATGGTTACCATGTGTATCGGTACCGGACAAGGTGCAGCAGGTATTTTCGAAAGATTTTAACACCATAAATATTTAAAACAGAACATCATGTCAGTCAATAACATGTTAAAAGGAGGAGAATTTCTCATTAAAGAAACTCCGGCAGCGGATATTTTTATCCCCGAAGAATTCAATGAAGAGCAAAGGATGATGGCTCAAAGTTGTCGGGAATTTACCGAGACTCAGGTCATTCCGAAGATCGATCAGCTTGAAAAACACGACCGCAAACTACTCACCACCTTGCTCAAGGAAGCCGGACAGCTTGGTTTGCTCGGTATATCGATTCCTGAAGAGTACGATGGTTTTGGTCAAAATTTTGTGACTTCGATGCTCACCACCGAAGAAATGGGAAAAGGATTCAGTTTTGCCGTTGCATTTGCAGCCCATACAGGCATCGGAACCCTTCCTATTTTGTATTACGGCACCGAAGCTCAAAAACAGAAATATATCCCTAAGCTTGCCTCCGGCGAGTTTATCGGTGCTTACTGCCTAACCGAAGCTGAGGCCGGAAGCGATGCCAACTCAGGCAAGGCAAAGGCAATTTTGAGTGATGACGGGACTTTTTACACTTTAAACGGGGTAAAAATCTGGATCACCAACGGCGGTGTGGCCGATTTGTTGATTGTCTTTGCCAAGATTGGTGACGACAAAAACCTGAGTGCTTTCATTGTGGAGGCCGCCAGCAAAGGTGTTACCCTGGGGCCTGATGAAGAAAAGATGGGGATCAAAGGTTCTTCCACCGTTCAGATCTATTTTGAAGATGTAAAAGTGCCGGTAGAAAACCTGTTGGGCGAACGCAACGGGGGCTTCAAAATCGCCCTCAACATCCTCAACCTTGGGCGAATTAAGTTGTCGGGAGCTACTGTCGGAGCCGGCAAAGGCGTGATTGCACATGCCACAGTATATGCCAACGAACGCAAACAGTTTGCTTCATCCTTATCAGCTTTTGGAGCCATAAAACACAAACTGGCCGAAATGACCATCCGAAATTTCGCTTCCGAATCGCTCACTTATCGGGCAAGTCAAAACATCGATGATGCAACGGCTGCGCTTGCTCAGGGAGGTATGGATAAAGGCCTTGCTTCGGTTGAAGCCATGCGCCAATATGCCATCGAAGCTTCCATTGCCAAGGTTTACGGCAGTGAGGTGCTCGATTTTATCGTAGACGAAGGGGTTCAGATTTATGGAGGCATGGGTTATTCGGCTGAAACACCTGTTGAAAGAGCTTATCGCGATTCAAGAATTAACCGCATTTTTGAAGGCACAAACGAGATTAACCGCATGGTAATCGTGGGTGAATTACTCAAACGGGCCATGAAAGGCGAGCTCGATTTGCTTGGCCCTGCCATGGCTGTTGGAAAAGAACTCATGGGAATTCCCGATTTTGGATCTACCACCACCGATTATTTTGAAACCAAAAAAAAGAACATTGTTCAGTTTAAAAAAGCCATCCTGATGGTGGCTGGTGCTGCAGCACAGACATTTATGGATCAATTTGCCGAAGAACAGGAAATCATGCTCCATTTAGCCGACATGATTATTTACACTTACGCTGCTGAATCTGTTCTGCTAAGGATCGAAAAACAACAACATACTGCAGATGCCGCGAAGATG
>JADHED010002462.1_pt1 | contig 12880 bp, 10 predicted proteins | sample 8952041 | NCBI WGS metagenome assembly JADHED01 (sample SAMN16124423, study PRJNA663239) | bioreactor sludge metagenome | isolation source: sludge (control) | place: India:Bengaluru | collected 2018-09-08
GAAGTTTGCAATGATTTCGATATCTTCCTCAACCTTAGCTTTACGACGCAAACCCGCCGTATCGATTAAAGTGAATATCTTGTTGTCGTATTCAAACTGGGAATCTACGGCATCAACCGTAGTACCTGCGATTGGACTCACCATCATTCGCGAGATACCTAGAATTGAATTGCAAAGCGAGCTTTTACCCACATTTGGTTTACCAACGATAGAGAATGTGATGCCACGCTCTTTTTCAATTAGTTTTTCGGGAATTAAATTTGTGATCCACTCTAACGTTTCAGCGATACCTTTACGCTGTTCAAAGGCCGCTGTAATGGGCTCATCCGAAAACTCATAGAAGTCAGCCTTGGCCGTTTCTTCATCTTGGACTTTATCGACCTTATTAACCAATAACAAAAATGGCTTCCCCGTCTTCTTGACGATCGTAACAATATCACGATCTTCGGGAATCAAACCAGCACGTCCATCAGCTACCATGATGATTAAATCTACTGATTCCAAAAACGAAATCACTTGTTCTTTAATCATTTTAGAAAACAAGTCCGCCGCTTCCGTTACCCCACCCGTATCGATCAAATCGAATGTCTTACCCCAGATTTCAACTGGCTCGATCATAATATCCCGAGTAACACCTGGCTGATCTTTCACAACCGACTTACGCGTACCCGTAATGATATTAAACAGTGTTGATTTACCTACGTTTGGACGGCCGACAATGGCGACCTTAGGGACATCATTAGTTTTTAGTTCTAGTTTTTTCATGTGAATATCCCAACTCTTTCATTATGCGGTCATTTTTAAACCAATTTTCACGGCACGAAACTTTGATATCTAAGAAAATTTTCTCGCCCAACATTTTTTCGATGTCCTTACGAGCCTCACTACCGATCTTTTTCAAATTTTCGGCGCCTTTACCAATCACGATACCTTTGTGACCTTCTCGCGCCACAATGATTTCTAATGATAAGTGAGGTACCTTTTTTGACTCTTCGTCATATTTTATCGTTCTTACCGCCAAGTTGTATGGAATTTCCTGATGACAGAACTCAAAGCATTTTTCACGAACGATCTCGCACGCTAAATCGCGCACGCTTTCTTGAGTATAAATATCTTCTTCGTACAAAGGCTTTTCTGACTCTGGCAATAGTGCTCGAATTTTTTCAAGCAACAACGGCTTTTCCTGTACGTATTCATCCTGCTTCAAACTGACAGCAACGATTTCTACATTATGTGGTTCTAATAACTTGCGAATCGTCACCACTCGATGAGCTTTATCCGCGATATCCGTTTTAGTAATGATCGCCATCCACGGTTTTTTACTTTTAGCCACGACATTGATGACTTCTTCAATCGACTCTTTTTTCAAAGAATCTACGCTCAAGACGGCAACAAGGGCGTCACTTTCTTTAATTACCTCAGCGGCTTCTTTTTCCAAAAAGGCATTTAATCCTTCTTTTGCATACACAAGCCCCGGAGAGTCTACAAATACAATTTGCCCTTCCTCATGGCTATGAATGCCGTGTACGCGACGACGTGTCGTTTGCGGCTTTGGCGACACGATCGATACTTTTTCATCGATCAAATAGTTCATTAATGTTGATTTACCAGCGTTTGGTTCGCCAATAAGACCAACAAATCCTGCTTTATACCCGTTTTTCATTTAACACCTTCAGTGCCTCTTCAGCGGCACGTTGTTCTGCTTCTTTTTTAGATCTACCTTTTGCTTTACTAATCACCGACTCATCAAATACCAGTTCAACCACAAATATACGATCATGGGGCGGCCCCACTTCTTCTATTAGTTGGTATTTAGGAACGCGTTTGTATTGCTTTTGATAAATTTCTTGAATGCGTGTTTTAAAATCTTTTTCAAATGGAATTTCTGAATTCAATGTTTCAACTCGTTTTGCGAAAAGGTTGCGACATACATTTCGAGCAACCTCGTAACCGGCCTCCAGAAAGATAGCTCCCACGATCGCTTCAAATACCGATGCTAAAATGCGCGGATTACGAGCACCATCGGATTTAATTTCACCCTTACCCATAATTAGTAACTGATCTAGTTTTAATTCTAAAGCGACATTCGAAAGAACCGTCTCATTCACAAGCGATGCACGCTTTTTAGAAAGAGTCCCTTCATCTTCATTTACAAACTGAGCATGCAGCCATTCCGAGAAAACTAAATCGACAACCGCATCACCTAAAAATTCTAGTTTTTCGTTATTAAAACCCTTATCGGCCGATACGAAACTCTTATGAGTCAGCGCCTTTTGAAGGTTTTTATGATCTTTAAATGTATAGGCTAAATGTCGCTCGAGCGCGGCCCAAGTTGAATCAACCATTGAGCTCTCCAATCAAGTGAAAATCATTCTGATTCGGAACACCTTCTGTGCCCACAATGCGAACATCAACTTCGTGCCCAGTCCAACCCGCCAGCATAACTGGATCCACATTTGGAAGTTTTATGTTCCAGTAATCACGGCTCAATGTTTGACCTTTTTTAAGAACCAATGCTTTCTTCATTAAGCCTTTTTGTTTTTCCGCCTGCTGCTGCAAACGCTGATTGCTTAATGTACGCATTTCATCCGCACGCTGTTTGCGAACACTGTACGGAACCGATGTTTCCATGACAGCGGCTTTCGTGCCTTTACGCTCGGAATACGGGAACACATGAATACGTGTCCATGGTGTGGACGCCAAGGATTGCATTGTTTCCTTGAAATCATTTTCTGACTCCGTCGGAAAGCCCGTAATCACATCCATCCCCACATACGAGTTAGGAACTTTATCTGCGATTTTATGTAAAGCCGATTCCACATCTTGACGAGTGTACTTGCGTTTCATTTCTTTCAAAACTTCTGACTGTGCACTTTGAATGCTCATATGAAAATGCGAACACACTCGGGAGTCTTGAAATACATCCAGCAGGCGATCCGAAACTTCAATTGGCTCTAAACTACCTAAGCGAATACGCTGAATTTTCGTTTTTGCCAGAATAGTTTCAATCAAACCTTCCAAGCCTAGCTTTTGGTCTGTATCATAATAGTCACCTATATGAACACCAGCCAACACAACCTCCTGAACATTTTGCGAATCAAGTTCCAGGACTCGATCGATAAGTGTTTTAACTTTCAACGATCGCGACGTCCCACGTGCGTAGGGAATAATACAAAACGAACAGAAACTATTGCACACATCCTGAATTTTTAAGAATGAACGTGTGTGTGAATCTTCTTCGCCGCCGCCCACGCCTAGATCTTCTTTTTTAAAGATATTGCTCTTAAATGTTTTCGCCGTATTTCGTTTACGGAAAAAATCATCTAAAATAAATGGAAGTTCATGTTTATGAGAGTTCGCAACCACCAAGTCCACCGACGGCAAATCCATAAAGGATTCCGTGTCGACCTGAGCCGCACACCCCGTTACCACAATCGTCGAGAAAGGCTCTTTCGCTTTCAATTTACGAATCAACCGCACGGCTTGCTGAGTCGCCTCTTTGGTAACGGCACATGTGTTTAGAATATGAACCGCCGGCTTAACTGTCTCTGTCACCATCAAAGGAGACGCGGATAAAAGGTTAGCGTGGTTTTTTAAATTTTTTTGTATCAAACCTGTGTCGTAAGTATTCACCTTACAACCAAAGGTATGATACTGGAGATTTAAACGACTATCCATCCCCCACCTATCAATTTCTTATCTTTGTAGATCACGGCCGCTTGTCCCGGCGTAATCGCTCGTTGCTTGTCAACAAACGAAACTTTAAAACCATTGCCATCTTTTTTAATTTTCGCTGGGGCACCTTTGTGCTGATAGCGAATCTTTACGTTATAGATTTGTTCTTCGTCTAACTGATCCATTAACTTTATATCACGTAAAGTCAGATCATGACCAAACAGATATGATTCATCACCTAGCCAAACTGTTTTTGTGTCAGCATCGACTTTAATTACAAACATTTTCTCGTGATGATCTAAACCAAAACCTTTGCTTTGTCCGTACGTGTAGTGATGAATCCCTTTATGTTCCCCCATCACTTCACCATTTGGATAACGACGAAATAAACCGCGCATTTCATCCAATGCTTTTTTCCCAACCTGAGATTCGATAAAGTTACCGTAGCCTTGATTACCCACAAAGCAAATGCCTTGAGAGTCTTTTTTCTTCGCCACAATCAAACCCTTTTCTTCAGCGATTTTACGAACATCTGGTTTTTGTAAATGACCGATTGGGAATAATAATTTTGGAATGATTTCTGAATTCGTAGTGAACAAGAAATACGTTTGATCTTTCCAATCATCAACGGAAGTGGCAATAAAACTTTTGCCGTTTTCGGTTTGGATTTGTGCATAGTGACCCGTTGCTAGGTAATCGCAATCCAGTTCACGCATTTTGTGAATCAAGTGATCAAATTTTAAATACGTATTGCAGTTCACGCATGGAAGTGGCGTTTGCCCTTTCATATAATCCGCGACAAACGGATCAATTACGCTTTCTTTAAATTTAGATTCGCAGTTAATCACGTAGAATGGAATTTTAATTTTATCCGCTACTGAACGTGCATCGTCAACATCTAGACTTGAACAGCAGGTGCCATTACCCTCTTCGATATCGCATTGAGAATAATCCCAGACTTGCATCGTAGCCCCGATAACTTCATAACCTTGATCCACCAGCAAAGCTGCAGCCACAGAGCTATCCACCCCGCCGCTCATTGCAACTAGTACTCTTTTTTTTGCCCGCATATTAGACTGTGACATTGTCTAAATCCTTTTTCATTTGTCTCAATCGCGATACTATTTCTTTTAGTCGCTGAACAAATTTTTCCAAATCAGCTGCTTTCGTACTCCAACCTAGCGATACACGCAAACTGGTCTGCGCCTCACTTCGAGTAAAACCCATCGCTAGCAATACCGGACTCGGTTCTGGATTTCCAGAACTACACGCTGCCCCGGTAGAAACAAAAAAACCATCCAAATCCAAATTGATAAGCAAAGTCTCGGCGTCGATGCCTGCAATCAACATATGACTTGTGTTTGTTAAGCGCGGCGCCCCCTGGGCCGTGATATGTAACTCAGGAATCTCTGCCACCAAACGGGCTTCCATCTGATCACGCATCTGACCAAGTTCTACCAGCTTAGCGTTCAAATTCATTGCCGCCATTTTTTGAGCCATGTGACCCATCGCCGCTATACCTAGCGTGTTTTCAGTGCCACCGCGACGGAAACGTTCCTGTGCTCCCCCATCGATTAAATTTTCAAGTGGGGCCGTTTTCTTAGCATACATAAAACCGGCGCCTTTGAGCGAATAAAACTTATGCCCTGAAAACGTCGCGTAGTCGACTCCCAGTTTTTTTAAATCCAGCTGGTGTTTGCCAAACATTTGCACACAGTCGCTATGAACAAGCGCTCCGACGTTTTTAGCCATCTCAACAAGATTTGCTACCGGAAACAACGTTCCGGTTTCATTGTTGGCTGACATAACTGAAATCAATGCTGTCTTAGCACTCAGATGCTGCTCTACAAATTTCAAATCAAGTTCACCGTTTTTATTTACCGGTATCCAGTGCACAGTCGCACCTTTCTTTTGAATAGCCTGCATCGCTTTCATTGCGCTTGGGTGTTCAACCGCTGAGCACAAGAATTCAGGACGCTCTTTACCGCGACGATCCCAAATGGCTTTGATGATAGTGTTATTACCTTCGCTTGCACCTGAGTTAAACACGAGTTCCAACGGAGACACATTCAAAGAAGCCGCCAAATGCGCCCTAGCCTCACGAATGAGAGTGCGAGGCCCACGCGACGCCTGGTGAATCGAGCTTGGATTCCCAAATTGCGACATCCAGCTAGGGACGTGTTCGAACAGCGATGGGTCGACCGGAGTCGTTGCATTGTGATCTAAATAGACCCCGTCAAAGGTATTAATCATAGCGGTCTCGATACCATAAATCGAGGCTAATGAGAAGTGATCATTCTGTATTACTTTTTTACAGGACCTCAAAGAGGAAACTTATCGATACGACCGCTTATTTCATAAAGATTTTTCAATTCGTTCCGATCACTACTTTGATGGCAATGAATTTAAAATGGTCTCAGCAGTTCCAAAATTATCTCGCCGACTTCGAGAACAAATACAAATCCGCTCAATCGCCATTGAGTCCACTGGGGTTTGCTCTTAGTCAGAAGATTATTCCTATGGATCAATACTTAAAATGGGCGCAAACCGCTTACCATCTGCCTGTGATCAATGATGATTACTTTAATACACACTTACCGTCAGTCGAAGATTGGAAAACATGGAAATCTGAATTTCAATGGAACGAAGAAATCGTACCTATTGGCTTATGGGATGGGCATGTTCTTGTCGCATGCTTAGAAATTCCCGCTCGTTTTCCAGCGTCATTCTACCCTATTTTTTTGTTAGCGGATTTTAAACATATCCAGCGCACGTACCAATTTTATGTTAATTCTGAAAAAGGAAGCGAATCTGCCTCTAAAAAAATCAAGGAAATGATTGGAGAGCCTGCAAAGACTCAGGCGACCGCGCCTCAAAAACCAGTCTCAAAGAAACCTGAAATTTTTGAATTGGAAGAATCTGATGCTACGGAAGCACACGCGGTATCTCTAAATATACCTGAAGAACAGCCAGAAGGTTTAAATTTCTCTATAGAGGCGTTATCAACTCATACTCCAGAGACGATAGCACCCAAACCAACGGCGACAACACCATCTGAAATTTCATTCGATAATTTGGATATTTTATCAACGCCACAGAAAGAAGAAATTTCGCTTAAATTTACAAACGTCGAAGTCAGCTCGCCGGGCAAAAAAATCATTAAAGACAACAATACTGGGTTTACAAATACAAATATGACGAGCGTTGGAAACATGACAAGCGTTAGCAACACTAACCTGCCGACATCCATCCAAAGCGAGATCAACAAAGGGCTTCCTTATTTCATCGCAATCAAAAAAGACAACCCAACAAACTTTGAAACAGTTACCCAAGGTTTCTTCTCTAAGGCGGCGAATTTATTTGCCAAATCCATTCTTATAGCAGTGGACCCAAGCGAGCTACATGCCGTACCTGTTTCATGGACCGACACGATCACTCCTCGCTCTAAAGATCTTGAAAAATTGGATTTGAATGAGCCGAGTATATTCAAAACAGTGGCGAGCACGTTAAAGAGCTACCACGGCTACATCGTCCTAAACGAAAGCAACGAGAAGTTTTTTGAGTTCTGGAATCAAGGACAAGTACCTGGCAATATCACGATGGTTCCCCTAATTGTACGCAACAAACTAGTGGGAATGTGGATGGGGTTAGGCGAATCCAATACATACAATTGGTCGACTCTGAAACAGATGGAAGCCAAAGGTAAAGAGATGTGCGAGACGTTTAGCAATATGTTTAAAGACTCTAAATCCTCAGCGGCTTAACAGCTAAACCACCCAAGTCGCTTGCCAATCCCAATCTAATTTTTCATTTATCCAAAAAAACAAACCAACACCGTTCTTGTCCCGCTTAGAATTCACCATCAAACATCGGCGGCGGTGGTGGTGGCGGTGGGATGTACCCGTCCCCCATACCTCCATCTCCGTAATCACCCGGAAATGGTAATGGTGGAGGTGGTGGCGGCGGAATCTCGTCATAGAATGGCTCGTTCGGAAGCTCCGCTGGCATTGGTGGCGGTGGGGGCGGAATGTAGCCAGAATCTGTGGCAAAATCAGGGACGGATGAGCCAGAGCTCCCCCCCGATCCGCTCTTAGCAGCCGATTTGTATTTTGGCTTAGCACCGTACATTGCACGTTTTTTATAATCATAACGTGGGCGCTCAACAAAAATACCCAATTCTTCTTCTTCCGTAAAGTCTCGCTTGGATTCGATGGTTTTACTACGACGCTGATTTTTTCTGTATTCCTGAAGCGCGATATCTATAGTTTTCTGCTCTTTCTTTTGAGCCTCTAAATACTCTTTATAGTTATCCGCTTCGTCGCTTTCCTGCTGTTCTATTTTTTTGGTTTTTTTAAAATCACGAAGCGCTTTGTTTTTCTCAAAAATGTCTTTTTCAACACTCTCTAGATAGGCCCGATAACTACGCAAACGTTCGCGCTCGTATATTTGACTTTCTTCAACGTACTCTTTGTAACCCGACAGACGCTCTTGCTCCATTTCATGCTCTTGAATACGGGCTAACGCCGGTAGAGCTAAAACAAGACTAAGCATCAATACGCAATCTGGTAGGTTCATACTAATAATGATAACACTTTTTTTTATTTTCGGATCTAAATTATTTTCCTCTCGACTTTTTAAACGATTTTAGGAATCATGAGATCCAAAATAAAACTACCTCGAGGTCTCATATGGATTTTTGGTCTGAAATTGGCGTCTTTACTGTTAAAACATTGGTCCTATTTCTGTTCATTGCTGGAATCGTCATGGTGATCGCCGCTATGGCCCTTAAATCTCAATTAAAATCAGCCCTTGATATCGAGAAATTAAACGAAAAAATGACTAGTTACGAAGATTCATTTAAGTCAATTCTGCTCGAAAAAAGTCAATTAAAAGAAGAAAAAAAGAAACTCAAAAAAGCTAAAAAAGAGAACGCCAAAGACAAGGACTCTAGCAAATCACGGCTGTTCGTTGTTGATTTTAAGGGCGACATCAAAGCCTCTCAGGTAGAAAACTTACGCGAAGAAATCACGGCCATCTTAACAACGGCCTCTGACAAAGACGAAGTTTTAGTTTGCGTCGAATCGCCTGGGGGCGTGGTTAACAATTACGGTTTAGCGGCGAGTGAGCTCGTTCGCGTTCGCGAAAAAAACATTCCCTTAACTGTAGCCGTAGACAAAGTCGCCGCTAGTGGTGGGTATTTGATGGCCTGTACAGCAAACAAAATTCTATGTGCACCATTTGGTATCGTTGGCTCGATTGGCGTGGTCGCACAAGTTCCCAATTTCAATCGTCTGTTAAAGAAATTCGATGTTGACTACAAAGAATATACTGCCGGAGACTATAAACGTACTGTTTCTCTTTTTGGAGAAATTACACCCAAGGGTGAAGAAAAATTCCTAAGTCAGCTTGAACAAACTCATCAACTTTTCAAAACATTCGTATCCCGCTATCGCCCGCAATTAGATGTACAAAAGGTCGGAACAGGTGAATACTGGTTCGGCGAGCAGTGTTTGGAATTGAAGTTAATAGATCAGATAAAAACAAGCGATGACTACATCTTAGAAGCCTCAAAAGAGCGCACTGTTCTGAAAGTGAAATACGAAAAGAAACAACCACTTTCAGAAAAAATTTCTGGAGTTTTAGGTGGCGCGCTTGAGTTGGCATTTGAAAAAATCGTAGCCAAAATGGAACCAGTTCAGCGTTTAATGAGATAATTTTTAAAATCGAGCTACTTAAAGATTGCCCCTGAAAATCAATTGATATAATCCATAAATCAGTGATTAGACGGAACTGATCAAATTGGGGGGAATGAATTTGTCAGCACTCGAACCATCATTGAACTCGCAAGCTTTAGTGCGTGTTGAGAATCTTGAGACCACATTTTATTTAAAATCGGGTCCATTCCGCGCGGTAAATAATATTTCTTATGATATCAACAAAGGCGAAACCCTAGGCATCGTCGGCGAGAGTGGTTGTGGTAAGTCCGTAACTTCGTTCTCACTCATGCGCTTAATTGAACGTCCAGGCAAAATTACTCGTGGTCGTTTTCTGTTAGGTGGCCGTGACGTACTAGCGGCTCCAGAATCCCAAATGGAAGAAATCCGTGGCGGCGATATGGCCATGATTTTTCAGGAACCCATGACCGCTCTGAATCCCGTTTTAACTATTGGCTTTCAAATCGATGAGCAAATCATCAAGCATAAAAAATGCAGTCCAAAAGAAGCGCGCGAACGCAGCATCGAGATGCTTAAATTAGTAGGCATCCCGTCTCCAGAATCTCGTTACACGAATTATCCTCATCAACTATCTGGTGGGATGAGACAGCGTGCGATGATCGCGATGGCGCTATCTTGTGATCCGAAATTTTTGATCGCGGATGAACCAACGACGGCTCTGGACGTTACTATTCAAGCTCAGATTTTAGAACTGATTCAGAAGTTACAATCTCAATTCCATATGAGCGTTCAATTTATCACTCATGATTTGGGTGTCATTTCTGAGGTATCTGATAAAGTTTTAGTTATGTATGGTGGTCAGATGTGTGAAAAGGCACCGACACAGACGCTATTTACATCTCCGAAACACCCTTACACAGCGGCACTAATTGAATCGCGACCAAAATTAGGTCAACGCTCTGCCCGCCTAAAAACAATCGAAGGTTCTGTTCCAGCACCCCATGAACTGCCAGCGGGTTGCCCATTTGTAAACCGTTGCACACGTGCTAAATCAGAATGCTCGCACCAAAAACCAATGCCTACTCTGGTCGGACATGATCATAGTGTGGCCTGCTTCAATCCACTCTGAGGGTCAGTCACATGAAAGAAATTTCTAACGAAATCATTCTCAAAGCGGCCAATGTAAAAAAGTACTTTCCTATTAAGAAAGGTTTACTTTTAAAAACAGTGGGACACGTTAAAGCTGTTGATGATATTACTCTTGAAGTCCGCAAAGGGGAAACAATTGGCCTCGTCGGCGAAAGTGGTTGCGGCAAATCCACATTTGGTCGAACACTTATTCGCCTATACGAGCCCACCTCCGGCGAAATCGAATTCGAAGGTCAAAACTTTTTAAAAGTGGGCGGTCGCTCTTTACGCAACTTACGCAAAGACATTCAAATGATCTTTCAAGATCCGTATGCCTCGCTAGACCCACGCATGACTGTTGGTCAAATTATCAGACAACCATTTGAAATTCATAACGTCGGCAGCGGCGCCGAGCGCGAAAAACGCGTAAAAGAACTGCTCGAACTAGTGGGGCTGAAAGCGTCTCACGTGAACCGCTACCCGCACGAATTTTCAGGTGGACAAAGACAACGTATTTGTATTGCTCGAGCGATCGCTTTAAATCCGAAACTGATTATTTGTGACGAGCCCGTATCAGCACTAGATGTTTCAATTCAGGCGCAGATTTTAAATCTACTCAAAGACCTACAAGAACAATTGGGTCTAACCTACGTTTTTATTTCCCATGACTTATCCGTAATTGAATATTTCTGTGACCGCGTAGCCGTTATGTATTTAGGTAAAATCGTAGAGATTGGAACGCGCGACGAAATGTTCAACAGTCCAAAACACCCGTACACGCAGGCATTACTGTCGGCAATTCCACGTGTGGGCGAAGGTAAGAAGGCCATGAAGAAATCACTTTCCGGTGAAGTACCAAGCCCGATCAGTCCTCCGCCGGGATGCACATTCCATCCTCGTTGCCCCCATGCTATGGATATCTGCGCCCAACACATTCCAAAGTTAGAAGGCAACAACACTCAAAGCGTCGCATGTCACTTATACGATGCTAACTTGAAATTAAAAAAATAACCGGGAGTCTGAAATGAAAACGACAAGAACCCTGATTGCTCTAGCCGCATGTATTGGCTTAATGAACCAGGCCTTTGCTAAAGCAACCAATGACGAATTAAAAATTGGTATCGCTCAAGAGTTTGACTCCTTAAATCCTATGTTATCATCCATGGTGGCTTCGTCGTATATCCGCTATCTAGTTAACCGCCGTTTAACTAACTTAGACAGCAACAGCAAATGGCAACCACAAATCGTTAAAGAACTGCCAACGATTGAAAATGGCTTGGCTAAAATTATCACCGTCGATGGCAAAAAGAAAATCGTAACTACGTGGGAAATCAAAGAGGCCGTCAAATGGGGTGATGGGACACCACTGACGTGCCAAGATATTATTTTCTCGCGCGAGGTAGCCTTATCTAATAACGTAAGTATCCCGGAACGCGAAGTGTACGAACAGATCGAGAAAATTGATGTAGATGCTAAAAATTCAAAAAAATGCACATTCACCTACCAAAAAGCCATTTGGAACTACGTTAACCAACAAGGTACCTTTTATTTATTACCAAAACATTTAGAAGAGAAAATCTTTAACAAATTCAAAAACCAAAAAGAAGGCTACGAGAAAAATTCAAATTACACAAAAAATCCAACTAATCCGGGTCTATACAATGGACCTTATGTCGTTTCGGGTTTAAAACTAGGTGATAATATCACGCTCGTTCCCAATAAACACTTCTACGGCGAGCCACCTAAAATCAAACGTATCATCATTAAGTTAATCCCTAACACAGGAACTTTAGAAGCGAACTTGCGTTCAGGCACGGTAGATAAAATTTCCGTTCTTGGTTTAACGTTCGACCAAGCGATTTCGCTAGAGAAAAAAATCAAATCTGAAAATGTAGACTTTACGATAACTTTTGAGCCAAGCACAGTTTATGAGCACATTGATTTAAACTTGGATAACCCGATTTTAAAAGATGTTAAAGTTCGTAAAGCATTGGCTACAGCGATCGACAAAGAACAACTAGTAAAATCATTGTTCGAAGGCAAACAACCTGCAGCTTTGCATTTCGTTACACCAAAAGACCCTTGGTACACAGATGATCCGAAGTCAGTAACAACTTACCGCTATTCAAAACGCCAAGCCGCTAAAATGCTAGATGAGGCCGGCTGGAAAGAAGACAAAGATGGCTATCGCTATAAAGATGGCAAAAAATTAAGCCTTAATTTTATGACTACGGCAGGAAACAAAACACGTGAAGCGGTGCAAGTGTATCTGCAAAACCAATGGAAACACGTGGGTGTTGAGATCATCATTAAAAATGAACCCGGTCGCGTTTTCTTTGGTGAAACGACTAAAAAACGTCGCTTTGATATGGCGATGTACGCTTGGGTAGCCAATCCTGAAA
>JADHED010002460.1_pt1 | contig 12876 bp, 9 predicted proteins | sample 8952041 | NCBI WGS metagenome assembly JADHED01 (sample SAMN16124423, study PRJNA663239) | bioreactor sludge metagenome | isolation source: sludge (control) | place: India:Bengaluru | collected 2018-09-08
AGCTAAATTTAGTGTTTTGCAATAAGATAAACTTCAGGTAATACAATTGTAAACTTTTAAGAGGAGAATGGTGAAGAAAATAATATCGGTGGTAGGAGCAAGACCAAATTTTATGAAAATGGCACCCCTGCATAAGGAGTTTATGAAACATAAGAAACGGGTCATTCACAAGATTGTGCATACGGGCCAGCATTATGATAAACATCTTTCGGAAATATTTTTTAAACAGCTTGGTCTTCCTAAACCGCATATTAATCTCGGTGTGGGTTCGGGCTCCCATGCGGTACAGACGGCGGAAACTATGGTAAAATTTGAAAAGATAGTGCTAAAAGAAAAACCCGATTTGGTAATTGTTTACGGTGATGTGAATTCCACTCTTGCAGCTTCAATCGTATGCTCAAAAATTCTTCAGAACGGAAAGCCTATTCCTGTTGCGCACGTGGAATCCGGACTGCGAAGCTTTGACAGAACTATGCCCGAAGAGATTAACAGGGTGGTTACAGACTCAATTTCCAATTATCTGTTCGTTCCCGAAGAAGACGGTATACTGAATTTGAAGAAAAGCGGTGTTGATTCCCGTTGCGTTTTCTTTGTGGGAAATATAATGATTGATTCACTGACAGGTTATCTAAAAAATGCTAAGAAATCAAAGATACACGACGAGCTATGTCTTACGAAAAAGGATTACGCTCTCGTAACGCTGCACAGACCCTCAAATGTTGATTCGAAGGAAAACTTTATTGAGATATTGAACATCTTTAAGGATATTAATAGGTTGAGTCCAGATACTGATGTAGTATTTCCTGTTCATCCGCGAACAATGAAGATGGTAGAAAAATTCGGGCTTTACGGGAAGCTTGAAAAGATACGGAATCTTGTACTGACACAACCGATAGGATATATAGATTTTCTTGCGCTGATAAATTCTGCAAAGTTTGTTATAACTGATTCGGGAGGAATACAGGAGGAAACCTCTTACCTGAATATTCCGTGCCTGACTTTAAGAGCAAACACAGAAAGACCTATTACGATTAAACATGGCTCAAATGTTCTCTGCGGAAGTAACAGTAAACTCATTTTGAATGAACTTATGAAGATTTTTTCCGGAAAATTTAAGAACTCCAAAAAACTGAAATATTACGACGGCAAGACGGCTGGCAGGATAGTAAACATAATTATGAATAGGATTCTGAAATAAGATTGCATGTTAAAAGAATAAATAAGGTAATAGACTTACTCGAAGAGCATTTCGGAGCGGGCTTCGACAACGACCCGAAAAAAAGCTCCGGCATCCAGGACAAAGCCGAATCTGATGGACGTTTTAATTGCAACAAAGCTCTCTCAGAATACTACTGATAAAACATCTTACACCGCTTTCAGGAATCTGAAAGATGAGTTCGGCGGATGGGAGGATGTAATGACGGCTCCCCTTTCAAGGATAAAAAATGCAATTAAGGTTTGCGGTCTTTCAAACACGAAGGCAGTGCAGATTAAGAAAATGCTTGAGAATATAAAGAATGAACACGGCAGTCTGACATTGGTACATTTAAGGAAACTATCCGACAATGAGGTTTATGATGAACTTTTAAAACATAAGGGTATTGGTAAGAAGACAGTTTCTTGCCTGCTCGCGTTTGGGTTGGGAAGAGATGTATTCCCTGTGGATACACATGTACACAGGGTTTTAAACAGAATTGGTCTTGTAGATACGAAAACTCCTGAGGAAACCTTTGAAGCTGCGAAATTTATAGTGCCGGATAAATTCAAAGTAAATTTTCATACTAACCTTATAAGATTCGGAAGAAATGTATGCAAAGCAGTTAGACCTCTATGTTATGAGTGCATGGTAATTAATCTTTGCAGCTTCAATCAAAAAAACCTATCTGTGAATTCAGGGCTGAAAACAGCAGCGGAAAACAATTTTATAATATTAGAGAAAATATGATTTGAAGTTAAACAAAGATGAAATAAGAAGGTTGCTTGTGATAAAATTCGGAGGAATCGGAGACGTTCTCATGTCAACACCAGTACTGCCAAACCTGAGAGCATACTTTCCCGATTCTAAGATTGATTTTCTAACGTTGATTAAGAACCGTGATGTACTCATGGATAATCAATACATAGACCGCGTTCTTACCTACGACTCAAAAATTGATAAATCTTACGACCTGATAAGGCATATTCGGAACAAAGAGTACAATCTTGTGATTGACCTGTACTGCAATCCGCGAACAGCTTTCCTCACTTACATCACAGGAGCAAAATACAGAGTAGGTTTTAAATTTCGCGGGAGGAATTATGCGTACAACATAAAAGGAATGGGGCGCGGAGGAATTGTGCATAACACAGACTTCAATCTGGATGCACTGATTAATGCAAATATACCAATCGTTACTAAAAAGCTGAATCTATCAGTAAACATAGTTCATGAGGAGTTTGCTGATAAATTTTTATCAGATAACGATTTAAGAAACGAGTTTCTAATTGGGATTGCTATTACGGGCGGATGGGAGTCGAAACGCTACAAGATAAAGGATTACATTGAGCTAATAAATCTTTTATCGGCTAAATATAATGCTAAGTTTGTAATACTCTGGGGTACAAAACAGGAGCTTAAAGAAGCGAGAGAAATTAAGTTAAATACAGACGGAAATGTTTTCATAATACCTGATAGTCCAATCAGGTATCTTGCTGCCATCATCAAGAAATGCAAGGCACTAATTGGTAATGACTCGGGACCTCTGCATCTTGCGGGTGCGGTTGAGGTGCCTGTTCTCGGGATATACGGACCTACAAACCCGGAATTGCAAGGACCTTACGGAAAAAGGAATGTAACGGTGCAAAACACAAAACTTGAATGTCTGCACTGCAACCTGCTCGATTGCAGCATCGGAAATGTATGCATGACCGAGCTTTCAAAACCGTTTATACTTTCAAAATTTGAAGAACTTCTTAAAAAGAATAATATTTTGATACCGCAAAAATAAATGTCAAGAAGATATTTAATAGTGAGAACAGACAGAGTTGGAGATGTAGTTATGACGACAGCAATTCCAAGAGAGATAAAGAAAGCATATCCGGATGCATTTGTTGCGACACTTACACAACCAAATACGGCAGTAATATTCGATAACAATCCATATGTTGATGCGCGAATTACAGACGATCTTTCAAAGGATACATTCTGGAATGTCGTAAAACAATTAAGGAAGTATAAGTTTGATTACGGACTGCTGATTCTTCCGACAGAGCGTGCAGCATATCAGATGTTCTTGGGAGGTATTAAGAAAAGAATCGGAGTAGGAAGGATATTTTACGAGGTAATCACTTTTATGGGGAGCGTTTCACGAAATAATTACAGACCTCTTCGTCATGAAGCTGATTACTGCATGGACCTTGCGAGGAAGACGGGTGTTAATACTAATAATTTTCAGCCAGAAATTTTTGTATCCGACACTGAAAAAGCAGAAACAAGAGATTACTTGAATTCAAAAGGAATTATAAACAGCAACTATAAAATCATAATTCATACAGGTTCGAAAAATTCCGCACCGAACTGGAGCGAGGAGAAATATTTCAGGCTGATACAGAAGTTAATCAAGAAGTATCCCGATAAAGAATTCGCTTTACTGCTTACTGCTTACGAAATGACCAATGAGTTTAAGAATAAGGTAAAATCCCTTAAAGACAGACGAATATACGACGTATCGGATGACATTGATAATTTGCGAAAGTTAATAAAAATAATATCTGCGACAGATTTAATGATATGTTCATCCACTGGTCCGATTCATTTAGCGGATGCTCTCGACAGGAAATGCATAGGGATTCACTGCAAGCGTGATATGAATTGTGTTAAGATATGGGGAGTGATAAACAAAAAATCCATAAACCTTGAAGTATCAAAGGAATACTGCGACACACACTGCAGCAGTGACAAAGAGATATGCGGTATAGAAAACGGTCTTTCTACTGATGAAGTTTTAAACCATATTATATTATAAGAATGAAATACAAAGATCTGAAAATACCAAAGTGTAAAAACTTTTCCGGTTACAAACCTTGTAAGCCATACTATAACTGCATAGAACAAGGCTGCGCTGATGACTCAACGAGTGTTATAGGAAAAAAGATACTGATAATATCTCTTGATGCACTCGGAAACGTACTTGATAACACACCTTTGCTGCATGCGATTAAAAGGAAGTTTCCAGTCAGCACGATACACTGGATAACAATGCCAAATGCGGAGAAGATTCTTTTCAACAATAAATTCATAGACAAGCTTTTTCTATGGGATGATGAAAGCAGAATGATATCACGAAATATAGAATATGATATAGTCATGAATGCGGATAAATCCCTGTATGCATGCGCATTTGCGAATGAGACAAAAGCAAAGAAGAAACTCGGATTTCTTCTCAATAAAGACGGCAAGATTGTTCCAGCAAATGACGCAGCGATGTACAGTTACATACTCGGAATTGATGATATGAAAAAGTTCAGAAAAAATAAGAAATCAGGCGTCGAGATTATACATGAAGTGTTCGAGTTGAAGTACGAAAGAGACAGATACGTTTTTGAATTTACCCCAGAAGAAAAAGAATATATTGCTGAGTATAAAAAGTTAATAAAGTATGATGACAAGAAAGTTTTCGCAGGATTCAACACTGGGTGCTCTGAACTTTTCCCTAACAAGAAAATGACGATTGAGCAGCATATTTTTATAATAAAGAAAATACTGAAAAACAAGAACATCGTAGTAATGCTTCTCGGCGGCCGTGAGGATACTTTGCGTAACGAGCAGATTTACAGTTCATTTTCGGAGTCAGAACAAAAGAGAATAATCAACACACCTTCAACTGAGGGAATCCGCAGGGGTGCCTGTTACATGTCAATACCGGATATAGTTGTTTCGGGGGACAGTTTCGGTATGCACCTTGCGATAGCTCTCCAGAAGTACATAATAGCATGGTTCGGCTTATCTTGCCAGGCTGAGATAGAACTTTACGATTACGGAGTAAAACTGTATCCTAAAGACCTGGAATGTTCACCTTGCTGGAAACGTGTTTGTCCTTACAATCTTGAGTGTATTAACATGATAGACCTTAAGAAAATAGTCGAAACAATTAATAATTTTAAAAAGTAAATTTTATGGGTTACAGAATTCCATTATACATTCCGTTATTATCTGGAAATGAAAAGAAATACGTTAATGAGTGTCTTGATTCCACATGGATTTCATCAAAGGGGAAGTTCATTCATGAATTTGAAGACAAATTTTGTGAATACATCGGGGTTAAATATGCTGCATCAGTTTCAAACGGAACGACTGCACTTCACCTTGCTCTTGAAACACTGGGAATAACTGCTGGTGATGAGGTTATTGTTCCCACTTTTACGTACATAGCATCAGTGAGCGCTGTAGTTTATACTGGCGCTACACCTGTATTCGTTGATTCGATAGAAGAAACGTGGCAGCTTGATCCCGAAGATATTAAGAAGAAAATCAATCCAAAGACAAAAGCAATAATGGTTGTTCATCTTTACGGCCAAATGTGCGATATGGATGAGATAATGAAAATTGCAGATGAGTACAATCTATTTGTAATCGAAGACTGTGCAGAAGCGTTCGGGTCACAGTATAAAGGAAGATACGCTGGTACTTTCGGAAACATTGCAGCTTTTAGTTTTTACGGTAACAAAACAATAACAACAGGAGAAGGCGGAATGCTTGTATCGAACGATTACTACCTTTATGACAAAGCTTACCACCTGAAAATGCACGGAGTCTCGAGTGTAAGAGAATACTGGCATGACGTTATAGGATATAATTACAGAATGACGAACATCTGTGCTGCGATAGGACTTGCACAGATTGAAAGAGCAGATGAGATAATAAAGAAGAAAAGGGTGATAGCAGAATTATATGCGGAAAATCTTAAAGGTCTTCCATTAACATGGCATAAAGAGCAGAAAGAATCGGTACATTCATACTGGATGTTTTCCATCCTGGTAGAAAGCGTTAAAGTAAGGGAGGCTTTGCGAAGCTTCCTTTCAGAAAACGGGATTGAGACACGTCCGACTTTTTATCCTGCTCATACTATGCCGATGTTTACGCACACATATCAGAAGTTCAAAGTTGCAGAAGGTATTGCAATAAGAGGGATTAATTTGCCATGTTTCCCTGAACTGAAGAAAGAACAGGTGATTGAAGTATGTGATGCAATTAAGAGTTTTTATAAGTAGAGATTTTTTTAATTGTTATGATGTTAAACATATTCCTTTAAAAAGGAAAAGAATTTTCACCAAAATCGGATTCAATGTTGAATAAGATTTAAGGGAATACGGCAGAGGATTTAATGATAAAAATATATTAAAATTATGAAGTTGATTTAATACAACTTTATTAATATTTTTAACTACTAAACAATACTTCATAAAATGTCTGACTTAAAAATATTTACAGGTACAAACTCTCTGAATCTCGGAGAGAAAATTGCAAATCTTCTCAATGTAATTCCCGGTAACAGAGAGATTAAACATTTTTCTGACGGTGAGATCTGGATGCGATACAATGAGAACATACGCGGGAGGGATGTTTTCATAATCCAATCCACTAATCCCCCGTCTGATAACATAATGGAACTACTAATAATGATAGATGCTGCAAAGCGTTCATCAGCATTGAGAGTGAATGCAGTTATTCCCTATTTCGGATATGCCCGTCAGGACAGGAAAGACCAGCCGAGAGTTTCAATAACAGCAAAGTTAATATCAAACCTTATCGAGAAAGCAGGTGCGGACAGAGTTATAACTATGGACCTTCACGCATCACAGATTCAGGGATTCTTTGATATACCGGTTGACCACCTTTACGGGTCGGCAGTATTCCTGAAACACTTTTATGATTTAAACATCCAGAACCTCGCAGTGTGCTCACCTGATGTAGGAAGTATCAAAATGGCGAGAGCATATGCAAAAAGACTTCATGCAGATTTAATACTCATAGATAAACGAAGACCGAAACAAAACGTAGCAGAGATTATGAATATAATAGGAGAGGTAAAAGACAAGAACGTACTCGTTATTGACGATCTTATTGATACGGCAGGAACGTTTGTTAATGCTGTGAACGCGGTAAAGGAAAAAGGTGCTTTGGAAATATACGGAGCATGTACTCATGCAATACTTTCTGGAGAAGCGATGAAAAGGATTGAAGAATCACCGCTTAAAAAACTGTACGTAACTGATACAATACCTCTGAAACAAACCTCGGAGAAAATAGAAGTAAAGAGCGTAGCGTCAATCTTCGCAGAAGCTATAATCAGAACAAATCAGGATGAGTCAATCAGCTCACTGTTTGACATAGTGGTGTAGCTGAATTTTTTAGGATGTATTTTGTTTTAAATATATTATAAAACAAATATTCAGGAGATAATTTTCATATGTTAGTTGATATTATTATGCCCAAAATGGGTGAATCAATAATGGAAGGTACTATACTTAAATGGCTTAAACAGCCGGGTGATAAGGTTGAAAGAGACGAACCGATACTTGAAATTTCTACGGATAAAGTCGATACAGAAGTTCCCTCACCTGAATCAGGAGTTTTAGCTGAATTGCTTTATAAAGAAAATGATACAGTCGAAGTAGGTAATGTTTTAGCAAAACTGGAAACTGACTCAAGCTCAAGCGTAACTCCGAAGCAAACATCAAATGAAGAGTTGAAAAAAGAGGAAACAATTAAGGAAACTTCTGTACCTGCAAAAGATGAGGTTAAATTAACACCAGTTTTGAAAGAGGAGGAAATAAAAGCTGAAGGAGGGTTTTATTCACCACTTGTTCTAAACATAGCGAAGAAAGAAGGGGTAGGATCATCAGAACTTTCATCGATAAAAGGCACTGGTTTGCAAGGTAGAGTAACAAAGAAAGATATATTAGAATATATTTCAAAAAGAGGAACAGCGCCTTCTTTAAAGACCGAAACAGCGGTTCCCGTAAAAGCAACCGCAGCACCTGTAAAGAAAGAATTTCCAAAACAGGAAATTAATTATAACGAAGAAGGTTTATCCGTACTTGAGTTTGATAATATTAGACAAAAAATGGCTGAGCATATGGTTGAATCAGTTGCTATATCACCACACGTAAACGCCATTGCAGAGGTTGACCTTACAAACGTTGAGAAAGCAAGAAAGAAAATGGCGGCAGAGTTTGAAGCGAATGAAGGATTCAAACTGACATACATGCCGTTTATAGCAGAAGCGGTTATAAAAGCATTAAAAGATTTTCCTCTGATAAATTCTATAATTGATGATTCATCAAAACCGTTTAAAGCAATAACCAGGAGCAAGATTAATCTCGGTATGGCAGTAGCGATGGAAAATGGAGGACTTATAGTTCCTGTTATAAAGAATGCTGACGGAATGAATCTCGTAGGCATTTCAAGAAGTGTCAATGACCTCGGAAAAAGAGCACGTGTAAAGAAACTGACGCTTGATGAGATCCAGGGAGGTACGTTTACAATATCAAATTACGGTGTATTCGGTAACATTATAGGAACTATGGTAATAAATCAACCGCAAGTCGCAATAATGGGAGTTGGCGCAATTAAGAAGAGACCATCAGTATTGGAAACACCCGACGGAGATTTTGTTGTAATAAAACCGATGGTATACTTAACACTTTCGTTTGACCATCGTTTGATAGATGGTGCCCTCGGCGGCAGGTTTATAATGCGTGTTGCACATTATCTTGAAAATTATCAGGGCTAAAAATTAATATAAATTATTATGGAGGTTACCTAACAATAGTTAAGTAACCTTTTTTTGTTAAACATTTTGTTAAAGAAATAAAATAGATTAATATGGAAAAAATAAAACTCTGTTTGTTATTAGTCTTAATAAGTATATCTTCGCTGGCTATTGCCGCTAATGACAGCGCAAACACAAAATACTGGATTATCTTTTCGGATAAAGACGGGATAAAACAAGAAGATGTGATTAAGTATAACTCATTTGAGTATAAAGCAGGTTTAGAGTTACTTACTGAGAAAGCCATTAATCGACGTTTGAAAGTACTGAGAAAAGAAGAATTGATTGGGTTTGCAGACCTGCCTGTTTCAAATAAATACATTGACAAAATTATGAACATGAAAATTGATGTTATTGCTAAATCGAGATGGTTCAACGGCGTAAGTGCTTACCTGACACAATCACAGCTCGAATCTGTGAAGAAACTTGAATTTGTTAACCAAATATTTGCTGTTAAGAAGCTATACAAACAAGGTTTTGAAAGCACCTCTCCCGTTTTTCTTAAAACTTATTATGAAAGTATTACGGAACAGGATTCGATGAATGTATATGATTACGGAAAATCGTTTAATCAGATGATGCTCGTAAATGTACCTGCGGTTCACAATCTTGGAATAACGGGCAGCGGAGTAATGGTTGCAAGCTTTGACGACGGTTTTGAATGGAAGACTCATGAAGCGCTGATGGGCTTGAATGTTCTTGATGAGTTTGATTTTATTAATAAGGACAAAAACACAGCAAGAGAAAAGAATCAGAAATATACTGATTCGGAATCTCAGGGGGGACACGGAACAGCAACTCTGTCTTCACTTGCAGGTTTCAAGGAAGGAAAGCTTATAGGTCCCGCGTTCAATTCAGATTATATACTTGCAAAGACTGAATACGTATCTTCAGAAACACCTATGGAAGAGGACTTCTGGCTTGAAGCAGCGGAATGGGCTGAAGCACTCGGCGCCGACGTTATAACAAGTTCACTTGTTTACAAAGCATTTGACAAACCTTTTCTGGATAATTCATACACTTACGCGGACTTTGACGGGAAAACTTCAATCATCACGATTGCAGGAGATCTTGCTGCACATTACGGTGTGGTAGTCTGCAACGCAACCGGTAATTATTACCAGACCGACCCACCTTCTTTAGGTTCGGCATCTGATGGTGATTCAGTAATAGGGATTGGTGCGGTAGACAAGCAAGGGAATGTTACGACCTTCAGCTCAAACGGACCGACAAGTGACGGACGGATAAAACCGGACGTTGTTGCTCCAGGTGCGATTGTTTATGTTGCAAGAATGGGAGAGGGAAATAATTATGATTATTCGAACGGTACATCTTTCTCAACTCCTATAACGGCAGGTGTATGCGCTTTGATTCTTTCTGCACATCCGGAGCTAACAGCAATGCAGGTTAGAGAGGCATTGAGGAATACTGCAAACAACAGCTCTACACCTAACAATGTAATTGGTTGGGGATTGATTAATGCATACAAAGCAATGCTTTATTTCGGTGCAGTATGGGGAAAAGAAACTATTACTGAAAGGAATAACAAAAAAATTGTCAGGATAGGATTTGCTTCGAATGATTTCACACAACCATCATCCGTTAAATTCAATTACAGGACTCCGAAAAGTAAGAAGTTTAAATCGGTTGATATGACACTGGTGCATCAGATTGAAAAAGATAATTACTCGGGGGTGTATGAATTCGTATCTAATGAATACAAGGGAACTGCTGAAAAAGATGAGATTGAATATTATTTTACCGTAAATATTAACGGAAAAGAATTAACATATCCGAAGAAATAGTTTATTTTCAACCACATCGGGGTTTATGCTATTACTATTAAAACCCCACCTTCACAAGGGATAATTCGTATTTAAACCCTGTGGAGTTTATTGCTTATTAGTTTATTATATATTTAAGCCCTTTGGATCTGAATTAATTTTTATTCAGGACCCCGGTTTCGCAGGGGATTAATAATATTAAAGCCATCTTGAACTGCCCTTGACAGTCATATTTGACTGATTTGTTACAAAAACAAAGCTTGGTTACTGACCCTTAATATCATCTCTTCATTTTCATAAATAATTGAATTGAATGAACAATTCAAAAGCTGTACTTTTCAAGTTTCAAACATTAAAGATAATATTTCTAAACTTCAAAGTATAATATTTCATATTTAGATAAAATATCGGTTAGAGGAGCAAGAGTACACAACCTTAGGAATATCGACGTGGATATTCCAAGAAACAGTCTGGTAGTATTCACTGGATTATCCGGTTCGGGTAAATCATCGCTTGCTTTTGACACTATTTATGCAGAAGGGCAAAGACGATTTATGGAAACACTCTCATCCTATGCGAGGCAATTTATAGGAAATATAGAGAGGCCAGACGTTGACAAAATAGAAGGGCTATCGCCATCAATCTCAATTGAACAGAAAACTATCTCTCACAATCCGCGCTCGACTGTCGGAACAGTCACCGAAATATACGACTTCCTGAGACTTCTTTTTGCAAGATGCGGAACCCAGTACTCTCCAGATACTGGAAAGGAAGTAGTAAGACAATCCCTTGATCAGATATTCAAGATTGTACTCAAAGAATTCTTCGGAAAGAATATAAATATTTTAAGTCCTGTAGTAAAAGGGCGCAAAGGACATTACAAAGAACTCTTCAGTGAAATTCTTTCTGACGGCTACACTAAAGTTAGAACTGACGGAGAGCTGAAGGAAATAACAGAGGGAATGAGCCTTGACAGGTTTAAGATTCACGATATTGAGGTTGTAATTGACAGAGTTACAGTAGCAGAGAAATCGAGAATGAGAATATATGATTCTCTTGAACTGGCTTTGAGGTACGGAGATGGAGTAGTAATAATCAACAATGGTAAAAGCGATAAGCTTTTCAACGAAAAGCTATCTGACCCTGTTACAGGAAGAAGTTTTTCTGAACCAGCGCCTAATTCATTCTCTTTTAATTCACCATACGGCTGGTGCAAGGAATGTTACGGACACGGAGAAAAAAGAAGGATTGATGAGAATTTAATAATTCCAGATAAGAACTTATCTTTTTCTCAAGGCGGAATAGCTCCGATAGGCTTACCCAAAAAGACATGGATTTCTTCCATGGTATACGGACTGCTTGAGAATTTCCATAGCACACCTGATACACCAATTAAAGATTATTCTAAAGTACTATTAGACACTATATTATTCGGAAGTTCAGAGAAGATAAATTTTACATACACGAATGCTGCCGGAAGAATATCAAATTACTCACATAAGTTTACCGGTATTGTCAAGTATATAGACCAGCTTTCGAGCGATACAACATCGCAGCATATTAAGAACTGGTCTGAAAGTTTTATGAGCGTCACAGTATGTAACTCTTGCAAAGGAGGGAGGTTAAAGGAAGATGCTTTATGGGTAAAGATTGATGATAAGAACATACATGATATTACAAAGATGTCAATATTATCGGCTTACGAATATCTTTGTAACCTAAAGTTTGATAATAACAAAAACATACTTGCAGCACCGATCTTAAAAGAGATTCAAGAGAGGCTAAGATTTCTTCTGAATGTGGGACTTGATTATCTTACACTAAATAGAAGTGCAAAAACTTTGTCGGGCGGTGAAGCTCAACGCATAAGATTAGCTACTCAAATAGGTTCGCAGCTAACGGGAGTATTGTATATACTCGATGAACCTTCGATTGGTCTGCATCAACGAGATAATTTAAGACTGATAAATTCACTGAAACATTTGCGTGATATTGGTAATTCAGTTATTGTTGTAGAGCATGACAGAGAAATGATTGAGTCGGCGGATTTTCTTGTTGACCTTGGACCCAAAGCTGGAGAGCACGGTGGCAAAGTAGTTGCAAAGGGAAGCCCTAAAGAACTAACCGGAAATTCTATCACTGCTGATTATATAAACGGCAAGAAGAATATTCCTATTCCTGATAAAAGGCGTAAAGGAAACGGACTGCACTTAACTCTTAAAGGTGCCACAGGAAACAATCTTAAGAATATTACACTCAAAGTACCACTTGGAAAATTC
>JADHED010002464.1_pt1 | contig 12876 bp, 9 predicted proteins | sample 8952041 | NCBI WGS metagenome assembly JADHED01 (sample SAMN16124423, study PRJNA663239) | bioreactor sludge metagenome | isolation source: sludge (control) | place: India:Bengaluru | collected 2018-09-08
CATGTTGAACATCTTGCGCAGACAGGCCAGAACCCGATTGGCCGTGACGCCGATCCTCGCCTTGTCCTTCATCAGCGTGGTGATGTGCGCCCGCGTTACGTCCGGCACCTTGAGCTTGCCCAGGGCAGGCAGGATGTGGCGGTCGATGTAGCCCTGGTAGGAATCGACCGTCCGGGGCTTGTTGCGCGGCCTGGAGTATTCCTCGATGAACTGTTCGCACAACTCCTTGACCGTAGGGGCCATGCGCGCGGCCAGCTTGGCAGCGCTGGGGTCGTCGCCCTTGCGCACGTCGGCCAGCCAGTCCTGTGCGATCGACCGCGCCTGCTCGACGGTCAGTTCGCCGAACTGGCCGATCTTCGGCTTGCGGCGCTCGCCCCAGTTCGTGCGGTACTGGAGCATGAAGACCTTGCGGCCGTGGGCGGTGACTTTGCAGAGAAAGCCGGGGACAATGGTGTCCCGCAGTTCGTAGTCCTTGCCGGTGACTTCTGCCGTATCGACAGCGGATTTGGTGAGTTTGATCTTGGCCATGACGCCTCCTAGTTCGGGATCGAACGCAGGAACCAGCCAGGAGCCACGGCATCGGAATGTCTGCCGCAATCGGTCTGGTCTAGGCGTAAGGCTAAACGGGACTAGCCTCTTGGAAAACCAAGCGCAGCAAGGCTCTGCGGGTTCCAGCGTGGTTCCATGCTAGTCTCGGGACTCAATCTCAAAATCCCCCGCCGCAAGGCGTGCCGGTTCGATTCCGGCCCCGGGCACCACATCCAAGGCCGCACAGTTCCAAGAACGTGCGGCCTTTTCTTTTTCAACCGCCGAAGAATGACGGACATGAAGAAGAGCAGATTCAGCGGAGAACAGGTCATCGAGTTTCACGTATCTCGCGACCCGGCAGGGCTGGCTGCACGCGGTCTTGGTCATCGACGTGTTCTCGCGGCGCATCGTCGGCCGGAAGGTTGGCACCTGGATGCGAACGGGCTTCGTGCCCGTAGCCCTGGAGCAAGCCCTGCATGCCATCCGCCATTAATCGTACGGATGTCCGTTATTTTATGTATCATGGCCACATGCAACTGGTCATTGATACCCGCCTGCCCGGCGGCGTCCGGCGCATTACGCTGAATCGCCCCGAAGCCAAGAATGCGTTCGACGCCGAGATGATGCAAGCCATCTCCCAGAGCTTCAGAGACGCTGCCAAGGACCCCGAAACACGGGTCGTGGTGCTCAGCGGCGCAGGCAGCCACTTCTGCGCGGGCGGCGACATCGAGTGGATGAAGGAAACCCTGGCGGCTTCGCAGATGCTGAAGCGCGAGCGGGCACAGGCCGTCTCGGACATGCTTGGATCGGTGCATGCCCTGCCCCAGCCTCTTGTAGCTGAAGTCAGGGGGGCTGCCATGGGTGGCGGCTTTGGCTTGGTGTGCTGTGCTGATTTCGTCGTTGCAGACAGTGGAGCGAAGTTTGCCCTGAGCGAGACAAGGCTAGGGATCGTGCCCGCCGCCATTTCGCCGTATGTGGTGGCCGCACTCGGTGTGCGCCGGGCCAACCGCCTCGCATTGGCAGGAACGCTGATCGACGCGCAAGAGGCGAAGGAACTGGGCCTGGCCACTCATGTGGCGGCTCCCGGCGGCACCGCAGAAGCCGTGGATTCGTTGCTGCATGAGCTGCTGTGCTCCGCCACCGGCGCACAACGGCTGACCAAGGCACTCTTTCGCCAGATGGCTTCTCCGGTATCCGACGAGCGCAACGCCGCACTGGCAGTCGAGGCCCTTGTCAACGCATGGAACCAGCAGGAAGCCATCGCCGGACTTGATGCCTTCCTCAACAAGGCAGCGCCCCCGTGGCGCGCCTGACATACGCGTGTGCGGCTACCCGCTGAGCCGCCATCCGGCTTCAGTAACATTGGGCTCATGACGAGTACCAAATTCTGTTTCTTCGGTCCGCAATGGTCTGCACACGAGGTCCACGGGGCCCCATCCATGGAGGACCGCGGACATGGCTAGACCTGCCGGCGTAAGCGGTGCCGATACAAAGCAGGCCATTCGCGCGGCGGCCATACAGCGCATCTATCGCCATGGCTATGAGGCGATGAACCTGCGCGGCCTCGCGGCGGATGTCGGGCTGCGCGTGGGCTCATTGCACAACTACATCCCGCAGAAGCAGGAATTCCTCGCCAACCTGCTCGACGAAATCATGACCGAGTTGCTGGCCGACTTCGAGACGCATATGGCCGGTGTCTCGGATCCGCAGGAGGCACTACGGCAGTTCGTGAGCTTTCATGTGCAATGGCACACGGCCCGTAAGGAGGAGGTGTTCATCGGCAACATGGAACTGCGCAGTCTCGCGCCAGAGCAATATGCGCGCGTGGCAGCCAAGCGCAAGCAGTATGAGAAGCACCTGACGGCGATCCTGAGCAAAGGCAAGAAGCTCGGCGTGTGGACCATCGAGAACCCGGGCATCACGGCCAAGGCCATCCTGGCACTGCTGACCGGCGTGAGCAACTGGTACCGGCCGGACGGCAGCCTTTCCCAGCCCCGTCTGACGAAGCTCTATCAGCTGATGGTGGAGCGCATGCTGCGCAACCCCTGACCGGCTCCTCGACGCGGCGGCCGCCTTGCCGAGCGGCCGTTGGACAGGCTCAGCTGCGCAGCAATGCCTCGACCTGGCGCTTCTGGATCTTCCCGGTACTGTTGCGGGGAAACGCTGCAGCGGAGATTACGCGGAACTCCTTGGGAACCTTGTAGCCCGCCAGGTGTTCTCGGCAATACGCCTGTAGAAAGTCGAGCGGGCGCGATTCACCCTTGAGGGCGACGAAGGCCACCGGCACTTCGCCCCAGCGATCATCGCTTCTGCGCACCACGGCCGCCTCGATCACGTCGGGGTGGGCCAGCAGAACGCGCTCGATCTCGGCGGGATAGACGTTTTCGCCCCCGGTCTTGATCAAGTATTTGCTGCGATCCACGAAATCGAGCGACCCATCTGCATGGCGCACGAACACGTCGCCCAGATGGAACCAGCCGTCGGCTAGCTCTGCGCTTTCGATGCGGCCATTGCTCCAGTAACCCGAGAACAGGCCGGGACCACGCACGAGCATGTTGCCGGGCGTGCCGATCGGCACGTCCTGGTTGTCGTCGTCCACCAGCCGCACATGGCACCAGCTGGACTCGCGCTTCGAGAGGCTCTCGGGCACCTGCCCGGCTTTCAGCAGCGCGCCCGAGGCCGGGGCCAGCCCCGTTTCAGTGGAGCCGAAACTGTTGAGGTAGGGAGCCCCCACCAGCGAGGTGAGTTCAGCGATCTGCTGACACGGCACAAGATCAGCCATCGCGCCCACCATGCCCATCCTCGGCGCGAGGAAGGGCGACGCCGACTTCAGCGCATTGATCAGGGGTCAATGACCCCAGTCATGGCCATCAGCCAGCCAATGCGCTCCCGCTCGAGCGTCTTGCAGATCTCCGACGCCGAAAAGCCATCCTGCACGATCACATGGCCGCCCAGCATGAGTGTGGCCAGCGAATGGTCCGTGGCGGCCATGTGGAAGAAAGGCGACCATGCGATGAATCCATCCTCGGCCCCGATCCCATACTCGCAGGCATAGGCCATGGCGCGCGCAATGCTGGCCCGCTGACTGATCACGGCACCCTTGGGAAGACCCGTCGTTCCACTCGTGTAGAGGATCAGGAAGCCATCTTCGGGATGCACTTCGGGCCTGAGGAAATCGCGATCCTCCAACGCCCGCGTGGACTCTTCAGAAGCATCAGGCGAATCCAGGTCAATCACCCGGGCAACGCCGTGCTCCAGGGTGCCGAGCTGCTCCCGATAACGGGCGGACACGATGACGACGGCCGGCTCGACGAGTCGAAGGCAGTGCAACTGCTCTGCGCCCTGAAGACGCCAATTCAGGCAGGCGATCATCACCCCCAGCCTTGCTGCCGCGAGCTGCAACTCCAGATACTCGGGCCGGTTCTCGGACCATACGGCCATCCGCTGCCCGCGCAGCAATCCACACGCCTGCAGAAACGCCGCCCAGCGCTGCACCCGGGCTTCCAGCTCGCGGTAGCTCAACGTCCGGTCCGCATGGCTGAGTGCCGGCTTGTCGGGGTGCATCTGCACGCGCTTGAGGAACAGATCCGTCAAACACAGCTGAGAAGCTGCGGCCGTGGCATTCATGGGAGACTCCTGCATGCGGAATGGGGCTGGGTCGGGGTGAGAGACAAGGCTCAGCGGCTGCGCGTCGGGAACGCCTTGAGGCTGCCGCTGTGCATGACGCGGCCATCCAGGCGCCGCCCGATGATGCGCTCGGCCAGCCTTGCGGCCTCAATGAGGCATTCCAGATCGATCCCGGTCTCCAGCCCCATTTCGTTGCACATGAAGACCAAGTCTTCCGTACAGATGTTGCCTGCGGCGCCTCCATGCGCATGGCCGCTGAAGGGGCACCCGCCCAGTCCCGCCACGGAGGCGTCGAACAGGTCGACACCCGCCTGCAGCCCCGCCAGTGCGTTGGCCATTCCGGTTCCGCGGGTATCGTGCAGATGCAGGCCGATGCGGGCATGGGGGAAGAAGCGCCGGGCAAGCTCGACCCGCTCGGACACCGACCGCGGGTTGGCCCAGCCAACCGTATCCGCGAGGTACACCTCGTCCAGCCGGATCCGATGCTCGTCCTGCAACGATGCCATGTCGGCCAGCACCTCCTTGAGCCGCTCCTGCGGGATCGCACCTTCGAAGTTGCAGCCGAAGGCCGTCAGCACGTAGGCCTTGCGAACCGGCACGCCACGCGCGGCGTAGCGCTCCACCCAGCGCCGCTGGTCCTGCGCCTGGGCCTGCGCCGATACGCCATTGTTGAGCCGGCAGAAGGCATCCGAGGTGTAGAAGTACAGCACCCCTTCAAGATCCACTTCCGGCACGGCCACCGCACGTTCGAATCCCTTTTCGTTCAGCCAGAGCCCCGTATAGCGCACACCGGGCTGCTTGCGGATGGCACGGAAGAGCTCAGGCGCGTCCGCCATCTGAGGTACTTTCACCGGGTTGACAAAGGACGCGACCTGTATCTGGGGCAATCCGGCTTGCGCCAGTGCCTCCACCAGACCGGCACGGTCGGCAATGCTGAAACCGGGCTTTTCGATCTGGAAGCCCTCGCGCGGGCCTTCCTCGTGGATTTCGATGCGTATGGGCAAACTCATGGGTGCACTCTTTCGTCAAGCCTCGTCCGCGATGCGGAACAGCTCCTGATTCCGCTCCACCTTGCCGCCCACGCTGCAGCCGACCCAGCGGACCACGCCGTCGATAGCCGCCACGACAGGCATTTCCATCTTCATCGACTCGAGCGTCGCAAGGCGGTCGCCAGCCGCGACCTTCTGGCCCGCCTCCACATGGATCGCGACCATCAGGCCCATCATCGGCGCGACTGCGACAACTGAATGATCCGCGCCACAGCCTCACTGCGCAGAGTTCATTGGATTTATGTCCATCGCCAACTGGGCTTACTCGATATCGGCCAAGGCGCGCCCGGCCTGGCACCGCGCAGACATGCGCATCGTCCGGCGGCCCAGCGTCACCAGCCAGCTTCCATCGGCCAACGGCTGCCCAACTCCAACGTCGAACAATTCATCATCGATGCGAACAGGCCACAGGCCATCGGGCCGGGTCGCGCCGAAGCCCACCTTCCAGCGCCCCGACGGCGTCGAGACGTCGTAGCGCGGCGTGATCGAGAGCATGCCCGCCTTGCCCGCCGGATCGCGCCGCATGCGCCAGCCGGTGAGCGCCGCATCGCCCCACGCGCCCGATGCGGCGCTGGCGCGATGCACCGCATGGCGCCAGACAGCCATCAGCGCGGCGACATGCCCAACGCACTCGCGCGACTTCGCATGCGCGGCGAGCCATTCGTCGATGGTCTCGGTGTCGACGGTGTTGGCCGCCACCTGCGGCATGCCGAGCAGGCTGATCAGGAACGCGCGGTTGCTCGTCACGCCCAGCACCGTGGTCTGCTGAAGCGCTTCGCGCAGCCGTTTCAGCGCACGTTCCCGCGTGCTGTCGTACGCGATCAGTTTGGCAATCATCGGGTCGTAATGCGGGCTGATCTCGCAACCTGCGATGACGCCGTTGTCGGCCCGCACGCCCAACCCGACGCTGAATGCCTCGATCCGCCCGGTGGAGGGCAAAAAACCCTGCGCCGCGTCTTCTGCGTACAACCGGGCCTGCACAGCATGGCCGCAAGGCGCAGGCACCTGCGCCTGCTGCACCGCCAGCCGGCGATCGGCGACCGTGCGTACCTGCAGCTCAACCAGGTCGAGGCCGAGCACGCTCTCCGTCACCGGATGTTCGACCTGCAGCCGGGGGTTGACCTCCAGGAAGACGGCGGCGTCCTGCGTGACGGCGAACTCGACCGTTCCGAGACCCAGGTACCTGGCGGCCTCGCCCAGCGCTACGGAGTGCGCCCACAGCTGCCCCCTCAGTTCGTCGGAGATGCTGCAGACCGGCGCCTCCTCGATCACCTTCTGGTGGCGACGCTGCAGCGAGCACTCACGGTCGTAGAGGTGCACCACATTGCCGGCTCCATCGCCCAGGATCTGAACCTCGACATGGCGCGGCTTGTTCAGGTAGCGCTCGACGATCACACGCCCGTCGCCAAACGAGGAACGGCCTTCACGAATGGCCGCCTCGACGGCTTCGCGCGCAGCCTCGATGCTGCGGATCACACGCATGCCCTTTCCGCCGCCCCCGGCAACCGCCTTGACCACGCAGGGCAAGGGCAGATCGCTGATGGCGCTAAGCACCCGCTCGGCATCCTCCGTCGCATTGGCCAGCCCGCCGGCGGTAGGAATGCCCAGCCGCTGCGCAGCCAGCTTGGCCGCCGACTTGTCGCCGAAGAGTTCGAGCGTTTCAGGCGTGGGGCCTATGAAGGTGATGCCGAATTCGGCGCAACGCCGCGCAAGCAGCGGGTTCTCCGACAGGAAGCCGAAGCCCGGATGAATGGCATCGGCCCCTACGGCCTGTGCGGCCTTCAGCACGGCATCGATATCGAGGTAGCTCTGCCGCGCCGGCCCGTCTCCGATCCATACCGATTCGCCGATCTCCTGGACATGCAGGGCGTTGGCGTCGGCGGTGGAGTGCACGGTGGCCACCGCGACGCCCATGCGCCGAAGGGTGCGGGCGATGCGGCAGGCGATCTCGCCGCGATTGGCAATCAAGACTTTGCTGAACATCTTCGTCCTCACATGCGAAACACACCGAACTGCGTGCTCTCGGCCGGCACTCTGGCTGCCAGATCGAGCAGCAGCGTCAGGGTGTCGCGGGTCTCCACCGGGTCCAGAATGCCATCGACCCACAGATGCCGCGCGAAATTACGGGCTGCGGCAAAGCTTTCGTACTGCTGCCGGATCGGCGCCTTGAAAGCCTCCTCTTCCTCGGCACTCCAGTCCAATCCCTTCGCCTGCAGGTTCTGCCTCTTGACCATCGCCAGCGTGGTGGCCGCCTGCTCGGGCCCCATGATGGCGGCACGCCCGTTGGGCCACATGAACATGGCATTGGGCCGGAACGCTCGTCCACACATGGCGAGATTCCCCGCGCCGTAGGAGCCGCCGGTGATGACGGTGAACTTCGGCACCTTGGCCGAGCTCATCGCGGTGATGAACCGTGCGCCTGCCTTGGCGATACCGCCTTGTTCAGCCTCCACACCGACCATGAAGCCGGCGACGTCCGCACGGAAGAGCAAGGGACTGTGCCGCTTGCAGCACAGGGCGATGAAGTGGGTCGCCTTGACGGCGCTCTCGGTGAAGAGCACGCCATCGTTCGCCAGCACGCCGACCTGCCATCCGCCGATGCGCGCGAAGCCGGTGATCAGCGTCGGCCCGAACTCGGCCTTGAATTCGGTCAACTCGCCGCCATCCAGCAGGCAGCGAAGCACTTCGCGCGTGGGCGTCGGCTTCTTCGGATTGGCGCTCACCAGTTCATAGATGTCGGTCGCAGGGCGTGCCGGCCCCTGCGCAGGTATGCGGTCACGCAAGGGAGGGGGCATCGGCGGCAACTCGCCCACGAGCCGGCGCGCAATGGCCATGGCCTGGCCGTCGTTCTCGGCGATGTGATCGGTCACGCCGCTGACGCGGCTGTGCATCTCGGCACCGCCCAGACGTTCGGCGTCGATCACTTCGCCCGTTGCCGCCTGAACCAGTTGCGGGCCGCCAAGGAACATGAACCCCTTGCCGCAAACGATCACGATCTCATCGCACAGCGACGGAATGTAGGCTCCGCCTGCCGTGCAGGCACCCAGCACCACGGCAATCTGCGCGATACCCTGCGCGGACATTTCGACCTGGTTGCGGAAGATGCTTCCGAACAGGCCATCGTCGGGAAAGATATTGGCCTGGTCCGGCAAGAAGGCGCCGCCGCTGTCCACCAGCGTGATGCAGGGCAGCCGGTGCTGCAGTGCGAACTGCTGTGCACGAACATGCTTGCGGCACGTCATGCCGAAGTAAGTCCCACCTTTCACCGTGGGATCATTGGCAATCACCATGCATGCGCGCTGCTGAATCAGCCCGACGCCGGTGACGATGCCAGCGCCCGGAGCCACGCCGTCGTACATGCCTTCGCCAGCCAGTTCGGCAAGTTCCACGAACGGAGAGCCCTCGTCCAGCAGCAGGTCGATGCGTTCGCGCACCAGCAGGCGGTTGCGCTCATGATGTTTCTTGCGCGCGCTTTCGCTGCCGCCGAGCCAGGCACGCTGGCGCGCCTCGGCAAGATCCTCGATCAGCAGGCGGTAGGCCTGGGCATTCACGTCACTGTCCTTGGTTTCCACAGCTTGCTCCGATCCACTCTCAGCCATTGATGTCCGGCATTTGCCGCAGCGTCAGCGCGACCTTCTGCGCGCCGGGTGCCGCGAAGAAGCCGTGGCGCACCATGTGCACCTCGGCCTTGACCGACAGCGCATTACGCACGCGCATCTCGACCTGGCGTGCCGTCTGGGCGTCGGCTTCGGCACCTTGCCCCAGTGCGCGCTCGACCAGCAGCTTGAGGTTGCCCTGGGTCGTATGCCCCTCGAAGTCCGCGAGCACCCGCACCGCACCACCGACCAGAGGCGCCATCGCCGACACGATGTCCTGCACGGCCGACGGGAAGATGTTGACTCCGCGGACGATCAGCATGTCGTCGGTGCGCCCGAAGCAGCGAATCGCCGGCGTGGTGCGTCCGCCGGGACCGCCCATGGCGGTGACCGTGACGTGGTCGCCCGAACGGAAGCGCAGGACAGGCGACGCCTGGCGCTGCAACGAGGTATAGACCAGCTCTCCCGTCGCCCCTTCGGTCCAGGACAGCGGCGCCAGGCTTTCCGGGTCCACCAGTTCGACCAGAATGTGATCGGGGGCAACGAAGTACATCCCCTTCTGATCATCCGACTCCGCCCAGTAGACGCATCCGAGATCGGTACCGCCCATCAGTTCGCAGCAGGTAGCACCCCACGCTTCCTCGAGCGCGGCGCGGATGGCCGGGTTGCCGCCGCCAGGCTCACCACCAACGATCAGACGCTCGACCCCGAGCTCGCTGGCCGTCAGGCCCACCACGTCCTTGGCAATGCCGGCCAGATAAAGAAGGAAGTTGGGCGTGCCGACAATGCAGCGCGGCCGTGCATCACGCGCCGCGATCAGCAGCCGGTCCGCCCCGCCATCGGCGCCGATGGGGATATCAATGGCGCCGATCTGTGTCACGCCCTGATAGATGGGAATACCGCCGACAAAGCCCTTGCTCATCGAGAAGGCGTGAAGCACCAGGTCATGCGGGCGCACGCCACAGGCAAACAAGCCGCGCGCGGTGACCTCCGACCAGGCTGCCCGGTCGGAACGGGTGAGGCCGACATAGGCCGGACTGCCCGTCGTGCCCGACGAAGCCTGGATCTGAACGATTTCGAACATGGGCGCCGCCCGGTGCAGGCCCAGCAAGGGCGCTGCAGCGAGGCTCTCGCGCAGTTCCTGCTTGTAGGTGAAGGGCACGCGGGCCAGGTCCGCCAGAGTCAGAACCGAAGCGAGATCGACGCCGGCCGCCTGCATCTTGGCCTGATAGAAATCGGAATGATCGACGAGGTACTTCAACTGCTGCCGGAGCAGCACTTCTTGGCCGCGCTGCAGGACATCCCAGGGCTGAGTCTCGATCGCGCTGAACGAGATGGTTTCGGGGTTAGCACTCATGGTTGCTCTCTCATGATTGATCATAATACGGTCGTCCGTCCGTTTATGCTAGCATGACTACGAATGACTCTCAAGGCAAACAGCCAAAGGAATTTCCCCATGCAAGACTCCATCGAGATCACGCGGCCTGCCCCCGGTGTCGGGCTTCTGACGATTTCGCGTCCTGAGAAACACAACGCCATCGATCCGGCGACCGACCAGAAGATGGCGCAGGCCTTTGCCGAGCTCGACGCAGACGCAGGCGTGCGCTGCATCGTGGTCACGGGCGCAGGCAACCGGGCCTTCTGCGCAGGAGCCGACATTCCCGAATTGCTTCCCCACATCAAGCACAACATGGCGGCCCAGCGCGACGACCCGCAGTTCTGCGGCATCACCCATCGCATTGCGACGTCCAAGCCCGTTCTGGCTGCGATCAACGGTGTGGCATTGGGCGGCGGCCTGGAGATCGCCTTGGCCTGCGACATGCGTATCGCCTCGAGCAGCGCCAGCTTCGGTCTGCCCGAGATCAAGGTCGGTGTGCTGGCAGGGGGCGGAGGCTGCACCCGCCTGCCGAGAACCATTCCGGTCGCCCTGGCTGCAGAGATGATCCTCACTGGCGAGCCCATTGGCGCGACGCGTGCGCTAGAGGCTGGGCTGATCAGCCAGGTCACGGAGCCCGACGCCCTGATTCCCCGCGCACTGGAAATCGCAGCCGCCGTGGCGAGCCGAGCACCCAAATCGGTACGCGCCTGCACGGCACTGCTCCGCCGCGCGCGCTATGACGAACTCCAGGACGCATTGGCCGACGAGCGCCGGGCGTTCGCCGACGTTCTGTTGTCGCACGACGCCGACGAAGGCATCCGCGCGTTCGCCGAGAAGCGCGCACCTCGTTATGAAGACCACTGACCGGCTCCACTCCCCTGTTTACCTGAACGTATAGGTCCACGACACCGGCGGCACCATCGTCTTTCGAGGCGACGCGCAAATTGCCCGATTCTTTTTTTGATCCGCTCAACCGAAGGAGACTCAACGATGAAGCGAAAGATGATCTGCGCGGCACTGGCCGCGGTTGGCATGCTGAGCCTGAGCACCGTCCAGGCCCAGATATCGGACAACGTGATCCGCATCGGAGTCATGAACGACATGTCCGGTCCGTTCTCCGAAATTGCCGGACCAGGCTCGGTCGTGGCAGCAAAGATGGCCGTAGAGGATTTTCTCCGGGCCAGCAAATCGGGCCTCAAGGTAGAAGTGGTTTCGGCCAACCACCAGAACAAGCCCGACGTGGGCGCGGTCACCGCGCGCAAGTGGTTCGACACCGACGGCGTCGACATGATCGTCGACGTCCCCGTTTCGTCGGTCGCTCTGGCCGTCAACCAGGTCGCACGTGAAAAAGGCAAGGCCTACATCAACACGGGCGCCGGCAGCCCCGACCTCACCGGCAAGGACTGTTCGCCAACCACCGTGCACTGGCTCTTCGACACATGGATGCTGGCCCACAGCACCGGGCGAGCGGTGGTCAAGAGCGGTGGCGACACGTGGTTCTTCCTGACCGCCGACTATGCATTCGGCCACGCGCTCGAGCGCGACACCGCTAACGTAGTGAAGGCTTCGGGCGGCAAGGTGATCGGGAGCGTCAAGGCACCGATGAACACGCCGGACTTCTCGTCCTTCCTGCTGCAAGCGCAAGCGTCGAAAGCCAAGGTCATTGGCCTGGCCAACGCGGGCGGCGACACCATCAACGCGGTCAAGCAAGCTGCAGAGTTTGGAATCGTGAAGGGTGGGCAGCGGCTGGCCGGCCTGTTGATCTTTCTTCCCGACGTACATAGCCTGGGGCTGCAACGAGCGCAGGGCCTGAACATCGCAGAATCCTTCTATTGGGACCTGAACGACGGGACGCGTGCCTGGACCGCCCGCTTTGCTCCGCTGAACGGCGGAAAATACCCGAGTGCGGACCACGCGGCCGTCTATTCCTCCGTGCTGCACTACCTGAAGTCGGTCGAAGCTGCCAAGACCGACGATGGGGCCAAGGTGGTTGCCAAAATGAAGGAACTGCCGACCGACGATCCGCTCTTTGGCAAAGGCAAGGTCCGGGAGGATGGGCGCAAAACCCACCCGGTCCATCTGTTCGAAGTGAAGAAGCCCAGTGAGTCGACAGGACCCTATGACTACTACAAGAAACTGGTGAGCATTCCGGCCGAGGAAGCCTTCCGCCCTATGGCCGAAGGAGGTTGCCCGCTCGTCGCCAAGAAGTGAGGTTCATCGAGAAGACATGCACTTCTGCCCAACCCCCTAGAGCCTTTTTCGCAATCTCCGGGCCGTATCGAAGGGTAGCCCGCACCGCAGATGCCTACTAGCGTCGTCGATCGGATCTTGGGCCGCCAGATGGTGGGCGCGCGCACCTGCCTCCGCCGATAGACTTTGGAATACTCTATTTCACTGCACTGACGATAACGACATCTGGCTCACATAGCTGCTTGCGTTGCAGATTGGGCGGCACCACGGAAATGGCGTTGCGCACCACGGCGGCAACTGGCAGCGGCGGGCATGCAGTGCGAGTACCTTGCCCTCCAGGAACGCAGAGGAGCAAGGTCATTTCGCTTCTCGCAGGCCTTGTCAGCTTTGCGTCTCGCCTTGCGCCGCCGGGCGCGGCGCCTTGATCTGCACCTTGAAGCGCTGCTTGAGCAGCTCGTAGTACGCCTGCGCTTCGGCCGAGACCCAGAGCTGCAGGTACTGCTCGCGC
>JADHED010002466.1_pt1 | contig 12868 bp, 9 predicted proteins | sample 8952041 | NCBI WGS metagenome assembly JADHED01 (sample SAMN16124423, study PRJNA663239) | bioreactor sludge metagenome | isolation source: sludge (control) | place: India:Bengaluru | collected 2018-09-08
AACCGATCTCCTGCCTGCCTCTGAGCCTGTGAGGAGTTTTTAAGGGACGACTACTTGGGGGCCGCCAGAAAAGCCCACCGCCACGATTGCCTCATCCTCCCTCCGGGAGTGTATCCCCCTCCTCCTCCGAGCAGGTTTCTTTCCATTCGCGCCCTGCGTCCGGGAACGGTCCAAATTCAGGGTACGGCAAAAGCTCCTGTTCTTGCTCAGGACTCGGATGGATTTTTGTTTCTTTCGGGCATTGAAATCCTTGCCGGAAGCGGGGAACTGGCCCTGCGACAGACAAAGGGATGTGTGATTTTTTCCAACTGTCAGATTTCCGGAGGTCTTCAGGTCTTGGGAAATGACGCATCGGTTTTCTTGGAAAGTTGCCGAATTGATCATGCGGATGTGGGACTGGAACTTTCCCAGGGTGCAACAGGCGAGATCACCGGCTCCACCGTCACCGGTTGTCTGGTGGGAATCTCCGCGGAAAAGAGCTCGGGCCTGGGAATCTTCCATTGTCGCATTGAAGGGACTTTCCGGGATGAGAAAGACAATCCGGGGGCCGGACTTCATGCCGAGGAAACCCCGGTTTATTGTGCGGGTTCGCTCTTTATTGAAAACCAACTTGGCGCCCACTTTGTCCGCTGCAAAGCGGTCGAACTCCTTTTCTGCCTGTTTGAGCGGCAATCTTTGGGAGGAGTGATGATGCAGGGAGGCGGCCCGCTGCATGTTCACGCCTGTGTATTTGCAGAGCAGCTTTCCGCAGACTATGCCCACATCACGTTGGAAAACGTTCATGCCTCCGTGGATTTTTGCCGTATGGATGCTTCCACCGAACCCGAGGTGCATGCTTCGGGAGGAAATGTGACGCGCCGACTGGAAACACCTCCCAAGATTACTCATCGGCATGATGTCCTGACTTCAATGCTGGAGGAAATTCACCAGGTCATCGGGATGAACGAATCCAAGGCGGTCATGGAAACCATCCTTCATCAGGCTCATACCGCCATTCAGCGACGCCAGCGGGGACTTCCCGTTCCTCCGCTGAAGTTTCACTGTATTTTTGAGGGAGAAGAAGGCAGCGGACGCCGACAGGCTGCCGTCTTGCTTTGTCGGGCACTGGGAGCTTTGGGAATCCTTGCTTCCGGAGACAAGGTTGTGGAGGCAAGGTTGGAGGATCTTTTGCTGGGAGGAGCGAACTTGTCCCAAATTGTCCAATCCGCCAAAGGCGGACTTCTGTTGCTCCACTCTCCTGTGCAAATCGATCGACGGGATTCCAGGCTCTCCTATTCCCGTGCCCGCGAAGTCCTGCGCTCGGCCCTCGACGCCTGTGGAGAAGATACGGTGCTGATTTTTACCGGTTCCCGCGACAGCGTGCGTCCGATTTTGCGGAGTTCCGCGGAGACGGAGGAATTCTTTCGGGCCACCCTTCACTTTTCTCTTCCCTCACCACCGGAGTTGGCTGAGATGTTTGCCACTCTGGCAGAAGAGCTTCACATCCCAATGACCACCAAGGCCAGGATGAAAATCCTGCTCGCCATCCATATGATCGATGATCGTCGCGATCGCCGTTTTTTGAATACCGCGGGAATCGCCAAGCTTCTCGACTCGTCACAAAAACGCTATTTTGAGCGTTGCAGTCGGGAGAGAAATTTCGACCTGCCCCTGGAAGCCGGTGACATTGATGTGCCAACGGAGAAGAATGCGGACATCCTCCTTCTCGCACAACCGGTATTCATCAATGTCTGTCCGAAATGCGAAAGCGAGAATCCTTGGATTCCATCCCAGGCCCATCGTATTCGCTGTGCAAATTGCGATCACCTGTGGGAAACCGGCTGGGGAATCTGGAAAAACTCCTCCTATTACCGCAGACTCCGCCAGGAAGAAGAAGCTCCCGTGTCGGTTGGCCTGCCTCCGCACCGCGGACGGGCCGCCATTTCCGGCTGAGGTGACAGCACTCCCGCCCATCGGCCGGATGTTCCGGGGCCAGCTTCTCTTGGCTCCCTTTCTTTTTGTGGGAACGCTCGTTCTCGCGGCAGAGTGGAATCCGGAAAACGCGGCGCACTACTCGCGGAAAACCGGAGGTTCCGTGCTCATCATCAACCGCCAGGGAAAAACGGCCTGTGAATTTTACGAGGAAGGCTGCCACCTTCGCACGCCTTGGCCGGTTTTCAGCATCACCAAAAGCCTGACGGCCCTGGCGTGTCTGAGTCTCCGGGATCTCTCCCCGGATGAACTCCTCTCCAAGGAGACCGGGTTCCCGTCCCTGACCCTGCGACATCTGCTTTCCCAGACTTCCGGCATTTCTCCGGGCTATGAGAAGCTTTACAAAAAAAACATCGCGGATGTCAGAAAAGTCGCGGCTTCTTTGCCGGAGGAATTTCCTCCGGGAGAGCGTTTTTTTTATGGTCCCTCCCATTACGAACTTATCGGACGTCTTCTGGACAATGGAAGCGGGACAGGCACCGACAATGCCCGGACGACCCTCACCGCGTTTCTGAGACGTCTGGGCATCCAGCCTGCCGGATGGCGCACCGATCGGCAGGGAAAAATCTTCCTGTCCGCCGGCGTCCTGCTCACGCCCGAGGATCTTCTCAAACTCGGTCGCTTCATCCTCGATCGTGGCCGGGTTTTCGGGTTCTGGCCGGTACTGCCAAAAGAGCGATTTGACATGGCCTTCGTTGGGTCTGCAGCGAATCCGGCTTACGGGCTGGGATTCTGGCTCAACCGCTCCGCCGGGCACGCCACTTCGAGGGATGTCGAGGAAGCCATTCGCTCCTCTCTCTCCCGAGAGGAATGGAGTCGCACCAGTCTCTCAAACTCCGCTCCAAGAGACTTGATTTGCATGGCCGGTTCCGGAGGACAGCGAGTCTATGTGATCCCCTCGTTGCGCACCGTCATTGTGAGACTGGGGCATCCCTCCGGCTTCAAAGATCCCGAGTTTCTCGACGCTCTCTTCAGTTCGAGGAAGGGGTGACCGGTTCTGCCCGTGGCGGATCCTGCCGCACCGCCAACATCAGATTCGACTCTCCCAGCCTCCATTTGTATCCGGTTCCGAAAGCCAGCGGTGTTCCTGCTGCGGCAAATGCCGCCGACAACTCGGGCTGATGGTATTTTTTGAAGATATCCAATGTCCCGGTATAGGTTCCAAAAAACCAACACCGCCAAAGGCCGTCTTGAAAAAAAGAGAACGGAATGCCCGAATCATCCTGCAACACGGAACGTGAGTGCCCGAGAAGGAAACTTCTCACTTTTGAAAAATACGGTTCGTGCATCAGATAGGAGGCCGCCTTGAGATAGGAGTTTCCCGTTCCAAACCTTTCGGTCCACGTCAACACACCCCTGTTTGATGAAAGACCGTCATCGGACACATCGGCCTGCACGTAATGAACCCTCTGGGGAGCCGCAAGAGCATTCCTGCGAAAAGTCATTCGTACTCCCGGCAGCACACCGCGTGGCAGCTTTCCTCCCGGACCATACTCTTCAATTCCCCCATCCCCCCGCACTCCGAAATAGGAAATGTCCAACACCTCCGCCCCCGTCATGGCCAGAAAAGCCGCCATCACCGGTGCCACGCCCTTGAACTCTCCTGTCTCCAACTCCGCCTTCATGTCTTTCGTAATGAAGTGCCCGAAAGAAAGAATGACTTCCGTGGACTTCCTCAGACGCGCCAGTGAGGAAATCAGAACGTCGGGGGCAAGGGATTCCGGCGACGGAATACTCCCCACAGGCTCCAACCCGCCCAGCAAATAATCGGTCGCATCGGGATAGAAACCCAGACAGGAAAGAATATCCGGACCGCCAAAAAAATAGAACACCGGAGCCGTCGGGGAAATCCGGGGAGAAAGCTCGACGGAAGACCACAGGCGGATTGGAACAAAATAATGCTCGTTGTAACGTTTCCACAATTTTTCAAATTCCGTCGAATGGGCACGCCAGCCCGGTTCCTGCTGCAGGCGGGCCAAGGGGGTCGGTGAAACCAGGGGAATCCCGGCGAGAAACTTCGCCACCGCATCCCCATTGCCTCCATCGGATGACACAGGCAATGCACGCCGCACTTCCTGCGCCAGACAGGTCGAGCAGGCCAGGACCAGAATCAAAAGCGTTCGCATCGGGATCATTCAGCCTCACTTTTCCGGACAAGAAAATACAAACCTGTTCCTGCTCCCAGGGTCAGGAGACCCGCAAAGGCCTGTGCCGGACGTGCCACAAAAGTGTAACCGATGGTGAACAGTCCCACAGCCAGGAAGACGCCCGGCACAACTGGCACCCAGGGACAACGAAATGGTCGCTCCAACAGCGGCTCCCGCCTTCTCAGAACGAACAATCCCAGCACTGTCAGACACGAACACGCAAGCAGGGCAAACTGTGCATACACCAGCACCGTTTCAAACGATGAGGTTGCCAGCAACACCAGGACAACCAGCGTCTGGAAAGCCAGCGCCCGCTTTGGCACCCCGCCCGGTGATTTTTTTGCAAACCACCCCAGTGCCGGAAAATCCTCTCCCGCTGTCTGTGCCACTCTCGGACCAGCCCAAGTGAGCGCGCTCAACGCAGAAATGAGTCCGATCGCAATCACGCAGGCCATGAAGCGCCCTCCGGCGTTTCCGAACAAATGGCGTGCGGCCACTTCTCCCACCTCCACCTTTCCCACAAGCTCCGCCGCAGGCGAGGAAGCAAGAAAGACCGCATTCAAGGCCACATAGAGCACGGTGACGAGCAATGTGGCCGCCGTGAGAGCCGCAGGAATTGTTTTTCCCGGCGATTTCACTTCACCGGCGATATACACCGCGGAATTCCATCCCGTGTAGGAATACATCACAAACATCAGGGCCACCGCAAATGCCGGGCTGAGAATCAAATCCCAATCCCCTGCGCGAGGGCAGAACCTGACCCCCGGTGCCAAAAAGATCCCTGCTCCGATAAAAAACAGGATCAGTCCCGCCTTGAAAGTCGTTGCCACCACCTGGAACCTCCCGCTCAACGTCACAGTCCTTCCGTGAACCAGGGCCAGCAACAGAACAACTCCCATCGATGATGGCAGGGGGGATATTCCTGGAAAAGCGGATGCCACATACTTTCCAAAAGCCATTCCCCCCAGTGCAATCGGCGCGGAGAAGCCCACAAAAACCGAGACGATCCCAGCCATCAATCCCAGCGCCGGATGGAAAATTCGCGACAGAAAGTGGTATTCTCCTCCCGATCTTGGCAGTGCGGCCGCGAGTTCCGCGTAACTCAGCGCTCCACAAAGCGCAACAACTCCGCCCAGTCCCCACAACACCAAAATCACAAATGGGGACGGCAACGTTCCGATCTGGAAGCCCAGGCTTGTGAAAACTCCGGTGCCCACCATGCCGGAAAAGACAAGCGTCACACAAACCCAGAAACCAACCCGGTGCATCTTTCCACCATCAACCGTTTCCCGGAGAATGACAATCTCTTCCACCCGGGAGAACCCCAAACCCTTCCCTAGAGAACCTTGCGCTAGCGCTGGAGCTGATTGTCGAGAAGGCAGACGATGCTGCGGGTTTTCTCGTCTTCCTCAATCCGCTTCTTCACCAATTTGCAGGCATGGATGACCGTGCCATGATCTTTGCCCCCAAAGGCATCGCCGATATCGCTGAGAGAAGATTTCGTCAATTCCCGGGAAAGATACATGGCCACCTGCCTGGGGAAAGCGATGTTGGCCGGTCGGCGCTTGCTGGTCATATCGGCCAGTCGGACATCGTAATGCTCGGCCACCCGGCGTTGGATCTGGTCGATCGTCACCGACTTGCGGGCCTGCTCCTGGAAAATGTCCCGCAGAAGATTCTCGATCACTTCCCGGGTGATCGGGCGGTCGCTGAGGGACTTGTACGAAGCCACCCGCATGAGCGCTCCTTCGAGGCGGCGGACATTGTTGCGAATCTTGTCCGCAAGAAATTCGATGACCCACGGCTCCAGTTGGATGTTGAGTCCTTCCGCCTTGCTGCGAAGGATGGCAATTCGGGTTTCCGCATCCGGAGGCTGAATTTCTGCGGTCATTCCCCATTCAAACCGGGACACGAGTCGTTGCTCCAGCTTGTCGATCTCGCTGGCCGGGCGGTCGCTTGAGAGAACCACCTGCTTGTGGCCGTCGTGCAGGGCGTTGAAAGTGTGGAAAAATTCCTCCTGGGAGCGTTCCTTCCCCGCAAGGAACTGGATGTCGTCGATCATCAGCACATCCGCATTCCGGTATTTTTTCCGGAACTTCACCAGCGTGCCATGCTGAATGGCATCGATGAATTCATTCGTGAACTGCTCGCTGGAAAGATAAACCACCTTCGCCGATTTTGTGTTGGCCAGCACATGGTGCCCGATCGCCTGGAGAAGATGGGTCTTTCCGAGTCCGCTGCCACCGTAGATGAAGAGCGGATTGTAGGTGCGCGCGGGAGCCTTCGCGACAGCCAAGGCGGCAGAATGCGCAAACTGATTGTTCGAACCCACCACAAAGGACTCAAAGGTGTTTCGGACATTCATTCCCGTGGAGGCGGCAGGGTGCGCCTTCTCTTTCACTTGGCGGACTGGCGGGGCGGGACGCACGGGAAGCTGTTCCACTTCCGGAACCGAAGTGGAGAATTGGACGCGCACTACCGACGGCACAACATCCCGGACAGCCTCCTCCAAAATCGGCTGGTAATTGCTCTCGATGAAAAATTGATGAATCGGGTTCGGCACACAAAGAGTGATTGCGTCGCCGTCCAGCAGGGATGCCGTCACGCCGGAGAACCATCTCTCATATCCATCAGCGCTCACGCGCTCACGAATCCGCTCCGAAATCTGCGACCAAATGTCCTTCGTCTCTGTGATCATGACTTCTTTTTGAACCTTTTTAGTTTTCCCTGAACAAATGACATTCCTCAAACCATTCCAAGGGGTGGGTCAGAATTTCAGAATTTCCCGGACAAGAAAAGCCCGTATTTTGATGAAAGAAAAACAGCTCGTACAAGTCGCTCTTTGGCAAGTCATTGAGAGAAGAAATTTCCTTCGTCGTCAGGCGGAACCTCTCAAAAAAGGGGGCCGAAAATTTCCGCGTGGACGGACTGTCTGAAGAAAAACAGCGGGGAAAATCGGTATTCACAAGTTATTCACAACCAATGAGTCACCTGCGACGAATGGTTCTCTCGAAGATAGAAACGGAGCACATCGAGGCTCAAGAAAAAAACGCCGTTTTTCTCACGCCTTCCCCCATTGCGGTACTTGGCGGAAAAGCGGGAAATCAAGGCGTTTCCAAGGTCGTCTTCCGTGGGCGCGGCGATTGCGTTCCTGTGGGGAAAAACACTCCCAGGAAAAAAGTCGTCACACTGCCGATAAAAACATAATACGGCCAGGCAATGGCGGGCCACCACGAGGGAAGGAAGAATCCGAAGTCCACTTTCTGTTTCACGATCTCTCCGGTGCTGCTGGTGGATTCCCAAAGCGGAATTTGGATTTTGCAGAGAACAAGAACGGCCAAAATTCCAATAATCATGGCAATGACGTTCGTCCGGTCATTGCCACGGGATCGAGTCAGAATGCCGAGCAGGAAAACCCCGAGCAACGATCCATAACTGTAGCCGAGAATGCCCAATGCCAGAGGAATGATCGTCACATTGGTGTGCAACACCGTGTAGGCGGAAATGGTGGCCACCGCAATCATGAGAATTCCAAAAACCGAAGTGGCCCACCGAGCCGCACTCACCGCCTGCCTGTCCGTCGCTCCGGGACGAAGGTAGGGCTGGTAAAAGTCCTTGATGAACGAAGTGGCCAGGGCGTTGAGCGCCGCCGAAGTCGAGCCCATCATGGTGGCAAAAACTCCCGCCACGATGAGTCCGCGGATTCCCACCGGCATCTCATTGACGATGTAGTGGGCAAAAATTTCGTTGTCCTCCGCAGGCAGTGAGGGATCGGGATGAACCTGGTAACGCACCCAGAGAAGAATCCCAACGGTCAGGAAGGCCAGAACGACCGGGATATCCGCAAAACCGCTCAAAATCAGGGAAAATCGGGATTTTGCAGTGTTCTCGGCCGTCAACATCCGCTGGACCATGTCCTGATCGGTTCCGTGGGTGGACATTGTGAAGAACGTGATGCCGATGATTGCGGCAAAGATCGTGTATTCGCTTTCCAGCATTCCACGCAAAGCTTCCCCAAACGGCTTTGCCGTGTCCCATCCGGTCTGGAACATGGAGAGATTCTGCCCGGCCAGATGCTGGTGGACGGTTTGCATTCCCCCCGGAATGTCCTGAAAGACGGCGACGATCGAGAAGAGAATGGCCCCGATCATCAGGCAGGCCTGGATCAGGTCGGTCCAGACCACGGCCTTGATTCCTCCTGCAGCCGTGTAGAGAGTGGTGAGACAGGTCACGAACACGATGCCCCAGAAATACGTCCAGAGAGAAATCTCGGTGCCGGGGAAAAGATAGCGGTAGACAACAACAATGATCACCCCGCCCAGATAAAGCCGAACGCCGATTCCCAGAACCCGGGTGGCCAGAAAAATCCCGCTGGCCATGTTTTTGGTGCGTTCTCCGAAGCGGATGGTCAGGAATTCATAAATGCTCTCGACCTTGTAACGATAATAGGGAGCGATGAAGAGCCAGGCGATGATGATGCGGGCGAGGATGGTGCCGATGGCCAGTTGCGCGTAGGCATAGCTTCTTGTCTTGAAGCCTTCCGCCGGTGCGCCAAGGAAGGTCACCGCGCTGGTCTCCGCAGCAATAATCGAAGCCAGCACCGCCCACCACGGAATCGAATGTCCGCCCAAGGCAAAATCCTGAAGGCTTGTGTTCTTCCTCGCGGCATACAGTCCGATGCCCACGATCCCCACGAAATAGACGAGGATGACCGCCCCATCCACGCCAAGGTTCCACCAGGTCTGCGGGGGATGCATATCAGGCACGGAGCACTTTCAAAAGGACCACGGAATTCCGTCCGCTGGCATCGTATTTTGCGCGGCGTTCGGGCGGAAGCAACGAGGGGTCGCTCGGCTGGTAGCCGCCCTTTTGCTGGAGGTAACTGTAAGCCTGTGTGGAGAGGGCAAAAAGATTTTTGACCCCTTTCTCACGGGCCAGATTCTCAACAAAGGCCATGAGCTTCTTCCCATGCCCCTGGTTTTCATTGGCCTTGCTCACATGCAGACAGGCGAGTTCCCCGGAGGAGGTCTCGGGATAAAGGTGCAGGGCCACGCAGGCGATCGGGGAGCGGTCGATTTCGAGCAGCCAGTAGTCTTCGAGATGTTCAAGAATTTCGGTCCGATTGCGCCGGACAAGCTCCTCGTTGCGCACGGATTGCCGGATCAACGACATCACCGCCCGCACGTCCTTCTTGAAGATGCGCCGGATCTGCTGGTACTCGTTCGAGTAGATCATCGTGCCGATGCCATCGTGGCTGAAGACCTCGTTGAGCAGGGCCTCGTTCACCCCGCCATCCAGCACATGCACGCGGGGAACCCCCTGCACGCAGGCTCTCGCCGCGTTTTCCAGTTTGGAAACCACCCCCGGGGAAAAATCGCTCTTCCGCTTCTTGAGAAGTTCCTGGGTCTCGGCGACCGACAATTGGCGCGGAAGAACAGCGGAGGAGGCGAAGGCATTGCTCGGCGCGAGATACAGAATTTTCGCCGCCGACAGTTCCTCCGCGATTTCCACGGCAATGCTGTCCGAGTTCACCCGGTAGGTTCTCCCCTCCCCGTCGAAGCCCAGCGGAGGCACCACGGGAATGATTCCCTCGTCCAGAAGCAGTTTGAGCGCCTTCACATCCACACGTTCGACTTTTCCGGTGTACTGCTGGTCCACTCCACCGAGAATTCCCGCCGGATGCGCGATCAGGGCATTGATGTAAGCCGCGCGGAGATCAACCGAGGACAGCCCCTCCATGATCTCATTTGTGAGCCGAATCGCGGCATCGATGCTCACCTGAAGCGTGGAAGCATCGGTCAGCCCGATGCCATCGGAATTGGAAATCGCCAGCTTTCTCTCCGCGGCCAGTTTCTGGATCTGGTGGCTTGCCCCGTGAACCAGCACCACCTTCACGCTCAACGAACGCAGCACCGCCAGATCGAGAAGGACGTTGGAGAAATTCTCCGAAGCCACCACCTCGCCGTCAACAGCCACCACGAAAGTGCGCTCCCGGAACCGGGGCACATATTGCAGAATTTCACGCAGATCAGAAACGTTCACTTTTTGAAAAACGCAGACTTATCACAGAGATCGGCCGGAACACAGGGGAAAATCACGCAACGGCTCCCGCGGGCAAATCTCCCCGCAGTGCCCGGGCAATGGAGAGTTCCACAAGGTCGGGATTTTCCAACGCGGCGAGAATTCCGCATCCCGGCAGGATCTCCATGGATGCCCGCGGCAGCTTGTGACAAAGCGAGGTTCCGCCTGTGGGAGAAAACCCGCTGGCCCGGTCGGGCCAGAGCACATGCACCGGCACGGGCACGTCATGCAGCCGCCGCTCGATGTCGAAAGCCAGACGTCCCCGCAGAAATCCCAGAATGGCATGCTCCGCGCCATATTGCTGGGCACAGGTCGAAAAAATGGAAACCATCTCTTCCGTGAGGGAGGCCGGATCCGTCAGGGCAAACCGGGTGAGCCAGGCACGGATGAACGGCGCACGGGCAAGATAGTTGCGGTATACAAAACGTCCCGCTCCGGGAATCCCGCTCAACGCCAGCATTCCCATCGCCCGCCATTTCCCGGACTCCTTCAAGCCGGTCGGAAGAAAAAGGATGAGTCGCCCGACAAGCTCCGGATGCCGGGCGGCAAGCAACAAAGAGATCCCCGCCGTGAGTCCGCTGGCGACCACCACGGGCTTCTGTCCCGGGCAGACCTCCCGCAGAAATTCCGCCAAAGCCGCCGCATAATCCCCGGCATCCATCGGGGTGGACGGACGCTCGGATTCCCCGAACCCGATGATGTCGGGGACGATCACCTCATGATCCATCACGAAACGCGGATACACCCGCGACCACTCATAGGAGGAAGCGCCGAGAAACACCCCGTGCAGGAAAACAAGCGGTGTTCCCGATCCGCTCACGTGGTAGATCATCTCGCCGAAATCCGTGCGGGCCACCCGTGTGGCAAAAATCGCCGGAGAGATCGAGTCTGGAATCGGTTCCCTCACCACGCGTCGCATCCCGTAGCGCAGGGCAAGTGCGACGGCTCCGAGCACACCGACTCCGATGCCGATGCCGAGGGCGGGTTTGCGTTTCCAGAGTCTCACAAGATCATTCGATCACCACGTCCTTCGATCCCTTCACAACAGACCCGATGACCATTCCCTTGGTGAGGCGCACCGCCTCCTGGGCGCGGGAAGCCGGAACGATCAGAACCATGCCGATTCCCATGTTGAAAACCTGGAACATTTCCCTGTGGGGAACCTGGCCTCCGTGCTGGATGAGATCAAAAAGGATCGGCACCTTCCAGGCGCGGCTGTTGACAAGCGCCCGGCAGCCCTCGGGCAGAACGCGCGGAAGATTGTCGAGAAGACCGCCTCCGGTGATATGGGCCGCTCCTCTCAGCATTCCCGAGGGCAATGAGGCCATCAGCGGCTGGTAGTTGGGATGAACCCGCAACAACTCCGCCGCCAGGGTGGTTTTCATCCCGGGTGCCGGTTTGTTGAGCGGAAGGCGAAGTTTTTCGAGCAGCACCTTGCGGGCGAGCGAGTAGCCATTGGTGTGAAGCCCGTTGCCACGCAGTCCCACGAGGATGTCCCCGGGACGGATCTTGGAACCGTCGAGAAGCTTCGGGCGGTCCACCACCCCGACAATCGTTCCCGCCAGATCATACTCCCCGGGATGATACATCCCCGGCATCTGGGCGGTCTCCCCGCCAACAAGAGCGCATCCCCCGGCCCGGCAGGCCGTCGCGAATCCCTTGAGAATCTGACGGAAAACCACGGGATCCAGCTTTTCTCCCGCAATATAATCGAGAAAGAACAAAGGCTTTGCTCCAATCACGGCAATGTCGTTGATACAGTGGTTCACCAAGTCCTGCCCGATGGTGTCGTGTCGTCCCGTGGCAAAGGCGATCTTCAGTTTTGTTCCCACTCCGTCCACACTGGAAACAAGCACCGGATCACGCATTCCCTTGAAATTGGGGCGGAACAATCCGCCGAATCCACCGATCTTTCCCAAGACTTCGGGGCCGTGCGTCGAACCGACAAATTTCTGGATTTCCTTTTTCACCCTGTTTCCAAGGTCCACATCGACCCCGGCGGCAGCATAGGCTTTGAGTTTGCGCGTCATTTTTTAAAGAAGTTTGCTCGTTTCCGGTTCAAGCAGCCGGGCGTTTTCACGGCGTTTTTCCATGATGAGTTTGTCGAATCCGGAATCGAAAGGCACCGGATACTCCCCGTTGAAACAGGCCATGCAGAACTCATTGTGGGGACGCCCTGTGGCCGCAACCATTCCCTCGACATCCAGATAACCGAGAGAATCCGCCCCGAGGTATCGGCAGATCTCGTCGTGCGTACACTGGTTTGCCAGGAGCTTGTCCGGATCCGGAAAATCAATGCCGTAGTAACAGGCGTGCTTGTGCGGAGGACAACTGATCCGCATGTGAACCTCCGTCGCCCCATTTTCCCGGAGATTGACGACACGGGTGCGGGCGGTCGTTCCCCGCACGATCGAATCGTCCACCACCACCACCCGCTTGCCTTCCACCGCTTCGCGGATGAGGTTCAATTTCACCCGGACATTGAAATCCCGGATCAATTGAGTCGGTTGGATGAATGTCCTGCCGATGTAGTGGTTCCGGACGAATGCGGGGAAATACGGAATCCCCAACTCCTCCGCGAAACCAAGCGCGGCAAAAATTCCCGAGTCGGGCACGGGCACCACCAGATCCGCCTCAACGGGATGTCGTCGTGCCAGCTCACGCCCCAT
>JADHED010002467.1_pt1 | contig 12865 bp, 8 predicted proteins | sample 8952041 | NCBI WGS metagenome assembly JADHED01 (sample SAMN16124423, study PRJNA663239) | bioreactor sludge metagenome | isolation source: sludge (control) | place: India:Bengaluru | collected 2018-09-08
CACTAAAATATGAAATAGAGATTTCAGATTACAATGAATATGAAAAGGCCAAAATATTATACAATCACCTTTATTTTAATGATTTACCGAAAGCCTTTACTGAGGAAATTTTTAAAGACAAAAATTATTTAAAGATTATTAACCATAGAAATTACAATCCTCGATTAATTGAATTCTTTACGCTTTTGCAAAATGTTAATCATTTGAAAACAGATGAATACTTTAACTTTATAATGTATCACCTTGAAAATCCAAGTGAAATTTGGGATTCAGCTATTGCGAATCAACTAAGTGAAGAAGAGAAATATTTAATATTTACTCTATTAACATTAGGTCGTAATGTAGATAAAAAAATTTTAAATGAAGCCTTCGATGAACGGATAAGTTATGAAGTAAATAAATATGGATTTACAAGAAGGGTAAATATATTCAATATTTCATTTAAAAATTTGTTAAGTGGGTATATTACAAATTCCTTTTATAGTCAATGGGGCACCCAAAGTCATGTTAACTACATAAATCCCTCTTTGAGGGACTATTTAATTCAGTTTTTTAATAGAAATAATTCGGAGAAATGGAGACTGATTGAATCACTTGTTTTTGTTGAGCAATTCCTTGAAGTGTTTAAAATTAAAAGAAAAGACAAGTATTTCATAACAATTGAATTTAATGAGATTAGAAAGTTTATAGAAATAGCAAATTCTAAAAAGTTAAAATCGATTGATGATATTGATTCATACAACCTTTTAATTAGATATGCTTTCCTTTTTTCAGAATATCGGCAAGATGACAATAAAGATTTTATCGACAGTCTAATTCTCGAAAGATTAGAACAAATTGATTGGAATAACACGACTATTAATACCTTGAGTGATTTAATTTCCATATTTGAAATAACTGAAGAAGGAAACGACGTTTATAATTATTTCAAATCCAATTGGGATTTAATTGCCTATAAGTCTATTTCAGCAGTAAAAGATGAGTCTGAATTAGATAGTATTAAAGAATACTTCGAAACATTAGAGATTGACTATAAAGATTATATAATAAAAGAATATTGGGAGGATACTGTTTATGGAGCAATTAATAGGATATACGAAGCAGAAGCCCAAGATATAATTGAACAAGAGAAAAATGACGTTTTTTCTGACTATGATTTTAAAAAATTAGAAGAGAGAGTAACAGAGAGATATTATGTTTTAAACTCTAAATTTCTTTTAAGTAAAGACTTACAACCAACAGTAAACCCAACTGAGGATATTGACATGGAAGAACTAATATCAATCAATAAGATGGCTGAAGCAGAAGCAGAAGCTCACCAAGATGATTGGAAAGATTTTGGTTATAGAGAAGTTGATAATTCTAGTTTAATTGAGGACTTGTTTTCAAATTTCGAAAAATGAGATAATAAAATAAACACCAGGTGTAAACACGCGGTATAACATTGCCAGGATAATTTATTTCAAGCACATAGGTTGATCACACAAACCACAGCACAGCCAAAACCAGCTAAAGAGCTTGCCTTTTCCGACACATAAAATTAATCAACGAAACGCCAACAAGCAGTATAGCCAATAAGGGTGTTAGTAGTTTGCTTTGGTTTGAATTTCGTTTCAAGGTTTTAAGTAACTTGTTAGGAAATCACCTGCAATCCCTTATTGGCCTTACCGGAAAACGTCGATTTCAGACATCATAAACCTATCCCCAACTAACCCCCAACCCAACCCTAACCAATTCCATATGAAAGACCAACTCCTCTCCATCCCCAAATCCCTCCACGAGCTCCATGGCGAAAAGGCAACGGTAACGAGCATTCTGTTTGTGTATGGGACGGGACTGATCGCGACTGCTGTTTTTATTGGCTTTCTCCTGCCGCTGAAATTGCCGATGTGGAAATATATTTTGTCTGCTTTGTTGATATTGGATATTGCAAGCGGCGTGATTGCCAATTTATCTTCGTCGACAAATCAATATTATCAGCAGCATAAAAAACTGAGAATACCCTTTTTGCTCCTGCATGTGGTGCATCCGGTACTGTTTTGGGTTGTTTTTCCTGAGATGTTGGGTTACTTTCTGTTTATGGCGCTGTATCCCATTTTGTCATCCCTGCTCGTAAACCATTTTAAGAACCGTGAATTCCAGCAAAACCTGGCTTCCTCGCTTGTTGTAATAGGTGTTTTGCTGTCCTTCCTGTTCAAAAGTGACAGCTTGATCCTTTATTCCCTGGTACCCTTGTTCCTGATTAAACTGGTCCTGGGCTTTTCGGTGAATAGGCCGGATTACAGGAAGGCGGACAATGAAGAAAATACATAACCCTTCGGAAAAGGATTCATCAATACCGGAGTCGATCGGGAAAATCAACAAACCAGGAACAATAAGCCTATCAACTCAGTCCATCTAAAGTCAATCACTAATGCCAAGCCTCCGAAGCAAATTTTTTATTGGTCTCATCAAAAACCGTCACTTATTCAGGTTTAAACTGAAGCCTGAAACGGTGGATGAAAGCTTTTCCGTACCTGAATTCAGGGAACGGATAGACAGGGCCAGTGCAAAAATGAAATTGCCCAAAGATGTCCTGGCCCGGAAAATACAAATCCACCACATGCAGGCCGAATGGATCATGCCCGCGGATGCACCGGAATCGCATCTACTGCTTTATATTCACGGCGGGGGCTTCATCTCGGGTTCCTGTCTGACACACCGCATGCATGTGGCAAAGTTCGCAATTGGCTGCGGTCTGAAATCCCTTCTGTTTGATTACCGGCTTGCCCCGGAACATCCGTTCCCGGCCGCTGTGGATGATTGCGTGGAAGTGTATTCGTGGCTGCTGCAGCAAGGGTATAAACCTGAGCATATCATCATTGGCGGAGAATCGGCAGGTGGTACCCTTACTTTGTCGCTCCTGCTGGCCCTAAAAACCAAAGGAATCGAATTGCCCCGGGCGGCTTTTTCCATATCACCGGTGACAGACCTGAGATGTCTGGCCGATTCATTTGCCTATAATGCCAAAAACGACATTGCTCCGATGGGGTCGTGGGATGTGTGGACCAAGCTCTATATCGGGAAAACCGATCCGACCCATCCCCTGTTGTCGCCTCTATTTGGCAATTACGCCGGATTGCCGCCCATTTATATCTGTGTCGGAACACATGAAATACATCTGAACGATTGTGAAAATGTAGCCAAAACAGCTGCGGAGCATGGCGTAAAGGTTACTTTAAAAAAGTGGGAAGGAATGGTTCACGCCTTTCCGATCCTTTCTCCCTTATTTCCGGAGGCCAAACAAGCCATGGCTGAAATTTGTGCCTTTGTCAAAAGTAGCTTTGCAGAGTAAATTCCCGGGGTCGGACCTACACAATCTGCTATAATATAATGATTTAAGTCCTAAAATAGCCTGTTTTATGGCCTTACACGTCGAATTTTGACCTTTTTTGGAGGTGATAAGACGCATATGACTGTCGGGAATTACAACCAAGATATTTGACTGCGAGGTAATCCTGATGAATGTGCCGCCCCGGATGGGGCTTTGGGAGGGTGGGTTGGATTCGTTTTTCTACCGATATATCGCCCCTGACGGGGCTTTGGTAGGGTGGTACCGATTCATTTTTCTACCGATATATCGCCCCTGACGGGGCTTTCAATTGAGGTTTCTGATTCATTTTTCTACCGATGTATCGACCCTGATGGGGCTTTCGTTTGGTGGTTCCGATTCATTTTTCTACCGATATATCGCCCCTGACGGGGCTTTTGATTGGAGGTTTCGGTTCATTTTTCTACCGATGTATCACCCCTGACGGGGCTTTGGGAGGGTGGGTTTGATTCGTTTTTCTACCGATGTATCGCCCCTGATGGGGCTTTCAATTGAGGTTTCTGATTCATTTTTCTTCCGATATATCCCCCCTGACGGGTTTGGATTTCTTGGGATTTAAGGCAAAATGAAGATTAGGTTTGGGTTAATGATCATGCTATCAGTCCCATAGGGACGGCATATCGGTAGAAAAGTCAGCTCCACACCCTCCCCTAGCCCCGTCAGGGGCGGCACATACGGGATTTGATACGACGTTGACCGTGTGATTGGGCAAAAATCATCTCCTCCATTCAAAAAAAAAGCTACATTTAGTAGTACCAATCATCGATTCCCCTCCCATGAAAAAAGTCCTTAAAAAAATCGCGCTGACTATCGGTATCATCGTAGCTGTGCTGCTTGTTTTCACCCTGGTTCTCGCCTACCTCCCCATCAAACTGAAAACAGAACACAAGGGCATCACTCCCGATGAAGCCGTGCAGATGCGGCAGCAGTTCGCGGGACCGCACCATACCTTTACTACCTCCGACGGTGTTACGCTGTTTCTGCGGGAATGGGATCCGGACAGCCTCGAACCGGCTAAGAAAGACATCGTGGTGCTGTTCTTCCACGGCTTTACCGCCCACAGCGGCGCCTACGAAATGGCCGGCGTGCCCTTCTCGAAAGGCGGGTACACGACGATGGGGCTTGATTACAGGGGACACGGGCTTTCCGACGGACCGCGCGGCGATATCAAAAACAAGGAGCGGTGGATTGCCGACCTGGCGGAGACGGTGAAATACGTCAAAGGCCTTGGGTACAACCGGGTGATCGTCGCGGGCCACAGCCTGGGCGTGGCTGCCGCCATTTGCGCAGCCAATGCTGATCCGGGCGACATTGCGGGACTGATCCTGTTGTCGGGTGCCTATGAAGGCAAAAACAAGACCTCCACCCCCATCCCCCTGTTCCGGAAAATGAAGATGCTGGCTTCGTCCATTGTCCGTCCCTCCCGCCCTGTGGTAAAAGGCTACCGGCCAGGAATGACCGGAGAACATGACCCCCTGTTCAACTACCAGTACACCTTACGGTACATGACCATGATAGATGTGAAGAAACTCCGGCTTCCTGAAACACTGAACGTGCCGATCCTGGTTGCCAGTGGCGACCAAGATGAGATTTTCGATGTCGCGAAGGTGAAGGAATTTTATGACCTCATCCCCAGCCCGAAAAAGGAGTTCATGGTCCTGAAAAACGCATCGCATGCCGTCATTCCGGTTGAATGCTGGGAGGAGGTCGTGGTATGGATGAACCGTACTTATTAAGCCGTATGAACACGAAAACGGTGCTGAACCATGTTGAATTATTATTATTACCGGACCGCAGTGATTCACAAATCTTCGCACAACTCAATCGTCCTTTTTAAATCCATATTTAACCTCAACCCATGAAAAATTTTCTCTTTATCAGTTTATTGTTCGCGTTGTTGTCAAATGCCTTATTTGCCCAGGAAGACAAAAGCGGATGTAAAGACTACCCCCTTTTCAACCGGTTTCCGAATTTCTACATTTCAGCCTGTACTGAAAATTTCAATGAAATGGAAATTCGAACGAGCCCAACCCAGGTAGAAACCAAGGAAGGCAACCTGATCATCATTGAATATGTTTTCAATTTCGATTCCGGGGAGAAGATGAAAAGCCCCCTTCAGATTATGAAGAATTATGAAAATGCCATCGTGGCCAAAGGGGGTAAACTGATCTTTAAAAATACCGATCCGTTGGAAGCCGATCTTGAGGCTATATATCACGCTGTTACACCTGAGAAGGAGTATTGGGTAAAGCTGGCCAGTTTTGGAGGGAATGGAATTGAAGTCGAACGTTATGCCTTATATGTTCTTGAAATGGAACCGATGCATCAGGAAATCACTGCCGGTGAAATGCTGGATGCCCTTCAGAAAGATGGTTTCGTGGCCCTGGATATCCATTTCGAAACCGGAAAAAGTGATATTCTCGCTGAATCCATGCCGGTTGTCGATCAAATCGCGGTATTGCTGAAACAGCAGGCAGATTTGAAAGTCAGCATAGAGGGACACACCGACAACACGGGCACAGAAGATGCCAACCAGCTGTTATCGGAAAACCGGGCCAAATCGGTGGTAAAGGCACTTCTTGCTGCAGGCATCCAACCGTCGCGCCTTGTATCTAAAGGATGGGGCCAGACTCGTCCGGTGGCAGACAACCGGACGGAAGACGGCAGGGCTAAAAACCGGCGTGTGGAGATCGTAAAACAATGAACGGGTCTGCAATCCAGAATCCCATTCAACCTCTACGAGGTTGCTGGGTAAGGGGGTAATTCCCTGGTTTCTACAATAAATCAACTTCTACGAAGTTGTTCTTGTCCTCGTAGAGGACACATTATTGTAGTAAAGAGTCTTGCAAACACCACCAACCTCGTAGAGCCTGCCTGCCGGCAAGGCAGGGTTGAATTATTGTTATTTATCGGACAATAGTGATTATGGAATTCGCTAGCTTAGTGCATCCATTGGGAAAACCCCATAATACCATGAAACCATTTAACCAAGTGAAAATGCTGGCACTGCTTCTCTTCACAGGCATTGCCACGCTTCAACCCATCCAGGCCCAGGCGAAAAAACAAACCCTGGTATCAGGAAGTACGGTCACGACTTCCCTCAAAACCGGCGACAAGCACCAGTACCTCCTTCCGTTGAAGGAAAATGAATTTGCCCTGCTGCGCCTGGAGCAGAAGGGTGTCGATGCCATCATTACGGTATATGATCCGGCGGGAAAAAAGGTGGAGGATTTTGACAGTCCCAACGGCAAAAACGGTCCCGAAATCATTACCCTCACTTCTGCAGCAAAGGGGGAATACAGCCTTGAAGTCAGGCCGCTGGATGAAAACGAAACCGGTGGAAGCTATGACCTTCGCATCGTGCGGATCGAGCCCAAGGGTGCGACACCCGAAAAACAGGTAGACCAACTGTTTGCCGCCTGGAGCGACCCGAATGTGCCGGGTGCGGCTGTCTCGGTAATGAAGGACAACAAGATCGTGCTGAAAAAAGGCTATGGCAGCGCCAACCTGGAATATAACGAACCCATTACCCCGTCGACGGTCTTTCATATCGCCTCGGTGTCGAAGCAGTTTACCGCCTTCGCCATCCTGCTGTTGGAACAGGATGGAAAGCTTTCGCTGGATGATGACATCCGGAAATACATCCCGGAGGTACCCGATTTCGGAAAAACAATCACCCTGCGGCACCTGGCCACCCACAACAGTGGACTGCGTGACCAGTGGGAACTGCTTGCCATGGCCGGATGGCGGCTGGATGATGTTATCACCAAAGAACACATCCTGAAAATGGTCAGCCGCCAGCGTGAACTGAACTTTAATCCGGGTGACGAGCACCTGTATTGCAATACCGGCTTCACCCTGCTGGCGGAAGTGGTTGCAAGGGTTTCCGGAAAAACCTTTGCCGAGTTTACACATGACCGCATCTTTGTCCCCCTGGGCATGAACCATACCCTCTTTTATGACGACCATGAGAAAATCGTGAAGAACAGGGCCTATTCCTTCTACCAGGAAGGCGGAGACTACAAGAAAAGCGTGCTGAGCTATGCCAATGTGGGTGCCACCAGCCTGTTTACCACGGTGGAGGACATGTGCCTGTGGGCCACGAATTTCGACAATCCCAAGGTCGGCACGCCTGCCCTGATCCGGAAATTGAACACGAAAGCCACCCTGAATAATGGAGATTCCATTTCGTACACACTCGGGCAGGACAAAGGATTATACAAAGGACTGCAATTCCTCTGCCATGGTGGTGCCGATGCGGGTTATCGCACATTTTTTATTCGGGTTCCCAGCCAGCATTTCGCAGTAACGGTCTTTAGCAATTCCGCCAATTTCCGTCCTGATTCCAAAGCGTTTGGCATTATCGACATTTATCTGAAGGACAAGTTCTCAAAAGAGCCTGAAAAAATTGCTGCATCCCCGGCAAAAGATACTGTGAAACCCAGGTTGGATGTTGCAACCCTTGCCCGGTATGCGGGTAAATATGAGCTGGAACCCGGCATTTATGCCACCATCACCCTTGAAGACGGCAACTTATTTGCTGAGGCTCCCCGCCTGCCAAAGACCCAGCTGATACCCATAAATGACCATGATTTCAATATTCCCGTTATGAACGCCATTGCCTCCTTTGTAACGGAAAACGGAAAGGTGACCCGGATCATCGCTAAAATGGGAGGAGGGGAAATGATTGCAAACCGGGTACCCGATTTTGACCCTGCTTCTGTTGTCCTGGCGGATTTCGAAGGTTCCTATTACAGTCCCGAACTCCAAACCACCTATACCTTCAAGGCCGTCAACGGGAAACTCCATGTAACCCACCAGCGGGTCAGTGACTTTGACCTGACACCGGTGAAACCCGACTATTTCAACAGCATGCAATGGTTTTTCGGACAGGTTGAATTTGTGCGCGATGCCACCGGTAAGGTTTCGGGATGCAAGGTAACCACCGGCAGGGTCCGTAACCTGAAATTCGAGAGGGTAAACTAACCCCAAATCCTAATCCAATCAAACCCAACACAAATGAAAACAGAATCCATCTATCTCGATGAAAAGGTAAATGTCCGGATAAAACTGGCAGCGCTGTGGATTGCCGTTATGTTTATCTATGTGTATGCCGACATCAAAACACTTTTTCAACCCGAGATTCCCGAACAGATCATAGCCGGGGTCGTGGGAGGTATGAAAATCAGCCAGTCCTTTCTGTTCTCGGCTGCCGTGTTAATGTCCATTCCCCCCATCATGATCATCCTGACGCTTGTGCTGAAACCAGGCGTAAGCCGTTGTGTGAACCTGATCGTCAGCTTGCTGCATATCCTGCTCATCATAGCCACCCGGTTTGTGCCGGCGAAAATATGGTACTACTACATTTATTACCAATCGATTGAAGCAATATTTCATGCATTGATCATCTGGTATGCCTGGAAGTGGCCGGTTAAATCCGCTTAAAAATATCTTTCCGAACTCCATCACCATTTTATCTGCATTGGTCTGTTTAGGCCTGGTTTCCATCAAAAACCAGGCTGATACGCTGATCATGAGGGTTTGTGCGCAGATATAATATGTAACTTGCGGCACCAAATCATCAGCCATTCCTCGTGGCCGTTTTCAGATAGTTAAATGTAAAATCAATTCATATGAAGTTTATCGGATTTAACAACCCATTGCCGGAATCAACCGTTCATGTGGGAGAAGCTATGCAGTACCGGAACATTTATGTTCAGGGTTTACATCATTATGTAAAAACTGCATGGGGTGAGGTGATCTTCTCGGGTGAATTATACCATGAAGAAGAAACAGATGAAAACAATCCCGCCGCTTTCGTGGCCGCTCACGTGCAACAGCATGATATTGCATCTGTAGGTCAAATCAGCGGAAAATTCCTGTGTATTCTACTTCATCAGGAAAGTACGTACATCATCAGGGATCAAAGTGGCACGGAAAATCCCGTCTATTATAACGACCGTATTTTCAGCAATTCCATTGACCTTATCCTGCAAAGCGGCTTGTTCAAGGCTAAGGCAGACAAAGCATCGGTTGCCCTGTTTTTAAAGCAGGGATTCATACCGGCTCCCGATACGCCCTTTGAAAACCTGAAAAAGCTGGCACCCTTTCAGTATATTGAAGCAGGTGCAACGGGAATCCGGCTTCATGAAACCTTCTCCTTCGAAAAGTTTCTTGAAAAGGCAGAAACCAATCCCCTTACCTGGGAGGAAACCGTGGATGCCTATGAGAAAATGCACAAACAGGCCATTCAAAGCCGCATCAGGGGCAAGCAAAAAGTGGGGCTGCTGCTTAGCGGGGGCTATGATTCAGGTGGAAACCTGAGCGTGTTGCGCGACTTCTACGATGGAGATATTACGGCATATTCCGTTGGATTTGAGAACAACACCCTGTCGGAATTGCCGCTGGCTACCCTGATGGCCGAAAAATTCAACGCAAAAATCACCCCCTTCATTCTCGACGGATCTGAAATGGAGGCGTTACCGAAGATCCTGGCTGCTTTTGAGGAACCGTTTTTCGAAAACGGACTGTTCATTAACCATAAGGTGGCCAGTTCAATTAATCCCGCAGAAACCGATGTATTGCTCGGGGGGGATGGAAATGATCAGTTCTTCGGAACTTCAAGCCGGGAACTGGCCTTGAATATCCTTTCGCGGAAAACGGGATTCATCATGGCCCAACGGCTGTTTGAGCTTGTCGCTCCTTCGCTGCCCGGAATGGCTCGATTGAAATTTCACAACGACTTTATTCTGAATGCTGCTGAATTGCAGCACTTTGGATATTCAGCCGCCGAGATCCGTAAGCTACTGCCCGGTGTCCGCATGGATCAAAACAGTGCTTCCGGTAAAAGAAAGTCCCTCCAATTTAACAAGCTGTACCTTTGGAGGAACTACAACACCGATATCGTGAAATCGGCCTTGCAGGTAATCAACCACAAGGCTTCCAGGCTGGCCGGTCAGGCGGGATTGAACATTGCATTTCCGTATGCCGACAACCAGGTGCTTTCCCTGCTCAATACCCTGAAGGTGGAACAGAAAGTCAAAGGCTCCTTTAAGGAAATCGTCCGGGGAAAAGGAAAGAGTAAATTCCTGTTGAAGGACTGCCTCAAGAATAAACTGCCACGGGAGATCACCCACCGGAAGAAGCAGGGTGGTTTTGCACCGCTGAGCATTTACCTGGACAGCGCGGAAATGAGGAAAAATATTTACAGTTTCGTCTGGAGCACCTCCCTGACATCAGATCTTTTTGAAAAGCGGACCCTGGACCGCATCCTGAAAGATATCGAAAAAACCCTGCTGAATACTAAAGAATGGTTCTGGCAACGACAGAAGCAACAGTCCCGGCTGATGTACCTGCTCGTGATCAGCCTCTGGTGGCGGGTGTATGTGATGCAGGACAACAGACCGCGGATGTCGGATTATTTTAAAAATTAAGAGTGGTTAAACCGCTTCGGAAAATCCATTAATAAGACTTTGCATCATGCAATTTAACGACTGAGGTAAGGTTGTGGAATTGCGGAGTATTAACGCAGAAGGGCATTGTTTTCATAGATCCCCCCTGAAGCAGGCGTAAGTCTCACAACCCAACTGTCTTTTGTTTTAATGAAGATATTAGCGCGTCCCCAGAGGGCTTTCGGAGCTGTATTCCACATACCTGCAGGAAACTTCGCTTCAACTGTCTGTCCTGTAGGATTAATAGCGACGATCAGGGTTTGGCCGTTTTTTGACCGTTGGTAAATGAGCGGCATTTTGCCCCGTTCGGCATAGAGGAGCTGCCAGGAGGCATCGGCCTGCAGTGCTGGCTGGCTTTTTTTCAGCGATATCAGTTTTCGCGTCTGGTTTAGCAGTGAATTGGGATCGCTTTCCTGCTGTAACACAGCAGGACGTGCCGGATCTGGATCAATGGGCAGGTAGAGATTTGAAGAAGAAGCCTTCGAAAAGCCCGCATTGACAAGTGTATTGTCCCACTGCATGGGTGACCGTATATTCGACCGGTCATAGCTCCCTTCTTTTGTAGGCAATCCGTCGATTGACCGGAGACCGATTTCATCGCCGTAATACAGAAAAGGAACACCGGGCATGGTAAAAGTGAAAAGAAACACCTGCAAAATTTCCTCTTTTGAACGGCCGTAGCTGATGCGGGGATGCAGGTCGTGATTGCCTTCCACAATGCTGATATACCCATAGTCTTTCGCATCGGCATAGTGCAGGCTGAACTCATCGAGGAATTCCATGACATTACCGTGGCCGGAAGCGTCAAATACGCTGAAACCATATGGATCCACACCTTCATTTGATCCTCCCTCATTTGGGAAACTTTTCCGGAACAGGCTGTTGTAGGCTGGCATGTTCCACGGAAGGGTGAAGTCGATATGGAAACCGGCCTTTTTAATGCTGATCGAGGGCCTACCCCCTTCACCAATCATCACATGGTCAGGATAATCATTCTCGATCCAGCTTCGTATGTCCTGCCATATCTGTGAGGTGTAATCACCCTTCACATCGCCCTTCACAAGGGAAAGGGCCATATCGGCCCGGAATCCGGAGGCACCCAGGTCAAACCAGAATTTGATGATATTCTTCATCTCAGCACGTACAGCCAGGGGACCGGGCGCATCTGGGGGCTGCTGCCAGGGCTTGTTCGGATCGGGCAGGGCAAATCCGTAATTGAAGGCCGGCTGATGTACCATGAAATTCGTCATATATCCGCCGAAACGGGGAAACAGTCCGCGAATCACATTATCCCCTTCCACCCAAACATTGTCGGTCCATATAAACCAGTCGCTGTAAGGGTTTTTCTCAGCTTTTGCCGATTCACGAAACCATGGATTTTCCCAGGAGGCATGCCCTGCGACCAAATCAAAGATCACGCGGATGCCTGATTTGGATGCTTCCGTGCAAAGCGTTTTGAAATCTTCGTTTGTGCCATAACGTGGAGCTACCTTGTAATAATCAGCTACATCATACCCTGCATCGCCAAAGGGTGATACAAAAAAGGGATTGATCCATACCGCAGTCACACCCAACGATTTTATGTAATTGAGTTTGGCAGTAATTCCCGGCAAATCTCCCACCCCGTCGCCATTCGAATCATAATAACTCTGGGGATATACCTGGTAGACGACTGCAGTTTTCAGCCATTCGGGGGCGGGTCTTTTTTCCTGGCCATGGAGGCAGAAGCCTAATGTCAGAAAAAGGCAAAGCAGGAATAATGATCTGTTTTTCATTACTATAGCCGGATATATTTTACATGTGAATGGTTATCCAGTGCATGACAGGATTACAATGCCGGAAAGGCAACATTTCATTCAAATGTACAATTTTCCACTAACTCCTCAAATGGTACTAAGCCTTCAGGCTAATGTGCTAATTTGCTAATATGCTAATATGCTAAATTGCTAATGAAATACCTTACAGCTTCCTGAATCTTCCTTCTTCAATCTTCCTTCTTCAATCTTCCTTCTTCAATCTTCCTTCTTCAATCTTCCTTCTTCAA
>JADHED010002469.1_pt1 | contig 12861 bp, 26 predicted proteins | sample 8952041 | NCBI WGS metagenome assembly JADHED01 (sample SAMN16124423, study PRJNA663239) | bioreactor sludge metagenome | isolation source: sludge (control) | place: India:Bengaluru | collected 2018-09-08
ATCCTGTTCACCTCTTCTCCGTTCACGTATCCCTCTGAGTCGTACATGGTGACGGTGAGCACGCTCCTGATGTCCCGGTTGTACTCGTAGGACTCCCAGCGGTACAAAGAGACAACGTGGACGATCTCTCTTGGCAGGATCAGTCCGTCCTCGCATCCTCCCACCCACAGGTTGCCGTCGATGGGAGACATGAAGGGCACGTCGAACTCGGTGAAGCCATGGCGGGCGATACCGGAGAAGCGCTTGCGGATAGGATCGTTCCTCAAGGGAACGTATGTCGGGTCAACGTCTGGATGCAGATCCAGTGTAGGTGTATCTGTCATAGCAGAGGCGTGGGGATTTGAACCCCAGCGGAGAGGTTTTGGAGACCTCCCGGCACATCCTACGCTCGCCTCTTTGTCGTTATACTGAGTGTAGCCAGAGACACGGGGGTCCCTAATGCCAAGTCTATCAGATATCCAGCAGCTTATCAACTCTACAGCGCCGAATGGTGTGTGTGAATTGCCGGGTGGGGTGGTGGACTGTCCAGACTTCACGCCGCTGCTGATCACGAAGTCGATCACGCTGCGAGGTAACGGCACGGTGTTCAACCTGCCTCAGACTGGCATTCCGGGTGACTCCTTCATCAAGGCTGACTCGCTCCCCAACGGCTCCTACCTGGAGATCTCCAACCTCACGGTGAATGGCCCCTCAACACTCGGTTGGGAGCCTACGTTCGACCTGAGCGCCAAGAGCATGATCTCCTACCAGCTTTACAAGACCTGGGACAGTCGAATGGTTGTAAAGAACGTGGTCACTCGTGGCGGCTACTCGTATGGCCTGAGCCGCGCAGGTGGCGGCAAGCTACAGGTGATCGACTGTGACCTACAGGGCTGGGTCGGAGCCATGGCCTTCTTCGAGTCGCATGGTGGCTGGGGTGACCTGATCGTCAGGGACACGAAGTTCACAGCGCCCGCTCACTCGAAGCACTCTTCGATCGGCATCTACATTCACCCGCATCTCTCGCTGACGGCTGAGCGTCTGTACGCATCTGATTGGAATAGGTACGCCATCTACCTGAACGGCTCGCCGCAGTCGCAGGGCAACCACGACCTGATTGACGTGACGGCGCATAACTGCTCGCTCATCCATACAGGATCTGGCATCATCACGACTCTATTCCGTTGCACCGAGACAGGCAAGCCAGCAAACGGTGGTAGCTACATGAAGGGTGACCTTGTTGCCGTGGACTGCAACTGGATGGGTGAAGGGTGCATCGGTCTGCTGCCCACAAGTCCGTCTCGGCTCCGCTTCTACGGCAACCGCTTCGCCACGAAGGGCTACTGGTTCGCTGCATCGAGCGGCGGCGGCGGGACCGTTGAGGCGATCGACTGCGAGTTCATCCTCTCGCCGACAAGTCGTAGCGCCGTGAAGACGACCTCGCTCTCGACTACAGCCGTAGAGTACACAGATTGCATCTTCACCGGCACGCCTAGCTGGCCTTACGTGGCAGTGATCGAGGGTGGATCTATCCGCCTAACGCGAACAACACCCCCACCAAACTCGGTGAGGGTGACGAACAGCGGTGTGCTACTGAGCTAGGTCGATCATTTTCTGGAGAGCTTCCGTAAGGGTGTCTGCGTAGCCGCCGTGGCGCCACCGCCCGTGCTCGCCGGTCCCGCAGTAGTAGAACCACCCTTCCGGGCAACGACCCACGGTCCAGTCGAATTGTGAAGCGCCCCAAACGGCAGTTACCTGCGTCTCCAGGTCTTCGGTAGTCATCGGCCAATCACGTACACGGGCACTCCGGCAGCCCTTGACTGCTTCACCATGTTGGCGGTGCCTCGTGAAACAGAGAGATCATCAGAGAAAGCAAGTACAAGAGTAGGCTTGCCTTCTACGAGCATCTGCTTGTTCCTGATCGGACCAGCGGCTCTGCCGTGCTGATCCCAATCGGCCGGGTAGCGCTCCGAGAACACCACCTGACCAAGCCCCTGCTCGATCATGCATTCGGCCCACTTATAGGCCATGGTGTCGGCTCCTCGGGCAGCGCCATCGATGATGGTGATCGTGCCGGGGTCTGGAACCCAATCGATACTGGAGAGGATGTGGGCGAACAGGCCGTCCAGCATCGTCCAGATGATGTCCTGGTCATCCCAATCACGGGAGCCACATACGAGAACTCTATCACTGTTGATCATGGTCGGGCACCCGAGATTCGAACTCGGAACCCCCGGCTCCCAAAGCCGGTGCGCTACCATTGCGCCAATGCCCGTTTGTACTCCATACCGGATTTGAACCGGTAGTCTCCTCCTTGAGAGGGAGGCGGGTTAACCAATTCCCCTAATGGAGCTTGAAACGACTTAACCGCTGACCCTGGCGTGCTAACCGTTACACTAACGGGGCTTGCGTCACTCTGTGACCTCGGTCACTTCGAGGCCGGGGAACAGGACAGAGACTGCGTGATCTCGGTCCTCGGCCCTGGAATACCCTTCGCCGTCACCCATGTTCTCTCCGTTGCTGTTGTGAACAGCTCTCCAACGGTACTCTGCACGATCCTCTTCGGTGGTTGTCTCGTAGACTTCGATTCGGATGTCGTTTCGGAGCAGCGCTGCCACCTCTTCGAGTTCAAGTTCGTACCTCTCGGTTGCTTCTTTGAGGAGATTCAGCCGAGCATTCGTGGTAGCAGCGAGTGAGTTCAGGTTGCCGTCGATGATACCAAGCGCTGTGGTGACGTTGTGTAGCGCCGTGTTGCGTGCCGCTGCGATGTCAGCGATCGCTTCCTGCGCCTCCTGTGCCCAGAGTCCTGAGATTGTTTCGAGCTTCTCTGCGATTGTCATGCCATCTCCTTTAGAGCGAGTGGTAGGTGGTCGTATTCCCTGCCATCGGTGTAGCAGGCAAAGGCTGTTGCTTGACCTCCGAGGTCAGGTTCCCTGAAGACTCTGCCTTCGGGGTCCCAGGGCTGTCGAACATGACGCCCTATGTTCAAGTATAGATCATCTTCGTCCTCGACTGCAAGCACGATTGTGGTCGGATGCTGGTAAAGCGCAAGCGGATCGGAGGCAGCAAGGTAGGATGCTGCGTGACACGCCTGAGCGGCCTGTAGGCCAGCGGGAAGGTCTGCCCGCACCAGAATGTACATTCGAGGCTCACGCGGCTGTACGGGCCTCTGAGAGCGTCTGAGAGCATTCCTGATGAATGCGGTAACCCTCACAGGGGAACCTCCCACAAATGCCTCAAGGCCCCATGGGGAGTGTCCTCGCAGCGAACCCAGCGCCAACCACGTTCTCCGCGAGAGTTTAGGTAGTAAAGCCAAGCCCTCTCATCTAGATTGAAGTCAACGGTGACCTCAAAGACGTACTTGTAACTAGGTGGTGCCGGTGGCGGCGGGCTGTCCGGTAAACGGTACTGGCATTCCATAGCCTGGATCTCCTGGGTAGAGCAACTCTACGTCGTTGCGGCGGCGTTGCAGAACGCGCGTACACTTTCCACAACGATAGTGGGGCCTTCCATCAGCCCCGATGAACACGGTCTGCGCTGGACGGTTGCAGTTGTTGCCGTGCTCATTGCCGTCCATGCAACCGATCTGGTGCAAGTAAACAGTCATAGTGGATTCCCCATTGTGTCGACCTTCTTAGCCCGATACAATCGTCTCCAGTCCTTGCAGGGTTCACATCTGCATCCGTCTCTATAACGCCGCTCGGTGCCGTGTCGGGGGTTCCTGATCTTATTGGCCGGTTCCCGGCCCAGCATTAAGCGACTGATCTCTACACTGGTCTTGTCCTTATGGCAGTTCACGCACAGGAGTTGGCATTTAGCTAGTTCCTCTTCGAACCTATCCTGAGCAGCGTCGATCATGGACGCAATGGAGCAGACCTTCGTGGATGGATCGACGTGATCGAATTCGAGGTCTTTTACGCTACCACACCGTACACAGCAGCCACCAAGCGCCTCTATCGCAGACTCTCTGCGACGCGCCCGGTATTGGCTTTGGTATGATCGTCGTTGTTCTTTAGTGTACATACTCACCTAGTGCTAGAGGTAGGAATCGAACCTACACAGCCGAAGCGGGGCGTTTACAGCGCCGGGAACTCACCACCTGTCCAACTCTAGCAGATTTTGGCTTGCTTCGCCGTTTGCATACCTACCCGTTAAATCACTCGTAAGCGATCACAATCTCTTCTAGCTCGTAACCCAACTTGCCTTCCCAATCTGGGGTCGGCTTCATGAAGAAAGGACGTCGAGCCGTTTCGAACACCTTGCCTTCTGGTCGAAGACCAGCCTCGGCCAGCACCTCGTACTCTGCCTCGGCACGCTTGGCGGCTTCCACTCGTAGCGTTTCCACTCGTTCGTGCTTCAGCTTCTCTGCTACGTGCACGTCAGCTAGATACTTGGCGTTACGCTCCTCAACGTACTGACGGGCTAAATCCTCGGACAAGAACGTTGGATGGTTGCCGTACGTTTCGTAGAAGCCTGGATAATCGCTGTATGGTTCGTAGCGGGTAATCTGCCAGACCTTGATCGTTTCAGTCTTCATCATTGAACCCTGCGCTTGAAGTAGAACTGAATTGGCGTGTAGCTGTTGCCGCCGCCGTTCACCGACACTAGCTCCCAGCCCCTGCGGCCCCAGCTATTGAGTTCATCTCTGTGCATCGGAGACCGCCTTGACACTGTTTGATACTCAAACTGCATCTGGATACCACCTCTTTGCATCTGCGTAAGTCTTAGGACGAGGCCCCGGTCCGTGACCGGAACACCCGCATGTACCCCACTTTACACCCGCACGTAGCATCACGTCAATCTTACGCCACTGGTTGTCACTGCGTCGGCGGGGCACCTTGAAGTCGTGACCCATGTCGATGCCGGGACGACCACAACGGCCGCAGTGCAGCGATCCCATGCCGTACGTCTGATCACCCTTCCATCCGATCCTACAGACCTGACAGATGTACGTTCTTCGGTAGTTGCCCAAGGCGTACTTGCACATCAGGGCCACATCACAATCACACAGACGATACAAACAAGGATGAAAGTCGTCAAAGCCATGTTCTACTCCTTACGAGCGGAGGGCAGAGGTCTTGATCCCCATGCCAGAGGCACGCAACGCTTAGCAGGCGTGCCCAAACTCCCGTCTGGTTTACCCTCCCGAGCGGAAGCTGGAGGTAACGCTCCCCTAGCCTTTCGACTACCCAGGGGTTCAAGCCCTGTTTGTACCTTGTACGGCAGCTTCCTTTGTCTTCAACTTGTTCTCTTCATGGTGGGTCCGGAGGGACTCGAACCCTCACCCCTTGCGGGACCGGGACCTAAACCCGGCGCGTATGCCAATTTCGCCACGAACCCTTGTTACCTAGGTGGGATTGACGATTCTTCACCCACTCTTCCTGCGTCCCCGTCCATTTCATCGGGAAGTTATGGATTTGCTAACCAAACAGGTGTGCTTATTTGTTGATCGTTTACGTTACACTACTAAGTAAGTTGGGTGACTATCCGGATTCGAACCGGAGCCAGGAGGGACACAACCTCCTATGCTGCCGCTACACCATAGTCACCATGTATTTGCTAGATGAGCTTGGAAAGTTCTTCCACAAGCTCCATGTACCGCTGAGTCTTGCGCTCTACCGAAACGAGCGTCTCACCGACTACTCCACGATGAACATCAAGCTCAGCGACTGCTGCCGTATCCTTGACCATCTCTTCACCCCGCAGGGCCACGAGCACATCGGATAGCTGGGTGTTCGCCTCCTTCAGAATGGCCTCAACCTTGCCGAGACGCTGAGAGAGCGGCGTTACTTCCGTTTCCATCAGATCAGCCACGGATGAAGTCAGCCATCAGGGACGGCGCTGCCGTGTCGAAGCCCACCACGTCGAGCGTGTTCGGGTCCTTCGGGTCAGCGATGGTGAAGCCCGTGGCGGTCATGCCGTTCACGATCAACTTCGCATCCTTGATACCTGAACTACTACGGTAAGACTTCAGAGCCTGCGAGGGATGGATGTTGCCAGCCCACGTCTCGCTGTCCGTGAAGACTACGAAGGCATCGAACTTCTTACCGCTCTGCTCTGCCCAGATCATCGGCAGCGCACAGTCGGTTCCGCCGAACGGAAGACCAGAGATCCTCCGTACCGCATCATCGAGACGCTGACGAGGGCTGATGTCCAGTTCGGTCAGAGCCGCCGAACGCCAGCTATACCCACTGCCGCCGCTAGTGAAGCCCACGATCTCGTAGTCCTCCTCCGACTTGGCGGTCACCAAGGCCAGAGCAGCGGATGCTTCACGGCACGACAGATTCATGTTGGCGATGCGAGCACCCATCGAACCCGACACGTCCAGAGCCAGCAGAAGACGCTTGCCCGTAGGCTCCACGAACTTGATAGACTCGTAGAACGCCTCGTCCAGAAGATCGATGACCCTACGATCCGGAGTCCAAGTGGCACCCGAGCGGCCCATCCCAGACTTGTAGTTCATCAGGGCGTTCAGGATCGTGAGCGGATGCACACGGGCCTTCTGCAACGACTCCGAAGAGGTCAGCAGCGCCTTGATCTGCTTGTGGTGCGTCTTCGTGACACCAAGGTTGGTCAAACGACCAAGCTGACGGATCAGCGCAGTCAGACCAAGCTGGTTCTGCTCGATCAGCGTACCCCACACCTCAGCCTCGTTGTGGAAATGAGTCGGCACAGCCTCCCAAGGAAGGTTGTAGTCCTTCAGCACCTTCACAAGCTGCTTCGCTGTGGTTGCAGCCTGAGCCTTCTCGAAGCCGGTCACCACGTCAGGCAGAACCTCCGCAGGACGGTCACACAAGTAGTTGAACAACTCCTTGCGGTCAGCCTCGGTCGTCTTCGGGTGAGCAATACGCAGCATGTCGCGATGCGTCCAGCCCTCACGGTTGCGGTACTTCACTGCCTGATACGCCACCGAATCAACGGGACGGTCAGTGTACCAGCGAGCAATCGCCTTCGTGATACCCGTGCCCAGACCACGGAAGGTCTTGACGTAGCTGACGTAGGTCGCCAGATGGGTGTAAGTACGGCACACCTTCGGGATCGCAGCGAACGCTGCCTCACGAACGTCCTTGCGGTCATCCGAAGATGCCACGGCAAGGGCGAAGAGGGCGGGCTGAACCTTGGGCGCACGGTTGTTCACCGACACGTCCACGATCAGGTCCACGGCCTCGGTGCCGTACTCCTTGAAGACCTTACGCATGTTCGTTACGTTGGTCTTCGTGATGTCCTGAGGTGTAGCGTAGTAGGTACCACCCTCGGTGCCCAGGATCAGGAAGCGCTTGAACTGCTCCAGCTTACCCGTCTTGAAGACGAAGCCGCCAGCAGAGTTCTTCACTTCACGCTTGTTCGCTCGCACTGTCTGCGGCGTGACCTTCTGCACCTTGTTCTTGCGGGTGCCTGCGGTCTTGTAAACTGATGTTGCGGTCACTGTTTCGGTCCTTTGTTCTGTTGGTTGGTTTGGACATGTGAAAGGACAGCCGATTGGAGTAAGCTGTCCTTTGGATTGGTCAAGAATGTGGGATGACTACCGGGGTTTAGGTTTGAATTGTAAAGTCAAAGTTTGGTAACCGGTAATCTTCGATCCTTGATCGATAGTGCGAGAAGATGTTGGTAGCAAACGAGTGTTTTAGATGCTCTGCCATTAAGCTACACCGGGTGGTAGTCCCAGCGCCAGGATTCGAACCTGGACCCTCCGCTCCATATGCGATAACCGTTTGCTGGTCGCTCCTCGACGTTTGTGTTTCTTGCGTTTACGGAGAATGTGTTGGTGTCGACCGGGAGTTACAGTTTGAAGGTAACCGGTAGACTTCGATCCTCACGAAGTTGAGAAGAATGTGGCGTTCAAATCGGAAGTTGTGGTTCACCTATTGAAGCGATAACCGACTTGATTCGATCCTTCTGCGATCTCTCTATAACCCCATCTTACCATGGGGCCGATTCTGTTGTCAAGACTTACTGCGGAAGAACTCCGTACCGCTCTTGTAGCTTGCGGAGTTGCTCCCTCTCTCTTAACTCTACCAGATGCTCGTTGTAGGCGTCAAGCTCTTTCTGGTAGGCATCCATCTTGACCTTCTCTTCCTTCCACCACGCCATCTCGGCGTTGTACACTTCCATGTCCTCTCTGTAGCGCTCCATGTCGGTGTCGTAGTTCGGGTTCGGAATCTCTAGCTCATCGGAGTAGAAGTTGACCTCTACGTTCTCCAGGTTCGTGTCATACCTGTCGATCGAAACGTATCCGATCTTGACTCGGGTGGCTTGAGCTAGCAGATTGCGCTGCTCTTCGTTGATGGTCACCTCTCCGTACTCGTAAAGATCGAGCACGAGAATCGGCTGCCCGTCAGACTTGATCGTCTCCTTGGGCTTCGACGGCCTGTACGGCTTGTGCCGAGTCCACTCCCCACCCGTGGGCGACCTCTTCAAGCGAGGCTTACGTGGCTTATCGATGTTCTTCGTAGTTGTCATAGTGGGCCGGGAAGGAATTGAACCTCCGACACGGGGTACTTCACACCCCTGCTCTACCAACTGAGCTACCGACCCTTAGCACTAGGGGGAGGATTCGAACCCCCACTAATGGCACCAGACGCCATCGTGCTGCCAGGTTACACTACCCTAGTATAGGCATATCTGTGCCACGGCCACGCCGTGGTGAGCCTGTCACGCGTGTACCATCCTCCGTCGACGCTACGGCGCTGATGTGTAACTGTCACGCCGGTCCTGTCGATAACGACCTGATTCCTGTTGTGTCGGTCTGTGTGCTGAAGTACTACCATCTCAGCCCCCACAGCGGATCAGTTCGTTGATGGCGAACTGTTCCTCTGCCGCTTCGTCACAGCAGTTCGAACACAACCGATCACAATCAAAGCCGTTGATGTAGCCGGGTGTCTGCGGATGGAACTTCGCACCGCAGTTCTCGCAGTCGTTCAGGTCCTCATCTTCCGGCGTCCATTCTTTGACCATCAGACGAACTCGTGATAAGCATGAACCCATGTGGGGTAGCCGCGCTTACGGGACTCGCTGTTCAGCCACGACTCGACAGCACTGTCGCTCTCGGCGTCGAGGCAGGTTGGGTCGTCGCACATTCTCATGTCCAGAACTGCTCGGAACACATTGTCAGGCATGGAGGCTCTCCTCATAGATCTTGAACTTTGGGTCCAACTCGTTAAACTCCGGAACTGCTGTTCCTTCTCTCCATCCTACCATGACGATGGGGCAGATGTCATCTGCTCCATAGAAGCTTCCAATGACCTGAGTCACGGGACGCCTGCCGTCATAGAGGCCGCAGACCTGAGCGTCGAGAGGGTACTTCAGTAGTTCGGTGATGACTTCACGAACTGTTAGTGCTGCGAGCACCTCAAGTTCCTCTCCGGTGTTTGGGTTAACTGTTGTTTCCATAGCGGGCACGGCAGGACTCGAACCTGCAACCTCCTGATCCGTAGTCAGGTGCTCTATCCAATTGAGCTACGTGCCCCTTGCTGTAATCCCCCGGCTCGAACAGGGCCTTCTCGGGTAACAACCGAGCGTGCTTCCACTAACACTAGACTACATTGATGCCCTCAGGAGGGCAGTTGGTTAGACAACTTCTACCTTGACCCACTCGCCCGCTGCGTAGATAGCTTGGTCCTTGATGATCAGGGCGCCGTTTCCCACTTCTACGATCACGAGATTCAACGCCACTTCGTAGTCGCTAGTTGTCCAGTTACCCGGTGTCGTGGGCTTGCGGTTCTTGTGTGTTACTCTTACTGCCATGATCACCCCTTGGACTTGGACAGCTTGGACTTACCCCACGCCCCCGGCAGGGCACCACCCTCCGTCAAGAGCATGTCAAGACGCAAGAAATCGCTGCACAGGTTGTTGATTTTGTCTGACTCTCCCTCTAGTAGTTCGGGGCTGACCTTGGCGATAGTCCAAAGTCGTGCCGCTTCGTCACGAAGCGAGTCGAGTAGTTCTTCTGTTGTTGTTTCCATAGAGCGGATAGGGAGAATCGAACCCCCGTCAACAGGTTGGAAACCTGTGGCTCTACCATTGAGCTATATCCGCGTACCGGGAGCCGGTACCCTACGGCCGATAGCGGGGCCGACTCCCTTGTAGATTGGTGGCGGTGGTTAGACTCGAACTAACAATAGAGAGGCTTATGAAACCCCTTAGCCTACCCAGGCTTGTCACCGTCGCGTTCTTACTCTGTCTGGTCCTTCGTCCACTCACGCCGCTCAGCGGTGCGGCTGCGGTGGAGTTTGGCCTCGTCCTTCTCGCAGTGGTGATGGCCGGGGTGCGGGCACTTGGGCCAGCGCCCCTTCCTCCACTTGCGGTAGGGCTGGATGATGTTACCGAACCGATCCTTCATTCTACTCCTAAAGGATGATGATGAGTCCTAGTGCTACTAGGATTGCTACAGCTACGAGCACCGTCCACCACCACGGCCAAGCCTTCTTCCGGGGAGGGCTAGGAGCGTCGAATGTCTTAGCTCTCAAAGAAGCAGGCGGGGTGTAGGGTGCGGCTGCGTAGTAGGGCGAGGTTACGATGCTTCGCTCCCAGGGCGGAATCGACTGACCGTAGGCGCCTTGGGAAGTGCTGATTGTCTGGCGAGTGTTCCGCATCGCCTGCTGCACGAGCAGCATACTTGCGGCTGCAACTGCTGCGGCCATCAGTCCTTCCCTTCGAAGTCGAAGCTGAGCTTCAGGTCACCCTCGGGGGTCATGGTGAGCACGATCTCCACGTCCTGATCCATGATCTCTCTTGCCCTTTCGAGCGACACACCCGCATTCACGAACTCCACGATGGCGTGGACCTTCGCTGCGTGACCGAGCAACAGTTGTTCCTCTTCGGTCAGGGCACGAGTAGCGGACTCGTGGAGCATCGTCTCGATGTACTCCTGCACACCGCTCTCGATGATGCTGTTGAACTTGCGTGTGAATTCGTCTGTTACGTCTTGCGGCGCCATGGCCTACCGTTTCCTTTGTTTGCTGCCTTGTATGTAGCCTGTAGGCTATCGCAATTAGGGCATACCAGCTTGAGATTTTCTGGGCGGTTGTTCTCCCAGTGGCCGTCGATGTGATCGGCCACAACTGGCACCTTGCCAGTAAAAGGGTTAACCTCATTCCAGCCGCACAACTCGCAAGCGTTTCCCCTGGTCTCTCTTAGCCATCGTTTAATGTGGTCGGAGGCTGTGCCTATTGTTGTCAGTCCGTCGATCTCTCCGTCCAGCCAGCGACGGATGTAGACTTGGTGGCGATGATCTTGCTGGCATTGGAGTGTGCAGTACTTGTTCCCCGTGTACAGGGCACCTCCGCACCCAATGCACTCGCCTTTAACTGTCTTGGATCGTTTGGGGTACTTCTGGTTATTGTAGGTTGCTGCGCAGGACTGATTGCAGAACCTATTCACTCTCTTTTTGATCACCTCTCCGCAGGTGGGGCAAAGCTTGGAGCTGCTCAGAGGACTCGAACCCCTGCCATCGGAGTACAAAACCGACGCTCTTCCAGTTAAGCTAGAGCAGCTTGTTTCGGGTGTTTCGGGTGTTTCGTTTGACGTTTCCATGCCTTAGATAACGTCGACTCGAACCTTAAGGTTTAATCTTCTTTTCGATCGATGCTTCGTCTTTCGAATCGTGGACCACTAGAGAATCGAACTCTACACAATCTCCTTGCAAGGGAGATTCGCCAGCCTTGGAACATGGCAGCCCATTGTGCCGACCTCTCCCGGCGAGTCACACCACTACAAGTCAAGGTGTCGACGCTAATCAATATTAGTCTAAGTTGAGGTTTGGTTACTTCGAGCCTTTGTCCAGCCAACGCGTTTGGTGGACAAGCTCACGATGCAGCCATTCCAAAGAGTCACCAACCTCAACGTGACTCCAAGGATTGCTACGCAGCCCATACTGGTAGACCACATCGAATCTTCGAGGATAGTCTGGATGGGTGGCTACAATCGTTCTTCGCCGCTGACCAATGCAGCGACCTAGTTCGAACAACGTGATCGGACAGATGCTCTCTGCCGGGAACCAGAACACTGTGATGCCGGATCGCTCCAACCACTTGTGTTCCCATTCGATCTGCTGCTCGGACATGCTCGGGTCTGTGACATCGAAGTCCGACCGTCGAGGGTTCATCATGACCCAGGCGTCAGGGATGTCGTCACACATGGCGATGAAGTCCTTCTGCCACTCGGGGCACCCGGTGATGCCACCGGCCAAGAAGATCGGCTTAGGGACAGGGCCGTAGAAACTCGGTTCGTCAGGGCAGGTGACAGTCTTCATTCTTTCTCCTGTCTAGTTCGTCCTCAGCGATGACCATGATCTGCTTGGCGACCCTCGCTGCGCATTCGTTGAAGCACCGTCGAGAGTGATCGTAAGTGCATGGCTGCTGATCTCTAGGGCAAATCATCATCGTAGTCCTAGTTCCTTCTCTTTACCCAACAGGTAGTTGAACAGCACCTGATTAGTAAACCAGCACGCTTCGTCGTCCGCTTCTAGCGGCTCACCGTTGAAGTAGTAGCGCTGGATCACGCTCTTGGGGTTCCAGTCAGGCCGTCCTTCAACCGCCTTGTCGTAGTACTCCTCGCCAGGGTAGCGTTCGATGTGAACGACCGGGGCGTGGTACTTCTTGCTCAGAATGAAGGACTCCGCTAGGTTTCCCACCGGGCACTTCTCTAGTGCCTTGATCGGCCTCACCGTGGCGAACGACGGGTTGTCCCAATGGTATTCGGTGAACAGGTATTCGCTGCCGAACTTCTCTCGGATGCCTACGAAGCCGCCCTTGCCGTCGTAGACGCCGAGGGCGAGGTTGCGTGACTTGATGTCATAAAGCCAACCTCGTTGACACTCTTCCTTGGGGATGTAGTCACTCATGGTCGTCCTGTCTGTGGAGTTGCGCCACCACTTTGTGGTAG
>JADHED010002470.1_pt1 | contig 12855 bp, 15 predicted proteins | sample 8952041 | NCBI WGS metagenome assembly JADHED01 (sample SAMN16124423, study PRJNA663239) | bioreactor sludge metagenome | isolation source: sludge (control) | place: India:Bengaluru | collected 2018-09-08
TGCTGATCACGCACGACATGGGCGTGATCGCCGAAACCTGCGACCGCGTGGCCGTGATGTACGCCGGCCGCGTGGCCGAGATCGGGCCGGTGCACGAGGTCATCAACCACCCCGCCCATCCCTACACCGTCGGCCTCATGGCCTCCATCCCCGACATGGAGCAGGAGCGCGAGCGCCTGAACCAGATCGACGGCGCCATGCCGCGCCTGAACGCCATTCCCCGGGGCTGCGCCTTCAACCCGCGCTGCACAAAGGTTTTCGAGCGCTGCCGCCAGGAGCGGCCCGACCTGATGCCAGCCGGCGCCACCCAGGCTGCCTGCTGGCTGCACGCCGCAAGCAAGGAGGCCGCATGAGCACGCACAATGACTCCTTCCCCCTCTGGGGGAAGGCCGGGATGGGGGCTTCCTTGATTGAGCACAGCCCTGCCGCCAGCCCCCACCCCAACCCTCCCCCGAAGGGGGAGGGAGCAGGGCGCCCCCTGGTGCAGGCGCATGATCTGGCGCGCACCTTCGACGTCTCTGCCCCCTGGCTCAACCGCGTCATAGAGCGCAAGCCGCGCCAGCTGCTGCACGCTGTCGATGGCGTGAGCTTCGAGATCGAACGCGGCAAGACCCTGGCCCTGGTGGGCGAGTCCGGCTGCGGTAAGAGCACCGTGGCGCGCCTGCTGGTCGGCCTGTACGAGCCCACGCGCGGCGGCTTCACGTTTGACGGCCAGGATGCGCACGCGGCCTTCAAGGGCGGCGAGGCGCGCGCCATGCGCCGGCGCATACAGATGATCTTCCAGGACCCCTATGCCAGCCTGAACCCGCGCTGGCTGGTCGAGGACATCATCGCCGAGCCGCTGCGCGAGCACGGGCTGATCAGCGACAAGGCGGCGCTGAAGGAGCGCGTCGGCCAGCTGCTCACATCCGTGGGCCTGGCCGCGGCCGACATGGCCAAGTACCCGCACCAGTTCTCGGGTGGGCAGCGCCAGCGCATCTCCATCGCGCGGGCGCTGGCCACCGAGCCGGAATTTTTGGTCTGCGACGAACCCACCAGCGCGCTCGATGTGTCGGTGCAGGCCCAGGTGCTGAACATCATGAAAGACCTGCAGAAGAAGCAGGGCCTGACCTATCTGTTCATCAGCCACAACCTGGCCGTGGTGCGCCATGTGAGCGATCAGGTGGGCGTGATGTACCTGGGCCGCCTGGTGGAGCTGGCCGACAAGCAGCAGCTGTTTGCCAGCCCGCGCCACCCCTACACGCGCATGCTGCTCGACGCCATCCCCAAGATGCACGACACCGGCCGCGCGCGCACGCCGGTGCAGGGCGAGGTGCCCAATCCATTGAACCCCCCGCCCGGCTGCGCCTTCAACCCGCGCTGCCCGTTTGCCAACGACCGCTGCCGCAGCGAGCGCCCGCAGCTCTTGAACCAGGGCGGCACGCGTGTGGCCTGCCACGCCGTCGAAGAGGGGCGCGTTCCGGGCGCGTAACTGCGCTTGGGGCGCGGCATACTGCGGGCTTCGTCTTCATTGCACCCAAGGAGCCTTGCCCATGACCGCCTTCACCCTCACCAGCCCCGACATCGCCGCTGGCGCCAGCATAGACCCGAGCTTCGAGTTCGACGGCTTTGGCTGCAGCGGCAAGAACCAGTCGCCCGTGCTGCGCTGGAGCGGCGCCCCCGTGGGCACGAAGAGCTTTGCCGTGCATGTGTATGACCCCGACGCGCCCACCGGCTCGGGTTTCTGGCACTGGTATGTGATCGACCTGCCGGCCGGCGTGACCGAGCTGGCCGCCAACGCCGGTGCCCAGGGCGGCGCTAACCTGCCCCAGGGCGCGCGCCAGATCCGCAACGATTACGGCAGCTACGCCTGGGGCGGCTGCTGCCCGCCACCGGGCGACAAGCCGCACCGCTACATCTTCACCGTGCACGCGCTGTCGGTGGAACGCATCGACGTGCCCGACGACGCACCCGCGGCGCTGACCGGCTTCATGGTCAACGCCAATACCCTGGCCAAGGCATCGTTCACGGCGACCTATGGGCGCTGATGGTTCATCGCCCCTCTTGCGCGAGAGGAGGAATACGGTGCCCGGGCCGGTCGATCGCACGGAAATTATCAATTCAATCAGGCTGTAGCGCTTACCTATCAAGCGCTGATAGCTATTGTTTTGATAGTTCAGATGTCAAACCGCGCCGCTCCTGCCGTTCATGCCGCCGAGCCAGGCGGTGTGGCTGCGCCGTACACCAGCGTTGCGCCGGCGCTGTACCGCGCTGCGCTCGGCGCGGTGAACCCTGATCACTACCTGGCGGCGTTTGAAAGGCTGGACGCTGTGGGGCGCGTGCTGCCTGGGTGGAACCTGGCTGCGGCCTTGTTCACGCTGGGCTGGCTGGTGTTTCGGCGCCTGTGGTCGCCGGCCCTGTGGGTGGCGGTGGGGATGCTGCTGGCTGCGGCGGTGCTGTGGGGTGCATCTTGGTGGCTGGCGGTTCCGCTGCCCATGCTGGCGGGTGTGGCGTTGGCGGTGTGGCTGACTTTGTGTGCTGGCATGGGCTTGTATGGCGATGCGCTGCTGCATGCCGACGTGCACAGGCGCATGACCGCCGCCGTGTCTGCCGCGCCCAACATGCGCGAGGCCGTGGCCTTGCTGCAGCGCCAGGCTGCCAGCTGGCGCAGGCTTTGGTGGATGGTGGCGTCAGCGGCGGCAGGGCTGGTGCTGGCCGTTGTTGCCGCGTGGTGGACGTTTGCGGGCCGTGTGACGACCCAACCGGTGCAAGGCGCGGTGGCCGTGACGGACGTGGCGACGGCCAGGCCCGAGTCGGTGTCGCAACCCTCGCAGCCGGCGCTGCCATCGGCGGCGGTGATGGAGTCCTTGCCCGATCCGGCCGTACCGCCGCCATCGGCGCAAGCGGTGCCGGAACCCGCACCTGTTGCCGCTGCGCCGCAAGCCACGTCCGAGCCGCGTGCCCAAGCCGTCGCACCAGTCGAAGAGCGCGCGCCTGCCAGCAGGGCGCAGCGGCGGCTGTATGTCAACGTGGGGCTGTTTGCCGACGCTGAAAACGCGCGCCGCGCCTACCTGCGCTTGCGGCAGGCGGGCTTGTCGGCCACCATCGACCCGCTGGTGCGGGCCGACGGCAGCCGCTTGCAGCGTGTGCGCGTGGGGCCGTTTACCTCGGCCGGGCAGGCCAATCAGGCTGCGGCGCGTGTGCGTGCGCTGGGGCTCGATGCCGTGGCGGCCGCGCAGTGACTGCGCCCGGGCTTGAACAGGGATTGGAACAACAGCGGCAGTGCTGCGCCGGGCGCGTCACCTGGGGTATGGGGGTTTCTTTTTTCTGGAAGGACTGAACATGTGGAACTCATCGCGCATTGCCTGGCTGACGGGCCTGGTGGCTGTGTGGCTGCTGGGCGGGTGTTCGCAACTCGGGCCGGCCAGTGCACCGGTGCCCATTGGCGCCAGCACCGCGCCCGTGGGGGGCACCTGCAATGTCCAGGCAGCGCAGTGGGCCGTGGGCAAAAGCGGCACGGCCAGGGTGGTGGAAGAGGCGCGCGTGCGGTCTGGCGCGCGCATGGCGCGCGTGGTGCATCCGGGGACAGCGGCTCAGGCGTTTGATGCCCAGAGGTTGAACCTGGAGGTGGATGGCAACGGCACGATTACGGCCGTGCGCTGCGGTTGATACTAGTGCAGTGTTCGACGCTATCTGGAACATAAAACCGCGCCTTTTCGGCCTGGGCGGCGTTGCACATCCTCGCGATAGCTACGGCTATCGCTCCGGTTTGCGCCTAGCCCAGACCCAAAATCCATCGGTTTTATTGGTTCCATCAAGCGTCCAACACTGCACTAGGGCGTGGCCGGGGCTTCTGTTTGGGCGAGACCTCTTTTGGGTCAATCAGAAGTTCAACTCTTTGTCCACGTCCTGCACCTTGCGGCGGGCCATGGCCAGGTTGCCGCGCTGCTTGTCCATCACCAGGTAGATGAACACGCCATCCTTGCGCGCCGAGGGGCGAATGATGTGGTATTGCTTACCCAGCGTGATCAGAACGTCCTCGATCACGTCGTTCAGGCCCAGCGCGCGCATGGTCTTGGCCTTGGCGCGGATGACTTCGGTGTTGCCGGCGGCGGCCACCTCCAGATCAAGGCCGCTGCCGATCGAGCCCAACATCATGCCGGAGCTTGAGTCGACCACCGAGGCGCACATCGCGCCGTCGAGGGTCATGAGTTCGTCCAGGGTTTGCTTGATGTTTGCCATGGGCATTTCCAATTCGAAGGGTTGTGAGGATGGGCGTGAGATGCATTGAGCCGGCGGCGCGCCACGCACCTCATCGCGTCGCCAGACAAGAAAATGGGATGGGCTTGCATCACAAGCGATTCACCAACTCGGCCAGTTGCCGGGCCTTGTCTTGCCACAGGATCCAGTCCAGCTCGGACTTGGCGCGCGTCAGCGCCACCAGCAGCATGCCGTTGCCGCAAGGCAGCAGCGTGATGCGCCCGCGGGCGTGCATCATCACCGAGGCGCGGAGATCGCCAAGAACCTCGAAATGTTCGGCCAACCGGCCGGATAAACGCCAGTAGTCGCTGGCAGCTTCGGCGAAGGTCAGCACGCCATCGGTCTGACCGGCGTGGTGCCACACCATGCCGGCGTCGATTTCGACCAGCGCGCAGCTATCTACGCCAGGCAGCGCGGCCATGGCCTCGAGCGTGGAGCGCAGGGCCTGCTGCGTCATGCGCTGGCCAGGGTGCGCGCGAACTGCGCCACCCGATAGTTGACCTGACCCAGCAGGGCGCCGCCATGGGCGATAGCGATGATCACGAGCTCGGCGTCCTCGCGGTACACGCTGTGCACCACGGCAAAGCCGGCCTCGGTGTCGATGGTGACGCTTTTGTTGCGCCCTAGGCGGGCCTCCTGCGAGACCACGGCGCTGATGGCCGATATGGAGCTGGCCATGGCGGCTACGCGCGCCGCTTCGCCCGTGCGCAGCGCCGAGGCGACATCGAAGCCGTCCACGGTGGCTACCACCACAGTGTTCACGCCCTCCACTTGATCGAGCAGATCCTGGGCTTCGCGTTGGGCAATGCTCGTGGCGCCGGGCGCGAGTGGCATGGTTGCGGACATATTCGGACTACTCCCCAAAGAGATTGGCCTCGAGCTGGGCCAGCAAGGTGTCGATCAGCAGGATCACGTCGCTGCGCTGGCGCACGTCCACGTCCAGCACGGGCAGCACCAGTTGGTGGCGCGCCAGCTCGTCGATGTAGTCGTCCAGGCTGGGCGATGCGTGCGTTTGCAGGCGGCCCACGCCGATGGCGCAAGGCAGAGTGGCCAGCTCGTCGGCAAAGCCCTCCAGGTACACGCGCAACTCGGCCAGCGGGTCGGGCCGCGAGTTGTCGGCCAGGATGACCATGCCGATGGCGTTCTTCGACAGGATCTTCCACAAAAAATCAAAGCGCGACTGTCCGGGCGTGCCGAACATGCGCACGCGGTCGCCGTTGTCCAGCGTGAACTGGCCAAAGTCCAGGCCCACCGTGGTGCGCTCCTTGCCGTGCGAGGCGTCGTTGTTGGTGACGTCGGTGACGATGGGCGGGATTTCGCTGACGGCGCCAATGGCCGTGGTCTTGCCGGCGCCCATACTGCCGGTGAAGACGATCTTGTATTCAGTCATGCGGAAGTAGCGTGGGTAATTACAGGCCAAGGCGGCGGCGAAAGTTCGCGATCAGGCCGCGAGCCAGGCTTGGTGCGGCTGATGGGATCGTGGCGGCGATGACGGCGGGTGCAGTCGGGGGGGCGTGCAGCGCAGACACTGGCTCCGGCCCCCGGGGCGGGACGTCGTTGGCCAGCAGATCGGATGAACGCAGCACCTGCATGAACACCTGGCATTCGGGCGCGTCATACCCGGTCAGCACCGTCAGGTCGTGGATGTTCAGCGCGCGGCGCGACAGCAAGGTGGCCATGCGGATGCGCTTGGGGTCGGCGCGCAGTACGGCAGCCCGCGGCCAGCGCTTGAGTCGATGGCGCGGCGCATCGGCGGGCAAGAGGTCGGCGCACGCCGTTGGAAAATCGAGCGGGGTCAGCACGGGCAACAACGGTGCTGGCAGAGTGGGCAGGTCTTGCGGTGCGGGCGCGTTTGCCGCAGAAGCTGCGGGTGAGCTTGCTGGCGGAGTGCCGGTCTCGGCGGGTTCGTTGGTGCGGGCGGCGGGCGATGCGGTCAGCAAAGCCTCTACTTGGTGCAAGCACTGGCGTAACTTGTCCGCACCCAGAGGGCGGGACAGCGAACCTGGCCCCTTGCCGGCATGGGCGGCGCGAGTCAGATGTACCAGGTGGCGGGTGTTTTCGATGGTCGGCGGTGCGTCGGGTGGGGCGTCCACCAGCACCGCGTCGTAGGGCGGCGCGTCGGCAAACACCCAGTTGCAGCCATCGCGCCCTCCGTACAGCCACATCAGGGTGCGCACTACGATGGCCTCGGATGCGGCCAGTTGATGTATGCCAAGTTTGAGTGGAGGCATGGACGGGCAAGGTGCTGCGATGAATGGACGTGATTCAGACATCCCAGTCGATGTCGCGGCTACAGCCGGCTTGATCAGAAGCAAGACGCATTTGGCAACAATACACGCTTTTTAGAACGGGAAAAAGGTATTGCTGGCTTCAATGGTCAAACTGCTGCACACAGAAGAATATGTTGGTTTTGTGCAACATGGACGATGGGTATCGAATAGTCGCGCAATGAACATAGTCAGCATGGACGAGGTGGTGTCTAGGAGGCTGTCGGACTTGGAAGTCGTCGGCTGCAAATCGACCGCAGCGGCCCATTTTTCACCGTCTTTTTGCCCAATAGCTCGGCTATTGGGCTGCAAATCCGGCAAAAACTGTGCTCGCTGGGGCCAATTTTCGCTTTCGACGCCCCAAGTCCGACAGCCTCCTAGTGCAGTGTTGGACGCTTGATGGAACACATAAAACCGATGGATTTTGGGTCTGGGCTAGGCGCAAACCGGAGCGATAGCCGTAGCTATCGCGAGGATGTGCAACCCCGCCATGGGGGCGAAGGCGCGCTTTCATGTTTCGATATTTTCGGACCGCTGTACCAGCCATCAATCCACCAGGAACAGGGACTGCAGGTCGCTTAGAAAATCAAAACCGCGCTCGGTGGGGCGCACGCGCTCCATGTCGCGCTGAATCAGTCCTTTGGCCTCGGCCTCTTGCAGGCCCTTGGCGATGGCGGTGATGGCCAGGCCCGTGCGCTCGCTGAACTCCTGCAGCGCAAAACCGTCCCGCAGGCGCAGGGCATTGAGCATGTACTCGAACGGCAGGTCGGCGCGGCGCACGTCCTCGTCTTGCGCGATGGCGTGGCCGGCCAGGGCGCCGGCCATGTAGCGCTGCGGGTCGCGCAGACGCACCTGGCGCACGATGCGGTGGGCAAAACTGAGCTTGCTGTGCGCGCCTGCACCAAGCCCCAGGTAGTCGCCAAACTGCCAGTAGTTGCGGTTGTGCAGGCATTGGTGGCTGCCCCGCGCGTAGGCCGAGACCTCGTAGCGCGCCAGGCCGGCTTCGGTCGTCAGCTCGGTGATGCGGTCCAGCATGGCGTAGGCCGCATCGTCCTCGGGCAGGGGCGGGGGGTGTTTGGCGAACCAGGTGTTGGGCTCTATCGTCAGGTGGTAGATGGAGACGTGCGGAGGCGCAAATGCCAGCGCCTGGCGCATGTCCTGCTCCAGCTCGGCCATGGTCTGGCCGGGCAGGGCGTACATGATGTCGAGGTTGAAGGTGTCGAACGCGCTGGCGGCTTCTTCGACGGCGGCCAGGGCCTGGGCGCGGTCATGCACGCGGCCCAGGGCCTTGAGGTGCCGGTCGTTGAAGCTTTGCACGCCGACCGACAGGCGCGTGACGCCGGCGCTGCGGTAGGCGCGAAAGCGCTCCTTCTCAAACGTGCCGGGGTTGGCCTCCAGCGTGACCTCGCAGCCGGCATCCAGGCGCAGGCGCGCGCGTATGTCGCCCAGCAGCCGGTCTATGGCGTCGGGCGCAAACAGGCTGGGCGTGCCGCCGCCGATGAAGATGCTGTGCACCGTGCGGCCCCAGATCAGGGGCAGGGCGGCCTCCAGGTCGGCCACCACGGCGTCGAGGTAGCGCGCCTCGGGCAGCTCGCCGCGCGATTCGTGCGAGTTGAAGTCGCAGTACGGGCATTTGCGCAGGCACCAGGGCAGGTGCACGTAGAGCGACAGCGGCGGCAGGCTGGCCAGTTGCAGCAGGCCGGCGCGCATGTAGTGCTGCACGTCGCGCGGGGCGCTGCCGGTCTGTGCGGCGGGGGCGATGGGGATGTTCATGTCTCTGACCTGTCCGGCAGCCAGTGCTCGCGCATCAGCTCCAGCATCTGGGCCGTTGCGCGGCCGCGGTGGCTGTGGGCGTTCTTCACCTCGGCGGGCAGTTCGGCAAAGGTCTTGCCGAAGGCGGGCAGCAGCATCACCGGGTCGAAGCCGAAGCCGCCCGCGCCGCGCGGTTCGCGCGTGATTTCGCCACTCACGCGGCCCACGGCGATCAGCGGCTCGGGGTCCTGCGGGCCGCGCACGGCGACCAGGGTGCTGACCATGGCGGCGCGGCGGTTGTCCACGCCGGCCATCTGCTCGAGCAGGGCGCGCACGTTGTTGGCGTCGCTTTTCTCGTAGCCGAACTGCGTCGCGTAGTGGGCGGTCTGCACGCCGGGCAGGCCGCCGAAGGCCTCGACGCACAGGCCGGCGTCGTCGGCCAGCGCCGGCAGGCCGGTGTGGGCGCTGGCAAAGCGCGCCTTGGCCAGGGCGTTCTCGACGAAGGTGTGGAAGGGCTCTTCGGCCTCGCCCACGCCCAGTTCGGCCTGGGGGATCAGCTCGACGCCCAGAGGCGCCAGCATGGCCTGCAGCTCGGCGAGCTTGCCGCGGTTGTTGGAGGCGAGTACGAGTTTCATGGTCAAAATGCCTTGTAGCGCTTATCCATCAAGCGCAAACAGCTATTAATTACGTAGTGATTCCTGCTGCAGCAGCACCAGCTCGGCGATGCCCTTCTCGGCCAGTGACAGCAGCTGGTCCATCTCGCGGCGCGAGAAGGCCGCGCCCTCGGCCGTGCCCTGCACCTCCACGTAGTGGCCGGCGCCGGTCATGACGACGTTCATGTCGGTGTCGCAGGCCACGTCCTCGACGTACTCCAGGTCGAGCAGCGGTGTGCCCTGGACTATGCCCACCGACACGGCGGCCACCGCGCCGGTAATGGGCGAGGCGGCTAGCTTGCCGGCCGCCAGCAGCGTGGCGACTGCGTCCTGCGCCGCCACCCAGGCGCCGGTGATGGCGGCGGTGCGCGTGCCGCCGTCGGCCTGGATCACGTCGCAGTCGATCTGAATGGTGCGCTCGCCCAGCAGTTTCAGGTCGAACACCGCGCGCAGGCTGCGGCCTATCAGGCGCTGGATCTCCTGCGTGCGCCCGCTTTGCTTGCCGCGCGCGGCCTCGCGGTCGCTGCGCTGGTGCGTGGCGCGCGGCAGCATGCCGTATTCGGCCGTCACCCAGCCCTCGCCGCTGCCGCGCTTGTGCGGCGGCACCCGCTCTTCGACCGAGGCGGTGCACAGCACGCGGGTGTTGCCAAACTCGATGAGTACGGCGCCTTCGGCGTGCATGGTGTAGTGGCGCGTGATGCGGATGGCGCGCAGCTGGTCCTGGGCGCGGCCGCCGCTTCGGGAAAAAGTGGTGGAGTGCATGGTGTCGGGTTGCGTGAAAAAAAGTGCCGCACCGGCGGGTTGTGCGGGCACTGGCGTGAATGGGATTGGCATGGGGCGGCGTTTGCGCCGTCCGGGGCCATGCGCAGCCTTAGGGCTTGCGCGCTGCCGTGCGCTTGATGGCGTCGTTGATCTCGGCGATGGAGCGCTCTATGGCATCGTCGTCCATGGCGTCGGGCTCTTCCAGATAGCCTTCGAGCGAGCCGGCCTGGATGGTGGATGCGAATACTTCTTCGTTGATGCTGTCGGTGGTCACGCCCATGGTGGAAGGGGCGAACGCGTTGGGCGTCTCCCACTCCATGGCCACCGCGGTGACGTTGTCACTGCTGTCGCCGGCCTTGCGCAGCGCGCTGTCCACCAGGCTGGGCACGGCCTGCGACACGGTCTTGCGGCCGAGTTCATGTGCTATGGCGTCGTCATCCAGCGTGCCCCACAGGCCGTCAGAGCACAGCAGCAGGCGGTCGCCCTGCTCCAGCAGGACGGGGCCTGCGGTGTCGAACAGCGGCTTGGTGGGCGATCCCAGACAGGTGAACAGCACGTTGCGGTTCATGCGTTCCAGGCCGGAAACGGCGGCGTTGCGCAGCTCTTGGTATGAGTGGTCGCGCGTGCGCACCAGCAGTTTGGCGTCGCGCACCAGGTACAGGCGCGAGTCGCCGCAGTGAATCCAATGTGCGCAGCCGTTCTGCACCACCGCCACCACCAGCGTGGTGCGGGGCGTGTCCAGCATGGCGCGTTCGTTGCTGTAGCGCAGCAGCTGGTGGTGCGCGCCCAGCAGCGCTGCCGAGAGAAAGTCAGGCACGTTCTTCAGCGCCGGCTTGGCCTGGCGCTGGAACATCGAGGAAACCGTCTGTATGGCAATCTGCGCCGCCACCTCGCCGTGCGGGTGGCCGCCCATGCCGTCGGCCAGCACGAACAAGGCCGACTCGCGCGTGTAGCTGTAGCCCATGCGATCCTCGTTCTTCTGACGTCCGCCGCGGCGGCTGAGCTGGAAGACGGAGAACCTCATTTGACGCGGCTCCCTGGGCGCGTGGTGTCGGCCATTTTCTGCGTCCCCTTCTTGGGCTCCGTCATCAAGGTGTCGAGCTGCAGGCGCATTTTCTCGGCCACCGACAGTTTGGTGTAGCGGCGCTCGCCCTCGCGCGCGAGCTCCTTCTGAAGCGCAAACACCGACTGCGGGCGCGACAGGGGGTCCAGCGCCATGCACCATTCGACGACTTCGATCAGGTTGTCCGAGTAAATGCCGCGCAGCTTGTTCAGCGCCAGCGTCAGGCGGTCTTTTTCCTGGCGCTGGGGTGCCTCGGTGGGCGGGTAGCCCTGCATGCAGGCATAGATGCAGGCGCCAATGGCGTAGATGTCGGTCCACGGCCCCATCTGCGCGTCACGGCGGTACATCTCGGGCGCGGCAAAGCCTGGCGTGTACATGGGGCGGATGAAAGTGCCTTCCTTGGACAGCACCTCGCGCGCGGCGCCAAAGTCGATCATTACGGCGCGGTTGTCATCGGTGATGAAGATGTTGGCGGGTTTGATGTCGAGGTGCAGCATCTTGTGCTGGTGCACGATGCGCAGACCGCGCAGCACTTCGTCGAACAGCGAGCGTATGGTGGACTCGCGGAACACCTTTTCTGTCTTGAGCTCGCGCGCGGTGATGATGAAGTCCTGCAGGGACGCGCCCTCCAGGTGGTTCATCACCATGTAAACGGTTTCGTTCTCGCGAAAGAAATTCAGCACGCTGACCACCGACGCGTGTGAAATCTGTGCCAGCGAGCGACCCTCTTCAAAAAAGCTCTTCAGGCCCAGGCGGTACAGCGACAGCTTCTCGGGCTGCACCTGGGGCAGCAGTTCGCCGGCGGTGCGCGTGGCCAGTGATGCGGGCAGGTACTCCTTGATGGCCACCTGCTGGCCCTGGGCATCCCGTGCCAGATACACCACGCCAAAGCCGCCCGCAGCCAGTTTGCGTACCACGCGGTAACCGCCAATCACGGTATCGGGGGGCAGTGGGGCGGGTTTGATTTTGGACATGAAGGCAGGCGTGCTGGGCGGGAGCCCGGATAATCGCCGGTTTGCAAGCAACCAACTACCGAGAGACTCCATGGCAGTTTACAGCATGACCGGATACGCCAGCGTGCAGCTTGCGGTGGCTTCAACAGGGGAGGGCGGGCCGGTTGGCGCACGTCGTCTGGGCCTTGAAATACGCTCCGTCAACAGCCGGTTTCTAGACCTGTCACTGCGCCTGTCCGACGAGTTGCGCGCCCAAGAACCGGCACTGCGCGCGCTGCTCACGCAGCAGCTCAAGCGCGGCAAGGTCGAGCTGCGGGCCTTTGTGGACAGCGCCGACGCAGCCGTCCTTGCCGACCCCACCCCGCGCTTGCTGCAGCGCCTTGAAGCGCTGCAGGACAACGTCCGCACCTGGCTGCCCGATGCCCGCCCCTTGAGCGTCGCCGATGCCCTGCGCCTGTGCGCCAACGCCGGCGCCCCTGAGCAGGACTGGCGTGAACCGACGCTTGAACTGGCGCAGCGTGCACTGGCCGACATGGTGGCCGCCCGCGAGCGTGAGGGCGAGCGCCTGGCCGCCATGCTGCTGGACCGCTTGCAGCAGCTGCGCGCGCTGGCCGCGCAGGCCGGCCCCCTGGTGCCGCAGCTTGTGGAGCAGCAGCGCCAGCGCTTCCTGGAGCGCTGGAAGGAGGCCATGCAGCTGGCCGAAGGCGCGGCTGCGCCCGAGGTCGCGCAGGAGCGCGCCCTGACCGAGGCCACGGCCTTTGCCATACGCATCGACGTGGCCGAGGAGATCACTCGCCTGCAGTCGCACCTGGATGAAATACAGCGCCTGCTCAACAAGGGCGGCGAGGTCGGCAAGCGCCTGGACTTCCTGATCCAGGAGCTGCACCGTGAAGCCAACACCCTGGGCTCGAAGTCGGCAGCCATGGAGCTCACGCGCATCAGCGTGGACATGAAGGTGCTGATCGAGCAGATGCGTGAGCAGGTGCAAAACATCGAGTGAGCTTGCAGGACGGCGCATGCCAGCCCCACCCCCCTTGAAGGTCAGTTGGTTGGCGTGGCATCCGGTGTCGTGAGGGAGCAGGCGATTGCAGATTTCAGCGTAGCGGCATGATCCTAGTGTAGTGTTTGATTCTTGATTGAACTTAAAAAGCCAGCTGGTATCCCAT
>JADHED010002472.1_pt1 | contig 12853 bp, 13 predicted proteins | sample 8952041 | NCBI WGS metagenome assembly JADHED01 (sample SAMN16124423, study PRJNA663239) | bioreactor sludge metagenome | isolation source: sludge (control) | place: India:Bengaluru | collected 2018-09-08
GCCTAGAAGGCGGTTCCGGCCATCCGCATGAAGGTCTCGGCGATGTAAACGGCGCCGGCCCAGAAGGCGACGCCCATGACACCGACGAAGGCGAGGCAGGCGATGCAGCGGGCGGGCCGCTCAGCCTGCCGCGCGACGCCCGAAAGGGCGAGTTCGCGCCGCATGTATTCCTCCCAAGTGCAGTCTCTTGTCACGTCGGCCGGGTCGAGCCAGCCGAACGTGTCGAGCGTGACATATCGTTTACGGCTTGGATAGACCCTTGGTTTCCGAGGCCGCGATCTGGCGCGCCGCCCGCGCCTTCAAATAGTCGTGCAGGGCCGCGACCTCTTCCGGCGAGAGGTGGCTGAACCGCGCTCGGGCGACCGCGGTCATCAGGCCCACCTGCCGCCCGCCGGCGGCGATCCCGGTGTGCATGAGGCGCTCGAAATCCTCGGGCTCGTACGCTGCGGCGATCATCAGGTCGGGCGTCTTCATCGCCTCCGCCCCCTCGAGCCCCGACCCGTGGCACTCCACGCAATAGCGCGCCAGCTCGCGGCCGAGCGCGTGCCGCGGGCCGAGGTCCATCAGCCCGGAGCGCTCGGCCTTCAGCATGGCGGGCTCGGACTGGAACTTGCCCAGCACAACGCCCAGTCGGCCGATGGGCCCCACCTGCAGGCGCGGCTGATCGGCCCCGACGACGGGGAAGGTGCGGAGGTAGGCCGTCAGGTCGGCCATCTCCCGGTCCGACAACCGCGAGAACGCTGAAGACGGCATGATCCACAGCGACCGGCCGTCGGCGCCCACCCCATGGCGCACGGCGCGGTCAATGTCGGCGTCGGTCTGCCGCGCCAGCAAGCGCGTCAGGTTCGGCGCATAGGCGCGCACGATCGCCGGCTCATCGTGGAACAGCCGCCCTTCCAGCGCCTCCCCGTGGCAGTCGTGGCAGCCGGCCAGACGGGCGATATGCCGTCCGCGCACGACGGCGTCGGGGGTGTGGTCCGTGACCACCCGGACCGAGGCCGGCTCCGCCGGCCACCTGATCATGGCCTCGCTGGCCGCAAAGGCGGCGCCTGCGGCCAGGACCACAAGGCCGCCCACCGCCGCGACGCCATAGCCAGCCCACTTCAGGATCTTCATCTCGCTCAACCCGATCCGCGAAGGCGGCCTTCACGGACCGCCGTTATGAGGCGGCGGGGATTAAGGTGCGCGGCGAGAGGTCACAATCAGCGGGTTTGCAGGTCGGGTCTGCAGCTTTGCAGTGCATCCGCTTCGGCGGGATTTCGCCTTAGGCCGCGGCCTTCTTCACGGCGCCGGCGATCTCCTTGATCACCTGGTTCACCAGCGACTCGTCGTCGGCCTCGGCCATGATGCGGATGAGCGGCTCGGTGCCCGATGCGCGCACAACAAGGCGGCCTGCGCCGTTGAGCCGCTGCTCGGCTTCGGCCAGCACAGCCTTCACCTGGGCGTTCTCCAGCGGCTTGCCGCCGGCGAAACGGACATTCTCCAGCCTCTGCGGCACCGGCTGGAACTGCCGCGCCAGGGCGCTCATCGGCTTGTCGCTCTTCTTCAGCACCGCCAGCACCTGAAGCGCCGCAAGCAGCCCGTCGCCGGTGGTCGAGAAGTCCGACAGGATGAGGTGGCCCGACTGTTCGCCACCGACGTTGAAGCCGCCCTCGCGCATCCGCGCCATGACGTAGCGGTCGCCCACCTGGGTCCGCTCCAGCTTCAGGTCGCGCGCGGCCAGGAACCGCTCGAGGCCGAGATTCGACATCACGGTGGCGACGACGCCGCCGCCGCGCAGCATCCCGCGGCGCGCCCAGTCGCCGGCGATCAGGGCCATGATCTGGTCGCCGTCGACCACGTGGCCCTGCTCGTCGCAGATCACCAGTCGGTCCGCGTCGCCGTCCAGCGCGATGCCGATGTCGGCGCGATACTCCTTCACCGCCTTCTGCATGGCGGCGGGATGGGTCGAACCGCAGTCCTCGTTGATGTTGAAGCCGTTCGGCGCGACGCCGATCCGGATGACCTCGGCGCCCAGCTCGTGCAGGGCCTCCGGCGCGACCTTGTAAGCCGCCCCGTTGGCGCAATCGATCACGATGCGCATGCCGGAGAGGCTGAGCCGGCGGGGGAACGTCGCCTTGGCGATCTCGATGTAGCGCGCCTGGCAGTCGTCGATGCGCTGCACCCGGCCCAGGGCCGACGGCGAGGCGAGGTTCTGCTGCAGGCCCTCGTCCATCAGGGCCTCGATCTCCAGCTCCTTCTCGTCCGACAGCTTGTAGCCGTCGGGCCCGAACAGCTTGATGCCGTTGTCCGAAAAGGCGTTGTGCGAGGCCGAGATCATCACGCCCAGGTCCGCCCGCAGCGATCGGGTCATCATCGCGACGCCCGGCGTCGGCAGGGGTCCGAAGAGGCGCACGTCCATGCCCACGCTGGTGAAGCCGGCCACGAGGGCCGGTTCGATCATGTAGCCCGACAGGCGGGTGTCCTTGCCGATCACCACGAGGTGGCGGCGGTCGTCCTGCGACTTGAAGAGCTTGCCCGCGGCCATGCCGACCCTGAGCGCCACCTCGGCGGTCATGGGATGCCGGTTGGCCTCCCCGCGGATGCCGTCCGTGCCGAAGTAGGCGCGCTTGCTCATGGAATTGCTCGCTGAACCGACCGGAAACCGATCCCAAACACACTTAGCGGCGGAACCCTAGCTGATGCTAAAGCGCCACAGAACGGGCGAAGCCACGTACGATTCGCCTTAGCACAAAGGAAGCCCCGGCCACATGTGCGGCATCATCGGCATCGTCGGAACCGAGCCCGTCGAGGCGCGCCTCATCGAGAGCCTGAAGCGGCTGGAGTATCGCGGCTACGACTCGGCCGGCGTGGCGGGCGTCGTCGGCGGACGGATCGAGCGGCGGCGGGCTGCAGGCAAGATCCGGGCGCTCGAGGAGGTTCTGGCCGCCGAACCGCTGACGGCCACGGTCGGCATCGGCCACACCCGCTGGGCCACGCACGGCGCCCCCTCGGTGCGCAACGCCCACCCGCACACCCAGGGCCGCGTGACCCTCGTCCACAACGGCATCATCGAGAACTTCCTGGAGCTGCGCGAACGGCTGCAGGCCGCGGGCCGGACGTTCGAGAGCGACACCGACACCGAGGTGATCGCCGCGCTGCTCGACAGCGAGCTTGGCATGGGCAAGTCGCCGCTCGAGGCGCTGAAGGCGACGCTGGATCAACTCACCGGCGCCTACGCCCTGGGGGTGCTGGTGGCCGGCGAGGACGCCATGATCCTCGGCGCGCGGCGCGGCAGCCCGCTGGTGGTGGGCTATGGCCAGGGCGAGATGTTCCTGGGCTCGGACGCCCTGGCGGTGGGCCCCTTCACCCAGCGCGTCTGCTACCTGGAGGAAGGTGACTACGTGGCCCTGAGCCACGGCGCGGCGGCGATCTACGACGCCGACGGCCGGGCGGTGGAACGGCCGGTCCGCACTGTCCCGGCATCGGCCGCCCTGGTCGAAAAGGGCAACTACCGGCACTTCATGGAGAAGGAGATCCACGACCAGCCCGAGGGCTGCCAGCGGACGATCGCCGCCTATGTCGACACCCTGACCAGCCGCACGACCATCCCCGGCGGGATCGACTTCGCGTCACTCTCGCGCATCCAGATCGTCGCCTGCGGGACCTCGTACATCGCCGGTCTGATGGGCAAGTATCTGATCGAGCAACTCGCCGATCTGCCGGTGGACGTCGAGATCGCCTCCGAGTTCCGCTACCGGCAGCCGGCCCTGCGGCCCGAGGGGCTGGTGGTGGCCATGTCGCAATCGGGAGAGACGGCCGACACGCTGGCCGCCCTGCGCTACTGCCAGGGCAAGGGCATGAAGAGCGCCGCGGTGGTGAACGCCACCGAGTCCACCATGGCGCGCGAGGTCGACGTGGTCTGGCCGATCCACTGCGGCCCGGAGATCGGCGTCGCGTCCACCAAGGCGTTCACCGCGCAGGTGGCGGTGCTGACCGCCCTGGCCATCGCCGCCGCCCGCGCTCGGGGGCGCATCGACGCGGCCGAGGAGCAGCGGATGGTGCGTCTGCTGCTTGAGGCGCCGCGTCTCGTGGCTGAGTCGATTAAGCTTGAAGACGCCGTCCGCGGCGTGGCGCTGGAGGTCTCCAAGGCGCGCGACGTGCTCTACCTGGGCCGCGGGCCGATGTACCCGCTGGCGCTGGAGGGGGCGCTGAAGCTGAAGGAGATCAGCTACATCCATGCCGAGGGCTATGCCGCCGGCGAGCTGAAGCACGGCCCGATCGCCCTGGTCGACGAGCAGACGCCGATCGTCATCCTCGCGCCCTTCGACAGCTATTTCGAGAAATCGGCCTCGAACATGAACGAGGTGATGGCGCGGGGTGGTCAGGTGGTCTTCATCACCGATCCGGACGGCGAACGTCACGCCCCGTCGGGGGCCCGCGTCGTGGTGACCGCGCCGCGGTGCGATCCGCTGCTGGCGCCGCTCGTCTACGCCCCGCCGATCCAGCTGCTGGCCTACCACGTGGCGGTGCTGAAGGGCGCCGACGTGGACCAGCCGCGCAATCTCGCCAAGTCGGTGACGGTGGAGTAGCCCCCAAAGCAAAGCGGCCGCCCCTTCCGGAGCGGCCGCTTCCCAGCAGTTCGCTGAGGAAGAAGTCCTACTTCTTCTCGGGCTCGGCCGGAGCCGGCGTGGCGGTCATCGCGCCCGCGTCGGCGGCCGGAGCCGCGGCGGCGTCGGCGGCCGGAGCGGCGGCGGCGTCAGCCGGCGGAGCAGCCGCGGCATCGGCGGCCGGGGCGGCGGCGGCGTCGGCGGCGGGCGCCTCGGCGGCCGGGGCCTCTTCCTTCTTCTGGCAAGCGGCGAGGCTCAGGGCCAGGACGCCGGCGGTGGCAACGGTCAGGATGCGAAGCTTCATCTGAAATGGCTCCCCTTGGGGTGAATCCCCACAGAGGCGAGCGTACACAACTTCGTGCGATCTCAAAGTCGTGATCACGGAGTCACCTAGAAAACCTCTCGCCGACGCGGGCGCGAACACATTAGGGAACGTCGGCATGTTCGGGGTCTGAGGAGAGGTTGCATGGCAAGGCGGGTGACGAAGGCGGTATTGCCGGTGGCGGGGCTTGGAACCCGCGTATTGCCGGGAGCCAAGACCACGCCGAAGAACCTGCTGAACGTCGTGGACCGGCCGATCCTTTCCTACATCGTCGAGGAGGCCAGGGCCGCCGGCATCGAGCACTTCGTGTTCATCGTCGGCCGCGGCCAGGGCGCCATCGAGGACTACTTCGACAAGATCCCCGAGATCGAGCAGGCGCTGGAGGCCAAGGGGAAGGTCGAAATCCTGGCCGATGTCCGGCGCGACCTGCCTGAGCCGGGCGAGATGAGCTTCATCCGCCAGATGGCGCCGCTGGGCCTCGGCCACGCGGTCTGGTGCGCCCGCCACGTGATCGGCGACGAGCCCTTCGCCGTCGTGCTGCCCGACATGCTGATGATGGCCAACCCGCCGGCCCTGAGCCAGGCGGTGGCGGCCTACGAGAAGGTCGGCGGCAACATCGTGGTGGTCGAGCCCGTCCCCGAGGGCCAGGCCCACAAATACGGGATCGTCGCCCTGGACGGCCGGGACGGACGCCTCAACCGCATGACCGGCATGGTCGAGAAGCCCGCGCCGGGAACCGAGCCCTCGAACCTCTTCATCTCGGGCCGCTACATCCTGCAGCCCGAGATCTTCAAGATCCTTGAGACCCAGGAGCGTGGCGCCGGCGGCGAGATCCAACTGACCGACGGTATGGCCCACCTGATGAAGGTGCAGGACTTCCACGCCCTGGAATACGACGGCGCCACCTACGACTGCGGCGACAAGATCGGCCTGCTGCGGGCCAACGTCGCCTTCGCCCTCGCCCGGCCCGACCTGGCCGACGAGGCCCGCCAGGCGATCCGGGAGCTGCTGTAGGGCGCCGCAATGCGGCTGTTCGTCTTCGGTTACGGGTTCTCGGGACAGGCGCTGGCGCGGCGGCTGGCGCGCCAGGGCTGGACGTTTGCGGCGAGCTACCGCAGTCCGCAGACCCGCGCCGAGATCGAGGCCGATGGGGGCCGACCGGTCGACCTGGCCGATCGCGCGGCGCTGGTCTCCGCCCTGAGCGAGACGCAGGCGCTGCTGTTGACGGCGCCGCCGGGCGCGGACGGCTGCCCGGGGCTGGAGGCCCTGGTCGGTCCGATGGCTGAGGCCGGCGCCTTTCCCGACTGGACGGGCTATCTCTCCACCACCGGGGTCTACGGCGACCGCCGCGGCGGCTGGGTGACCGAGACGAGCCGCCTGGCCGCCCAGTCCGTGGAAGGCGCGAGGCGGGTCCGCGCCGAGCGCGACTGGCTGGAGGTCGGCCGCGGCATGGGCCTGACGGTCACCGTCTTCCGGCTGCCCGGGATCTATGGCCCCGGCCGCTCGGCCTTCGACCGTCTGCGCGAAGGTCGCGCGCGCCGCATTATCGCGCCCGGGCAAGTGTTCTCGCGCATCCACGTGGACGACCTCGCAGGTGGGCTGGCGGCCTCGATCGCCCGGCCCCGCGCCGGAGGCGTCTACAACCTCTGTGACGACGAGCCGGCGGCGAACAGCGAGGTCATCGCCTATGCGGCCGACCTGCTGGGGATGGCGCCGCCGCCCGAGGTCCGGCTGGAGGACGCCCGGCTGCCGCCCGCGGCGATGCGGTTCTACGCCGAGAGCAAGCGCGTCTCGAACGCCCGCGCCAAGGCCGAGCTGGGGTGGCGGCCGGGCTATCCCAGCTATCGCGAAGGACTGCAGGCGATCCTGGCCGCCGGCGGCTAGACCAGCTCGTCTACCGCGGCGATCAGGCGCGCGATGTCCTGCGGGCGGGACAGGCGATGGTCCCCGTCCCTGATGAGCGTGAAGACCACGTCGTCACCCTTGAATGTGTTGGCCAGCTCCAGCGCGTGGCGCCATGGCACATCCGGGTCGTCGCCACCCTGCAGTATCCGCACGGGCGCCTCGATCGGGATCGCCTCGCCACCCAGGATCGACCAGCGCGCGCCATCCTCCAGCAGCGCCCGGGTGATCGGGTAGGGATCGCCATATTCGCTGGGCCGCAGCCACACGCCGTCGGCGGCCAGGGCGGCGCGGCCCTCCGGCGGGATCTCGGGGCCCATCAGCTTTTCGGTGAAGTCCGGCGCCGGCGCGATCAGAACCATCCCCGTGATCCGCTCGGGCGCGGCCATGGCGGCGAGGCAGGCGATCCAGCCGCCCATGGAGGACCCCACCAGCACCAGATCGCCGGCGGTGAGTTCCTCCAGCACCGCAAGAGCATCGTCCCGCCAGCGCGTGATCGTTCCCGCGGCGAAGTCGCCGGACGAGGCGCCGTGGCCGAGGTAGTCGAACCGCACATAGGCTCGCCCGCGCGCCTGCGCCCACTCGGCCAGCGCCTCGGCCTTCGTGCCGGTCATGTCCGACTTGAAGCCACCGAGCCAGACCACCGTCGGGCCTGCGCCCTCGACCTTGCGCCACGCCAACTTCTCGCCATCTGGCCGCGGCAGGAAACCTTCGATCTCGCTCATGCGCGCCTCTTAGCAGTCGGGGCCAACTCAGTTTAGTAGAGGACGCGTGGATCTCCCCCCCGACTTCACCTTGCTGCAGGTCATCCCCGAGCTGGAGACCGGCGGCGCGGAGCAAAGCACGATCGACGTGGCCAGGGCCGTCGTCCGCGCGGGCGGGACGGCGCTGGTGGCCACGCGCGGCGGTCGCATGGTCTCGCGCCTGGAATCCGACGGCGGACGGCTGGCCCAGATGCCGGTCCAGACCAAGAACCCGCTGGTGATGCTGGGCAACGCCGCACGGCTCGTCGCCCTGATCCGCCAGGAAAAGGTGACGATCGTCCATGCCCGCAGCCGGGCGCCCGCCTTCTCGGCCCTTTGGGCGGCGCATGTGACGGACACGCCGTTCGTCGCCACCTACCACGGCGTCTACAAGGCGCAGTCGCGGCTCAAGCGCTGGTACAACGCCGTCATGACCCGCGGCGACCTGGTCATCGCCAACTCCGACTACACCCGTGACCACGTTCTGGCCGAGCACCACGTCGATCCGGCAAAGCTCGTCACGATCCCTCGAGGCGTGGACTTCGACCGCTTCGATCCGGCCTTGGTCCCCGCCGACCGGGTGGAGGCGCTGCGGACGGCCTGGGGCATCGCGTCCGGCGATATCCGCACCCGCATCCTGCTGGCCGGACGTCTGACGCGCATCAAGGGACACCTGACCGTCGTCGAAGCGGCGCGGCGCATGGCGGCCGCGGGACGACGGGACTTCCTGATCCTGTTCGCCGGCGACGATCAGGGCCGTACCGGCTACGCCGCCGAGGTGCAGCGCGCCATCGACGACGCCGGGCTGTCCGACTCAATCCGGATCGTGGGCCACTGCGACGACATGCCGGCCGCCTACCTGCTGGCGGACCTGGCGATCCTGCCGACCACCGTGCCCGAGAGCTTCGGACGCGCAGCCGTGGAGCCCCAGGCGATGGGCCGGCCGGTCATCGCCTCGAACCATGGCGGCGTGACCGAAACGGTAGTCGAGGGCCACACCGGCTGGCTGGCGCCGGTGGAGGACGCCGACGCCTGGGCCAAGGCGATGGCGCGCGCCATCGACCTGGGGCCGGTCAAGCGTCGGGAGATGGGCGAGGTCGGCCGTCGGCGCGCCCGCCAGCTCTATTCCGCCGACGCCATGTGCGCCCAGACCCTCGCCGCCTACCAACGGGTGCTGGAGGCCCGCCGCTGATGCCCCGCCACGTCGAGCGCATCCTGGTGATCAAGCTGTCGGCCCTGGGTGACTTCGTCCTCGCGCTGCCGGCCATGCACCAGATCCGTCGGGCCCATCCCAAGGCGCACATCACCCTGCTCACCACACCGCCCTTCGAGGCGCTGGCGAAGATCTGCCCCTATTTCAATGCGGTGGACACGGGCGGACGGCCGAACAGCTTCTCCGACTGGGTTGCGCTGCGACGGCGGATCAAGGCGGCGAACTACGACCGGGTCTACGACCTGCAAACCTCGGCCCACTCGAACCGCATCTTCCAGTCCCTGCGGCCCAGCCCGCCCCCGTGGTCGGGGATCGCCTTCGGCTGCTCCATGCCGCATCGGAACCCGCTCCGGAACGGGATGCACACGCTGGAGCGGCAGGCCGACCAACTCATGTACGCCGGCATCTGGCCGGACGCGCCGACCGAACCGGGCTCGGCCCCGCCGCCGGATCTTTCGTGGGTGATGAAGGCCGCCCCTCCCGAGCGTCCAGTCCCCGGCGCCAACAAGCCGCGGCCGTATGTGATGTTCGTGCCCGGCGGATCGGCCCACCGGCCGGAGAAGCGCTGGCCGGTCGAGAAGTATTCCGAGCTGGCGCGGATCCTCTACGGCCGCGGGTTCGACATCGTGATCATCGGCGGCCCGCCGGAGACTGACCTCGCCCACGCGATTCAGCGCAGCGTGCCCCGGGCCCGCGACCTGACCGGGCGGACCGATTTCGCCATGATCGCACAGATGGGCGCCAAGGCGGCGCTGGCCGTCGGCAACGACACCGGCCCGCTGCATCTGGCGGCGGCAGGGGGCGCGCCCACGATCGTATTGTTCTCAAAGGCGTCCGACCCGGCCCTGTCGGCGCCGCGCGGCCGGGTGGCCATCCTGCGGGCCGAGAACCTGGCCGACCTGCCTGTGGCGCAAGTGGCGCAGGCGGCGAACTCATTGGCTCCGCCCGTCGGCGCGCCTTGATACGAACGGGCGCCCGCGTCATATACTGAGGGCGATGACCGGAGCGCCTCGCGCGCTCCGGCGTTTTCGCGTTTCAACAGCCTAGGAGCCCTGCCTATTCGCCGCCCCATGCAAGCGCCGCCCGTCAAGGAAGGGCCGCGCATGAACGAAGATATCCGCGTCCCTCGCGTCCTCCTCATCGACCAGCACGGTGAGAAGCAAGGCGTGATGCCGACCTCCGCCGCCATCGAAGCCGCCGAAGAGGCCGGCCTCGACCTCGTGGAGATCGTGCCGAACGCGGATCCGCCCGTCTGTAAGATCCTGGACTACGGCAAGTTCAAGTTCCAGGAGCAGAAGAAGAAGAACGAGGCGCGTAAGCGGCAGAAGGTGGTGGAGATCAAGGAGATCAAGCTCCGCCCCAACATCGACTCGCACGACTACGAGACCAAGGCGAAGTCGATGCACCGCTTCTTCGAGGAAGGCGACAAGGTGAAGATCACCCTGCGCTTCCGCGGCCGCGAGCTGGCCCACCCCGAGCTGGGCATGAAGCTGCTCCAGAAGGTGAAGGCCGACTTCGAGCCCGTCGCCAAGGTGGAGTACGAGCCCCGCATGGAGGGCCGCCAGATGATCATGATCCTGGCGCCCCGCTGAGCTTGGCCACGTTGAACCTGGCGAAAACCGGAATTCTGGGAGCGGCCGTCCTCTGGGCGGCCGCTTTCGCATTTCCGGCGTCGGCGGCCGACGACAAGGATCCGGCGAACGACCCCTATCCGCCGTTCCGGATCGGCGAGGGGCTCTATTACGTGGGCGCCGCGGACTACGCCGCCTACCTGGTCGTCACGCCTGCCGGGCTGATCGTGCTGGACGGTGGCGACGCCGAGACCGGCCGGCAGGTCGTGGCCAACATCCGAGCCCTGGGCTTCGATCCGGCGCGGGTGAAGATCCTGCTCAACAGTCACCAGCACTTCGACCACGCCGCGGGCCTCGCCGAGATCAAGCGCGCCGCGCCCGGCGCGAGGCTGTACGCGAGCGCCGCCGACGGTCCGGTGATCGCCGCGGGCGGCCGGGGCGATCCCTTCCTGAAGGGCGAGCGCTTCCAGTACGAGCCGGTGAAGCCGGACGTAATCCTGAAGGACGGCCAGCAGGTCCGCCTGGGCGGCTGGACGCTCACCGCCCACGTCACCGGCGGGCACACCGCCGGCTGCACGACCTGGACCTTCCCTGTCAGCGTGGCCGGCAAGGCGCGGCAGGCGATGGTCCACTGCTCGGCCACCGTCCTTCCGGGCTACCGCATCGGGAAGGTCGAGACCTATCCCGGCATCACCGCGGCGTTCGAGAAGAGCTTCACCACCTGGAAGCGCCTGCCCTGCGAGGTGTTCCTGGCCTCGCACGGTCGCTTCTTCGGCATGGACGCCAAGCGCAAGGCCCTGGACGCCGGCAAGGCCGACGCCTTCGTCGACCCGGACGGCTGCCGCACCTTCATCGACCGCACCGAAGCGGCGTTCCGCAGCGAGCTGAAGCGGCAGAACCCCTAAGGCGGCGACGACACCCGCTCCACTGTGGCGCGAGCCCCACGCAGCGGGCGGATCGACCACACCGTGCTTTCGAAGGCTTGCCCAGGTCGGCGAGCGCACCTAACACCGTTCACATGTCCACCTCACCGCCGCGGGAGGCGACGCCGCCGCCGTGGGCGGCGTTGTCCCTCATCGGGATCATCTTCCTCAACATGCTGGGCTTCGGGATCATCGTCCCGTTGCTGCCCTTCTACGCCAAGTCGTTCGACGCCCCGGCGTGGCAGATCACCCTGATCTTCTCGGCCTTCTCGGTCGGCACCTTCTTCGGCGAGCCCTACTGGGGCCGTCTGTCGGACAAGTACGGGCGCAAGCCGCTGCTGGTCATGACGATCCTCGCGAACGGCCTCTGCTACCTGGGACTGGCCTTCGCGCCGAACGCCTGGGCGGCGTTCGCCATCCGGCTCCTGGGCGGGCTGTTCAGCGGCAACGGCTCGATCATCCAGGGCTACATCGCCGACGTGACCCCGCCCGAGCGCCGCACTCGGTCGATGAGTTGGATGAGCGCCGCCTGGAACGTCGGCCTGATCGTGGGCCCCGGGCTGGGCGGGATTTTCGCCAAGCCGTCGCTGGGCCACATCGGCTTCCAGCTGCCGCTGTTCATTTCGGCCGGCCTGTTCATGACATCCTCCCTCCTGATCCTGCTGTTCATCCGCGAGAGCCGGCAGCGGGACGAGAGCAACACCTTCCGCCCGAACCGTTGGGCGGCCATGGGCGAGGCGGCGCGCCATCCCGTGGTCGGACGCCTGATGCTGGTGACCTTCCTGGTGGGGTTCGCCTTCACCGGCATCGAGGCGATCTTCGGACTCTGGACCGAGGCGCGCTACGGCTGGGGCCCGCGCGAGATCGGCTGGGCGTTCATGTTTGTGGGCGTCGCCTCGGCCGTGACGCAGATCTTCCTGACCGCCCCGCTCTCCGAGAAATTCGGTCAGGCGACAATGCTGGCGGTCGGGATGGCGATCACCGTGATCTGCATCGGGCTGCAGCCGTTCTCGCCCGGAGGCACGGCGACCATCGTCCTGATGAGCCTGTCGGCCATCGGCCAGTCGGTGGCCTGGCCGAACGTGTCGGCTTTGATCTCCGAGACCGCCGATCCGCACCGGCAGGGGCAGATCCTCGGCCTCAACAACGCCATGGGCGCCCTAGCCCGGGTCGCGGGGCCGCAGTGCGCGGGCGCGACCTTCCCGCTGAACATCAACGCCCCCTTCTTCCAGGGGGCCGTCATGGTGGTGCCGGCGATCTTCCTGGCGATCAACGCCGGCCGCCGGGCCCAGATTTGGCGCCGGGACGCCGGGAGTTCGAACTCCGCGTGAGCTCGCCGCTCTCGCCCAAGGCGCCTACGAATACGGCGCCCGGCGGCATCATGAGCCATGACCGCAGATCCCCTGGCCTCGCCCTGCCGGACCTGGGCTAGACGAAGCGTCCCTTCCGACAGGAGCCGCCATGGCTTTCCGCCCGCTGATCCTCTTCGCCGGCCTCGCCCTGGCGCCCCTCGCCGCCCAGGCGCAGGCCGTCGTCACCCATGCCCCCATGCCGCCCCGCCCCGATGGCTCGGCGCCGGCGTTCAGCGCG
>JADHED010002471.1_pt1 | contig 12844 bp, 11 predicted proteins | sample 8952041 | NCBI WGS metagenome assembly JADHED01 (sample SAMN16124423, study PRJNA663239) | bioreactor sludge metagenome | isolation source: sludge (control) | place: India:Bengaluru | collected 2018-09-08
CGATGCTCGCAATTGGTTCGCCTCCTGTGGCTATAATATTATTTAATATGCTCTAAAAGAAAAAAACGGATTACGAGACCCCATGAAATTCTCTCCGCAGACCCTCTCATTGCTTGCTGCCTGCCTTGTCTTGACAACGTTCAATGCATCCGGAGTTGTCGTCGCCGGTGCGAGTGGAGGTGGTGACACGTCGAATAACACCACTTCCGCTCAGATGGCTTCCGAGCTGGGACTCGCCAATGCGGATTTTTTTAACAATGTGCTCAGTTACAGCGATGCTTCGGCCGTGTATCTGGGATGGGGTAACACGATCAATGGACCTCGGGCCTATGCACTCTCTGCGATGCATATCACCTTTTCCAACACCATCGTGATCAATGGGGTGACTTACTCGGTGTCGAGAGAGGCGATCAGTGGATCCGATCTCGCCCTGCTGACTCTCACGCAAAACAGCGGAATCATGCCGCCTCTTCCGGTGACAAACCTGGGGTCTTCCACGCCAACAAACAACACGAATGTCATCATGACCGGCCGGGGAAGACAGCGCGTGCAAAATGCAACGACGAGCGCAACCACTTCGGATGCTGTGGCGGTCACGGGCGGCACCGGATATACCACGACGAGCACACAACTCATCCGTTGGGGAACCAACCAAACATCTGCATTTGGCCCCGGCCCGGCCAATCCGACGACCACGATCAATGTCGGAACGGGAAATACCACGGCGACTCGTACCATTTTCAATCAACCGTCATCCGGCCAGTGGCTTTCCACGAACGAGGCGCAGGCGGTGGTTGGAGATTCGGGAGGCGGGCTGTTTGACTATTCGGGAAATCTTTTGGGAATTAATTTGGCTGTCAGCGGATCAAACTCCACAGAAGCCTTTTTTGGGCAGGCGACTTATTTCACCGATGTCCCCACATATAAGACCGCCGTTGAAAGTGCGATCGGGGTGACCCTTATTCCTGAGCCGAGGGTCGTTTTTCTTGTGGGATTGGGATTCGCTTTTTGGTGCGCCCGGATTGGACGCGCGGTGAGGCGGGTTCGACAGCAGCACTGATATCCCGAAACGCGGGAAACAAGCAGGGAAGACGCCTGATCCAGAGGCGGCACTTTTGCCTTCCTGGGGATGACAGAAGTTGTTTCCGACGGGGTTCGCAGAACCTCCATGGAATGTCTTGCAAAACAAAACAAATGACGGAAAATGATCATATCTTTCCGTTGTGAAAATCTCCCTTTTTATTCCCTGTTTCATTGATCAGTATTATCCCGGGGCAGGCATCGGGATGGTGAAAATTCTCGAGAAACTTGGACATACTCTGGACTATCCGGAATCCCAGACCTGCTGCGGGCAGCCGGCTTTCAATTCCGGATACTGGGACGAGGCCCGGACGGTGGCCGGGACGATGTTGGACGCTTTCCGGGATGCGGAGGTGGTGGTGGGGGTATCCGGATCGTGTGGGGCGATGCTGAAGGTGTTTTACCCGGAGCTTTTTCACGGTCATCCGCGTGAGGCGGAGGCGAAGGCCCTGGCGGCAAAAACCCATGAGTTTTCCTCTTTTCTGGTGAATGTGCTTGGGGTGGGGGATCTGGGAGCGAGCCTGCCGACAAAAGCGACTTTTCATGACGGTTGCCACGGACTCCGGGAATTGGGAATCAAGAAGGAGCCAAGGGCGTTGTTGAAGCACGTGCGGGGGTTGGAGCTTGTGGAGATGAAGGAGGCCGAGACCTGCTGCGGATTTGGCGGTACGTTTTCCGTGAAGTTTCCGGAAATTTCGACGGCGATGGGGGAAGTCAAGTGCGCGTCGATTCTTGAGACAGGGGCGGAACTGGTGATCTCGAACGATTCCAGCTGTCTGATGCAGATTCAGGGCCTCCTCGATCGGCAGGGGAACAAAGTCAAAAGCATGCACCTGGCCGAGGTGCTCGCCCATTTTTAAGCCATGTCCACGGAGTCCGTTCAATTCCACCACGATGCGGAGCGTGTCACCCACGATCTCCGGCATCGGGCACTGATTCAGAAAGCCCTTGGCGGTTATTACGTCAAGCGGGACGAACAAAAGGCAAAGTATACCGATTGGCAGCAGGCGCGGGCTTCGGCGGCGGCGGCCAAGTATGAAGCGGTCAATCATCTCGACAAGTATCTGCTGGAACTCACCGAGAAATTGGAGGCCCGGGGTACAAAGGTCTTCTGGGCGGCGGATGGACCGGAAGCGGCGGATTACATTGCTTCGGTGGCCAGGAAGGCCGGAGTGCGTCGGATCATCAAGTCAAAGACCATGACCGGCGAGGAGATTCACCTTGGGCAGGCTCTGGAAAAGGCGGGGCATGAGGTGGTGGAGAGCGATTTGGGGGAATTCATTGTCCAGCTTCGCGAGGAACCTCCCTATCACATTGTCTTTCCTTCCATGCACCTGACGCGGGGGGAGATCAGTGACGTTTTTGAAAAAAAACTCGGCAGTGCGCCGGCCGATACGCCCGAGGAATTGACCATGATCGCCCGCGACGTGATGCGGCAGAAATATTGCGAGGCCGACATGGGGATCAGTGGAGCAAATTTTGCCGTTGCTGAGACCGGGCATATTTCCATCACGGAGAACGAAGGAAATGCCCGACTGAGCACGGGATTGCCCAAGGTGCTGGTGAGCATCGTGGGAATTGAGAAGGTCGTTCCGAAACTGGAGGATCTTGCGGTGTTGCTTCCCATGCTGGCGACTGCCGGAGCCGGGCAGAACATGACGTGTTACAACACGATGCTCGGCGGGCCGCGGCAACCCGGGGAGACAGATGGCCCCGAGGAGTTCCATGTCGTGTTGCTCGACAACAGGCGCACGACGCTTTTGGCCGATGCCGAGCAGCGGGATGCCCTGCATTGCATCCGTTGTGGAGCCTGCCTGAATGTCTGCCCGATCTTCAAAAATATCGGCGGACATTCCTACGGAACCACCTACCAGGGGCCCATTGGCTCGGTGATCACTCCGCACCTGCGCGGACTCCAGTCCTGGAAGCACCTGTCGTTTTCCTCTTCGCTTTGCGGGGCCTGTTCGGAGGCCTGTCCGGTTCGGATCGATCTCCACCATCACCTTCTCCAAAATCGCCGGAACGCCATCGCTCAGAAACCGGTCTGGTGGGAAAAACCGATTTTTGCGGGATTCGCATGGTTCATGAGTCGTCCGGCTCTCTATCGGTTTTCTGCTCCGATGCTGCGTCTCGGGGGGCCTTTGCTGCACGCCATCCGGGGAAAATTTTTCGATCCCGCCAGGCTGTGGACCGCCACGCGCGACCTGCCGCCGGCTCCCCCGCAGTCCTTCAAAGAATATTGGAAAAACCGCCATGCAAAACGATAGCCGGGAAAAAATTCTCAGAAGAATTCGGGAAGCTCTCGGGGTGAAAGCTCCCGCCCGTCACTTGGAGGGACCGACCGCTCCCGCTTCCGGAGAACATCGTCCGGAGGATTGGCTGCCGCCGGTGCCATCGTCGACTCCGGAGTTGATCGCTCTTTTTGAAAAAAATTCCACCGATCTCAAGACAGAGGTGCGGCGGTGTGCCGATCTGCCTGCCGTGGCGGCGGAATTGGCCGCCCTGGCTCGCGAGAATGGCTGGAAATCCCTGGGAGCCCATCGCTTTGATCTCGGAAAGGATGCGGTTCAATCTCTGGGACTTCCCGTGGTGTTCACCGATGAACCCTACGACACAGCGGCCTTGGAGCGTTGCGATGTCGGGGTGAGCGGTTGCGAATGTCTTGTGGCCCAGACCGGCGGGATCATGGTCACGTCCGCCTCGTCCGGGGGGCGGGTCCTCTCGGTTCTGCCTCCGCACCACGTGGTGATCGCCTCCGCTTCCCAGATGGTGGGGGATCTGGCCGACGCCTTTTCTCTCCTGCGAAAGAATCACGGAGCCCCGCCGGCATTTGTCTCTTTCATTACCGGCCCCAGCAGGACAGGAGACATCGAGCGCATCCTGGTTCTTGGTGCCCATGGTCCGAAGAAATTGACGGTCCTGCTCGTCGAAGCCTGATTTTTTGCAAGAAGCCGAAGATTTTCTGTTGGCTTCCGGAAGAGCCTGCCAGCGGATTTTCGTGGCTCTGTTCTGTCAAGGCGGCTCCCCCTCCCAAACGGAGACAATGACTGCTTCTTTCCCGAATGATGAACGTGGCTTTGATCACAAAGCTTGAAGTGCCTTCCCTGCTCAACTAGAGGAATGCAGTTGTGATCCACTTTCTTTTGAAGATCTCCCGAACCCCAGGGGCGCTGTGGCTGCTTCTTTTTCTGATGGTTGTGACAATCGGGTTCACTTCTTGTGCCGGAAAGAAGGAGAAGGAGGGGAACGCGGCCTATGTCTCCACCATGGCCAAGCCTCCGAAGCCTTCGCTTCTCCAGACATGTATGGCCAAGATCGCGGGACTGTTCCCCAAGAAAAAAACTCCCCCCGCCGCCGGACTTCCCCAGTGGGCCGGAGTGATCCGCATGGTCAATGCCCCGGAGAATTTTGTCCTGGTGGAGTCCTCCGCGATTTCCTCCGTGATCCCGGGGGAAACTTATCTCGCCGTGGGCAAGGGGGTGGAAACCGCATCCCTGCGCATGACATCGCTGAAAAATCCTCCGTTCCTCATCGCCGACATTCTTTCCGGGACTCCGTTCCCGGGAGACAAAATTTATCTTCCCAAGGCTTCCCAACCCCAGCCTTCGCCAACTCCGGTTGCCACGCCCAAACCGAAGCCCACCCCAAAACCGAAGCCAACTCCCAAACCAAAGCCGACTCCGAAGCCAAAGCCAACTCCGACAGAGAAAAAATCTGTCACAAAACTTGTGCCGTCTGCCTCTCCCAAGCCTTCCGCTTCTCCAGCTCCTTCCTCCGGAAATTCGGCGGAATCCGGGCATTGACAATTTGTTCAGAGGAATTAATAGTCAATTGCCTTAATAAAATGAATTCGCAAGCAACCGGCCTTGAGCGCCCGGAAATCGAGCGCCTGGCGGACATCATCATGGTTATGCAGAGGTGCTTCGTGCAGCATTTGTCCGAAGAACTCTCCCGTGGTCAGGTCTCATTTCCGCAATTTTTTCTACTGGGGCATATTTCTTCGAGCGAAGTGTTGTCCATGACGGAGATTGCCGAGAAAATGAACCATACCACAGCGGCGGCAACCGGGCTTGTGGACCGTCTGGAAAACCTCGGGTATGTCCAGAGAACCCATGCCTCGGATGACCGTCGGAAAGTGCTCGTTCGCATCACCCCGAAAGGGACCGATTTGGTGGGAAGAATCCGTCAGGATATTGTCGCGAAGCTTTCTCTTGTCACCGGAATTCTCAAGCCCGAGGAACAGGTCGCCTGGCTGCACATCTACGAAAAAATTCACGCCCATATCACATGCACCCACACATCATGAAGAAAGTTTTTTTTGCCGGATGTCTCTGCCTTGGCCTGTCCGCGGTGGTGTTCGCACAGACCAACCAACTGGCCGGGCTTCCAACCCCGGGGCCGTTGCCTTCGATCGCGCCAATGGGCACACCTGCTCCGTTGCCGACATTGGCCCCCTTTCCGACACCGGCGGCGATGCCCTCGGCAACGCCTTCTCCCGGCCCCTCGGCGGCTCCGTCTCCCTCCGCCAGCCCCACGCCTCTTCCGGACGGAAGCCAGCCGATGCCTTTGCCTCCGATGCCGACACCGGTCCCGTTGCCCGATGCCCAGACACTTTCCGAGGAACTCAACCTCCCGACGCCGACGCAAATGACCGAGCCGTTGGCCCCTGGTCAGGAGACCGACAAGCTCAAGGAAAGCGAGAGCATGGCAATGAAGCAAAAAATGGCGCAGGCCGACTTCATCAAGGCTCTCGACAAACTGATCTCCCAGCAGCGCAATCCCCGGGTTCCGGACATGATGCTCGAAGATGCGGTCAAGATCGCGTTGAGGCAGAATCCCGACATCCTTGACGCCGTCCAGCAGATCCGGCTGACCCAGGGCCAGTTGGTTACGGTGCGTGCCCAGGCCATCCCGCAGCTCACCTTTTCTTCCGCTTACAATCAGCAGGGAATGGCACTGGCTTCCAATGGTCGGAGTGGTCCGACAACGCTAACCTTCCCGAATCCCGGCGGGGCTCCGATTGTTCTCCAATCCGGAAGCCCGGAGATCCAGAACAAGACATGGAACATCCAGTTCACCGCCTCCCAGTTGATCTATGACGGCGGGGCTGTGATTTCGGGCATCCGCTCCGCTGCCGCGGGAGAGAACAGTGCTTACTTCGCTCTGCGTGCCACGATTGACTCGATCATCGCCCAGGTGAAGACGAATTTTTTCCTGGTGGTTCTCAATCGCGCTCTCATCGTGGCGCAGGAACAGTCGGTTGCTCTTCTTCAGCAGCAATTGAAGGATCAACAAAACCGCTACGAGGCGGGAACCGTGCCGCGGTTCAATGTGCTTCAGGCGGAGGTGGCCCTGGCCAATGCCAAGCCGCCTCTTATCCAGGCACAAAACGCCTATCGTATTTCCCTTTATACGCTTGTGCGGCTGCTTGGGATGGATTACCCGACAGGGCATCCCAGCGAAGTTCCGTTCAATATTGTCGGACAACTGGCCTACAACCCGAGAAAGATCGACACCGATCAGTCGATCAAGGTGGCTGTGGCCAGGAATCCTTCACTCAAAGCGCAGCGCCAGTTGATTCTTTCCCAGGCTGCAAATGTGAATGTCCAGTTCGCCGGCTTTCTTCCGACAATCAGTGCCACGGCCGGACAGCAGATCACGAACAACCTGAATTCGCTCGATCTTTCCTCCTATGTGAACGACTGGTTTTTTGGGGCCACGGGGACCTGGGCGATCTGGGATGGTCTGGCCACTGCGGGCCGTGTCCAGCAGGCCAAGGCGCAGCTTCAGCAGGCCAGCATCAATTACGACAACTCGGTGCGTCAGATCATTTTGAACGTGCAGCAGGCCATTTCCAATCTCCAGCAGGCCAAGGAGACGATTGACAGTCAGGAGGCCAGCGTTGTGCAGGGAATGGAAGCCCTTCGTTTGTCCCAGGAACGCCTCGATGCCGGTGCCGGCACCCAGCTTGATGTCTTGAATGCCCAGGTGTCGCTTCTGCAGTCCCAGACATTCGTGCTCCAGGCCCGCTACGATTACATTGCCGCGCTGGCCCAGTATGATCAGGCCTTGTCCTTGGATACCCAGTATCAGGATAACTTCGATGATCCGCTGAGTTCTGCGATGGCCAGAAAGTTCAACAAAATGAATGAACCGGGGCAGCCTCAGCCGCCGCTTCCCAGGAGCCTTCGGGCAAGCGATCCGATCAAGCCGATCCTCGACCCCTCGGGTGCCCCGACGCCGAAACCCGGCAAGGCTCCCAAGAAGGCCAAGCCCACACCGACTCCCAAACCCACGCCGACTCCGAAGCCGTCCAAGAAGAAGTCCTCAAATTCCTGAGGCTTTATGGATCGGGCGGATTTTTCCGAAGTGAAAACATTGTCCTTTCCGGCGCTTGAGGCCATTCCCGGTGTTCGCGCGACTTTTACCCAGCGGGTGCCGGGCGTGGATGTGGATGCCGGACGGGAAGAGGTGTTGGCGCGATTGAACGGTCCGCACAGGGAGGCCAGAGAGAAAGCAGGATTGGGCGACATGGTTTTTGCCACTGCAGAGCAGATTCATGGAAATCTCGTTGCCCGGGTCTCCCCTGAAACCCTTTTCCCCGTTCCGGCAGCGGACGCCCTCCTGACCACTGTTCCGGGTGTTTGTCTTGGGATCTATGTGGCTGACTGTGCTGCGGTGTATCTGGCGGATCGTCAGGGGAGGGGAATTGCCCTTGCGCATTCATGAAATAAATGCACGGAGTTGGGGATTGCTACTTCTGCTGTCCGGGCATTGTGCGAGGTCTGCACTCTTTCTCCCTCGGATCTTGTGGCTCAGATCTCTCCCTGTATTCGTCCTCCCCATTACGAAATAGATTTTGCCCAAGAAATTGTTCGCCAACTTCGCGAGGCGGGTGTTCAGGAGATTCACGATTGCGGAATCTGCACCGCTTCTTTCCCGATGCTCTACTATTCCTACCGCAGGGAAATGGGCCGCACAGGCAGGATGCTGGCAATGATGGCCCTCCTGCCTGCCTGATTTGGCTGTTTTGATTGTGTCAATGTGACGTTTCTCTGTCACATATATTCCAACTTAGAGACAATTTGTCTCTAATAATGAATGCTGTATCGGGGCTTGTTATTTCTATAAATCATTTATATTCAATTAAATATACATAACATATGTCGCTGAGAACGCGAATTGCTCAGTAAGTGAGGAGGTTTTTTATAACTATGGCAAAAATTTTAGGTATTGATTTGGGCACAACCAACTCCTGCATGGCAGTGATGGAGGGTGGAGAGCCCGTTGTTTTGGAAAATTCCGAAGGAGCCCGTACGACTCCCTCGGTGGTGGCATTCTCAAAATCTGGGGAACGCCTTGTTGGTCAGGCGGCCAAGCGCCAAGCGATCACCAATCCCGCGAACACCATTTTTTCGGTGAAGCGGTTCATGGGGCGGAAGTTTGACGAAGTGCGCGAGGAAGAGCATCGGGTGCCTTACAAGATCGTCAAGGCCGCAAATGGAGATGCCCACATTCAGGTGGAAATCGACGGAAAACCGAAAGCGTTTTCTCCGCCGGAAATTTCCGCGATGATTCTCGCAAAGCTCAAAGCCGACGCGGAAGCCAAGCTGGGTGAAAAAATCACCGAGGCCGTCATCACGGTTCCCGCCTACTTCAATGATTCCCAGCGCAATGCGACGAAGGATGCCGGGAAGATCGCCGGCCTCGACGTCAAGCGCATCATCAACGAACCCACGGCCGCCTCTTTGGCTTACGGGCTCGACAAAAAATCCGACGAGAAAATCGCTGTTTACGACCTTGGCGGTGGAACGTTCGATATTTCTGCCCTGGAAATTGGCGACGGGGTTTTCCAAGTGGCAGCGACGAACGGCGACACCCACCTCGGTGGGGATGACTGGGACAACCGTCTCATGGACTGGATCATTGGAGATTTCAAGAACGACACCGGCATTGATCTCACCAAGCAGCCGGACGCCGTCCAGCGCATCAAGGAAGAAGCCGAGAAAGCAAAGATTGCCCTTTCTTCCACGCAGGAATACGAGATCAACCTTCCGTTCGTCACCGCCGACGCCTCCGGGCCGAAGCACATCCAGAAGAAGCTCACGCGTTCCAAGCTCGAGCAGCTCACGGATGATCTTTTTGAACGGACCATCAAACCGGTCAAGGATTGCCTGGGTGATGCGAAGTGGTCGAAGACTGATGTGAACGAACTTGTTCTCGTCGGCGGCATGACCCGTATGCCGAAGGTGGTGGACACGGCGCGTGACATGATCGGGAAGGAACCCCACAAGGGAGTGAATCCCGACGAAGTCGTGGCGGTTGGCGCGGCCATCCAGGGCGGCGTGCTCCGGGGCGATGTGAAGGATGTTCTCCTTTTGGACGTCACGCCGTTGACTCTCGCCATTGAGACCGCCGGAGGCATTGCCACGCCGATGATTCCCCGCAACACGACAATTCCGACCAAGAAATCGAACGTGTTCTCGACTTACAGCGACAATCAGCCGGGCGTGGAAATCAAAGTCCTCCAGGGCGAGCGTCCGCTCAGCCGGGACAACAAAAATCTCGGAACATTCCATCTCGACGGCATCCCGCCGGCCCCGCGTGGCACCCCGCAGATCGAAGTGACATTCGATATCGATGCGAACGGCATTCTCAATGTCTCCGCCAAAGATCTCGGAACCGGCAAAGAGCAGAAAATCTCGATCACCGGATCCAGCGGACTCAGCAAGGAAGAAGTGGAGAAGATGCAGAAGGAAGCCGAGGCCCATGCCGAAGAGGACCGCAAGGCGAAAGAAGGCATCGAAATCCGGAACAATGCCGACACGCTGGCCTACCAGTGCGAGAAGCAGCTCAAGGATCTCGGGGAGAAAGTCGACGGGGCAAAGAAGAAAACCGTCGAGGACGCCATCGAGAAACTCCGCGAAGCCCTCAAAGGCAGCGACATCGACGCCATCAAATCCGGTTACGACGACCTCCAGTCGAAGTTCCAGGAAATCAGCGCCGAACTTTACAAGCAGGCCGCCGCGCAGGCGGGTCCTGCTCCGGAAGCCGGCCCGCAGCCCGGTGAAGCCTCCGCCAAGAAGGATTCCGACGTCGTGGACGCGGAGTTCGAGATGGTCGACGAGGACAAGAAAAAATAACGCACTTTAACAAACCGCCCCGGCTTCCGTTCGCGGAAGTCCGGGGTCTGTTAAAAAACAACAAAACCAAAAACACAGGAGGAACAGCCAACATGGCCAATGTAAACATCAAGCCTCTCGGAGACCGCGTGCTCGTCCAGCCGCTCGAAGAGAAGGAAGTCAAAAAAGGCGGAATCATCATTCCCGACACCGCCAAGGAAAAACCCCAGGAAGGACAGATTGTCGCCCTCGGCACCGGCAAGCGTGACGAAGACGGCAAGCTCATCGAGTTCACCGTGAAGAAAGGGGACAAGGTCCTCATCTCCAAATACGGCGGAACCGAAGTCAAAGTGGACGGCGAAAGCTACCTGATCATGCGCGAGGATGACATCCTCGGCATCATCGGCTGAGTCCCACTTTTCCCACTGAAACTGAACACTGAATCACTGAAAAATTAATATATGGCAGCCAAACAACTCCAATTCGACGAAGCGGCACGTCAGTCGCTTCTCCGCGGTGTCGAGAAACTGGCGCGTGCCGTCAAGGCGACCCTCGGGCCGTCGGGACGCAACGTCATCCTCGACAAGAAATTCGGAAGCCCCACGATCACCAAGGACGGCGTCACGGTCGCCAAGGAGATCGAACTCGAGGACGCCTACGAAAACATGGGCGCCCAGCTCGTCCGCGAAGTCGCCAGCAAGACCAGCGACATCGCCGGTGACGGCACCACCACAGCCACCGTTCTCGCCGAAGCGATTTATCGCGAAGGCCTCAAGAACGTGACGGCCGGCGCCAACCCGACCAGCCTCCAGCGCGGCATCACCAAGGCCGTTGCGGCGATCACCGACGAACTCTCCAAGATCTCCAAGAAGGTCAAGGACAGCTCCGAAATCGCCCAGGTCGCAACCGTTTCCGCCAACTGGGACACCACGATCGGCCAGATCATTGCCGACGCGATGGACAAAGTCGGCAAGGACGGCACGATCACCGTGGAAGAAGCCAAGAGCATCGAAACCACGCTCGACGTGGTGGAAGGCATGCAGTTCGACAAGGGCTATCTCTCGCCCTATTTCGTCACGAATGCCGAAAGCCTCGAAGTCTCCTTCGACAACGCCTACATCCTCATCCATGAGAAGAAAATCAGCTCCCTCAAGGATCTGCTCCCGCTTCTCGAGAAGATCGCCAAGAGCGGCAAGCCGTTCCTGATCATCGCCGAGGACGTGGAAGGCGAAGCGCTCGCGACTCTCGTCGTGAACAAACTCCGTGGCACACTCCAGGTCGCGGCCGTCAAGGCCCCCGGCTTCGGTGACCGCCGCAAAGCCATGCTCGAAGACATTGCCGTCCTCACCGGTGGCAGACTCCTCAGCGAAGACCTCGGCATCAAGCTCGAGAACGTCGGCCTCGAAGACCTCGGCCGCGCCAAGCGCGTCACCGTGGACAAAGAGAACACCACGATCATCGAAGGCGAAGGCAAGAACTCGGACATCCAGGGCCGCGTCAGCCAGATCCGCCGCCAGATCGAAGAAACCACCAGCGATTACGACCGTGAGAAGCTCCAGGAGCGTCTCGCCAAGCTCGCCGGCGGTGTGGCCGTCATCAATGTCGGTGCAGCCACCGAAACCGAGATGAAGGAAAAGAAAGCCCGCGTCGAAGACGCCCTCCACGCGACCCGTGCGGCCGTGGAAGAAGGCATCGTCCCCGGCGGCGGCGTCGCCCTCATCCGTGCCCAGAAGTCCCTCGACAGCCTCACCCTCACCGGTGACGAAGAGATCGGACTCCAGATCGTGCGCCGTGCGATCGAGCAACCCCTCCGCACCCTGGCCGACAACGCCGGGCAGGAAGGCGCGCTCATCGTGCAGGAAGTCAAGAAACGCAAGGGCGCCGAAGGTTACAACGTCGCGACAGGCGAATACACCGACCTCATCAAGGCCGGCGTCGTCGATCCCGCCAAGGTGACCCGCAGCGCGCTCCAAAACGCCGCTTCCATCAGCGGACTCCTCCTCACCACGGAAGCGCTCATCACCGAGCTCCCCGAGAAGGACAAAGCTCCCGCCATGCCTCCGGGCGGCGGAATGGGCGGCATGGGTGGCATGGACTACTAAGTCCGCGCTCCAGGCCAAAACTCAAAAACCGGAAAGCCGGGGTCGCAAGACCTTGTTGGTGTGCTTGGCACACACATCCCGCACAAAGGTACAAAACACAACCCGCAGCCCGGCGGTTTCTCCAGACCCCGGCTTTTCTGCTTCTTCCATTTCCGTTCTCGCCAGTCGGAACGGCTTCTGCAAAGAACAGTGTCTGCCCATGAGCCTTCTTTGCCCGGTGGTTTTGTCGGACGCACTCTTCTTTTGGAAACACTGAAAGGAAGTCAGATGTTTGCAGCCGTGTCACAGTTGTGGGGAGAGGGAAAAATCTTCCGATGGGATGGCGGATGGCCGGTCGGGCTGTTCAGGGACCCCGCGGTGCGCAGCGGGATCAAGTTTGCTTTGGCCGGCATTTTGGCGTTTTTTTTCGCTCTCCTGTTCAGGCTCGACAAGCCGGAGTGGGCGGTGACAACGGCGTTTGTGCTTTCCACTCCCAAGTTTGTGGGAGCCATCGGGGAGAAAACCGTCTTGAGAATCGGGGGTGCCATGGCGGGGGCGGTG